>Ga0302320_10028058_pt1 | contig 10820 bp, 9 predicted proteins | sample Bog_T0_3_FD_202130 | JGI IMG/M metagenome (GOLD analysis project Ga0302320, IMG submission 202130) | Peat permafrost microbial communities from Stordalen Mire near Abisko, Sweden - Bog_T0_3 | ecosystem: Environmental > Terrestrial > Soil > Wetlands > Peat | place: Sweden: Abisko, Stordalen Mire... | reverse complement strand
TCGCAGGAGGGCCAGTTCCAGCATTTCCTCGCCCTTGCCCGCGCCGTCGATCCGCTGCCCGTCTGTGTCTACAACGTGCCCGGCCGCACTGGGGTCAACCTTGAGCCGGAGACCGTCGCCCGCCTGGTCGGCGCCGCAAGAAATATCCAGGCCATCAAAGAGGCCAGTGGAAAGCTCACCCAGTTTGCCGAGCTCGCCCACATTTTGCCGCGCGGCTTCAAGATCTTCTCCGGCGACGACAACCTCACCCTCGCCGCCATCGGCGTCGGCGCTCACGGGCTCATCAGCGTGGCCTCCAACGAGGCGCCCGCTGAAGTCGCCCAGATGGTGCGCGCCGCGCTCAACAACAACTGGTCGGTGGCCCGCGATCTGGAACGCCGCTTTGCCCAGCTCTTCGAGGCCAACTTCTGGGAATCCAATCCCGCACCGGTCAAGACGATTCTCAGCCTCATGGGCAAATGCACTGACGTCCTTCGCCTTCCGCTGGTCCCGCCCACGGCTGCCACCCGCGCCAGGCTTGAGCGCCTTGCCGGCGAAATGGGCCTGCTCAAGCACGCGCCCATCCCGGCGGGTGTCCGGTCTGAAGTCTACTGAGGGGCCGTCTCGAAACCCGGTGAATATTTCAATGAGGTGCCTTCACTTCCCACTGGAAAACCTCGTCCAGGGGCACATTGAAGACATGGGCAATTCGAAACGCAGCATCCAGTGATGGCGAGTACTTACCAGCCTCGATCGCTGCAATCGTCTGTCGGGTGACCCCGATGCACTGGCCAAGCTGGGCCTGCGACATCTCGCCACTTTGGAAACGAAGGATGCGCATTCGATTCGAGATCGATCCTTTGATCATGCTTGCCTGCGGTAGCTAAACACGACAACACCGTAGTGAACGACTTCCGCGGCGACGATCATGAAAAGCGCGGCGTTGATGATGCTCCACCCGTTGGAATTGAACGGCATGACACAGCCGACAAGGATCATGCCGGCTATAAGAACGTAATACGCGGAACTGACCGAGCGCCGCATAATCGCCTGATCCCGTTCATCGAGTGGCATGCGATCCTCCTGTGTGGATCTGCGCCGGAGATACAGATGGCCAGCGCCGAGGATCAGCATCTCCACGATTGCTGTGACAGCAAACAAGCCAAGCTGGCGCAGGTCGGGCATCGGTTCACTCGCAGGGAAGCGCGCGGCAGTCATCGTGAAATACGGTCCAAAGGTGACAGCCATGGCGAGCAGAGCGAGCCAGGCAGTTTTTTCGCGATATGGCATTTAGTCCCTCCGTCGAATACATTTGTTAATGTAAAAAATTATGAACATGATGTCAAGAATTATTAACACCATTTTTCTCGTTTTTTGCGGCCCGAGGAGATCGATCTGGTTTGCGGCCGATGTCGCCCAAGTTTCGTAGCAGCCTCGTCCCAGCCCCTAATTCACCCCCTGAAACCCAATTTCGAGCGCTCCTGAAACTTTTTGCGTCTTTCTCAAATTTTCTTGCGTCTAATCCCGCAACTTTCGCCCCCGAGTCTGGGTCTATCCAACTGACGGCAGGAATCGACCCCTAACGGGCAAGCCTGCAGTTGCTAGTTAATTCCGGCGTTGGCTCCGTGCGCGGACACGCCTTGCACTGACTCTTTTTTCCCTCTCTGTCGAGGTAGAAACCAAACCCCATTCGGGTTCGCGCTCACCTGTGGTCAAGCGCGGTCACGTGCCTCGGCAGTCGGAGAATTCGATTCAGTTCAAGTGAGAGGCAGGCAGTCCTGCCCACTCGGTGTTCGTCCCTTATCGGCTGCGGAGGCCCGCAGAAAGAGACGTAAACAATATGTCCTCCCCCAAGACCCACACCAATCTTCTGAGGCTCGCTCTTCCTTTGCTCGCCACCGCCGCGATGTTCGCCACCGGTTGCAGCAACGGCAACATGTCAAGCTCATCCACGCAGGGCGCCACCACTGGCCCGGCATTCGTCGTCGGTACTGACGCACCTCTGGCCAGCGTGGTTTCGTTCCCCGTGGTGGTTGAGAGCGTGGTCCTCACCGGCGCCACCAACTCGGGCAACCTTGTCAGCGGCAGTCCCACCGTGGACTTTGCCCGCTTCAACGGCCTGCAGACGCTCATCGACATGAACGACATCGACACCGGCAGCTACACCGGCGTCAACATCACACTGGGCGCGGCCACGATCGGCTATCTCAATACCACCACGACGCCGTATTCCATCGCGACCATGTCCGCAACCTATCCCAGCAGCGCCACCACTTACACCGTGAGCATCCAGCTTGACAAGACGCTCACCATCACCACAACCGGCACCACGGACGGCCTGCGCATGGACTTCGATCTTGCCAAGTCCATCGCGGTTGACGGAACCGGCGCAATCACCGGCGCCGTCACGCCCACACTCGATGTCCACGTTGTCTCCCGCACTGACCAGGGCGGCCATATCGACACCTTGATCGCAGGCGTGCTCAGCGTCAACTCGACTGCCGGCACGTTTGTCGTCCAGGGTCCTCATGGCGAGCAATTCAACATCACCACCAACGGAAATACCAATTGGGACGGCGGCGCCACCATCGGTGCGCTCAACACCAGCAGCATCGTCGAGATCTCCGGTTCGCTCGATCCTGCCGATCAGACGCTCGATGCCGACGAAGTTGCCATCCTCGCCGATAAGGGCCTTTACGCCACCGGGCAGATCACCAACGTCACGCCCACCACCGGCGCAGCCACGAGCTTCGACATGTATGTGCGCGCGGTAGAGCCGGCCAACACCACGCTTCTCGGCAATATCGCCGATGTCACACTCACCGGCAACGAGAAGTACTACATCTACTGGTTCCACAATCCGTTCACGCAATTCCTGTTCAACTCCAGCGCGCTGGTAGCCGGGCAGGATATCGGACTCGGCGGAGCCACCACCAGCGTCTCGGGGACCGCGGTCACCAACGTCGATCGCATCCACCTCCGCAGCTGGGGCTTTAACGGAACCATCGTCGCAGGCAGCCAGAGCTCCGCAAACGGTACGTTCCAGATGAAGGTCACTGGCTTTGCCGGCGTCCTGATTCCGGAAACCATCACCGTCTACCTGGGCAGTGCTTCTGACTTCCGCTACGGCCTGGGCGCATTCACCGACCTCACCAACGGAGCCAACATCCGCGTGGTCGGCCTGCTGCTCAAGAATCCAACCAATGGCAATGTCGTGTTGCTGGCCCGTCACTGCGACGGCCTCAACTTCACTGACTTTGCCACGGCGGCCTATTAGCTCTATCGCCTGACACAAATTCTTTCCGCCGGAGCCAAAAATGGGATGGCTCCGGCGTTTTTTTTGCTTATTGGATTGACGCCTTCAAAAACGGGGTCAGCCCCTGTAATCGCACACCAGCACGGTCAGGTCGTCCTCTTGCGACCTGCCCCAGTTCTGTGCGGATGCAATCAGCCTGTCCGCAGCCTCATTCGGCGTCATTCCCCTGGTCTCTCGCAACGCAGCCATCAACGACTCGTCGCCGAAAAGCTTGCCCTCCGTATCGCGCGCTTCGACCAGGCCATCGGTATACAGCAGCAGGCGATCCCCGACCTCAAGTGGCAATGTCCTGTCGGAATATTCAGCCGCGGCCGATGCCGCCAATAGCAACCCGTTCTCCGCGATCTCCGTCACCATTCCCTTCCGGAGCAGCAGCATGGGTGGATGTCCGGCGGCCGCATAGCGAAGCTGGCGCGCTTCCGCGTCCAGATACACATATGCCGCAGTCACGTACTGTCCCTGCGTGTTCCCGCAGAGCGCGATGTTCATGCCGGCCAGCAGCTGCGCGGGGTGCGCGGCGTTGTTGCGCTGCGAGACCGCGGCCATCTTGACCATGGAAGCGATCAACGCAGCCGGCATGCCGTGCCCTGAAACATCGGCAATGAAAAAACCAGCCTGGCGATCGCCTGCCAAAAGAAAGTCATACAAGTCGCCGGCGACGGCGTTCATGGGCACGTAACGTGCCGCCACGCGAAAGTCCTTTGACGCTGGAAAGTCTCCGGGCAGAATTGAGAGCTGAATGCGGCGAGCCAACTCCAACTCTGATTGAATCTCTCCAAGTTCCACATCCCGCTCCAGGGTGCGGCGTGCGGCCACGTATCCTAGGCACCCGAGCAGAACCGCAAACCCATAGGGTTCGATCTTCGAATGAAATACGAGTCCGCTCATGAGGTTGTCCCAAAGGGACAGTGCCACAAAGCACAGCACGCCAATGCGCACCACTGCGAAATCGCGATCTTTTCTCGCCTTCTTACCGATCGATCGCGCCAGCAGGATCCAAAGGACCGCTGTTACCAAGGCTCCGTTGATGGCGTCAAAACTGCGCTGTGGGCCGAAAGCAAGAGCACCCAGAAAAAGCAGGAGGAATACGACGTTGATCGCATGCCCCAACCGCGTCAGCCGGAGCCCGTGCCCCAGAAATCCAGCCGCTCGAAAGAACATGAATGCCGGAATCGGAATCAGGTAAGAGATTCCTATGCGCAGCCGGTCGAAAATCTCGTTGCCATGGAATTCGATGCCCAGTACTTGCGCCTGCATCCACATGCGCAGGCCGTACAGACCGGCAAATACGGCCATCCACACCAACAGGGAATCGAAGCGCCTGCGCAAAGCGCAGAAAGCCATCGAAACCATCGCCACGGTTAGGAATGCCGACCCAAGAAACAGGAATGGCTCATCCTTGTGGAAGGCCCGCAAAACGTCGGCCGCTGTAAGCTGTGCGTCAATTACGAGCATTGCGGGAATGGTATAACATTGCGCAAGGTTACTGACTCCATAACGGGGCTGATGTCGGTGCTGGGATTTTGAAACACCTCACAACAAATCCGCAATCGGCGGAAACGTCAGCAGCAAACTAACGACCAGCAGCCCAAGCGCAATCGTACTGATCTGCTTGATCGCCACGTCCTTTTTCTGCCATTGCCACTCCAGAACGCCCCACACCACCAGCCAAAGAATGAGCGAAACCATGGTCACGCCCGAAAGCGGCCCCGTTGGCCTGTAGAAGTTCATCATGCTCTTGACTGAAGCCACCTTGTCTGCGGCGATGTCGAGAACGGCAATCGCAAACGCTCCAATCCCCGCGGCCAGAATGGCAGCCCCGCCGGAGCCATTCGGCAGCCCCCGATGATGTGAACCTGACGTATGCGCGCTCATCTTCATTTCCCCTCCGCAAGGTGAATCGTCGCGCCACCGTCAACCGGCGCGTTCTTGTTCAGCATCGCTCCAAAGAATCCCGCAATCCCCGCTGCCAAAAACGAAATCAACGTAAAGCCCAGCACTGCATTGCGCAGTTCGGGATGATGCTTCAAGTTGCGCCCGTATCGGATGAACACGGCGGCCGCCATTGTCATGGAGATGGGCGCAAAAAACGCGATGTACTCCTTCCACTCCATGCCCACGTTGTGCCAGCCGCTGGTTGTTGGCTTCGAGAGCAAAAGATAGCGCGGATACGCGCTCAGATCCGCCAGCCCCGCCGGCGGAACTGCGCGATACCACGGATACACGATGTAGGCGCCCGACAATACGGCCAGCCACGCCAGCACCGCCATGATCACGAGATAAATCCGCATGAACGATTCGTCCCGGACCGTCACCGGTGATTCGGCCGCTGGCGCATATCGTCGCCAAAGCTCAACGATCGCCCCCGAGCACAACAGCAGATACAGCGCCCCGAATCCCATCCCGTGGATCATCGTCCACAAGCTGCGCTCCGTAATCTCCATGTCCTAACCTCGCTTCTGTCTAACTCACCCAGTTGCCGCGCCCCTGTGAAAGCCGCTCGTCGGACACACCCGCTGACTCGCTGACCCGCTCAACCCGCTTGAGCGGGGCTGACTCGCTGTATTGTCTCAAAACCCATCCCTCGACCCCGGCCCCGGCATCCAACCCATCGCCGTGCTCGCCGGCTCATCCTTCTTGTCGCCTTTGTCCTTGCCCCATGTCCAGTACATGCCCACGTACGCGTAGTTCTCCGTTTGTCCCGCAACCGAATGCCCATAGCAAAACAGGATCTGCTCGTTCGTATTGTGCTTGAAGTGGTAATAGCCGCCCACATCGATCATGGCCGACTGTTCAGTCTGTGCCGCCGCGTAGCCCTCGCGTCCGTGTGCAAACACCTCGGCGCCCAGTTCCCACTGTTCGCTCAACTCCCGTTTCACAAGCCAGCCCGTATACGGAAAATCGCGATAGTTTGCCTGCGGCACAATCTGGTAGCCGCCTCCACCGTCAAACAGCCACTTGCCCTCGTTCTTCTGCAGCCAGATGGGCACCTTGTACCAGACCTTGCCCACGCCCAGCCCCTTGTCAAAGCTGCCCGTCGGCATCTCGAACATGGGGAACATGCCGATCTGCGGAAAGTGTTTCGTCTCCTTGATGAACGCGACCTTCACGCCAAGCTCCATATCCGTCAGCCCGAATTCCGTGGGCCCGGTGCCGCTCGGAAGGTAGATCTTGTTGTTCGACGGCGCCACCACACCCCATGGAAAAAACGCATGCAGTTGCACCCTCGGCAACGCGCCCCAGTTGAACTCGAAGGCCGGGCCCACCGAATCCATCTCCGCGGGCGTGCCGTCCACTCCGCCGAAAATGTAGAACTCGTAGTGGCCAAAGTCCACCGGAACCGGGTCGTCGGTCTGGTAGGGAGGACCCTGCGCCCACAGCCGCCCAGCCGTAAACAAGCAAACCAGGACAAGTGCCGCCTTGGCCCATGTGCCGGGGACTTTCATCGACGCTCCTGGAATGAGGTCTGAGGAACGAGACCTGAGGGGAAATTCAAGGTTGTAATCAACCCAGGCAGGCGAGCCAACCAGGACCACTCCACCGCTTGAATGCAGCCAACATCCTTTTGCAAATTGATCGTAGCGAGACGTTGCCTGTGCGTCTACACGGATTTTCGGATATTCATCTCCCTTTAACCAGCCAGCTGCTTCTTCACCAGCTCGCTCACCGTGCGGCCCTCGGCGCGCAACCCGCCGGCCTGCAGCCTGGCCTGCACAGCCTTCATCACCAGGCCCATCTCCTTGGGCGTCGGTTTCTTGCCGAGCGTGGCCTCCATCTCGCCCACCGCCCCACTCACCAGCACGGCCAGCCCGGCCTCGTCCAGAGCCTTGGGCAAGAACTCCTCAATCACCACGATCTCCGCCGCCTCAATCGCCGCCAGGTCCTCACGCTTCCCGTTCGTGAACTGCTCAATCGAGTCCCGCCGCTGCTTGATCATGGTCGCCAGCACCTGCTCGCTCTCCGGCTGGGTCAGCGGCGCGCGCTTTTCAATCGACTTGTTCTTCAGCGCATTCTTGATCAGCCGCAGCGTCTGGGTGCGGGTCGCGTCGTGCGCCTTCATGGCGACCACAACCTGTTGACTCACAAGGGCTTCGAGTTCGCCTGCTTCCGTCATTTCCTGGCTCCTGTTCCTGCTCCGGGGCTTGCCCGCGGGTTTTGGCCCTCGCCGCCCGACAATCCAGTCGCAAACGGCCCCTGCCAAAAGAGAATTGTACCGATTCCGCCCGCCAGACGCGCAAATCCCTTGTTTTCACCTCTCCCAGCCCATAAATCTCCCTTTTTCACAGCCGAAAACTATCACATAAACCACAAAAGTGTGTATTATGTGATTATTCGAGACCGGAAATCACCACTCGCATCTCACCCGGTCCAAAACGAGGACAAAATGATTCGGAAGACCCGTTTGTTCACCCCCGGCCCCACCCCGCTGCTCCCAGCCGCCCAGTTCGCCATGGCCGCCGCTGACATGCATCACCGCACTCCGGAGTTCCGCGCCCTCTTCCAAAAGGTGCTCGCCCAGCTCAAGGTTTTTGTCGGCACCAGGAACGACGTCCTCTTGCTCTCCTGTTCCGGAACCGGCGCCATGGAGGCCTCGGTCTCCAATCTCACCTCGCCCGGCGACCGCGTCCTCGTGCTCACCGCCGGTAAATTCGGCGAGCGCTGGACCGGACTCGCCAAGGCCTTCGGCTGCGAAGTCGACGTGCTCTCCGCCCCCTACGGTCAGACCTTCGATCTTGCCGAAGTGAAAAAGGCACTCAAGCCCGAGCACAAGGTCGTCTACACGCAGGCCACTGAAACCTCCACCGCTGTTCGCCACGACATCGAGGCGATCGCCAAAATCGTGGCCGCTACAGATTCGCTTCTCGTCGTTGACGGCATCACCGGCCTCGGCACCACCCACTTCGACGTCGACGGCTGGGGCATTGACGTGCTCATCGGCGGGTCGCAGAAGGCTGTCATGATTCCTCCCGGCCTCGCCTATCTCAGCGTCAGTGAACGCGCCTGGGCCGCGATGGAGAAGACCAAGAATCCGCGCTACTACTTCGACCTCCGCAAGGAGCGCAAGAATGCGGTCAAGGGCGAAAGCGCCTACACGCCCGCCGTCGCGCTCATCGCCGGTCTCGGTGCGGCGCTCGACTACATCGCCGGACAAGGCGGCGGCGATCTCGAAAAAGGCCGTATCGCCCTGGTCGACAACGCGCAAGTGAACGCCGAAGCCACGCGCGCCGGACTTGTCGCGCTCGGCTTCACCCTCTTCGCGCCCACCGCTCCCGCCGCCGCGGCAACCGCCGTCGCCGTCCCTGAGGGCATGGACTCAGGCACCGTCGTCAAGGCGCTCAAGACGCGCTTTGCCGTCGTCACCGCCAACGGCCAGGGAGAGATGCAGGGCAAAATCTTCCGCGTCGCTCACCTCGGCTTTTTCGATTACCTCGATACCGTAGCCCTGCTCGGCGCCATGGAGCACATCGCCAAGGACACCCTCGGCCTGCCCGTCGTCTTCGGACAGGCAGTCGCCGCCGCGCAGGAAGTCTACGCGAAGGCAACGAAAAGCTAGTCAACAGTGGACAGTGATCAGTGAACAGGCGTTGGTTTTTGCCTTTCACTGATCACTATCCACTGCGCACTTTCGACTGACACTGCGGGTGCCCCAGGTCCCGTCCGCCGCGGCGGAGTACCGGGGACGCTAGAAGCTAGCGGCTAGAGGCTAGGAGCTGTTTTATGGAACTCACCTTCGGAGAAAAGCTGCTCATCGCCCGCAAGCAGCTCGACCTCTATCAATACCAGATGGCGGACAAGCTGGGCGTGCACGCCAACTCCATCACCAAGTATGAGCGCGGCGAAGGCAAGCCGCACGCCGCTGTGGTGCGCATGTTCGATCTGCTCTGTGAGCAGCAGGGCATCCGCTTTGACCAATACGAATCCACGCAGAAGGGCAACGGAGACCAGATGAAGATCGTGCTTGCTGAAAAGGTTTCTCCGGCAACACTGGCCGTGTTCGCGGCCGAGCCGGATTGGGAAGTGAAGACTCACGACCAGTTGCCCGACGGCCTCGCCGCCGCGCTTGCGGATGCCGACGCACTCGTCGTTCGCTCCGCCGTGCAGGTGGACGATGCCCTCATGGAAAAAGCGCCCAAATTGCGCGTCATTGGCCGCGCCGGCGTCGGCGTTGACAATATCGATGCTGAGGCAGCCACGCGCCGCGGCATCGTCGTCATGAACACGCCCGGCGCAAACGCTGTCGCCGTCGCCGAGCTCACCATCGGCCTCATGCTCGCCCTGGCCCGCAAGCTGCCCGCCGCCAACGCATCAATGCACGCCGGCAAGTGGGACAAGAAAAACCTGCAGGGCGCCGAGCTGCGCGGCAAGACTCTCGGTATTCTCGGCCTCGGCCGCATCGGACTTGAAGTGGCCCGACGCGCCCGCGGCTTCGGCCTTGAAATCATCGGCAGCGATCCATTTGTCTCTGCCGCCGTCGCCCGTGAAAACGGAATCCGTCTCGTCACTATCGATGAGCTCATCGCCGGCTCTGACTACCTCACGCTCCACGTCGGCCTCACGCCCCAAACTACCGGCATCATCAACGAGCGTACCCTCGCCAAGATGAAGAAAGGTGTGCGCATCATCAACTGCGCGCGCGGTGAACTAGTTGAAGACGCGGCCCTCGTTGCCGCGCTCGCAAGCGGCCATGTCGCCGGCGCGGCGCTCGACGTCTTCACCGTCGAGCCGCCCAAGGAGTCGCCCTACTTCGCCATGGACAACGTCATTCTCACTCCGCACGTCGCCGGTTCCACGGGCGAAGCGCAGGAGGCCGTCGGCATCCAGATCGCAGCACAGGTCCGCGACTATCTCAAGCTCGGCGTGGTGCAGAATGCGGTCAACCTGCCTTCGCTCACCCACGAGGAGTACAAGCAGCTCGCGCCGTTTATCGACATGGCTGGCCGTCTCGGCGCATTTCTCGCGCAGGCCGGCAAAGGCGGCATCGAGTCAGTCGATCTGGTCTACAGCGGCACGCTGGCTGAAGCAAAAACCGACCTGGTGCGCAACGCGGCCATCGCCGGCCTGCTGCAGGGCTCTGAAAATGTGAATCGCATCAACGCCAACGCAGTCGCCCAGGAGCGCGGCATCCGCATCAGCGAGCAGAAGGCTGAAACCCATCGCGGCGGAGCGGGCAGCGTCCTCACCGTCGAGCTGCACACCGCCAACGGCACCAGCCGCGCCAGCGCCACCGTCATTCACGGCGAGCAGCCCCGACTGCTCGAATTCGACTCCATCGACATCGAGACCCCGCTTGAAGGCAATCTGCTGGTCTGCCGCAATCTCGACGTGCCCGGCGTCATCGGCCGCATCGGCACCATCCTAGGCGAGCAGGGGGTCAACATCGCCAACTTCGCTCTCGGCCGCGAGCGCGCCGGAGCCAAGCCCGTCAAAGCTCTCGCCCTGGTCCAGGTGGACGCACCCGTCAGTGAAAAGGTGCTCGCTGCTCTCGCCACCATCGAGGCCCTGCTTGAAGCCCGCTCGGTGGTCC
>Ga0302320_10028057_pt1 | contig 10821 bp, 8 predicted proteins | sample Bog_T0_3_FD_202130 | JGI IMG/M metagenome (GOLD analysis project Ga0302320, IMG submission 202130) | Peat permafrost microbial communities from Stordalen Mire near Abisko, Sweden - Bog_T0_3 | ecosystem: Environmental > Terrestrial > Soil > Wetlands > Peat | place: Sweden: Abisko, Stordalen Mire... | reverse complement strand
GGGTACCTGAAGAATGTGCTTAAAATGTCGCTCAACACGGTTGAGAATCAGGCGCGTCACGGGGATTGAACGAATTTTTGCTTTTCTCACCCAAAAGAGAAAGTACGTCTGCCGGGATTGCGGCAACGTGTTCCGGGCGATTGATCGCCGGAGTGAACGGCGCGAAGAGAATGCGCATGCAGTCAACCACGCAACCGGCAATCTGCGCCCATGAACTTCCCTTCAGGGGGGCACGGTTTCGGCGACGGACGGTGTTCAGTATCGTCCCAAATCCGCGCCTGTCGCACCTCAGGGGTCTTATGAGAATCGTCATAGCCGACGATGATACCTTCTCGCGTACTCTGACCCGACTGACGCTCGAACGGTCAGGCTACGAAGTCATCGCCGTGGAGAACGGGCGCCTGGCCATGGATCGCCTCTCCGGCCCCGGCGCACCGCGGCTTGCGCTTCTGGATTGGGTAATGCCGGGAATGGACGGGCCAGACGTTTGCCGGGCAATCCGCGCTCGCCCGGACAGGTCTTACATCTATATCGTTCTATTGACATCGAAGGAATCCAAAGCAGATCTGGTGGCCGGTCTTGAAGCCGGCGCCGACGATTACCTTACAAAGCCCTGCCATTACGACGAGCTCATGGCGCGATTGCGAACAGGTCAGAGGATACTGGATCTCCAGGACAGATTGGTCTTTGACGCCCGGCACGATTCGCTGACGCTGCTGCCGAACCGCGCGGGCTTTATGGATCGACTCGCGCGGTGCGTTGATCGTGCGAAAAAGAATCGAGACTACCGGTTCGCCGTCCTTTTCGTCGATCTTGACCGCTTCAAATCCGTGAACGACAATCTCGGGCACCCGGCAGGCGATGAATTGCTCGTTCAGGTCGGGGAGAGACTGTTGTTATCGATTCGTGGGAACGATGCCGTTGCTCATGCGTCAGGCACCCAGCCAATCGAACGCGGGCCGCACGAAGACATGTTGGCGCGGATTGGCGGTGACGAGTACGCCATTCTGCTGGATGACATCCGCAGTGCCGCTGATGCGATGAAGGTTGCAAGACGTATCCGGAACGAACTGACTCCGGCGTTTGACATCGCCGGGCGACGGTTTCACATTTCCGCAAGCGTCGGAATATCTCTGAACGCCGCCGGCTGTGGCGATGCCGAAGGAATGCTCCGCGATGCCGACGCCGCAATGTATCGGTCTAAAGCGGCAGGTAGCGTTGCGACAGCCCGCAAGTTGAACTACAAGCAGCGGGCATGAAGCCAGTCGCTATCCCGGAACAGCGACGGTTCATAAATCGCTGTCTCCGCGGGGACGAGCAGTACCTCAGGTCAGCTGAATCACCAGAGTCGGCATCAGGCGTTGCAGGTTTTTCAGGGAACGCGCGTGCCAGTGAATTGCTTCGGAAGCCAGAAACTGGAGACTCACACCCGCGTGGTCCCTTGCCTCGATTACAAAGCGGGAGAACATGGTAATTCCTGAACTGTTCAGGAAATCCAGTTCCCTCAGGTCGAGTACGATTGGTGTGGGAATACCGGCCAATGTGCTTTTGAGCAATTCGAGAATCGGTGCATAGTCTTCCATACCCGACAAGCGCAGCGCGCCCCTGAAAACGGCCGTGGAATTATCATTCTGCAGTTCAACCTCAAAGGACTCCCCTTTAATGGTTTTCATACTGCGGCTCCTGACAGGTCCTTAAGCGGAAGGACCGCGCTGGTAATGACGGTCATGATCCCCGGGTAATCCGGATGAACCTCAAATCGCCAGCCCAGCTGGGCGCCGTAGTCGCTGATGATGGTCAACAGGCCCAGGCAGGACTTGACCGACACCGCGTCACGGGAGCTTTCTTCCAGTTGCCTGACAAGCAGTTCGCCGGCATCCTCCCGCAGGATAGTTGCAACAAATGTCTGGTAACACTGAGCCTGTCCGTCGCTGATGCCATTGGTTGCGCTCACCGTGATCTGAGTACCCGTAAGTTCCAGGTGAATTCCAATAGGTATGTCGACGCTGTGTTCGTGGTATTTCATGGCATTTTCCAGCAGCTCGTTCGCAATGTAGGTCACCGCGTGCTTAATTTCTTTCTTGCTGCCCGCGGGAGCGGCCATCGTGCCGTCCGCTGGCAGGAATGTTGTGACATAGTCGCCAAGGAAGTCCGCGGACAATCCGTTATTGCGCCAGCGAGAGCGGAGCGGAGCGCTCAGCGGAGAGAAGGCCAGAGTCAGGTATTCGCGTCGATCCCCTGGCGCCTGTCCGGCATAGCCAAAAGTCTGATTCGTCATAATGATTCTGTTTTCTCCTCAATAGAATCGGCCGTCCGATCTCGTCCACGGTGTTTTGCTACGTAAAGATGCCGGTCTGCCTCTTCGATCAGTGACCGCGACCCGGAACCGTCCTGTGGTTGCGGTGTTCTGCAGCCGATGCCGATACTGAGAGTTACCCGGGCGCAAATCGGAGAAACTGAATGCGGAAGCGCGGCCGTTGCAAGCGCCGCCCGTATGCGCTCAGCCACCACCAAAGCCGCCGCGCGGCCGGTATGAGGGAGTATGATCGCGAACTCTTCCCCTCCGTAACGCGCCACGATACTTCCGGCCCGGCAGCACTGGCCTATAACCGCCGCGACCAACTTCAGACATTCATCGCCCGCCTGATGGCCGTAGCCGTCATTGTAAAGCTTGAAATGGTCGACGTCGCAAATCAGCAGTGAAAGCGGTTCCTGCGCCCGAAGATGGCGATTCCACTCCGTCGCCATGAACTCATCGAAGCGCCGTCTGTTGGCAATTTGGGTGAGGCCGTCGATGCGGGCTTTCTCGCCTTCTTCCGCTGCGTCGTCTCCCTGATCGATAAGAATCTGAACCAGCGTCTGAAGATCCCCTTTTTCGCGCGAGAGAGCCTGGACGAACTTCTGCAGTTTTTCGTCCGTCGTCTGCCGCTCCCGTATTTCCGAGGCCAGGCTGGTGCTTAGCCGGTAAAGATGTTCCTCCAGCAGGTCGCCATGCTCATTCGACGTCAGAAGGGCGATCTGGTGGTCGTCAATTTCACGGTGCAGCCGGTCGATCTCGGCGTACAAGCGCTCCATCTCGCTTCCTTCGCAGGTACACGCCGACGAAACCTGCGCCTGTGGCCGCTTAAAAAGCGACCCGCTGTTGCCGTATTCAACCGGCGGAATGGCCGTTGACGCCACGACTCCGGATTGTTCGATGAGATCCTGTTCGTATGGCATAACGTTTCAGACGGGTTTGACAACCAGCAGACTCACGTCATCGAGCAGGGTCTGGACTCCTCTGAACTCGCGGAGACTTTTCCTGACAGCTGCGCGTATCTCGCCGACCGTTTGCCGGTGGCATGCTTTCACCACTTCACAGAGCCGTTCGATGCCGTAGCTCAGACCCGCGGGGTTAATGGCCTCCGTGATGCCGTCCGTGTAAAGAACCATGACGTCGCCGGATTGCAAAGGGATCCTGGTTTCCCCGATGAAACCCGAAATATCCTTTTCGAGCCCCAGTGCGAAACCGAGGTCCAGCGTGTCGTGTCGTTCGAGAACGCCATTTTCGCGAACCACCAGAACCTCTTCATGCTGGCCGCTGACGGTAACAAATCTATCCTGATAGTGCAGCAGACTCAGGGTGAGATTGCGATCGCACTTCATGCGCCGAACGTTGTCGTAGATCACCCGGTTCAGAACTTCGAAGAACTTGTGGCTTTCGTAGTGCCCGGTATGCAGCAGAGTTCTGACCGCGGTCTGGAGCATAATGGCGATGACGCCGCTTTCGAGACCGTGCCCGGTTACATCGCCGATGCCCAGGACCACCCCGCCTTTTTGCGAAACGACGTCATAATAATCGCCGCCTATCTCGGCCGCCGGATCCATGAAGCCGGCAATGTCCAGATCGGCAATGCCGCGCAGGTCCTCGTCGCGAGGCAGCATCATCTGTTGCAGCCGTTGAGTAATGTCCAGTTCTGCGCTCATTCTGGAGTTCTCTCGCGTCAGTCGGTCGTTGAGCCTCTTGATTTCGGCCAGGAACCCGGTTTTTGCCTGGCTGGCTTCTTCGGCTTCCTCTTGTGCCCGCTTGCGCTCGGTAATATCCGTCATCACCCCCACAAGTTCGTTCTTTGAGTCCCCGGCGAGGAGAAGCACGGAGGTTCTGAGCCAGACGGAGCGTCCGTCGGCGGTAATCATCCTGTGCTCGAATCCCTGCGGGCCGGGGCGTTCCGCTGCGGCTTCACAGCGCGATGCCACAAGCGCGCGATCGTCGGGGTGAATATGGTTAATCCAGAACGTCGGGGTGTTCGTCCATTTCTCCACGGGGTAGCCCAGCAGAACTTCCGCCTCCTGATTGACGTAGCTGAATTCGCTGGTATTGAGGCTGCATCGCCACAGAATCACCTGAGCCGATTCCACCAGTTGGCGGTAGCGTTGCTCACTCATGTGCAATTCGAGCGATTGCGCCGAAAATCGACGGTCCATCAGCGACGTCAGAATGGTGAGACTGAGAACCAGAAGCGCCACCCCGCCGATACCGACTGTGCCAACCGAAGAGATATGCACCGCATGACTCAGGTCCATCGGAACAGACATGGATCTGAAGGTGACGGCGGCCATTCCCGTATAGTGCATCGCCGGGATAGCGGCTCCCATCAGCATGGCGCTCGCGAGCTTTCGCCATCCGAGTGCCCGGGTGTCGTTCCGCAGGTGGAAAGTCAGCCATAAGGCCACCAGTGAAATCACGATTGCAAGGATCACCGACAGAAACACAAGTCCGGGCGAATAACTGCACATCGCAGGCAATCGCATCGCTTCCATTCCGATATAGTGCATCGCAGCGATGCCGACTCCCATCAGCACGCTGCCGAAACCAATGAACACTCCGCCCATCTTTTTTCGGCTTACGACGAACAACGCAATCGCCGATGCGAACACCGCCGCAAGGAGCGACCACAAAACCGTGGGCCAGTCATAGAGGACAGGTACCGGCAGAGAATAGGCAAGCATCCCGATATAATGCATCGACCAAATGCCCATTCCCATGGCTGAAGCGCCACCCGCAAGCCAGATCGATCGGAGGCGCCCGCTGGACGCGGTGACACGGCCGCCCAGGTCGAGTGCCGCGTAGGACGCGAGCACAGCAATGAGTACAGACAATGCCACCAGACGATAGTCGTAGGAACCTGCCAGAACCATTTCAGAAGTCATAAGATTGTGTCGGACGGTTCCCCGTTGAGTCGGGCATACCCTTCAAAGATGCATGCCGATCGCCATTTGCACATTGCGGGATGCAAAGGAGTTAATAGTCTGGGCTGACGGAGCCCTGATAAGGCATGAGATAGTCGACGCAGAACTGGTCACTCACGGGCGTGCGTCGCACGAGGGCCGGAAAAAGCCCGCGGAATTTAGACCGAGCCGACAAGGTTTGTTTCGTTCACGCTCCGCATAAACTCCTCGCGGCCGTGTTTTTCCACGAGTTCGCGCAGATCGCGCCCGCGAATCGGCTTCGAAATATATCCGTCCATACCCGCTGCGAGACACCGCGCCTCGTCACCCTTCATCGCGTGCGCCGTCATGGCGATGATCGGAAGGTGTTGGCCCGTGACTTTCTCCTCGAGCCGAATCGCCCTCGTGGTTTCGAAACCATCCATTTCCGGCATCTGGATATCCATCAGAACGAGATCGAAAGTCCGTTGGCCCAGCGCTTTCAGGGCGTCTTTGCCGTTGTTGGCCGTGACGACGGTGTAACCCGCCTTCTCCAGGATCGCCGACGCAACGCGCTGGTTTACGGGATTGTCTTCCGTCAATAGAACCCGCAGGTTACGCCCGTCACCGGCGGCGGGAGCGTTGGCGTGAGCGTCAGGCTGTCGCGAAACTCCGTCGTCCCCTGCTGAACGCGCCGTCAGCGCGGCGACGATGGACGCACGCAATTCATCCCGCCGCACGGGTTTCATCAAATATGCGGCGATACCCAATTCACGGCAACGCTTCACATCGCCCATCCTGTCTCCGGAAGTCAGCATCACAACCACGGCTTCGGCCAGATGTGGGTCGGTCCTGATCCGGCTCGCGAGACCGAATCCGTCCATTTCGGACATGTGGCCGTCAGTCAGGACCAGACTAAAAGGCTCACCGTTATCCGCGGCATGGGCCATGTATGCCAGAGCCTCCTGCGCGGTTGCCGCCGACGTAGGCCGCATTTTCCAGAACCACAGCATCTCGGTCAGGATTCGCCTGTTTGTGACACTGTCATCGACAACCAGTACAGGCCTGCCCAGCAGGTCCGGCTCCACAATATTGCTGCGTGGTGCCCTCTGATTCGTGCTACCGAGAGGGATACTGAAATGGAAGCAGCTTCCCTCGTCGGGAGCGCTTTCAACCCACATTTTACCGTCCATCGCCTCGACCAGACGAGAGGAAATTGTCAGGCCCAGACCGGTTCCCCCGAACTTACGGGTTGTGGATCCGTCCGCCTGAGTAAAGGCCTCGAAGATGACCTTTTGCTTTTCTTTGGAGATGCCAATCCCTGTATCCCGGATAGTGAAGTGTACCTGAAGCTTGCCATTTGCCCGCGATTCCAGCGCGGCGCCCAGCACGATCTCGCCCTCCGCGGTGAACTTAATCGCGTTGGCCAGCAGATTGATCACAATCTGCCGAATTCGTGTCGGATCGCCGATCACGTAGTCCGGCAACTCGGCAGGGATGTCGCAGATCAGTTCCAGTCCCTTTTCGTGAGCGCGAAAAGCGAGGGACTTCGCTGCCCCTTCAAGGTTTCCGCGCAAATCGAAGCGAACGATGTCCAACTCGAGGTGTCCAGCCTCGATCTTGGAGAAGTCCAGAACGTCGTTGATAACCTCCAGCAGATTGTCTGCGGACAGTTTCACGGTAACCAGCTGATCGCGCTGCTGCTGAGTTAGCTCCGTATCGAGCACGAGTTCGGTCATGCCCATAATGCCGTTCATGGGAGTGCGGATCTCATGGCTCATATTGGCGAGAAATTCGCTCTTCGCGTGGCTGGCCGCCTCCGCCTTTTCCTTAGCCTCCAGAAGACTGGCGTTCGAGCTGACCAGGTCGGCGGTGCGCGTCGCGACGTCCTGTTCCAGTTTGCCGTGCTGCTCGCGGAGATCTGCGTCGCGCCGCTCAATTTCCGACAACATCGCGTTGAAAGCGTCGGTCAACTGGCCCAAATCGTCGTCGGCGAGCTTCACGGCCCGCACGGCGTAGGTCCTGTCGCCTAAAACTTTATTCGAGACAAGCGTCAGTTGTTCGATTGGCCTGAGGATCGCCCCTTGCAGCAACCGGACGAGAATCATAGCCAGCAATAAAGCGCCGAACAGACTCGACAGAAGGATCGCCGCGTCGTTCCGGGCGTTGGCATTGAGACGATCCAGGTTGAATTCGAGCAGGAATTTCCCTATCGTCTGACCGTTGAGCGCAACGTTCCGTACCATGACAAGCCGGTCCGATTCAAACCAGCTGATTTGGCGTTCGATCGGGTGAGATTCCGGAGGCAATAGTGCTCCGGAACGATGGTACCGGGCGAATGGCTTCCCGTCGGCCGAATAGAGAGCGGCATCCACCACATCCGGATTTGCGCTAAGACTTGTCAAAACCTCCCGTGCGGCCACCGGGTCCTGAAAGCTAAGAGCGGCCGTACTGTTGGCTGCAACTATATCGGTCAGCATCTCGAAGTTCTTTGTCATGTTCCCGCGTCGACCGTTCTCCACGCGGATGTAGATAGCGATGCCCGCCACGGTCAGGGCGGCGGCGACAGTCACCAGGATGATGAACCGGAGTTTGTATTTGACTGAAAGATTTCGGTATCGTTTTGCAATACTCATAGTTAATGGCTCTCTAATTTCTGGCTCGATCCGCCAGGATCAACAGTTTGGGACTGATTCGAAGGTGGGCTCGCGCCGCGGCTTCAACGTCTATTGCGATGCGGACGCGCGCGTCTACTACCTTGAATTGCACGATGCCGCCGTTTGCCGTGAAGTCGTCCGTATCGCCGACAGTGAGAATACTGGAGCCCCTCAGTGCCGCGAGGAGGCTGCGTTCCCGTTTGCCCTCCGAAGCGGAAACAAACAGAATCTCGCACTGAAGCGCTTTCTGGGGGTCAGAAATGAAACGGATCGAAATTGGCCGGCTGCCCACCGTTTTTCCCCGCACAACTTCGTCGAGCGACGATCCGAAAGGATTATCGCCCGCGACGCAAATAGTGAACGGATCGTGAACGTCGCCCGGTGCCGGCGCTGGCCATTCGACAAATTTGGCGAAGTTGAAAAGAAACACGGCTTTCAGTTGATACTCGTCGATTGTCTGAGCGGAAAGTGTCGCCGCAAGAAGCACGCCGAAAAGCAGTCGTTTCTCAAATAGCCGCTTTATCATCCTGGTATTCATAGCGGGCTCTAAAAGTGCCACGCTATTCGCGCGACAACAGCCCGCGCCGTCTCCATGGGGATAACCTGCACGCCGTTGAGGAATTCAGCGTGCCGTGGACTGAGCAGATTCTGTCCGGTTATGCTGACGTCGACGAACCTGCCGATGTGCCAGCCAAACCGGCTATCGAGCCGGGTGTAGGCGGGAACCGGTCCGTAGGCCAGCGATCCGACGTAGTATACCGACGTGTCCCATTCCACGTGGTGCGGCAGCTTGATGTTGGAGCGTAGTTGCGCCTGCCTTTTGGGAGAGTCGCCGGACGAAGCCAGAAATGCGGAGTCGTTGCTGCCAGGATCCAGCCCAAGCTTGGATTGCAGGTAACTGAACCCCGGGCTGATTCGCCACCATTTCGCGATGTCCCAGTGCGCGGATGCCTCCACCCCGTAATTCTTCGCGTTGCCGAAATCCGCGACGACGTAAGGGAGAACCAGGTGGGGAGGAGCCGGATTCACGGTAAAAAACGGCGTCTCCGGCTCGATAGTCTGTATTCCATTGTAGTCCGTATAAAAGACGGTGGCATCCAGAGATATTTGCTCGGACAGTCTTGTCCGATAGCCCAGCTCGTAGTCGAATACCCTGGAGGCCGGAAGTTCCGGGTTGCCGGATATTTGCACGATCGCCGTGCCAGCGCCGGGAACGTTAGCGGATCCCGCGTCCCACTGTATATCCGCATATACCCACGAAGGTTGCTGAATCGCCCTGGAAGCAGAGGCCCATACAGTGTGAGCGCTCGTAGGCGACCAGGCGAATTGAATACTGGGCTCGTATTCGAATCCGGAGTAGGAATTGTGCTCGAATTTGCTTCCGATCGTGAGAGAAGCGGATTCGCTGAGCCGGATTTCGTCCTGAATAAATCCGCTGTAGAGACTGTCGGTCCTGTGCCCGTTTCCAACCGTGATCGCGTAGCCATCCTGGAAATTCTGGCCTGTAAGGCGATAGCCCAGGCCCGTAACGATGTCGTTTCGCGATCCGGCCTGGAAGTGGTAATGAAAATCGAAGTCGCCGGTATTTTGAACGTTGAGCCCCTGGTCGAACCGCCGAACCCGGTCAAAGTAGACCTGTACCGTGGCTTCCGAGCCGTTCGAAAACGTGTGACTCCAGCGCGCCAGGAGGTTTCCGTTCGCCACCAGAACCCGATTATTCAGAGTAAAGGAATTGGGTAGTTGGCTGGCGAACAGCGTTGTGATTGTCTGGGCTTCGGATGCGCCCAGTACATCTCCCTCAACAGTTAGCTTGTCATGGTTCGACAGGTTCCAGTCGGAACGGAACCCCATCTGCGATTCGTGCCCGTCATCCACGGCGGGTTGGCCCGGGAGCGAAGGCGAGTCTCCGTTCGTCGCGTAACGGCCATAGACACGGTACGAGCCGCCGGTTCCGGCTGTTCCTCCGTATTGCAGCAGTCCCTGAGCCCGGTCCTGCGAGCCCGCTGTGACGCTGGCCAGACCGCCATGAGTATCGTTGGCGCTCTTTGTGATGATGTTGATAACGCCGTTCATTGCGTTGGCGCCCCAAATAGTTCCGCCGGCGCCGCGAATGACTTCTATGCGCTCTATATTTTCGAGCGGCATAGTCTGCTGATCCCAGTAGACGCCTGTAAATGCCGGACTGTAGACGCTGCGCCCGTCAATGAGAACCAATACCTGGCCCGAAAAGCGATTGTTCAGGCCGCGGATGCTGATTGCCCACGTGTTTTCATTGATGCGGGCGACCTCGACGCCAGGAACCATCCGAAGCAAATCGGGAACCATTGTCGCGCCGGAGTGCCGAATATCGTCCTGAGTGATCACGTAGACGGAACTGGCGGTCCTCGAAAGCGACTGCTCTTTCATCGAAACGGAGGTGACCTGAATGTTCATCAGGTCTTCGAGGCTCGCTCCCGTGAGATCCACCGGCGCCGGTGTTTGAGCCCGGCAGAGCGCACCCACGGCCAGGCACAAGACGGGGCTGACGAACAGGCGCCGTGCATCGGACCAGTGAGATTTTATCTTTGCCATAAGTTACGATCTGAAGCGGGCGCTGATAACCAGGAAGACAACCGTGCCAAGCGCAATCATCGCGCCATGTGGCAGCCCCACGGATTTTGGATTTCTGACGTCCAGTTCTTCCCTGCCGACGTATGCCGGCCGGCCGTGCTTCATTTCACTGAGAATGAAACCGACATTCCAAAATGTCTTTCTGATCCGGCCGTGCGTGGCGACCAGTACCAGTCCTGCGATACCGCCAATTATGGCGGTGAGCAGGAAGATGCCGAACCAGTCTCGCGCGCCGACCAGCGCGCCGATGGCCGCCATCAGTTTCACATCGCCGGCGCCCATCGCGCGCAGCGAGTACAGGACGAAGTAGGCTCCCAGGCCAACGGCCATGCCCAGCATCGACAATCGGAGACCGGGCCATCCCTCG
>Ga0302320_10028055_pt1 | contig 10821 bp, 10 predicted proteins | sample Bog_T0_3_FD_202130 | JGI IMG/M metagenome (GOLD analysis project Ga0302320, IMG submission 202130) | Peat permafrost microbial communities from Stordalen Mire near Abisko, Sweden - Bog_T0_3 | ecosystem: Environmental > Terrestrial > Soil > Wetlands > Peat | place: Sweden: Abisko, Stordalen Mire... | reverse complement strand
CGCAGGAACGATAGGCTGTTGGATGCCGAAGCCGCTCCAGGCGACGGCGCCGGATCAGCAGGCGGATCCGCCCTCGGACAGGCTGTCCCGGCCCGCTTGTGCGGCGGCGCAGCGTTGACAGCGGCGGCGGAGCGGGCGAACGATCCCAGCGTGCATCGGCGCCAGGCCCGGCATCTGGGCAGATCGATGCAGGGGGCAACGTCGATGCTGAAAACCACCAGCAATCTGGTCCTTCCCACGGCGATCACCGGGTCCTACCCGCGTCCGCTCTGGTTCGACATGAGTCTGAGCGGGCGGTCGTTCAAAGCGGCACTGGGCGAATCCTTGTTTCGCGAGCAGTACATGGACGCGGTCGCGGCGGTAATCAACGCGCAGGAGGCGGCAGGCCTGGACATCGTGACCGATGGCGACAGCCGCTTTGACCTCGCTGTCGGCGGCAAATCCTGGTTTTTCTACCCGATCGAACGGCTCGGCGGGGTGCGCGGGCACCGCGACACCTCGCGCGGCTGGATGGGGCGGCATGATTTGCGGCCCGGCAAGATCCTGTGGGAGGTGCAGGAAGCGTATCAACCAGGCATCGTGGCGGAGAAGCTGAGCCGGGGGCCGTGGGAATATACGGCGCTGTGGCAGGTCGCGCAGCGGCTGACCGACCGGCCGGTGAAGTTCGGGGCGATTTGCGCGCCGGCGCTGGCCAGCATGCTGTGGAACGAGTTCTACGTCGACGACAAGGCGATGATCCTCGATCTGTGCGACATCATGAATGCAGAACTGCGGGAACTGGCGGCGGCGGGCTGTCCGCTGATCCAGGTGGAGGAGCCGCCGCATCACGGGCGCTCGCTGCGGCCGGATTGCACCGAGGCGGATCTGGAATTCCTGACCGAGGCGTTCAACCGCCAGCTTGTGGGTGTCGATGCGGAGATCTGGGTGCACACGTGCTGGGGCAATCCGAACCAGCAGCGGGTTTACTGGGAGGTGCCGAGCTATGAGCGGGCGATGCCGTATCTGCTGCGGTTGGATGCGGATGTGATAACGTTCGAGTGCGCCAGCAGCGACGGGCGGGATATGGCGCTGTTCGGCAAGTATCGGACGGACAAGAAGATCGGCATTGGCGTGGTCAATCATTGCAATACTGTGGTGGAGCCGCCGGAATACGTGGCAGGGCTGATCCGGCGCGCGCTTGAATTCATTCCGCCCGAGCGGCTGGTGATCACCACGGATTGCGGGTTCGGGCGGGAAGGGCTGAGCCGGCGGATTGCCTATTACAAATGCGTATCGATGGTGGAGGGGACGAACATCGTGCGGCGCGAACTGGGGTTGCCGGAGGTTCGGGTGCGGGCTTCCGATCCATCGTTGTATTTCGCGACGGCCGTTCGGGGCTGAAGCTCGGTGATCGCCGCGATCAGCCTGATGCGGCGGTTGGAGCCGCATCCCTGGACGCACGCTTTGCGCGAGTGTTAGGCTTTTCTCATCCCCGCAAGAGATGGGGAGAGGAGGCCACGTGAACAAATCTCTCTGCGCCACACAACGCATAATTAAATCGCAACGAACTGCCCTCGCGATCATCGTCCTGAGCGGCACCATCAATTACCTGGATCGCGCGACTCTCGCCGTCGCCAATCCACTGATCCGGGCAGACCTGGGGTTGAACGTGGCGCAGATGGGCCTGTTGCTGTCTGCCTTCCTGTGGGCCTACGCCTTCTCACAGCTTCCCGCCGGCGCCCTGGTCGATCGCGTGGGACCGCGCTGGTTGCTGGGGGCTGGTCTCGCGCTGTGGTCCATTGCGCAGATGATCGGCGGTGTGGTCACGAACATCACGCAATTCGCAGCCGCGCGTGTCCTGCTGGGCCTTGGCGAATCGCCGCAGTTTACCAGCGGCGTCCGCGTGGTGCGGGACTGGTTCAACGTCCGGCAGCGCGCGACCGGGATCGGCCTGGTGAATACCTCGCCGTTCATCGGTCAGGCGATCGCCCCGCCCTTGTTGACCGCCTTGATGCTGGGCTTTGGGTGGCGCTGGATGTTTATCGTGATGGGTCTCGCGGGGCTGGCGGTCTGCGTGCTTTGGGTCACGTTCTACCGGGAGCCTCGCAGCCTGAGCCTCAATGCCGCGGAACGCGCCTACCTGACGGATGGCGACCCGCCGGTTGTGGCCAACCCGATCTCCCTGGCGCAGTGGCGGCATCTGTTCGCATTCCGCTCGACCTGGGGGCTGATGATTGGTTGCTTTGGGCTGGGCTATTGCACTTGGCTGTATGGCGCATGGCTGCCGGGTTATCTGGAGATCCAGCGGCATATGACCATTCGCTCCACCGGGTATATTGCCGCGATCCCGTTTGCGCTGGCGGTGCTGGGGGCGATCGGCGGCGGGATGCTGGCGGATCGTTTGGTGCGGCGCGGGTATTCGCCGGTCAACAGCCGGAAGATACCGCTGGTGGCCGGGTTGATTGGCGTCGCGCTGTTTACGATCGGCGCGGCCGAGGTGGACAGCAATGTGCTGGCGGTTGCCTGTATTACGCTGGCGATGATGAGCGGGGCGATGTGTTCGGGGCTGTACTGGGCGCTGGCCAGTGCGATCGCGCCGTCCAATTGCACGGCCTCGGCTGGGAGCCTGGCGAATTTCGGCGGCTATATCGGCGGCGCCATAGTCCCGACGTCAACCGGGTTTATCGTTCAGGCGACAGGCAGTTTCACCCCGGCGTTGTTGCTGGGAGGCGCCATCGCACTGATCTCGTCGATGAGTTACCTGTTGCTGATCAAGAACGAGAGCATGGATTTCAGCCGGCTGGACGCGAAGACGGTTGGCGTTCCGGTGCAGACGTGAGGGGGGTATCGGGCGGGAGGTGATGATCCTGCTGGGATGGAAGCCGACCCGGTCAAAGGCGACGGTCTTTTCCTGGGGCGGCTTCGGATGGGGAGCGGACTCAGGCGGTTTGCCGGGTTGAGGTCTGATCCCGCGCTCAGGCCGGGTTGTACCGATGGTTCTCTCATGGGAGACGGAGATTCATCTGTGGGGCCATCGGGCTGGGCAGCGCTTCCTCGCAACAGACGCCGGCGTTGCAGCACAGCGGACCCGGACAAAATATATTCTGATCGCGTCCGAGATCATGCCCTCGGTCGCGTCCATCGATGTCAACGGCATCGGTGAGTAAGGCAACATCCTGATATGGGACCCCTCCGGTGCGACCAACCGCCGGCGGCAAGCCACGGCCGGCCTGGGTGTCGCCGGCCCCATCGTTCTCGCCAACAGAACACGTTTGCGCGGAAGCTGGGACGAGTATCCATTCGCCGTTACGTATGCTTCAAAGCCAGGCTCATATGTCGCCCCGGCGCCGCTGCGGGAAAACTGGATCCAGTGCGGGTTCATCCGCGCCGCGGGCCTGGTACAGGAATTTCAGCCAAGTGATACCGTTCTCTGTTATGTCCTGTGACGGAGCAGGACAATGAAACAGCCGCTTTCGCCACTTGCAGCAGAGGTTGAAGCCTGCGTCGTCAAGATCATCGCATACCAGCAAAGCGCCGGACAGCGCGTCGGCGCGCGTATCAAACGCTCGCGCAAAGGCAGAGAAGGTCTCGACACCTTGCGGCAATTCGGCCTGCCGCTGCCCGACGACTTCACCGCACTGTACGATCATTTCAACGGCGTTCCCAGCAACGCCCCGTTGTCATTCTGGGAAGCCGCCGTTTTCCTTGATGCTATGTGGCCAGAAGCATCCATGTTGGTGGCCTGGAACGAAATCACCCGGCTGGAACAGCAGCCAGGCGCCGACGCAAAAATCGCCGCCTTTCGCACTACCCATGGCGTTTCCTACGATCTGGTCCCAACCATGGCGCAGCACGGCAACGTCCCCCTGGTCGCCAATCTGGGGTCGCTTTCGCGCCAGACGTTCATCGCCTTCGACAGCACGCTGGCGATGCTGCGCACCGTGTGCGCGGCGCACGACGCCGGCTTGATCCGCTACGCGACAGACCGTATCCCGCACTATGCTCCGTTTGGGCGCGAAGTTGAAAAGAACGAGGCCATTTTTGATCCAACAGATCTGCTGGACGTCGTTCATTGTTTCAATCAACGCGCCGATTACTGGTCACTTTTTGCCAAGGGACCGGTTGAATGGAACGTAATCGTAACGAAACGACCTCCGGGCGGCAGAGTGCACCTGGACCCGGCCGTCCGCGCCGTCGTTCTCGGACACCCGAAACTCAAGCAATGATGCTCCCCTCATGCCCTTTGACCGTCGTCGCCCAAATGACGCACCTCCGGCCCAACCGCAGGCGGCCCGTTTCCAAACCCGGAAGCCCTCGGCCGCCAGTGAACGGGTGCGTGACCGGCACGCACCCGCCGAGGCTCTCAGTTGGCGGCGACCCGACGTTCGGCCTTGCCGACAATGTAAGCGACGCCTTCCGGCCCCACCTGGGTGCAGTGCTGGCAATCCCCGGGAATCTCGCAATGCTCGCCGGCCCGGAACGTTGTTGATCCGCCATCCCGGTTCACGGTGATCTCACCGCTCAGAACCATGATGCGCACATCGAAGTCGCCGTGCGCATGCATCTCTTCGGTGAAGTTGGGTTTTTGACCGCCATGAATGACGTCGAAGCCCTCGCGCCGCAGATCGCTTTCGAACGCCTGGGGGGTCAGCGCTCCGCCGTTGCGGCGGCGGCCGGACAGATACGCTACACCTTCAGGACCAACCTGCTCGGTGTGCATACAGCCGGCGGGCACCTCGCAGCATTGTCCGGCACGAAACGTCTCGGGCCTGTTGTCGCGCGTGATGGTGATCTCACCGCCCAGCACGAACAGCCGGGCATCGAAGTCATGGCAGTGGTTGGCTTCTTTTTGGTTCGGCCGCAAGCTGGCGAAAACCGGCCGGAAGCCGTCGCGCCGCAGGCCCGCTTCGAATTCTGTCTTGTCCATTGCCTCTACTCCTTCCTTGGCTAACGCCGTCCGTGTGCTCTATAAGGGAATTCATGTCAACTATAGAGAACGATATCAGCGTCCGAACCGGCCGCGCCGTGAAGCAACAACGCGAGGCGGCCGGCTTCAGCCTGCGCAAACTCGCCACGCGCAGCGGCATTTCACCCTCGATGATTTCAGACATCGAGCGAGGCGCGAAGTCGCCGACTGTCACGACTGTCGTGCGGCTCGCTCAGGCGCTGGGGGTCACGGCCTCAGCCTTGATCGACGGCGGCGCTGACCAGGCGCCACGCCGCATCCGCGTGCTGCGCCGCGGTCAGGGTGGCGGCGGCGAGCATCCAGCGCCTTGGGAGAGCCTGGGACCGGCCTCCCCCGGCAGCCGCATCGACTTCGTGCGCTATCAGATCCCGCCATCCACAGTGCTGGGGCCGTCCCCTGCCCATGCGTCCGGTACGGTCGAGCATATGCACGTCGCCACCGGCACCGTCCGCGTCACCGTGGGCGACGAAACGGCCGACCTCGTTGCGGGCGACAGCTGCAGCTGCCGCACGGACGCGCCGCATGGCGTCGAGAACCCCGACAAGTCGGCCGAGGCGCTGATTTACCTGATCGTCGAGCGGAATTGATCTGGCCCCAAAACAGCGGGTTTCTCGTCGCCTGAGATGCGGTGGTTGGGGCTGGAGCGGGTGAAGGGAATCGAACCCTCGTGTGCAGCTTGGGAAGCTGCCGTTCTACCATTGAACTACACCCGCAGCCGGGAGGTCTTTTAGGCGGTTTGGCCGGGGGATGCAATTCGATGATTGGTCGGCGGCGCTTTCGCTGGTCGGGCTTTTGGGGCATGGTTGTGGGCTGAGCTCGGACAGGAGGGAATGACGATGCCGCCACGCGTTGCTGTGATCGCCCCGGGCATGATGGGGAGCGCTGTTGCCAAGCGGCTGACGGCGTCGGGGGTGCCTGTGCTGACAACGCTGGCCGGACGATCCGCGGCGACGCTCGCCCGGGCGGCAGCCAGCGGCATGACGGATGCGACCGATACGCAGATGGCCGGCGCGGATTTTATCCTGTCGATCGTCCCGCCAGGGCAGGCTTTGGCGCTGGCGGAACGGCTGGCTCCGGCGTTGCGCGATGCACGCAAGAAGCCGGTCTATGTCGATTGCAACGCGGTCAGCCCGGATTCCGTCCGCCGCATCGATGCGGTGGTGCGGGAGACCGGCGCGGCGTTCGTCGATGGCGGCATCATCGGGCCGCCGCCGGAGGCCGATTCCAGCAAGACGCGGATTTATTTGTCCGGGCCGGATGCCGCGAAGGTCGTGGTGCTGCAGCAGTACGGGCTGTCGATGCCGATCCAGCCGGGGCCGGTCGGTGCGGCCTCGGCGATGAAGATGTCGTATGCCGGCATCACCAAGGGGTTCACCGCGCTGGGCGCGACGATGATGCTGGCCGCGACCCGAGCGGGGACGGCGGATGCGCTGCTGGCGGAGATGAAGGTCAGCCAGCCGATGCTGCTGAAGTGGCTGACCAGCCAGATGCCGAAGATGCACAGCAAAGCGTATCGCTGGGTGGCGGAGATGGAGGAAATCGCCGCCTTCGTCGGTCCGGATCAGCCTGGGTCTGGATTCTATGAGGCGGCGGCTCGCCTATACGAGCGGATTGCGGCCGATTATGAGGGGCCGAATACGCAGACCGCCGCGCTCGATGCGTTCTGCGAAAAGGCGACGTAACGGGTTCGTTGACACCCGCGGCGTGGGACCGTCGGCATTCGAGCGGCCGGCACGGCTGTTTGTGAACGCGCATGCGGGGGATCGCGGTCGTTGGGGCCGGAGAACTGGCGGATCATCCGGTTTCCGCGTGACCGGGAGGAACTGCGCCCGAGGTCCCTCCGTTGAAGGCGGGGGTGACATTTTCCATACTCGCGGTGTAGCTGGTCACTTGCGAACAGAAATTGTTGTTGATCGCTGCATGTGCCGCCGGCATAGATTGGAAGCTGCCAACGCTTGTCTGAATTGAGGAACCCTATCTGCAGCATTTCCATTAAAATCAAGCTGTTGGTATCTGTCCGCCATCAATAACAACAAACAAAATGCTGCCGTCGTGTAGCGGCGCGTAGTTGGTGGATAGTTCGGTGTCATATTCAAAATCTGCGGGCCAGGAATTTGGTCCGGTCTCACCTTCCGCGCAGGTATCTCTCATCACTGTAATTGGATGGCGTAGCTTCGATTTCACATAAAATGATCTGATGAAATCGTGATATTTGTTAAATATATTCATGTAATAACTAAAAACATGGCGCATTTATCGGCGATATAAGGGGACGATAACTGGGTCTGTATCATCCGCCAGATCATTAGTTCAAACAATCGGCCTGTATAAATATTTGGTCCGTCAACGTAATGGTAATCTTGATGACTCGGCGTGAATCTCACGTATTCGTCGTGGTCCAGATGCAGCCCGCACGTCAACATAAAACGCTGCAATCAGGACCAACGCGAGGACCAAAACTGAAGGGCGCCGCAACTTAACGCCGCCATGCACGCATCCCCAGAGGCGACGAGTCCACTGTTCGCTACCCCGCCGAAACGCCCCAGCATAACCGCCGAGAGAAGGCCGCAAAGACTGCGTATCAGCGTCTCCAAATCCCGCTGAGGCATCCCCATCATCCCCTGCAGCCGCTTTAACAAACCCGCCCTGGCGCCAGCTCCGACTGCCTGACGGGGCCCATACGTGTTGCGCCGCACGCCGCGTCCGTACCGACCCTGGATTGCCGCCATCAGCGGTTCAGCGTTATCTCCGCGGCATTGCGCAAGGGAAACCGCCGCCATGACCAGCCCATATGACGAATTACCCAAAAACCAAGCGAACTATGCACCCCTGACTCCGCTCACCTTCATCGAGCGCGCGGCCTATGTGTATCCCGACCGGCTGTCCGTGGTGCACGGGACGCAGCGCTGGACCTGGAAGCAGACCTACGCCCGAACCCGCCGCCTGGCCTCCGCACTGGCGCGCCGCGGCGTCGGCAAGAACGACACCGTCGCGATCATGGCGCCCAACACACCGCCAATGTATGAGGCAGCGTTCGGCGTCCCAATGTGCGGCGCCGTCCTGAACACGCTCAACACCCGCCTGGACGCCGAGGCGCTGGCCTTCCAGTTGCAGCATGGCGGGGCAAAAGTCCTGCTGACCGACCGCGAATTCTCCCCGGCGATCGCCGGCGCCCTCGCACTCATGGACCAGAAACCGCTGGTCATCGACATCGCCGATCCCGCCTGGCCGCACGGCGCTTTGCTGGGGGAAATCGAATACGAGGCGTTCCTCGCCGAGGGCGATCCGGACTATGCCTGGCAGCCGCCGGCGGACGAGTGGGATGCGATCGCGCTGGGCTACACCTCCGGCACCACCGGCGATCCTAAGGGAGTCGTCACCCACCACCGCGGCGCGCACCTGAACGCGGTCAACAACATCCTGAACTGGGGCATGCCCCACCACGCGGTCTATCTTTGGACGCTACCGATGTTCCACTGCAACGGCTGGTGCTTCCCGTGGACGATGGCGGAGCGGGCCGGCGTGAACGTCTGCCTGCGCCGGGTCGAGGCCAAGGCGATGCTGGATGCCATCCGCGACAGCCAGGTAACGCACATGTGCGGCGCGCCGATCGTCTATTCGATGCTGATCAATGCACCGGCGGAACTGCGCGCCGGCATCGGCCACCGCATTGCCGGCCAGGTCGCCGGCGCCGCACCGCCCGCCGCGATCATCGAAGGCGCCGAACAGATCGGCATCGAACTGACCCATGTCTACGGCCTGACCGAGGTGTACGGACCCGCGGGCGTCTGCGCCAAACAGGAATCGTGGTCGTTCATGCCGATCGACAAGCGCGCCGAACGCAACGGCCGGCAAGGGGTCCGGTCGCCGTTGCAGGAGGCGATGACCGTGCTCGATCCTGAAACGATGTTGCCGGTTCCATGGGATGGCGAAACGATGGGCGAGATCATGTTCCGCGGCAACATCACCATGAAGGGCTACCTGAAGAACCCGCAAGCGACCGAACAGGCGTTCGCCGGCGGCTGGTTCCACACCGGCGACCTCGCGGTGATGCAGCCGGACGCCTACGTCAAGATCCGCGACCGCTCGAAAGACGTCATCATCTCCGGCGGCGAAAATATTTCGTCCATCGAGGTCGAAGAAACCCTCTATCGCCACCCCGCCGTGCTCAGCGCCGCTGTCGTTGCCCAGCCGGACGAAAAATGGGGCGAGACTCCATGTGCGTTCATCGAACTGAAGGACGGCGCCTCCGTCACCGCCGATGAACTCCGGGATTTCTGCCGCGAACACATGGCCCGCTTCAAGGTCCCCAAGACCTTCGTGTTCCGCGAAATCCCCAAAACCTCCACCGGCAAAATCCAGAAATTCGTGCTGCGGCAGATGGCGAAGTCGGTGGAGGCTATCGAATAGCCGCCGCCGTCACCCCATTGACGAACCCTGCCATTCCGACCTATCAGCGGCAACCGGGACGTTCCCGGTCCTCGTGATTTGTCCGGCCGGATTGCGGCGAGGTGAAACAAGCGCGCTAAAGAGGCCAGCATCAGGTTCGGTTTTCCGGACCCAAGCTGCTCAACGGTCGGGCCAACGCGCAAGGGCCCTGACATATGACACGCGATCCATCCAGCCTGCGTCCCGCCACCCGCCTGGTCCACGGCGGCACCCAGCGTACCCAGCACGGCGAAACCGCCGAAGCGCTGTTTCTCACCTCCGGTTACGTCTATGACGATGCCGAACAGGCCGAGGCAACCTTCGCCGGCACGGTCGAGCATTATCAGTACTCCCGCTTCGCCAATCCCACCCTCACCATGCTGGAACAGCGCCTCGCCTTGATCGAGGGCGCCGAGGACTGCCGCACCACCGCCACCGGCATGGCCGCCGTCAACGCCGCGCTGCTCTCCCACCTGAAAACCGGCGACCGGGTCGTCGCCGCCCGCGCCCTGTTCGGCTCCTGCCATTGGATCGTCTCCACCCTGCTGCCGAAATTCGGCATCGAGACCGAATTCGTCGATGGCGCCGACCTGGCGCAGTGGGAAACCGCCCTGTCGCGGCCCGCCAACCTGGTGCTGCTGGAAACCCCGTCCAATCCGATGCTGGAACTGGTCGATCTGCCGGCCGTGGCCGACCTCGCCCACAAAGCCGGCGCCATCGTCGTCGTGGACAACGTCTTCGCCACGCCGCTGCTCCAGCAGCCGCTGAAACTGGGCGCCGACGTCGTCGTCTACTCCTGCACCAAGCACATGGACGGGCAGGGCAGGGTGCTCGGGGGCGCCGTCCTCGGCAGCAAAAAATGGATCAACGACGTGCTGCAGCCGTTCATCCGCAACACCGGCCCGGCGCTGTCACCGTTCAACGCCTGGGTGCTGCTGAAAGGCATCGAGACGCTGGCGCTGCGCGTCGATGCGGCCTGCCGGGCGGCGGCGTCGATCGCCGATTTTCTCGCCGAACAGCCTGGTGTGACGCGGGTCTGGTATCCGACGCGCGCCGACCACCCGCAGCGCGCCCTCGCGGAACAGCAGATGACCGCCGGCGGCACCATCGTGACGTTCGAGGTCGCTGGCGGCAAGGCGGGCGCATTCCGGGTGATGGACGCCTTCCAACTGATCGCCGTCTCCAACAACCTCGGCGATTCCAAATCGCTGGCCACGCATCCGGCCACCACCACCCATATGCGCATCGGCGAGGCGGAACGCGCGCGGCTGGGCATTACCGACGGCGTCATCCGCGTCTCGATCGGCCTCGAGGATCCCGAGGATATCAAGGACGATCTGCGCCAGGCGCTTGCCGAACGGCCGGCGGTGCTGGCGGCCGACTGACCCCCGGGCGCGGCGCGGCGGCGGCGCAGTCGCCCGCCGGAGCACGCTCCCCACGGTCGCGAT
>Ga0302320_10028052_pt1 | contig 10821 bp, 7 predicted proteins | sample Bog_T0_3_FD_202130 | JGI IMG/M metagenome (GOLD analysis project Ga0302320, IMG submission 202130) | Peat permafrost microbial communities from Stordalen Mire near Abisko, Sweden - Bog_T0_3 | ecosystem: Environmental > Terrestrial > Soil > Wetlands > Peat | place: Sweden: Abisko, Stordalen Mire... | reverse complement strand
GTTCTGCGCGCCCTCTTCATCGCCGCGGGCATCGCGCTGCTGCGCCGCTTTGATTGGATCACGTGGATCTTCGGCTTGATTCTTCTTTATGCGGCCTGGCGGCTGATGCGCGCCAATCCCGCGCGCGGCGGCTCGCTGCCGGGCTGGATTCGCCGCTTGCAGCCGGCCCAGCGCCCGCGCTCCGGATTCAGTTCGCTGCTGCCCGTCATTCTGGCCGTCGAGGCAACTGACCTGCTTTTTGCCATGGATTCGATTCCCGCAGTGCTAGCCGTCAGCCACAATCCCTTTGTGGTCTATACCTCGAATATCGCCGCAATTCTGGCTCTGCGCTCGCTCTACATTGCGCTCTCCTCGCTGCTCGACCGCCTCCGCTATCTCCACTACGGCCTGGGCGCGCTGCTCGCCCTGGTTGCGCTGAAGATGCTCGCCGCGCATTGGATCGAAGTTCCCATCACCCTCTCGCTGGCCATGATGGGCGTGATTCTGGCGGCCTGCGCGATCTTTTCCGCTCTAGCGCCGCGATGGGCGCGCCCTGGCCGCTGAAGGAGAATCTACAATGGGGAGAGTAGAAATTCAGAATGGGGAGCGGAGCATGGAAGGCAAAGGAAAGCTGGCGGTGGTGATCATGGCGGCGGGCAAGGGGACGCGGCTGAAGTCGCAGCGGCCCAAGGTGCTGCACGAGATCGGCGGCAAGCCGCTGCTGGCCCACGTCATCGCCGCGGCGAGCAAGATCGTCGCGCCAGACGGGATTTTTGTCGTCGTCGGCCACCAGGCGGAGAGGGTGCGCGCGGCGGTGGCTTCCACCGGCGTCGGCTTTGTGGAGCAGGCCGAGCAGCTCGGCACCGGCCACGCGATTCAGTGCGCGCGCGCGGCGATTCGTGACTTCGAGAACATTCTGGTGCTCTCCGGCGACGTGCCGCTGATTCGCGCCGAGACGATTGAGCAGCTTTGGGGCTTCCATCAGGCCGAGCAGGCAGCGATGACGATTCTGACCGCGACGCCCACTGACCCCACCGGCTACGGACGCATCGTGCGGAAGACGCCGGAGAGCGCCGATGTCGAGGCCATTGTCGAGCAGAAGGCGCTCATCGGCGAGCAGCAGAAGATCGCCGAGATCAACTCCGGCATCTACGCCTTCAAGACTGCGCCGCTGCTGGCTCATCTCGACAAGCTGAACGCCGACAACGCAAACCGCGAAGTGATTCTCACCGACATGGCTGGCCTGCTGCGTGCGGCGGGCGAGCGAGTGGTAGCCATTCGGGCCAAAGAGGCAATCGAAGTGCTGGGCGTCAACACCATCGCCGAGCTGGTTGCGCTGGACGCCGCGCTGCGCTGGGCGACGGCCAGCAGGCTGATGGCCGCTGGAGTGACGATCTTCCGGCCGGAGACGTGCGTGATCGACGCCGACGTCGAGGTCGCCGCCGATACGGTAATCGAGCCGTTTGTGCAGTTGCTGGGCCGGACGCACATCGGCGGCGGCTGCCTGATACGGTCGTACACGGTGATTGAAGACTGCACCCTGGGCGAGGAAGTGCTGGTGCGCCAAAGCTGCATCCTCACCGGCAGCACGGTGGGCAACGGCGCCAAGATCGGCCCGTTTGCGCACCTGCGTCCGGGCAGCGAGATCGGCGAAGAGGCCCACGTGGGCAACTTTGTCGAGACCAAAAAGGCGAAGTTGGGCAAGGGCGCAAAGGCCAACCACCTGAGCTACCTGGGCGATGCCGAGGTGGGTGAGAGAACGAACATTGGCGCCGGCACCATCACCTGCAACTACGACGGCGTGAACAAGCACACCACGCGCATCGGCAAGGACGCTTTTGTGGGTAGCGATTCCACGCTGGTGGCGCCGGTGACGCTGGGCGATGGAGCGTACGTGGGCGCAGGTTCCTGCATCACAAAAAATGTGCCGGCAGGCGCGCTGGCCGTGGGCCGCGCTCGTCAGGTTGTGATGGAAGGCTGGGCCACAGAGCGGCGCACCCGCCAGCAAAAGGAAAAAGGAGAAGCCGTCTGATTGGATAGCGGCAGAGTGTAATTGTCAGCAACATTTATGCCGCCAGCCGTCTCGTACTCGTTGCTTCGTTGCGAATCGGAAAATGCGCCAGGGGCACTTTTCTGGCGGCGGCGCAGACAAGGCGATGCTCTTCCAGTTCGTACCGCGCGCGCTCCATCTCGACATTTTTCTGGGCCGCCAGCTTTGTGCTGACTCGATACCCTGCCGAGGAACGAGCCTCTATGTACTCGTTGAGCCAAAGCAAATACGTTCGTTCCAAACTCTCACAGATTGAGCAACCCATGCTTCCCTCCTCCGACCTTCCGTCGGCTCCTCGGCGGCTGAAGTGATGCTGCCTCAAGATGGAAAGCCGGATGATTGGGCTGACTGTTGCGGCTCCCTGGGCGTGGCGCTGGCACTGGTCAGGATCTCAATCACAGCCACACGCAGATTGGAATTGGAATGTTCCAACAGAAAGTCTTCGGCAAAACTCAGGCGTTTCGCCCTGATCGCATCCGGCTCGATCTTGTGCGAACTGGTTCTATTGGCTTGGCCCACAGGCCTGCACGATGGTTGAGACGTGTTCGTGCTGGCCGGGGAATGATACCTTGCATCGCATTTATTTGGAAGTCCCATAACAGCTCCATAGCTTCGGTTGCTTGTTTGTAAGACCTTCGCCGGGAACCGGAAAAAGAATGGTTCGAGGCGAAGAAACCGTAACCCGGCGCATTGAAAAACGGTCGCAACAAGACACACCGCTCGCGCCATCCCACGAGGAGATCCCAAGCAGCATCGTCAACTATCTTGGCTGTTTGCGAGGCTTGGGAGAAATCTCGTGAAGCCTCTTGGGGAGAAAAACGCAGAAGGTACAATCCTTGGATCGACCTCATCCGTGCTGAAAATCCAAGGGTGAGAGGAAAGCCCTCCTATTTACAAGAGTACTCCGAACCACGGCGTGTGTCAAGCAGATTTTTTGCACCCCCACTTATTGTTTCCCGCAAGCGGATTTGATCCCGGATTGCCGGGATGAAATGGGTAAGCAGCCGGTATTTATGGGGCAGATTTGTCTATTTTCTGGCGGCATTTTCCACTCCTGCTTACCATTCTCTGCCTCCCCCGTTACAATCGAATCAATATGATTCGTTTTTCTACTGCCGGGGAGTCGCATGGCGAGGCGCTGATTGCGCTGATTTCAGGGCTGCCGGCCGGCCTGCCGGTCGATCTGGAGTTTGTTGACCGCGAGCTGTGGCGGCGTCAGCAGGGCTACGGGCGCGGCGGGCGCATGAAGATTGAGACCGACAAAGCCCGCGTGCTGAGCGGCGTGCGCCATGGCAAGACCATCGGCGCGCCGATTGCCATTGAGATCGTGAATCACGACTGGAAGAACTGGGAATCCAAGTTGCCTGTTGCTGAAGGCGACCCGGCGCTGCACCAGGCGGTCGCCTCGCCGCGGCCGGGTCATGCCGATCTGGCCGGCGCTCTCAAGTACAACTTTGCCGACGCCCGCTACGTGCTGGAGCGCGCCTCGGCCCGCGAAACCACCGCACGCGTGGCCGCCGGAGCCTTTGCCAAGCTGATGTTGCGGGCAATCGGAATCGAAGTGGCCAGCCACACCATCCGTGTGGGGCGCGTCGAGCTGGAGCGCGCCGTCCTCTGGGAAGAGATTGCGGCGCTGGCCGCCCGCGACGAGGTTGTGCTGGGCTGCGTGGATGCGGCTGCAGAGGCGCGCATGAAGGAAGAGGTGGAAGAGGCTGCCCGAACCGGTGACACGGTGGGCGGCGTCTTCGAGGTGGTGGCGCATGGCGTTCCCGCCGGGCTGGGATGCTACGCAAACTGGGACGAAAAGCTGGACGGGCTGCTGGCCTCGGCGGTGATGAGCATTCAAGCGGTCAAGGCGGTCGAGATTGGGCGCGGCGTCTTCGCGGGCGAGTCCTTCGGCTCGCAAGTGCATGATCCGATTCACTATGCCGCCGAGAACGCCGGTCGGCCGACGCGCTTCACGCGCCCCAGCAACAATGCCGGCGGCGTGGAGGGCGGCGTTTCCAATGGCGAAGAGATTGTGGTGCGCGGCCATCTGAAGCCGATCTCCACCTTGCGCAAGCCGCTGGAGTCGGTGCGCTTTGACACGCGCGAGACGACCAGCGCCAGTTACGAGCGCAGCGACATTTGCGTGGTCCCGGCAGCCGGCGTCGTCGGCGAGGCGATGGTGGCGTTGACGCTGGCGCAGGCGGTCCATGAAAAGTTCGGCGGCGACTCGGCCCTCGAGTTGCAACGGAATTTCGCCGGATACATCAAACAGATACGGAGCTATTAGCAGACGAATGATTCTTAAAATTGTCAAATATCCTGATCCGGTGCTGGCGCGGCCCGGCGAACCCGTCACTGAGTTCAACGCCGAGCTGCGCAAGCTGGTCGCCGATATGTTCGAGACGATGTACGATGGTCAGGGCATTGGACTGGCCGCGCCGCAAGTGGGCGTGGCTAAACGTCTTTTAGTCATCGATCTGAGCGTAGGCAAGGAGCCGAAGGACAAGCTGGCGTTCATCAACCCGGAGATCATCTTCACCGAGGGCAGGCTCTATGAGGAGGAAGGCTGCCTGAGCTTTCCCGACATCCGCGAGAAGGTGGTGCGTCACGCGAAGGTGCGCATCCGCGCCCAGGACGAGCACGGCAAGTGGTTCGAGATGGATGGCGAGGATGTGCTCTCGCGCTGCCTTCAGCATGAGATCGACCACGTGGACGGCGTGCAGTTCATCTATCGCATGAGCGCCCTCAAGCGCGATCTGGTGCTGCGCAAGATTCGCAAATTGATTCGCGATGGCAAGTGGTAGAAGGATGAAACTGGTCTTCTGCGGCACTCCGCAATTCGCCGTTCCCACGCTGGAAGCGTTGCAGGCAGGCCATGAGATTGCCTTGGTCGTCTCGCAGCCCGACCGGCGAGTGGGCCGTGAGCAGAAGCTTGTCGCGCCGCCGGTGAAGCAGGCCGCTCTGGCCCGCGGATTTGCGGTCGCACAGCCGGAGAAGATTCGCGCGAATGCGGAGTTTCGCGCGCAGCTTGAAGGCCTCGCTCCCGAAGCCATCGTCGTCGTCGCCTATGGGCGGCTGATTCCACCCTGGATGCTGGCTCTGCCCCGGCTGGGCTGCATCAACCTGCACGCCAGTTTGCTGCCGAAGTATCGCGGCGCGGCGCCGATTCAGTGGGCGGTGGCGCGGGGCGATGCCTTTACTGGCAACACGACGATGCTGCTGGAGGAGGGCCTCGACACCGGCCCGATTCTGCTGCAGCAGACCATCACAATCGCTCCTGAAGAGACCGCGGCGGAGTTGTTTGTCGAGCTGGCCGAGGCAGGAGCGCCGCTGGTGGTCAAAACGCTGGCCGGCCTGGCCGATGGCAGCATTCAGCCCCAACCGCAGAATCACGCCGGAGCCACCTTCGCCCCGCTGCTCGACCGCGAAGACGGGCGCATGGACTTTGCCGCGTACACCGCTGTGGAGCTGAAGAATCGCTGGCGCGGCTTTCAGCCCTGGCCCGGCGCCTTTACCACGCTCGATGGCAAGAAGCTGATCGTGCATCGCTTGAGCGTCGCGCAGGCTTCGAGTTTCGCCGAGAAAACCGGCTTCCAGCCCGGCCAGATTCACATCGAGAGCCACCATCTCTTTGTCGCCTGCGCCGATGACACCTGGCTCGAACTTCTCGAAGTGCAGCTCGAAGGCAAAAAGCGCATGGCGGCAGCCGAGTTTCTGCGCGGGGCTGCGCTCGCCCCCGGCGCGCGGCTTGGGGCTGCGCAATGACCGCACCAAAAAACTCCGGCGCAGTTAAAGTTGCGCCGAAGAATCGAGAGGCTGCAATCTCGGCTGCGCGCAAGGCGGCCTTCAACATTCTATTGGCCGTCGAACGCGGGCAATCGCACTCCGATGAGCTGCTGCGCGGCCGGGCAGTCAACGCTCTCTCGACTCCGGACCGCAACCTGACTACGGCGCTCGTGCTGGGCGTACTGCGCTGGCAGATTCTGCTCGATCATCAGCTTCATGCGCTGCTCTCCCGGCCCGACGCCAAGCTCGACGCGGAGATTCAGATCGTCCTGCGGCTGGGCGCGTTTCAGATTCTGTATATGGACCGCATCCCGGCGCGCGCCGCGATTGACGAGAGCGTGGAGTTGGCCAAGCACTCCGGTCACCGCTTCGCCTCCGGCATGGTCAACGCGGTGCTGCGCAAGCTGGCGGGCGTTACGCGGTTGAGCGATTCGCGCACGGGCGTCGACGATCTCGACGTTGTTCAGGCCCACCCTACCTGGTTGGTCGAGCGCTGGATCAGCTTCTATGGCGTCGAAGCCGCCCACGCAATCTGCCGCCACGGGCAGAGCCAGCCGGTGCATGCGGTGCGCCTCAATAGCCCCGCCGTTGAAGCCGAAGTCGCCGCCGCCGGCATCACTCTCGAAGCGGGAGAGCTGCTCGCCGCGGCGCGCATCGTCATTGCGGGCGATGTTGCCGCAACCGAAGCATTTGGCGCGGGCCGGGTGCGCTTTCAGGGCGAAGGCTCGCAACTGGCCGCCGAGATTCTCTGCCGGGCCGTTGATGCCCAAAACGTAAAAAGCGTCCTCGACGCCTGCGCCGCGCCCGGAGGCAAAACGCTGATTCTGGCCGAGCGCAACCCGCAGGCGCGCATCGTTGCTGTGGAATCCAGTGCGCCGCGGCTGGCCCGGTTATGCAAACGTCTGGCCTTTCTTGGCGACCGGGTTGAGTGCCGCTTGGCCGACGCCGCCGCGCTCGCTGAGGAAGCGGCCTTCGATCTGGCGCTGGCCGACGTGCCTTGCAGCGGCAGTGGAACCCTGGGCCGCAATCCGGAGATTCGCCACCGCCTGCGCCCGGGCGACCTCACTCGCCAGGCTGAACGCCAGCGGGCGATTCTCAGCGCCGCACTGCGGGCCGTCCGCCCCGGCGGCCGCGTGGTCTATTCCACCTGCTCGCTGGAGCCGGAGGAGAACGAGCTGGTGGTCGCCGCGGTGCTGGCCGCCGTGCCCAGCGCGCGGCTGATTCCGCTCGAAGAGCGCATCGGCGAATTGCTGGCCGATGGGATTCTCACCGTCGGCGGCGCCGAGCGGCTGCGCGCCTCGCTCACGCCCGAAGGCTTTCTGCGCCTGCTTCCCGGCCGCCTTCGCGCCGACGGTTTTTTTATCGCCCTCATCGAAGGATAAACGCTTAACAGGGGCCACCATTTACACTGGTAGACGGAGATTCCTGTGTTTTTTGATAAAGTTCTTACCAAGATTTTTGGCACGGCAAATGAGCGTCTGATCAAGCGGTTGATGCCGATGGTGGCATTGATCAACGCCCTGGAAGAGGACACGAAGCGACTGAGCGACGAGCAGTTGCGGGCTAAGACCGTCGAGTTCCGCGAACGGATTGCGGCGCGGCTGAAGGATATTCCCGGCGACGCGGAGCATAAGGACGAGCGCAAGGCGGCTGAGAAAGAGGCGCTGGACGAAATTCTGCCCGAAGCCTTTGCGGTGGTGCGCGAGGCGGGCTGGCGCTCGGTGCAGATGCGCCACTTCGACGTGCAGTTGATCGGCGGCATGGTGCTGCACCAGGGCAAGATCAGCGAGATGAAGACCGGCGAAGGCAAGACGCTGGTGGCCACGCTGGCCTGCTATTTGAACGCGCTCGCCGGCCACGGCGTACATGTGGTCACGGTGAACGACTACCTGGCTAAGCGCGACGCCGAGTGGATGGGCAAGATCTACGAGTTTCTGGGGCTGAAGGTGGGCGTCATCGTCCACGACCTGGACGACAACGAGCGCCGCGCCGCCTACGCTGCCGACATTACTTACGGAACCAACAACGAGTTCGGCTTCGACTACCTGCGCGACAACATGAAATTCGAGATAAAAGATTGCGTGCAGCGCGGGCACTACTACGCCATCGTCGACGAGGTGGACTCGATCCTGATTGACGAAGCGCGCACACCGCTGATTATCAGCGGCCCGACCGATCAGACCACCGACAAATACGCGCTAGCGCGCAAGATCGTTCCCCAGCTGGTGAAGGGCGAAGAGATCGAAGCCACTGATCACAAGCGCCAGCAGGAGTTGGGAATCCAGCTCGGCGAGGGCGAGAAGTACCTGACCGGCGATTACATTGTGGACGAAAAGCAGCGAACCATCGGCGTCACTGATGAAGGCTGGGTGACGATTGAAAAGGCGCTGGGCATCGACAACATCGCCGACGCCGAAAACTGGGAGATGAAGCACTACATCGAGACGGCCATCAAAGCCCACGCTCTCTACAAGCGCGACGTGGAGTACGTGGTGAAGGACGGCGAAGTCATCATCGTGGACACATTCACGGGCCGTCTGATGCCGGGCCGCCGCTGGAGCGACGGGCTGCATCAATCGATCGAGGCCAAAGAGGGCGTATCGATCCGCAAGGAAGACCAGACGCTGGCCACCATCACCTTCCAGAATTACTTCCGGCTCTACAAGAAATTGAGCGGCATGACGGGCACGGCGGAGACTGAAGCGGCCGAGTTCGAGAAGATTTACAAGCTGGAGATCGTCGTCATTCCCACCAACAAGCCGATGCTGCGGCTGGAAAATCCCGACGTGGTCTTCCGCACCGAGAAGGAAAAATTCAAGGCAGCGGCCGACGACATCGCCAAGCTGCACGAGCGCAAGCAGCCGGTGCTGGTGGGCACTGTATCCATCGAGAAGTCCGAGCGGCTCTCGGCGATCTTGCAGCGCAAGGGCGTGCGCCACGTAGTGCTGAACGCCAAGTTCCACGAGCGCGAGGCGGAGATTGTGGCGCAGGCCGGGCGGCTCGGGATGGTGACAATCTCCACTAACATGGCCGGCCGCGGAACCGATATTCTACTGGGCGGCAATCCGGAGTTTATGGCGCGCCAGGAGCTGGTGAAGAAGAGCAAGGCGCGGGCCATCAGCGTCGCCGAGGGCGCCATCAGTCCCATGGCTCCAGCGGGCTTCCTGCGCTTCTATTACCAAGGCCAGGAGTTCGAGATCGCCGAACCGGAGTGGGCCGAGGTCTTCAAGGTTCACGCCGAGGCGGCGCGCCTGGATCACGAGCAGGTCATCGCCGCCGGCGGCCTTTTCATTCTGGGCACCGAGCGGCACGAGTCGCGGCGCATTGACAATCAGTTGCGCGGGCGCGCCGGCCGCCAGGGCGATCCCGGCGAGTCGCGCTTCTATCTCTCGCTCGAAGACGACCTGATGCGCATCTTCGCCAAGCAGTGGGTCTCCACGCTGCTGGAGCGGCTGGGCATGGAAGAGGGCGTGCCCATCGAGTCGAAGATGATCTCCAAGCGCATCGAGGGCGCGCAAAAGGCCGTCGAGGCGCAGAACTTCGAGAGCCGCAAGCACCTGCTCGAATACGACGACGTGATGAACAAGCAGCGCGAGGCGGTCTACGGGCTGCGCCGCCAACTGCTGGAGGAGGCCGACCAGAAGGAGCTGATTCTGGAAGATTATGTCGGCGGAATTCTGAGCGGAATCCTCGACGAGTTCGCTGGCGAAAAGCTGCATCCCGACCAATGGGATTTGAAAGGCCTGGACCGCAAGCTCATCGATCACTTCGGGCTGACATACGCATCGCTGAATATTGGCGCCACCGGAGTCAAGTCCTTCGAATTTGGCCGCCACGAGCTGGGCGACGCCATCTTCGAGAAGCTGAAAGAGCAGTACGAGGCCAAAGAAAGAATTCTCTCGCCGGCGACCATGCGCTACCACGAGCGGATGGTGATGCTGAGCGTAATCGACGGACTATGGAAGGATCATCTGCTCTCGATGGACCACCTGAAGGAAGGAATCGGGTTGCGCGGCTATGCGCAGAAAGACCCGCTGGTGGAGTACAAGAGCGAGTCCTACGATATGTTCGAGGCGATGATGCTCAAGTTCCAGGAAGACACCGTCCGCTTCCTCTTCCGGATGCAGATTCTGGGCCCGGATGGTCAGCCGGTGGATGCGGCGCCGCGGCTGAATCGCGCGGTTCCCAAGGCGCCGCCGGTGGGGAGCAGCGCGCATCCGCTGACGCTGGACGCTGAGCCGAGAGAGATTTCCATCTCCACGCGCCAGCCCTCGACGACCATCGACGCGCTGGAGAAGGAGTTCCATCGCAAGAAGCAGCGGGAGCTGGAGGCGGCCAGCTTTGCCGGCGCCGGAGACGCCAGCCAGCCCACGCAGCGCCGCACCGGTGAAAAAGTAGGGCGCAACGACCCCTGCCCATGCGGCAGCGGCAAAAAGTACAAGAAGTGCTGCGGGGCCGGCAAGTAGCAGAGCGCCGTTTGGAAAGTGGTTATCGCGCTCTTCCGAAGAAACTGAAGCCCTTTTTCTCCTCAGTCTTTTCAGGCAATCCGCAGGCTTTGCGGGCCATCTTCCGGATCGCGATCGGAATGGGCGAGTCTTCCAGCGCGAAGGTAGAAGAGGTGTCCCGGGTTCGCCGGGCAGAGGCGGAATCGTTGGGAATCCTCCACTGAGCCGGTCTGGTGAGAGCCTTGGTAATATGCTCTTCACCGAAGAGAATATTATGAGGTATAAACCGGTTGAGGATGATCTGGAGTTTGCGGCCCTTGGTGGCAAAGAACTGAGAGATCAGGCGATTTGCGTTTCGCAGCTCGGAAATACTGACCTGAGCAACCAGGTAGGTGGTAGCGGAAATGTCAAAGAGATCCGAATTCTTCAAATCAAGCCTGCATCCAGCATCTACCACCACGTAATCGAAGCTCTGGCGGGCGACTGCCAGCAGTTTATTGACAGCCTCCACGGTGGCCTCGCTCCGTGGGAACTCCCCCGGTGCCGCGAGTACGAATAACCCCGAGGAATGCA
>Ga0302320_10028051_pt1 | contig 10821 bp, 11 predicted proteins | sample Bog_T0_3_FD_202130 | JGI IMG/M metagenome (GOLD analysis project Ga0302320, IMG submission 202130) | Peat permafrost microbial communities from Stordalen Mire near Abisko, Sweden - Bog_T0_3 | ecosystem: Environmental > Terrestrial > Soil > Wetlands > Peat | place: Sweden: Abisko, Stordalen Mire... | reverse complement strand
GACGCAGAACAATCTCGGCAATGCGCTTTGGAGTCTTGGGGAGCGGGAGAGCGGGACGGGGAAGCTTGAAGAGGCGGTCGCGGCCTATCGCGAGGCGCTGAAGGAAAGAACGCGCGAGCGGGTTCCCCTCGACTGGGCGGGGACGCAGACGAATCTCGGCCGTGCGCTTGAAAGGCTTGGCGAGCGGGAGAGCGGGACGGGAAAGCTCATGGAGGCGGTCGCGGCTTATCGCGAGGCGCTGAAGGAATATACGCCACAAACCGAGCCAACGAATTACCAACGCACGAGGGACAACCTAAATCGAGTCCTAACTTTGCTCAAAAAGAAACGTAATAAAAAAGCTGCTGTGCATTAATCAAGCAGACCGTGCGAAAACTCTGACTGAGCGGATTCCCTCGGCGCCCGAGTCGAGTTAGAATCCGGCATGGCGCACATTTCGGGATTCGAACGCTCCCAACTTTTGCTTCTACCGGAGGCGGTCGACGACTATGTCGGCGCGGACAATCCGGTCCGGTTCATCGATGCGTTCGTTGACGGGCTGGACCTTTCGGCTGCGGGCTTTTGCCGTGTCTCGGCCAAAACGACGGGACGACCCGGGTACGCGCCGGTCGATCTCTTGAAGCTCTATATCTACGGCTACCTGAACCGAGTTCGGTCGAGCCGACGGCTGGAGGCGGAGTGTCATCGCAATATCGAAGTCATCTGGCTATTGCGGACGCTGAAGCCCGACTTCAAGACCATCGCGGATTTCCGGCGCGACAATCGCAACGCCTTCAAATCGGTGTTTCGTCAGTTCGTGTTGTTGTGCCGGCGGCTTGATCTTTTCGGGCGCGAACTGCTCGCCGTGGACGGCACGCGGATCAAGGCGGTCAACAACAAGGATCGCAACTTCACGCGCCATTCGCTGGAGACGTTCATTCGCGCGGCGGACGAGCGCCTGGATAAATACATGAATCGGCTCGATGACGGCGATGTCGCGGAGGCCGGAACGGGCGGCGCGCGGACGAAAGACCTCGCGGAAAAGATCGAGGGGCTTCGCAACAAGCGTGGACGCTACGCGGCGATGCTTGGGGAATTGGATCGAACCGGCGAGAGCCAAATCTCGCTGACCGATCCCGACAGCCGAGCGATGGCCGCGCATACGAAGATCGGCGTCGGCTACAACATTCAAGTCGCGGTCGACGCCAAGAACAAGATGATCGTCGAACAGGCGGTGACCAATCAGGTCGTCGACATGGGCCTGCTGAAGGAGACGGCCGAGCCGGCGCGGGAAATTCTAGGCGTCGAGACCATCGATGTCGTCGCGGATCGCGGCTACTTCAAGAGCGAGGATATTGAGGCCTGCGAAAAGGCGGGGTTGACGCCCTATGTCCCCAGGCCTCAACGCGGATCGTCCGCAAGTCATGGCTTCTTCCGCAAGGACGAGTTCCGATACGATGCCGAGCGGGACGCCTACGTCTGTCCGGCCGGGACGTCCCTGACTCCGGTCCGCCACGGCCGGCTGCGCGATCTCAAAAAGATCGATTACGGAAACCCAAAAGCGTGCCGCGATTGCCCGCTGCGCGCACGATGCACGAACGACGTCCGCTCGGTTTCCCGCCTCGAAAACGAGGACGCGCTCGACCGCATGGCCGAGCGGCTCAAAGCGCGGCCGGAGATTCTCGACCGACGCCGCGAGACGGTCGAACACCCCTTCGGCAGCATCAAGCAGTGGATGAACCAGGGCGCGTTTCTGACGAAGGGGCTCGAAAAGGTCCGCGCCGAATTCAGCCTGACCGCGCTCGCCTACAATTTGCGCCGCGCGCTCAACATCCTCGGCGTCGAGGCCATGACGGCCGCGGTCGCGGCATGAGGCGGAGTTACTCGGCGCTCTGAGCGCAGATTCGGGCCACCCAGGGGCTTCTCAGGTCGGTTCAGATCGTCACGGAAGCCGAAAAGGCCCAAATTCCTTCGCCGGTCGCTCCTCGCGCGACCTCAAGCCCCAACCCAGCGAGTTTTCGCACGGTCTGCAAGGAATCTGCACATGAAACACGCCCTTGATCCATAAGGGCTTTTCCCGTGCATAAATCAGGTGCAAAATGCGACCCCTAAACGACGGGGCCGCTCACAGATCGACATCGCGCACCGGCGACCGCACGCCGCGCAGTTCGATCTCGCTTCCGAAAACCTGTTGGAGGTCGATCATGCGCACCAGCATGGCGCGGCGCGGATCGAAAGGCAGGTCTCGGAATCCCCAGCGCCCGTAGAAGCCGCGCACCCCGTCATCGAGCGGATGCGTGATGACGCCCATGCTGCCGACGATTTCGGCGGCATGCAGGGCCGTCTTGAGCGCGAAGAGGAGGAGGGACACGGCGTGTCCTTGCCTTTGATAGTCCTTGTCCACCGCGAGTTGACCGAGAAGCGTGACGGGCACGGGGTCGGGGCGGTTGCGTTGTTGCGGCTTGGGCAGGAAGGCGCGTTCGATTTGCGCGGCGCTCAAAGTGACGTAGCCGACAATCCGGCCCGACGCGGCATCGGCGATGATGTTCACGCGCGAGGCCCCGTCGGTTTGATTGGCCCATGCGTGGCGTCGGAACCAGACGTTGAGCGACTCCCGCCCGCAATCGAAAAGATTGCGGTCATCGCTCTCGGCGAGCGGACGCGGCGGCGTTACCGCCACCGGTCACCTTTCCCAAGACGGGGTGTGCCGGGCGAGTTCGGCGAGCGCGGGGACCGTCTCGGCGGGACGATTGATCCAAGCTTCGAAGGCTTCCCAGTCCTTGGCCGGAATCGTGACGATGGCGCGGTTGAGCACTTCGGTCTCGGCGGATTCGAGGGCCTTGCGGCGCACGAACTCGCTCAGGCTGGTGTGGGCCTGTTCGGCGGCAGCTTCGAGGATGGCCCGCTCGTCGGCATTGACCCGGACGCTCAGAACCGAAGTGGTGTTTGAAGGGTTCATCATGTGTATGACAATAGCACACAGGCGCGGGATTTTCAATCCTTGCCTCGACCCTAGCTATATGTGATAATATCCTTTATCAAACAGTGTGTTATGCTAACAACTTAAAGTGTTAATCCAGCCAAATTACGTTCTGGCGGGGTTTCCTACCGCCTCCCGTCACCTTTTCTCGGCCGCAAGCCTCAGTATTTAACCCGGAAGGTCGGACTGTCCTCGGGCTTGCTCTTGCGCCGATCGTAGAGGCGGGTCGTCGACACATTGGCGTGTCCAAGCCACTCTTGCACCTTGGCGATATCGGAATCGTGCGTTAGCGCATTCGTCGCTGCGGTCGCGCGCAACGAATGGACGCAGAGGCCGCTGACCTCGCCACTGATGCCGGTTTCGAGGCCGTATTTAAGAACGATGTTGCGATAGACCGATGCCGGATCGAGGTGCCGGTCAAGTTCGCCGGTCCGGTTGTTCTTCACCGGCCGGAAGAGGGCACCTTCGAGATCGGCACGATGTCCCGCAAGCGCAAGATAGTCTTCAATCATGCGTTGGGCACCGGCATGGACAGGGATGAAGCGGATTTTCGCGCGCTTCCCGTGGATGCGAAAATGCATCACGCCCTGCCGGCTGTGCAGGTCTTTCACGCGCAGGGAGCAGAGCTCTTCGCGGCGTAGGCCGTGATAGAGCAGGGCCGCCAGGATCGCCCGATCGCGAACGCCCTTCAGCGTGTCCGCCGGCGGTGCTTCCAGCAACCGGCGCGCCTGGCGGTCACCCAGCGCCGGCGTGCTGCCTTCATTGCCGTTGGCCATCGGACGCTTGACGCCGTCGACGGGATTGCCGAGCGCCGCGTTGCGTTCGCAGAGATAATCAAAAAGCGATGACAGCGCCGAGAGCTTGCGGCGGATGGTCGAGGCCGACAGCGCGCGTTGTTCCATGTCCTTGCGCCAGGCGATGATGTGCGAGCGCGCGATCGAGCGTAGCTCACCATAGTTTTGCAGCCCGGCATAAGCGACGAACTCACGCACATCGTTCTTGTACGCGCGCCGGGTTTTGGCGTTGGTGATGTTCGCCAGCCATTCTTCCTCGGGCGGCACCGCGCCGAGTTGCGCGAACTGCCTCTGCGTCAAACCCTTTTTGTCGGCCCGAACCAGCGCCATGTCGCCCCCCTATTTTAAACATGATAATGTATTTTATCGCGTTAGGAAGGGGGGCTCGTTTACGGGTGCCAAGACACAGGCTATTTAGTCCAAAATAACTATCAGGAGCGTTAATGCCGCCGTCGATCCCGCCCATCACCGATCCCGAATTGCTCGAAGCGGTGTCCGCCTTGACCCGCTCCGCACAATCCTTCCGCAAGGCCTTCTTCCTTCTTAGCGCGCGCCTGCTTAGGGCCGGTGACGGCGACGACGAAGACCTTCATCACGTCGTCGAGGAAATTGGCGAACCTTTGATTATCGCGCCTCTCGTCATCGATGCGTGGCGCAAGCAACTCGGCCACGATGATGAGGATGATGAGGCCGAAACATAACGTGGCTTTCAGCCGCTGCTATTCGTCCCCAACCCCTATTGAATTAAGCTCGCACCACAACCTCAAGGCTCTTTCCTCGGCTTTCGCTTCGAAATCATACCATTGATCGAGGCAAGCCCTTCGATGCAACAAATCCTTGAATCTGGCGTAGGCGCCCCTGCGGCTGAAAAATTGCCGAACGTCGTCGAAGTCGTCCGGCAGCAATTCACGGGCGAAGTCCAACGCAAGCGGCTTCCCGAGACCGAGCTCTTTTTTGTCAGGTATTGGGAGAAACTTCTCGCTGTCGTCGATGTCATCCGGCAATATGTCCAAGTCCTCGCAGAGCTCGGAATGACAATAGAGCTTTCCGGACTGCTTGCACAAAAAGGCCTGATGCTCGCCGGTGTCGGTGGCAGAGACGAATTCAAACGCTTCCTGTAAGTCCTTCAAGCTGACATACATGGTTATCCTCGCCGAGGATGGATAGAACTACATAACGTCCTTATGTTTCACTAACTTTCGAACATTTCGGTCACTGCGCGCTGCCACTGCCCGTATCCAAGCGGAAAGCGCTCTTGGTTAATCCGTTATCGTCACGCCGGACGGTCGCGGAAAATGATCCTGGCTTCGTATCCTGGCCTTGCAACGTTGGACCGATCACGTCGAGAGCCTGGCCAAGCCGGTCGCGCCCATGGCCGAGGCAGCATGAAGGTTTACTACCTCGGTTGTAAACGTGAAGGCGATGGCGCTCTTGGGGGTTCCTGCGGACTATACCGAGGATGACGTGCATGCCGCTTTCCGCCACGAAGCGAAAAAGGCGCATCCCAATGTGGATAGGTTTTCGACGCCTTTACGCGACCTTCCCGGGGCGAAAGCGGCAAATGCCGCTTCCGGCCGTTGATGCTGTATCAGCTAGCCGTGCGCAACGTCAAAATGTTGAATGGGGATGCTGCCCCGGCCAAAGTTGGCCGGGGCGAGCGGACACCTAGTTCTTCAATTCACGGTCCGCGTTTAAAACAAGTTTCAATCAAATGAAGATGGCAAGCTGTCGCTCAACTTCTTCATCCTTGCGCTTGAAATAAACATGGCCTCCATTCCGGTGCTCATCGACAGCTGCTGCGTATAACTGCAACGCGCTCTTCACGACATCGGTTAAAGAATTGGCATGCGTTTCCCGCTGTATTTCCACAAGCCGATTTGACAGCGATTCTGGAATTGAGATGTGAAACCTGGTTCCAGCCTCGGCGCTTCTGGGCCGGCCACGTACGCGAGTGTCAGTCATGATGTCCTTCTCCAAGAAAACCTCCGGTAAAGCCACCCATTGACGCTCCTCCCTTCCGGCTGAACCCGGAATTTTTTGCGGCCCTTGGTCAATCTCGCCTCCGGCTACTTATTGCAAAGCAGAGACATTTAATGTGTCAAAAATATGGATTTATATCCAACTTAATCGCATTCAATTATCATTAAATGGGCCTCAAATGGGCATAATATCAACATCATCCTGTGGAAGTTTTAAATCATCGTAAATTTGAAATGATTGCCTAACGCGGATCATCTTCTATGAGCCACGAACCTCCGGTAATGCCACCCACTGACGTTCCTCCCTTGCGGCTCAATCCCGAGATTTTAAAGGGGGCCGCCCCTCTGCCAGGACTCGACAATATCGAGGTCGTTCTCGTGCAGCCTGCCTCTACCTTTTGGAAGCGACTGGCTGAAGGGCTAACGGTTCGCGTCCTCGGCGATGTCTTTGTTCACGTCCTCGGTGATGCATTTGTCGCCATCATTGTCTTCGCCGTGGGGCTGATGTTTGGTGCAGCCGCCGATGAAAGAACTTCCTCCGCAACAAGCCGACCGGAGATCATAATCTCGGAGTCGCCACCAACTCCCCCACAATCGCTGCCGCGATCGCCTGGCACCGCGCGGCCTCTGCCAGATCGGCTTGAAGCTGCGCCACGAAGCGCTCGGCGCGGGAAAGCGTGCCCCAGGATGACGGTAAATGCGAAACATGTTTCGCATTTGAAAGGCAAGCATGCTTGGCATTTGAAAGGACACGATTGCCGCGCCTGTACCATGTCGAGCGGCTCACGCCTTCCGCAAGCCACGGCTTTTGCGCGGGTTTGCGCGGCATGATCCCTTTGCGGCGGCGATAGCGTTCGGAGCGAAGGCGGTTCGCTTCACGGCGTTCGGCTGTGGTCATGGACGCTCCTTCATGACTTACAAATTGTAAGTTTCGTCTTGCGTCGTCTGTGGGGCTGTCAGTTGATCCGGTATCTCACGGGACTTGCCGATCAAAGTGGAAATATTTCCATCTTGATATTCGTCTGTCGTGTGCACAGAAAGCACGCCGCGATCTGCGCGCGTTTTATGGCCAGAAAGGAGCGCCCATGACGCGCGAACCAAATGGGGGTCATGACAGAATCTTCCCGAACCAGCACTCTAAGCGAATAATGAAGCCGGTTCAGCGTGCTGCACAAACGAACGTTTGCGCAATGGTTTGGCCTCGGACTGAAAAAACTGGCCTTTTTCGTTGCGCAACTTGGTTGCCAAATTGAAATGAATGGCAACAGGTTTAGGCACGTGCCCTTAGCGTGCTGGTTCGGGAAGATTCTGCTATGACCCCAATATGGAACCTTGCGGCGAAACCGTTTGGTCAATGCGCCCCAAGTCAACGCGCCGCCGCGTTGCGGGCGTTGACACGTCATTGGCGGCACGGGCCATAATGAGGGATCATCGACAAACCGGAAAGGCGCGGCGGCGGGAGGACATGGCAACAACTGAGAAAGAGACGGCGGGCGCGCTCGATACTGACCTGATCCAGCTCGATGCGTTCCTGAGGTCCGCCAACGCCCCGCCAGAATGTATGATGCTATCGGATCTCGGGTCCTTTTACGCAAAGGTACGTAATGCGACATAGATCCCCGCAAAATTTAGGGTCTCCGCTGGGTGCACGGTCCTGTCAGTTGCGACGGCCTTCAGCCAACCTCTGGTGGCCTCCCGAAGGCCCAGATGAACATCACTGGTCGAAGGCGACGTCTGGTCGAAATTCCACCTCCCAAATACGACGCTAAAATCAGGCCGCTAAATGGGACCTCTTGAATTGCGTTAACCTATTGATTATACAGCTACTATAACCAGCGCTCATGTCGCATTACGTACCTTTGCGTAAAGGAACCCACAAGCTGAATGACAGGAGGAAAGTGGCCGTCAGGTTCGAATGCCACGTTTTGACCTAAGATAGCTGATATACATCAATCAGTTTGCGACTCTTTGACCCCTGCCCTGGCCGTTCGAGACGTTGTCAGCATTTTCATCGCGAGAGAGTTCTTTCAATGTCTTTACGCAATGTTCTGCTCGCTGTCGGCGCCGTTTTCGTGCTCGCGGGAGTTGGCCTCATGATCGCGTGGTTCGGCCAATTGAGAAACGCTCCCGCTGTGGTCGAAGCGCCAGCGCCTGTCGTGGCTCCGCAGCAGGCGATTGTGGTGGCCAAAAATGCAATCCCTGCCGGTAAACCGCTACAGAACGAAGATATCACTTCGAAGGACGTTGGACCGGGGGAGGTTCTTTCTCACGAAAATATCCTGCGCGGCCAAGAGACGGAATTTTTGGGCAGGCCCAGCCAGCGCGCGTACACCGAAGGTCAGCCGCTGATGGCGAGCGACTTCATTAAGCCTTGTACTCAGCTGCCGATCCGGCCAGGGATCCGCGCCATGTCGATTTTCGTTGACGCAGCGCAAAGTGTGGCGGGTTTCGTGGCGCCAGGTGACTACGTGGACGTTCTATTGACGCAGGACGTCAGCGACGAACCTAAAATCGATACCAGGCGGAAGTGGGCCGGGGAGACCATTCTGCGCGATGTACAGGTGCTCGCCACCGATCAGACGCTTTGTACATCCCCGGGTGTTATTCCCGCTATAAGCGGCTCTGCCCGGACACCGCAGACGGTCACACTCGCGCTGAAAGAACGGCAACCAGAGGTTCTTTTGGTTGCTCAGAAGCTTGGCACCTTTCAATTGGTGCTCCGGCCCCACGAAACTGCAGGGCCGACGCGGCCTGAAGACGAACATAAGACTAAGCCCGTTTGGGCGTCGGATGTCTCGCCCGCTCTCACCGAATTCATTGCGCCGCCGGCGGTGGTATCGCCTCCTCCGCTGTCGTGTCCTCCCGCTACTGGCAGCCCGCTCGAACAAAACGTTCGGTGTGCCCCGTCGAGTTCGGCGTATTACCGCGCCCCTGCCCCTGTGGCCCCTACCTCCCAACCCCCTAAACCCGAACCTCAAGGGCAGTGGCCTGGCATGCATTACGCACCGGCAAATTAAATTTACCGACATACAGGCGCGTGATACGCGACCCTTTTGGCGTGTCTTTTGGCAGTCCAATTAGCTTGGCAGCCCGAAGGCGGTACAATGATACACCTTGCGCCCGCGAGCATGTCCGCAAATCCTCTTCCATTAGACGAACTTGGAACGTTGTAAACTTTGTGAGGAGGGGGGAGGAACGGGACCGCATCCGGGACCGAGACTGCGTCCGGAAGCGCGACTGCGTCCGCGACCGGGACCGATCTAGCAACTTCGATGACGCCGTCACAATTTTCCACGCAGATCCCGTTTTCCAGGTGGGGGTCATATTGTCGGTGATGCCCATACCAAGCCTTTCCTTCTCTAGCATGGAGGGCCTTTTTAAGCTGCTCTACTTTGAATTCTGCCATTGGGTCGGATGAGTTTTGGTTGGCTGGAGGTACTTGACTACATGCTGGGGCAACAGAGAAAATCAGCATTGATAGCGCAAATAGCATTTTCATTTTGAGTTTCTCTTTCTACTTGAAACCAGCAAACGCTGCCCGCTCCATAGTGGGGCCTATTATGCGACGGGCGTCTAAATGCGAACTCCAGATCTACGGTCCGCCTCCACCAAGTAAATCTTCGCCTTCGGCATACAAATTGTCATGACTTTCCATGACATAAATAATTTTCGCCATCTCACAAGATGTATCAGGTGACGCAGCACCATCCGTATGGTATACAACCGTATTTGAACCATCTATGTTTGAGATAAGAAATATAAATCTTGGGGCATGGTTTTCATTTGGAAAATAATAACGATGAACAAAAGTCTTTGTCTTCCCCTGGCTAAGGCTGACACTATCGAAGCCGCCACCGTTAAGGCTCCCCTGAATTTCGCCACCGTTAAATCCACCCCGAATTTTTATAACCCTTCCCGCCGCATTACTTATGCAGACAGCACTATAAAAGTTTAGTATTTCCTGAGCGTTAGCATTGGCGGTCTTCTTATTCATCGGCTGGGGGGTGTTGTCGGCAGGGAATGCCGGCGCGACCGAGAAAATCAGCATTGACAGCGCAAATAGCTTTTTCATTTTGAGTTTCTCTTTTCTGAAACACTTTGGAGCTTTGGTGGGGCGCTAGCGGGTCGCTCCCAAGGTGGTGCTGTCACCACGATACGATTTCATAAAAACCAAACCGCTCGGTGGATTCCGACGCGAAATGCAACACCTTGGGGCGCTCGGGCTCCCAAAGGAAAGATCGAATTTTCCCTTCGTCACCGCCTTCTTCCGCTGCATTTCGAAGATGCAAAGGCGGCTCCGAGGAAAGGAAAATCGAGTAGGTTCAAAACGCTGGTGTGTTGCACTTCACGTCGGAATTCAGGCTCGGCTGTTGCGATCAATAATAACTTCGACAGCTATGGGCGCATGGGCTCATTTATATAACACAATTTCTTTGTGATCTAACGAAATGTATCAGAAAACGGCGGCGACCATGAAAAGCCTCACCACCCTTCAAAACGTAAGCCAATGAAACCATCACTGAAACTTAACAATGTATGCGGGTGGGATTCTGGGCGAGCCGGTCCGCCACAACACGGGCCTTGATCGGCGAGCGCGCCGCCTCGCTGATTTGACGTGCCTCGCGTCCCCCATCATTACCGTATCAGCTTTGCGCTTCTCGGCGACGACGGCCTTTCGCCGCGATGTTTTCTCAGCCATGCGGCGCAACCGCTGACATTGTGACGCAGCCATATTCGCTCATTTACCCTGCGCACGGAATATCGAGCGTGCCTCCCAACGGCAATGAATGCCGCGCCGTTTTGAAGGTCCCCCTCAGATCAAAGCGTGAGGGATCAAATCGGCGAGAACTGGCTGCGGCGCAAACCTTCGCCCATCACGGCGCCTTCACGCTGATGATGCAGGGCTGCGCCTTCCCGGCGCGAGCGGCCATCTCCCGGCACACTTTGAGCTCATCGGTGTTGGCCCGGCTTCACCAACTGAGCGGGTAGAGCGACGCCAAGCCACTGAAATCCCTTGGGCACCGCATTAAAAGTCGGCACTACACGGGATAAGAACTCATGCGAGTTATTGGATGTTTCGGGCGGTGAT
>Ga0302320_10028049_pt1 | contig 10822 bp, 11 predicted proteins | sample Bog_T0_3_FD_202130 | JGI IMG/M metagenome (GOLD analysis project Ga0302320, IMG submission 202130) | Peat permafrost microbial communities from Stordalen Mire near Abisko, Sweden - Bog_T0_3 | ecosystem: Environmental > Terrestrial > Soil > Wetlands > Peat | place: Sweden: Abisko, Stordalen Mire... | reverse complement strand
TGGCGGCCTGTCCCAGAATATCCAGCCATTGCTCCCTGGCCGGGGTGATGGTGTCGTCCAGCATCGTCTGTCCGGGTTCCTTCGCTGCTCCTTCTGGGCCGCCGCTTCTGGATAGGGCGAGGCGACGTGATGGCGCAATGCAATCCGTCCCCAGCGCTTGACAGGGTCGATCCGGCCGCCGTAAAAAGCGAATAATATTCGGAATTGGGGGAAATGGAAGCGCCGTTCAGCAAAACCCTGGCCGACCTCATCTTCGAGCAGGCGGAGCGCTACGGCGATCGGCCGGCGGCGATCTGGGATGACCGGGTTCTGTCATACGCCGAACTCTGCGAGCGCGCCGCGCGAGTAGCGGCATCGCTGCGTCAGCAGGGCGTGCAACGCGGCGACCGGGTCGGACTGCTGGTCAACAACCGGCCGGAATGGCTGGAGGCGTTCTTCGGCACGATGATCGCCGGCGGGATTGTGGTGGCGTTCAGCACGTGGTCGACGCCGGACGAACTCGACTGGCTGATGCAGGATTCGGGGGTGCGCACGCTGATCGCGCTGGAGCGGTTTGGCGACAACGATTTCCAGGCGGCGTTGCGGCGGTTGGTGCCGGAGGCGGAAGCGGGCGGGGACTGGCAGTCCGCGCGCTATCCCGCGCTGCGCGACATCCGCCTGCTGGGCGAGCGCGGGGCGGATGGCGGCTTTTCGTATGCCAGCCTGCTGTCGGGCGCGCCGATGCGGCGATCCGCACCGGGTATCGGGCCGAACACGGCGGACGACGCGATCATCATCTACACCTCGGGATCGAGCAGCCGGCCGAAATCGGTGCCGCTGTCGCATGGCGGCATCATCGAGAACGGGTTCAACATCGGCGCGCGCCAGGGTTTCGGGCCGGACGACAGGGTGCTGCTGGCGCCGCCGCTGTTCTGGTCCTATGGCAGCGCCAACGGGATGTCGGCGGTGCTCAGCCACGGTGCGGCGCTGGTGCTGCAAGGCCGGTTCGAGCCTGGCGAGGCGATCGCGCTGATCGAGCGGCATCGTTGTACGGCGCTGTACACGCTGCCGGCGATCACCAGTGCCATCGTGTCGCATCCGTCGTTCCGGCCGGAGCGGGTGCGCAGTCTGCGGACCGGACTCACGATCGGTGCGCCGCAGGATGTGATCGCCGCGGCGACGGTGCTGGGCGCGGCGTCGATCTGCAACGTGTACGGGCAGACCGAGAGTTACGGCAATTGCTGCGTGACGCCGCATGACTGGCCGCTGGAGCGGCGCGCGGCCTGCCAGGGACCGCCGCTGCCGGGCGTGGAAATCCGCATCGTGGATGCGGCAACCGGTGCGGCGCTGCCGGACGGGGAGGAGGGGCTGATCGAGGTGCGCGGCTATGTCACGCGCGGGTATGTCGGGTCGAGCGCCAGCCAGACCGCGAACGCGATCACGCCGGACGGGTTCTTTCGCACCGGCGACATGGGCCGGATGCTGGCGGACGGCTCGATCGCATTCAGCGGCCGCATCACCGAGATGATCAAGAAAAGCGGCATCAATATTTCGCCGGCCGAGGTGGAGGATGTGCTGATGCGCCACGACGATGTGGCGCTCGCCTGTGCCGTGGGTGTGCCGGACGCGCTGCAGGGGGAATTGCTGGCGGCGTTCGTGGTGGCGAAGCCGGGGGTGACGCTGCGGCCGGAGGCGCTGGCGGCGCATTGCCGGTCGTTGGCCTCGCGCTACAAGGTGCCGGACTTCATCGAGGTGCGCGACACGTTGCCGATGACGGTGACCGGCAAGCTGATGCGGCGGGAGTTGAAGCAGATCGCGGTGTCGCTGGTTCGCGGCGGCGTGTCGTGAGCCGGGAGGCGTGGCAGCGCTGGGGCGATGACGATGAGCGCGGCGCGCTGAACCATATCAGTGCCGAACAGGTGCAGGCGGCGGCGGCACTGGTGCGGTCGGGGCAGGTGCTGAGCCTGGCGCAGATGCTGTCGGCGCGCACGCCGGTGCCGGCGCACCGGGCGGGGGTGCAGCATTTCATGGGACGGGACGGCGGCGATTACGCGGCCGGGGCGCGCCGGCCGGGTGGTTTCCAGTTCGCCGAGGATACGGTGGTGCTGCCGCTGCATATCGGCACGCACATCGATGCGCTGTGCCACGCCTGGTACGACGATGCGCTGTACAACGGATTTCCCGGCGGCGGCACGCGCAGCACCACCGGGGCGACGCGCTGCGGCATCGACAAGATGGGTCCGATCGTCGGCCGCGGGGTATTGCTGGACATTGCCGGTTTGCAGGGCGCGCCGTTGCGCGATGGCGTGGCGATCGGCGCCGGTGAGCTGGAGCGGGCGGCGAATCGCGCCGGCGTGAGGGTGGGGACGGGCGATATCGTGCTGCTGCGCACCGGCTGGGCGGAAGGCCAGGGCCGGGCGGAGCGGGTTTCGTTCGACGGCGAACCGGGGATCGACGTGGAGGCCGCGCTGTGGCTGGCGGAGCGGGAGATCGCGGTGCTGGGGGCGGATAATTTCGCCGTCGAAGTGCTGCCGTTTGCGCAGGGGACGGTGTTTCCGGTGCACCAGCGGCTGATCCGCGACTTCGGAATCCCGTTGCTGGAGGGGCTGGTGCTGGGCGAACTGGCGGCAGCGAACCGGCATGAGTTCATGTTCGCGGCGAGTCCGCTGCCGGTTGCCGGCGGCACCGGCAGTCCGATCAACCCTGTCGTGATCCTGTAGCGTGGCCGCGATGACCGCAGGGTTGGCGTTGTGCGTGCCGATGGCGGCGAGGACCTGACGCATGTCGCGGCTCGCTCATTGCCTGCGCGGCGTCCGGGTGCTCGACCTGTCCAGCTACCTGCCCGGTCCGTTCGCCAGCCTGCTGCTGGCGGATTTCGGCGCCGAGGTGCTGAAGGTGGAAGCGCCGCAGGGCGACGGCATGTTGCAGTTGGGGCCGCGCGACGCCGACGGCACGCCGCTGTTCCATGCGGCGCTGAACGCCGGAAAGACGCTGTGCCGGCTGGACCTGAAAAGCGACGCGGGGCGGCAGGCTCTGCTGGCGCTGGCGGACGGGGCGGATGTGCTGATCGAAGGGTTCCGGCCCGGCGTGCTGGCGCGGCTGGGACTCGACATGGACCGGATGGGCGAACGGAATCCGCGGCTGATCATGTGCAGTCTGAGCGGGTATGGCGCGAGCGGGCCGATGGCGCAGGTGGCCGGGCATGACGGCAATTATCTGGCGCTGGCCGGGGTGCTGCACCGCAACGGCTCGCCGCCGCGCTGCTTCGATCCGCCGATCGCCGACATGACCAGCGGGCTGTTCGCGGTGATCGCCATTCTTGGTGCGCTGGAGGCGCGCCGGCGCGACGGATCGGGCTGCCACATCGATCTGGGCATTGCCGACGTGGCGATGCCGCTGCAACTGTATCAGCTTGCCGCGCTGGATACGGTCGTGCCGCAGCCGGAGACCACCTACCTGAACGGCGGCGCGGCGTATTACCGCGTTTATGCGACCGGCGATGCGCGGCACGTGATGCTGGGCGCGGTCGAGCCGAAGTTCTGGCGCACGTTCTGCGCGGCGGCGGACCGGCCGGCCTGGATCGGCCGGCAGGGCGAGGCGTTGCCGCAGGTGGCATTGATCGGCGATCTGGCGGCGTATTTCGCCACGCTGTCGCTGGCCGACTGCCTGGATCGGTTTGCCGCCACGGATTGCTGCGTCAGTGCGGTGCTGGCGCTGGATGAGGCGGTGGGCAGCCCGCACCATGCCGCACGGGGCGTGGTGCGCCGGTCGGCAGCGGGATGGCAGGCGCTGTTTCCGGCGCTGATCGACGGCGAAGCGCCGCCACTGCGGGTACCTTTGACCGAAGCAGGAGTGATGCGATGGGGATGCGAGTCCAGCCCGGCGTGATCGGCTGTGCGATCCGGCCGGTTATTGCCACCGGCGCGCGGTCGCTGGAGGAGATCATGTACGATACCGCGCAGGCGGCGCTGGCCGATGCGGGCCTGACGACCGACGATATCGACGGCATTGTCGTTGCGTCGAACGATCAGTTCGATGGGCGGGCGATCGCGGTCATGATGGCCTCCGGCTCCGTGGGCGGGGTGGATCGGGATATCCTGTCCACGCCGTCGGCGTCGGAGCATGCGTTCATCATGGGGGCGCTGCGGGTCGCGAGCGGGCAGTTCCGGACCCAGCTTGTGGTGTCATGGAGTCCGACCGAAGTGTCGTCCATGCCGGAGGCGCAGCGGCTGGGGGCGGACCCGTATTTCCATCGCGCGCTGCCGCTGGATGAGATGTCGGCGCATGCGCTGCAGGCCTCGGCGGTGGAGCGGTCGCAGCCCGATGCGCGCGCCGCGGCGGCTGCGGTTGCGGAGAAGAACCGAACGCATGGGCGGCTGGCGTGGCCTGATCCGGTGCTGCAGCCGGCGGCGGGTCCGTTGCGGTGGCCGATCATGCCGGCGATGACCAGCGCGCCGGTGACCGGCAGTGTGGCGATGGTGCTGGCCGCGCCGGACTTCATCGCCGAACGCGGGCTGACGGACGTGGCCTGGCTGCGCGGCATGGGATGGGCGACCGAACCCAGCTTCCTCGGTGACCGCGACCTGGCCACTGCTCCGGCGCTGGTGGCCGCGGCGCGGCAGGCTTATGCGGCCGCCGGCATCACCGATGCGGCGACGGCGTTCGACCTTGTCGAGGTAACCGACGCCACGCCTTATGCGGAACTGCTGGCGTATGAGGCGCTGTCGCTGTGTCCGCGGGCGGAGTGGGCGGCGCGCAGTGAAGATGGCAGCTTTGCCCGCGGCGGACGTTTGCCGGTGAACCTGTCGGGCGGGGTGCTGACCTGGAATCCGGTGTTCTGCACCGGGCTGATTCGAATTGCTGAAGTCGCCAATCAGATCCGCGGCCGAGCGGGGACGCATCAGGCGGCGGGGGTTCGCAACGGGCTGGCGCAGGCGGGGAGCGGATTTGCCATGCAGTATCAGTCGGCCGTGGTGTTTTCGCAGGAGGCGCGGTCATGAGCTTGGATCGCGTCGGCATTATCGGCATTGGCCAGTCGGAGTTCCGCTCACGCCGGGATGACGCCAGCTATCCGGACCTGGTGCGGGAGGGCGTGAGCCGCGCAATGGCGGATGCGGGGCTGGAATTGGATGCGGTGCAGGCGGTGGTTTACTCGCTGTCGCCTGATGCGATGCTGGGCATTGGCAATGCGGAACGGTTGGGGGTGGATGCCGTGGGAGGGCGTAACAAGCCGTTTCTGCGGATCAATACCGGGGGGGCGACCGGCATTTCGTCGGTGGCGGCGGCCTATTATCACGTTGCCTCGGGCATGTTCGACGTCGTGATGACGGCCGGGGCGGACAAGATCGGTGAGTGTGGCGATTCGCAGACCGTGCTGAACAAGATCTGGGATCCGTCCTATGAACGTCCGCTGCCGCTGGGCACGATCAACATGCTGGCGATGTCGGGCGTTCGGTATATGCAGCAGTATGGCATGACCGAGGAGGACATGGCGCTGGTGACGGTCAAGAACCGGCAGCATGCGTCGTTGAATCCGAAGGCGCATCTGCGGAAAGTGGTTACGGTCGATGAGGTGATGGAGTCGCGGTATATTTCCTGGCCGATCAAGCTGCTGGATTGCTGTCCGCAGTCTTCCGGGGGTGCCGCGATCATTCTGGCCTCGGAGACGTTCATTCGGGACAATCGGCTGGATGCGGTGTGGATCACCGGGCTTTCGCATACGGCGGAGACTTACTGGATGGGCGACCGGATGGGGGTGAACCCGACGGCGGAACATTCCGGGGCGCATGCGCTGGGGCGGTCGTTCGAGAAAACCTATCGGCAGGCGGGGATTACCGATCCGGCGAAGCAGGTGCATGTGGCGGAACTGTACGCTCCGTTCAGCAACACCGAGTTTCATGCGATCGATGCGGCGCGGCTGGTCAGCAAGCACGGTGAGTCGATCGGGCGGCTGCGCGACGGCGAGTTCTCGATCGGCGGGCGCATTCCGGTGAACCCGTCCGGTGGCACGCTGTGCACCAATGCGATCGCGGTGACGGCGATGGCGCGGGTGGCGGAGACGGCGCTGCAGGTCTGGGGACGGGCCGGGGCGCATCAGGTGAAAGGTGCGAAGCTGGGGATCGCGAGTGGCAATGGCGGCGATCACCAGATTTTCGGCACCATGGTGATCGAGGCATAGGAGCGCATGATGGAACTGCTGGGACGTCAGGAAGTCTGGAACATCACCTATGACCATGCGCTGGGTGAGACCGCGAGCTGGTTTTATACGCGCATCCGGGATGAGGCGGCGATCTATGGGCGGCGCTGTGCGAAAACGGGGCGGGTGCTGGTGCCGCCGCGGTCGTTCTCCGACGAAACGTTACTGCCGACAACTGATTGGGTGAAGGTCGGGCCGGCGGGACGGATCGAGGCTTTCACGATGGTTTACGAAAAATTCAACAACCTGCCGGAGCCGCCCTATGCGTTCGGGTTCGTGCTGCTGGATGGCGCGGATACGGCGATCGGGGGGTATTTCCGGGGGGTTGATCTGACGGATCCGGCGGTGGCGGCGGAGACGCTGGCGATCGGGACGCGGGTGGAGGCTAAGTTCGCTGCGGAGCGGACGGGGGCGATGCTGGATTTCTGGTTTGAGGTGGCGGGGTAGGGTGAGCTGACGGACAATTATCCACCGTTAGCGGCAACAGTTGTCGTATCATTCCCCTATGAACGTCAGCCAGAAATCCCGTTGGCCAATCCACTGGCTCAATCTGGAGCCATAGGTGATGACGACCTTCCGTGCCCCAGCGATCTTCGGCGTCGTGCGGCTCGGTACGCCGGACGACTACGCGCTGTCGCACATCCCAGGCGTGCTGCACCGCTTCGCCGAAACGCATCCCGCGGTTCAGGTCGATGTGCTGTGCAGTTCCTCGACGGACCTGGTGGAAAAGCTGAAGGCCGGCGAACTCGACCTGACCCTGGTGTCCGACGGCAACCAGCCGCGCCAATGGCCATCGGTGCCGTTATGGCGAGGTCCGCTGCGTTGGATCACCGCGACCCGCTACGCGCCGCATCGCCAGGACCCGCTGCCGCTCGCTCTCGCGCACCAGACCTGCGGCTGGCGCTGCGCCGCGGTGGATGCGCTGGACCGTGCCGCTATCGGCTACCGCATCGCCTATCTGTCGGGGACCCAGGTCGGCACCCACGCCCCCCGTGCTGGCCGGTCTGGCGGTGACCGTTTCGGCGCTGACGGTGCTGCCTGACGGCGTTCGCCCGATGCGCCCCGAGGAAGGCCTGCCGCCGCTGCCAGACTTCGGCATCGTGATGCTGAAAGGCCGCCACCCCGCCCAACCGGTCACCGACGCCCTGGCCGGGCATATCGAGGAACGCTTCCGCCTGGACTTCGCGAGCCGCGCGGCGGCTTAGCTGGATTCTCGGACGGCGACGCCTCGACGCCAATTGAGCTCGCGTGGCCCCCCATCGGCAGGATCAGTGTTGCACCGATGATCTGCAAAGAAATGCCCGATGTGTGAGCTGCAACACTCCGCGACGGTCCGGAGACCTCTAACAGTGTCATGTCCAGGCGAAAACCACGAAATCTGCTTGCAGCGAGGTGTGCCGTGTCAGGAGATAGCTTCGACGTCTGTCTAAACCGGAATTCTTCTTCGTATATCTTTGCGACCGCTGATGGATCGAAGAACGTGCTGGCTACTGGCAAGGGCAGCATTCCCGTGAAGGACAGTCCCGAAACGCCACCGAGGCGGAGGTCCATAGCATGACCTTGCAGGTTTATGGCCCTCGGGCACAGGAGTTTACCGATCTCCTGGCGCAATTCACCGGACTGCGGCTGGTGCGGACCGGCGAAGCCGTCACCGTTTCGCGGGATACGCTGCTCAACCCCTACGAATCGGAAACGTTGCAGGATCTTGTCTTCGACATCGTCAGTGGCGCAGCGGTGGTTCGCATCGCGGCCTTCTCGACGACACCCGGCGCCGGCTTTTCGGGCGACTGGTTCTTTCCCAATCCCGGTATCAATTATCCGCAGCGGTCGGTATTCGTGAGCGACGTCGCGCGTGCGGCCGGCATGTCGCCGATCCTGGGCCGGGCCATCATGGGCCATATCCTGCGGGAATATTTCGGTGCGGCTCGGCCACCTGGCCAAGTTCCGGGGGCGGGATTCGCCAACTATCACGTGCCCGCCATCCTCACGGAAGCTCAGATCGCGAGCGATCTGACCGGGCACCCGATTTGGACCGGCGCAACCCGGCCTTGGGAGCATACGTACGGCAATATCAACGTCCGCTCATATGGCCCGAGCCTCAAATTCCAGTTGGTGATGTCCGCCACCGGGGAGTTGACGCGGGTGATTCAGCCAACCGGCATTTAAGCTGACAGGCGCCATTATGCGCAGCCCATGGCAGTGCCGGAATCGATGACAGCGAACCGGCGGCCGGTTTTTCCGTCAGCCACGCACCGTCAACAGATTACGTTGTGATGTGTAATGAAGACGTTGACCCCACATTCCTGAATATCCAGGCGAAGGATACAACGTCCCGCTCCGGTCACCGCTGCCAGAAATACTGTCCCGACCCGTCGCGCGCCTCGGACGGGCTGACGCCGATATCCCGCAGGTCCCGCTGGGCATGATTGTGATGCACAACGGCGAACCTTATGTCCTTGAGGCCTCCGCCACGGTGTGCTACACGCCGCTCGCTCGCGGATAGCCTACGGCGTTGTGCGTCATTTCGTCGTTAACCGCCTGGCCCTCGCAAATAGGGTGTTGACGCCGAAAGTGCTCTCATTGCTCGATGGATGAGCCGGTTATATCGCCGGCCTCGATGTTCGATTCGCCGTTGCTTTCACAAGTTGTGGCTCAATGAATTGCGCCAGCGGAAACAGTTATTTGCATACGGACCCTAAACCCCCCTCAACCTCCATCTCCAACAACACCCAAATCGCCGCCTTCTGCCAGTGCAGCCCCGCATGCAGCGACGCATAAACCCCGCCCGGCAGCGCCTGAGGCGCAACAAACTTCAGCGCCAGCAACCCGGGCACTGGGTAGCGAGTCACCGGACCGGGGGCGACACGATCCAGCGCGGCCTTGACGGCGTCCGCGGTCAGCGTGCGTTCCAGAACTTCGTAGGCGGCCTCGTCGCGGGCCACGATCGTCAAATCCAGCGCGTCGCCTTTGTCGCCCGCTCGGCCGGCGGCAATTTCGAACACTTTCATGCCACGCTCCAATGCACCGTCGGTTTCACCAGCTCACGCGGGATGAAGCCGGTGAGCGTATCGATCCGGGCGCGGCGCTCACTGCGGACGCCGGCGCCGGCGGCAGGACCGGAGAGGGTCAGCGCATAGACCTCGTCCTCGACGATCAGGGCGTGCGCCTCATCGGTGCAGATGGCCGAGACGTGCAGCCTTGCCTCCGCCGGCAGCGCATTGGTCGGCACCGAGGCGCCGCCCAGGATCGAGTTCACGCCGACGATGTCGATGCGGATGTTCGTCTCGGGCCAGTCCGACAGGCGCAGCCGCAGCGTGTCAGCGGCGCGGCGGGTGCGTTCATAGGCGCCGGTGCCGGCGAAGCCGATCTCGATATCGGCGATGATGCCGCGCCGGGCGACGAAGCCCGAGACCTTCAAGGTTGGCGGGACGCCGCGATGCGTGGGGCCGGTCATGCGCACGCGGTTCCGGCCGATCTGCTGGAAGCGCACGGTGGTGAAGTCGACGATCGCGTCGGGGGTGATGTAGGCGGCGGGATCGTGCACCTCGTACAGCAACTGGACGGTGCAGGTCATGCGGTCAACCCGGCCGGGGGCGCCGTCCAGGATCGTCAGTTCGGCGGAACCGTCTGCCATCACGTGGGCCAGCGGATAGCCGAGGTTCGCCAGTTCCTCGGCCGTCAATGGCGGCTCACCCGGCCCTTCGAAATTGCCGCCGGTGAGTTGGCCGCTGCATTCCAGCAGGTGGCCGATGGTCAGGGCGGCTGCCAGCGAATCCGGGCTGCCGTCCAGATGCGGCAGCAGCGGCGCCGCGAACAGCGCCGAGTCCGCCGCCCGGCCGCAGACGACCACGTCCGCGCCCTCGGCGAGTGGTCCGACCAGGGCGTCGGCGCCGATATAGGCGTGGGCGCCGATCAGTTGGCCGTCCAGTTTCTCGGTCCAGGCGATGTGGTTCAGCAACCCGGTCACATCATCCCCCTCGACCGCGGCGATGCGCATGCCCTGGCAGTCGAGTTCGCGCGCAAGGGCGGCGATGGCGCGGCCGGCGGCGGGCGGATTAGCCGCACCCAGATTGGAGATGATCTTGCAGCCGTTTTGCCGCGCGGGGGGCAGCAGCGGGGTCAGGCGGCGGCGCAGGCGTGGGTCGGCCCCGGCCTCGGGGTTGGCGGCGCGGGCGCGGATGGCGGGGACGATGGTGCGTTCGGCCAGACACTCCAGCCCGATGGCGTCCACCTGGCCGGAGCGGGCCAGGGCGACGGCGGGATCGATGCGATCGCCGGCGAAACCCGCCCCGCAACCCACCGAGAAGGCGAAGGGTGCGACCATCAGGCCGGGACCAGCGGGCAGCCGAACAGCGCCGGGGGCGGGAATGCCTCGGGCGTCGGCATGGACGAGAGTTGCTGGAACAGATCGTACGGCCCCTTGCTCTGCGACGGCTGCTTGACCTGCCACAGATACATCGTGTGCGGGACGCAGCCGTTCGGCTGGATGTGCACATCCTTGTTGTAAAAGTCATTCAGCGGCGTTTCGTGCATCTTCGCCGCCACCGCGTCGGCATCGAGCGTGTTGGCCGCCTGCACCGCCTTCAGCCAGTGCAGCACGCCGGCGTAGCATCCGGCGTTGTACTCGTTCGGCGGCGCCTGCATCTT
>Ga0302320_10028047_pt1 | contig 10823 bp, 11 predicted proteins | sample Bog_T0_3_FD_202130 | JGI IMG/M metagenome (GOLD analysis project Ga0302320, IMG submission 202130) | Peat permafrost microbial communities from Stordalen Mire near Abisko, Sweden - Bog_T0_3 | ecosystem: Environmental > Terrestrial > Soil > Wetlands > Peat | place: Sweden: Abisko, Stordalen Mire... | reverse complement strand
ATTACCGACAATTTTATAGTTTCGGTCCCTGAATTTCAGTTTCGAGATCAACGTAGGCAATAAGGTAAGCGCGTCCCCTTCTGAAATTTCCACACCATTATCTTTAAGATCTTTTTTCAATCTTTCCGCAAGCGAGAGATCTTTTTCTACGGCAATAATTTCAACTTCAGAATTCATGGTTCGTAACACGCGTGTCAACTCTCCGTGGCCCGGACCGATCTCGATCACAATATCGTCAGATCTAATATCGAGCGTTTCGGCGATCATGCGGAGCGCGGATATATTTTTCAAAAAATGTTGGCCAAGGAAATTCATGGATCCGTTAAAAGAATTAATATTCTACTTCTGGGTCGGCGTCGCCGCGACCATTATCTGCGACGCTCGCATCATTTTCTTGGGACGCTAGAGAAAGATATTGATCAGGCACCTCACTGAGAAAACGCGACGGCATACCGGAAAAGCTGATGAAAAGATTTTTTCGCGCGCGTGTCATGGCAACGTACATCAGGCGACGCTCTTCCTCGAGAGAATTCTCGTCGTCCATGGATCGAATATGAGGCAGCACGCCTTCCGCCGCACCGGCGATGAATACTGTGCCGAACTCAAGCCCTTTTGCGAGATGGATCGTTGAAAGATGGACGATCATATTAGTATCGCCTCTCATTGGTTTCTTGGCGTTCCCACCGGACGGCGCGTCGGTAGATTGCACCAATGATATCTTTTCAAGGAGCTCGCCGAGCGTCTTGAATTCCGCCGCAAATGCGGCGAGTTCGGAAATATTCTCCTCTCGTTCGTCGGCGTTTATAAAATTTTGCTCAAGATAGTCGAAATATCCGAAGGTTTCCAAGAAGAGCGATAAGATCTCCGCGGGCGTCGGGTCTTTTACGGCCGCAACCGCATTTTTGAATTCGCCAAATTTTCTGCGGGAGAGATTCTTTTCCAGCCGCCCTGCGCTCAACTCATCCTTCGGGTTCGCGGCGTAGCGAAGTCCGGCGATCGCATCTTTTACTTCTCGCCGTTCATAGAATTTTAATCCGCCGAAAATATGATACGGAATGTCGCGGCGAATGAGCGCCTGTTCAACGGCGCGTGATTGAGCATTTGTTCGATAGAGAACGCCGATCGTCCCCTGTGGATTTATAGCTTGCATTGTGGAAATGGTTTCCGCGACCCACGCCGCCTCATCGTTCTCACCCCACGCTTCAAAAAGTTGGATACGATCACCCTCTGGATTGGACGTCCTTAATTTTTTCGGCGTCCGAAAACGATTGTTCTGCACGACGGCCTGCGCGGCGTTCACGATCGTCGCCGTCGAGCGATAGTTCTCCTCGAGAAAATGCACCGCCGCACCATCCCAGTCCTTGTCGAAATTCAGAAAGGTCTTGATGTCGGCATATCGCCACGTATAGATTGTTTGTTCGTCATCCCCTACCACGCTCAAATTTCGATGCCCGCCGGCAAGCAATTTAACAAATTCGTACTGCATTGGATTGATATCCTGCCATTCATCAACCAGGACAGCGTCGAATAGCGCCCGATATTTTTTGAGTGCAGCGGGATTTTTTTGGAAAAGCAAATTTGGTTTTTGGATGAGATCGTCAAAGTCGAATGCATTGTTTCTTTCGAGAGCCGCTTCATATGCGTTAAAAACGATTTTGATCTGGTTTTCCTTTTCTAGCGATATTTCCACGCGCCTTTTATCTTTCATAAAAACACCATTTTTTATCTCAGCGATTTTTTGTGCGAAGAACGCAGGCGCTTCATCCTTTTTTGTTTTTACAAGTCCCGGCTCATTGTTTTCGCTTTTTTGCGCAGGAGAGACGCTCTTTGTAGCCTTTTTTATAAGGTCGAACGAGTCGTGATCGTCAAAGATCGCGAAATTAGGTTCACGTCCGAAGAATCGACATTCTCTCCTCAGGATCTTTGCACCCAAAGAATGGAACGTCCCAATATAAGGAGTGTTTTGGCGGCCCGATGCTCTCGGCGCAGATTCTTTATAACGAGCAACGCGATCGGCCATCTCAGAAGCCGCTTTATTGGTGAATGTTATAGCACAAATCTTTTGCGGTGGGATGCCGCTCTCTATGAGATAGAGCATGCGGCTTACGAGCGTGCTCGTTTTTCCCGTTCCGGCGCCAGCAACGATTAAAAGCGGTCCCGCGGGAGCGCGGGCCGCACGCTCTTGCGCTTCGTTCAAGATGATTTTTTTCGCTTGGATCATTTGCGTGTTCCTGTTGGTTCTGGTATTATACATGCATTAGTATATTTTTCGAAAAAGCGAAAAAAGAGACCAAGCCATTGATCGTGGCCATTTTTTTGGTTATAGGAGGGCTACTTTCAAACACACCCCTCTTTCATCCGTCGATAGGGACGACAGAAACGGTCCTTTCGCGCCAAAAAGGATCCTTCTTTGTTTCTACCGCGCAGGGAGCTGAAAATATCACGGCACTTTTTGGCGAGAGAACGATTTCCCCTGTGTCAGCAATATCCGGAAATAGCACACTGGGTCAAGGATCGATCTTCTCTGTTGTATCCGGCGCCATAAGAGATTTCAGCGAGAACATCAATCAAGGGCGCTAGAACTCAATGGTTCCAAGGAGGGGCGAAGCGATTCGGCAAAATGACCACAACCCGAAGGGATGCCCGTCATTTCAGCAATCCCTGCGTTGCTCCTCTTTAAAATAACTCTGGCTACATTGGAACTTATCCCCGCGAAGACGGGGATCGTCGCGTCTTGGTGTTGCTGAAATGATGGGAATCGTGGACGGGGGTAGGTTTGAGATGGGTTCTAACTCGAAATGCGATCAGACTTCTTCTCTGAGGCGGTAGCTAAATGCCTCAGAGAGGTGCTTGGCACTAACCTGATCTTTTCCTTCTAGATCCGCGATGGTTCGCGCTACTTTCAACATCCGATAATAACCGCGAGGAGATAAGTACGCTTTACCGATTGTTTCTAAAAATTTTTCAGATGATGCGTCGAGATTTATCACGCCCTCAATTTGCCGTGAGCTGAGATCGGCGTTGGTCAACAGGGATCCTTTTTGTAAGAACTTTTTAAAGCGCTCAATTTGGATCTCCCGAGCAGCAAGAATTTCCGCTTTTACCAAAGGGCTTTCCTGCGAATTTCCATAAAAATTTCGCAATTCACGGAGAGCTATTTTTTTAACTTTTATTTGCAGGTCAATGCGGTCAAGGAACGGTCCAGAGATCTTTTTTTGATATCGAATCACCTCGCTCGCAGTGCATCGGCATTCACGATCCGAATCTCCGTAATAACCACAAGGACAAGGGTTCATGGCGGCGACGAGCATGAACTTTGCCGGCAGGATAAGGCTTTGTCGGGCGCGAGCGATATGGATTACGCCGGATTCCATGGGTTGGCGGAGGGCCTCAAGAGACCCTTTTTGAAACTCCGGTATCTCGTCCAGGAATAAAACGCCGCGATGTGCCAGGCTTATCTCGCCCGGTTTGGGACTTGAGCCACCACCAATAAGTGCGATTTGGGAAGATGTTTGGTGTGGCGAGCGAAACGGCCGATTCACCACGAGACCATCAAGACCTAGCCCAGCAGCGCTCCATATCTTAGTTACCTCGATAGCCTCTCGCCGATCTAGATCAGGAAGGATCCCTCCGAGAGCTTGAGCAAGTAAACTTTTTCCGACACCCGGAGATCCGGTCATGAGGATGTTATGCGCTCCCGCCGCCGCAATGGTAAGTGCACGTTTTGCACCCTCCTGATTTTTTATTTCGGAGAAATCCGGAAAAGAAGATAATTTATTTATCACTGGTCGGAATCGAACTGGCGCGACAATCCTCTTTCCTTCTAAAATATCCACTGCTTCCTGTAGGCAGTTTATAGAAACAACAGAGATTCCTTCCGCGGCTGCGGCCTCATTGGCATTTCGGGATGGCAAAAAAAGTTGGTGAAAACCAAGTTCAATTGCCATCTGCGCGATATTCAACGCGCCGTTCACCGGGCGCAAAGTTCCATCGAGCGCAAGTTCCCCTAAAAATATTTTATCGCGCGCGTCAAAATCTAAAATTTGTTTTGTTGCGAAAAGATAACCGAGCGCAATGGCGAGATCATAATGCGAGCCGTTTTTCTTTACGTCTGCGGGTGCAAGGTTAACGGTTATTTTTCGATTTTCACTATTCGGCGGTTTCGTGCCAGAATTTTTAAGAGCAGAATTCACCCGCTCCTTAGCTTCATTCAGTGCTTTATCGGGAAGACCTACGATATTAAAAGAATGAAGGCCGACGTTGATATCGACCTCCACCTCAATAAGTTTTGCATTGATCCCCTCTAGCTCCGCCGAATATATTTTTGCGAGACTTCGCGTTGACATGCATCCTTCATATCACGCGCCACATTAAGAAAATATTAAAGGAGATTAGTACGCTAACTTTTCGTTTTGCATAATTTGCACAGAACAGATTCAGGATCTATATCAAGAACTTCCTCCTCTATATTTTTAGAGCAAGATTCACAAACGCCATATCCTCCCATCTCAATTTTTTGGAGTGCTTGCCCAATTTCATCAAGCCGTTTTTTAAGATCATTCTCTTCTCCGAACCGATTGCTCATATCCTCGACTTCCTCTGTTTTTTCCTCGAAATGATCGATATCACTCCCAAAGTCGACGGGTTTTTCGAGGTCTTTGATTTCGCGAAGAACCAACATTCTTTCGTGTTGGAGCTTATTTTTATAAAATTCCATTTTTTCTTTCGTCATAAAAACCAGTATCTTTTATTTTGAACAAGAAGTCAATTTCAGCCTTATTTCATAATCCGGCAATAATGCGGCAAGATTTATATTTTTATCTACTTATAATTTGCCGCATTATTCAATAAAGCAATATTAATTCATTAAATAAAACATAAATCAATAATGCTTATTTTAATTGACTTTTCTGCTTGATAAACAAAATTGTTTATCAAAATGTTTAGCGATAAACACACGGAAATCAAATATTAATAATTATTTAATTAAATATTTAAATAAGTGCCTATTTATCTAAATATTTAACATCATTTAATAAATTCTGATTTTAAATATGTTTGTCGACAAACATATTTAAATTATTAATAAATAATTTTTAATAGATAAAATATTATTAATGTGTTTATCGATAAACACATTTAAATTAACTTCGAGAAATTTGTAATAAATATGATGGAAAGAACAAAAAATCAAAAAATAGGTGATTTCGGTGAAAATATCGCTTGCGAATATCTTAACAAAAACAGGTATAGAATTTTACACCGTAATTATTACGAGAAATTTGATGAAATCGATATCATTTCCAGATCATTTGATGGAACACTTGTTTTCGTTGAGGTGAAAACGCTGAAAGCATTGAACAGTTTAAATCTAAAGCCGGAAGATAATTTAACTAAGGATAAATTTAAAAAATTATCTCGCGCCTGCCGAATTTTTGCCGGATTGCATCCCGGGCTTATTGATAAAGATAGGGGATGGAGGATTGATCTCGTCGCGGTCACGATCGATGATCTTAATGCAAATACCTCAGTAAGCCATTATGAGAACATATCCTTTTGATCTTCCTTCGCATTTCTATCTTTCTTCGATACTTTGTTGTTTTTATGAATGGAGATTTTATTTTTGAGAAGATTATTACATCAAACCAAGGAGATGTTTGTTTGGCGGGACCGTGAGTTCAAGTCCTACCAAACAAATATCTCCTTGGTATCCTCATCTTTCAGAAAACTAGAAACCCGAAGTTGTCGGGCCGCCGGGAATCGAACCCGGTCTATCTGCTCCCAAAGCAGACGTACTACCGGTATACTACGGCCCGAAGCGAGAAGAAAATGAACGAACGGAGTTTGTTCGTTTCCTCCGAGCGAGGGCAGGCATGACGCAGTCATGCCCGGCCCGAAGCTGATCGACGAAGTGAGGGATGCTTGCCATAGGCAAGCCAGCCCGTCATAATTCAACACATCAATAAAACAATCATCGACATGGTTCACAATATCTTAAATTTGTTTTAGAATCAAACCGAAATCATTGGTCCCCGTAGCTTAATGGATAAAGCAGGACTCTTCTAAGGTCTTGATGGGGGTTCGATTCCCTCCGGGGGCACAAGCTAGCGAGGCCAGACCGAGAGGGCTAAATGCTCTGTTTTTTGAGATATGTCTAGTGACCCCTTATGGAAGTCAAACCCAAGCGATACCTTATTAAAGGTATAATAATCTCATGGATACTGATAAGTGGCACCGGCGAGTGCATGGATACATCGCTCCTCAAACAGAAGTTTGCAAGAGCTCCATTGATGCATTGGGGCTTTTTGCAAAGCGTGATATCCCAAAAGGAGTTGTTGTTGCCGCATGGGGTGGACGTATTCTTACGGCCAGAGAAATCAAACGGCTTCCGGAGAAATTTCAGACGAACTATGCTCTTCCTCTGTATCCCGGATTCTATATCGCCGAGACAAACGAGAAAGACCTCGATGCCGCCGATTTCATCAACCATTCCTGCGATCCGAATTGCGTGATAAAAAACCTTCTCGTCATGGTGACCAAGCGGAAGATCGTCCGCGGTAAAGAACTTACTGCTGATTTCGATGCGGGGCCGAAATATGGCGTGAGGACAATGTGCCTTTGTGGAAATCCGAAGTGCCGGAAGGTGGTGTATTTTTAGAACATGATTATCACACTGGTTCTTGTGTTCTTCCCATTGATAGCAATTGGTCTTTCTCTTGGATTTGGTTTGCCATACCTCGTTTCGGCCCTTCTGATATATTTTCTTCCCGGATTTATCCTCGACCTCACTTACGGCACGTGGCGAATGTTCGTAAGACATTTCCTTTTTGCCGCTATTGTCTCCATACCTTTTGCCATCATTGTGGATTTTATCGGCACGTCGAGCCACTTATGGTACGTGCCGCACAGCATCTTCGCCAGTCGTTTCATGGGCGTGTTGCCATATGAAGATTTTTTCTGGATGATCTTCGCCATCTATACTATGGTCACACTCTATGATTACTTCAAAAGGGCGAGGAGTCATGATGCGCCGCTCATAAATCGACGGATGTGGCGATTCATCATCCCTGCGATTCTCGCGCTCGCATGTTTCTTTATCCTTGCGTACGCGGATCCCGCTTTCTTCATTTGGAATACGCCTTGGGCATACGTATTTCTGGGACTGGTATTCTTCGCTCTCCCCGCGATCGTATTTTTCTTTCTGGCCAAATACTCGTGGAAACATGCAATCCGCGTAGCGGGATATTTTCTCTATGTGACGATCATTCTTGAAATCGTCGGAAGTTTTCTCAAGGACTGGATCTTTGTGGGCAGTTATCTCTTGTCGCCGCTCACAATAAGGGCCGTAACTATTCCTTATGAGGAGCTCTTCTTTGTGGGCGTCATCGGGCCACTGGCCGCAATTGGATTCTATGAATATTTCGATCCTATAACAAAATAACCTTTCGTCGTAGCCATTCTCGGCATGTTAGAATTTCTCTATGTATATCCCCTGGTTTTGGCGTTGGATTTATCCGAAATAACCCCGACCGAGACGCCTCACATTAAAGAAGAACCCCCCCCAAAAAAATGCTTATAGGGCTTGAACCCTACAAGTTCGAGACCACGCAGGAGCACAAGAGAATAAGAGCGATCAAGAAATATAAACATTGCTTTTTAAAAGGTTAAAAATATTAAAACTCCTGATTGAAGATTTCTTTTGATTGGACGACAAACCAAAAACCCGTGGTTAAGCGGGTTTTTGGTTTGATCCAGACATCGATTTTTGTTGCGCATTTATCATCACTGATTTCATGGCGGGATTTCCAGATGGTGGATTTATCGGCGATGCTGAGGCCGAGGCGTTTACCGCTGCGGCGATAGGAGCCACAGCAGGGGACGTCGTTTTTCGAGTAGGCTGCGCATTAGACTTCTTTTCTTTGTGTCTTGGCCAGGCTAACGCCACTATGGCCATTAACATAAGGATGCCAAGCCCAATTTCAACCTTACGGCTCATCGGCATATGGGATGAGATTATTGCTACCTGTGACTCAGAAAGTGTTACAGGGGTAGGCGGTGCTCCCGCAACAACCCCATGAGCATTTTGCGCGGCCATAATCTGGGGCGTATTTACTGTCACCTGCGCGACATTATTCGGTTGTGATGCTCGTTGAGAGATTGCGGATGCAATATTCGCGAGATTGGCGCTGATATTACCGAGAGCCGGGACAACAACAGTTTTTTGTTGAGGCGTCAGAAAGCCTTTCTGCGCCACAGCAACTTGTTCTATCTGAAGCAATGTCGTGCTTAGCGCGGCAAGTGCTCCTTGAAGCGACGCAAGGTCTCGCGCGGAGAGTGCCATCTGACCGGCTGACGCGGGTGCTCCCATTCCGACCTGTGTCTGCAAGTTTAGTAATTCTATTTTTGCCGACTGTAGCTGTTGGTTTAACTCTGTAGCTGCCGAGGGGGAGAGAGATTGCGCATGCGCGGATTCTATAATTCCTCCATAACTTCCCATCAGGATAAAAGCGAGGGAGAAAAGAATGATTTTTTTCATAATAAGTAAAGATTAGTAAAACGATTTTTTTAAGGTTCATTCTTTCGATGAGCTATGGAAAGCGCCAACCATAAAGGAGGCGCAGAATTTTTTTGTAAGTAACTACCTCTATTATAACTCTCTCACGAAGGAGTCAATGATCCGACGTTGCGGAATAGGCATCTCACTTCTGATCATAGAGACCGTATCTCGCGAGCGAGATACGGTCTCGTTTCTCCGGGAAGACCAGGAAGGAAAAAGTCGCCAAAGTGTGCCGCGGGAGGGAATTGAACCCCCGACGCCAGCCTCTTCAGGGCTGCGCTCTACCACTGAGCTACCGCGGCTTGCGCTAGTTAGGATAAGCGAAAAAATGAAAGAAGTAAAGAATCAAAAAATCCCGCAGTGCGGGATTTTTTTAAAGAAACCTACTTCTTCAACTTCAAAATAATCCTTTTTTCTTCTGATCGTATCGAGTCAATGATAAATGGATAAGATTGACCGATAACGAGCGCTTGTTTCATTTCTTCCTGGCCGCCAAATTCAGAAATGTGCACCATGCCCTGGAGATCTCCTTCGAGCGCAACGACGGCGCCAAACGGATTGAATTTATGAACACGTCCCTGGATAACGTCGCCAACCTTCAATTTTTCGCCCGACACTTCCCATGGGTCTTTTTTCAGCGCCTTGAGAGAGAGGAACACTCTTCCTTCTTTTATATCGACTATCTTTGCTTTCAACGCATCGTTCACTTTAATAATATCCTTCGGATTTTCAATAAGTTTATAATCCAGTTCGGAAATATGGATCATTCCCTCGATTTGCGGATTATCTGCGAACCTTACAAAAACACCAAAATCGGCGACGCCTGAAACGATACAATCAACGATCTGCCCCACGGAATACGAGATCAAAAACTCTTTTACATTGGCGGAAAATACTTCGCGTTCCGAAACAATAATCTTATTCGCGCGGATATTGACATCAATCACCTTGACGTTCAATTCTTGCCCCACAAACTTTTTCAGTTCATCGGTTATTTTTTGTCGGTCGCCATCTTGTACTTTCGGGTAATGGTCCAGTGATAATTGAGAAACCGGAAGAAAAGCCTTGATTTCCGCCTCGATCAACATCATAAGACCTCCTGCATTTGAGGCGACAACTTTTGCGGCGACGGTCTCTCCGGATTCCGCAAGGTCCTTGGCTCGCTGCCAAAGCTTCTGTTTGCCTGCCTCAGAAAGTGAGAGCTCAACAAGCCCTTCTTCGCCATCCAACGCGACGATCTTTGCGTTCAACTTCTCCCCAGGCTTTAAATTCCGGAGCGCTTCTTTTGCGTTCATCATTTCAACACCATAAAGAATGCCCGTGCCGAAACGACCCAGATCGAAATAGGCCCTCCGAGGAAGCTTTTTCATAAAAGAAACCTCAACAACACTGCCTTCTTTTGGCCAGTCGGTTGTTGAGAGATCGGTTTTGAGCGCCTGTACCGCTGCGGTCGTATCAGTCTTTTCTTCCAATGTTGACATGGAAGCCATTATAGCCGACTATCGTTTTTCCGCAAGGGGCGGCTCTCTATTTGCACCTGTTTCAGCGGGAGTCGCAATCTGGAAATTTTCACGAAATTTTGATAGACTGGTTGTTATCATGGTCATCACGCACTACGGCAATGGCGCGTTTCGCATGCAAAGCGGCGAAATCGTGCTCTTATTAAATCCCGAAAACGATCGTCTCAAGGCGGATGTTGTTCTTTGCACGCTCGCGGGGGCGGCGACGAACAATTTATTGTCCGACGCGGCAAACGCCGGGACAAAAATTTCCTTTCCCGGCGAATACGAAGTGCACGGCATCGAGATCGATGGCTTTCCTATTGTCACTGAGTCATCAGAAACGTTCATAAAAACAGCTTATAAGGTTTTCTTTGAGGATATGACCTTCGTTTTTCTGGGGCATCTTTCGCAGCCACTCGACGCGACGCTCATGGAAGAATTTTCTGAACCCGATGTGCTTATTTTGCCGGTTGGCGGTGGCCATTTTTTGGAACCGGAGGTCGCCGCAAAGATTGCAAAGCAACTTGAGGCGAAAGTAGTGATCCCGAGTTTTGCAAAAAACACAGATAGTTTTCTGAAGGCACTTGGCAGAAAAGCTGACGTGATGGAAAAATTTGTTTTTCGGCAAAAAGATATCGCAGAGGAAAAAGGCCGTCCCATTGTTTTAAAAGAAGCAAAATGAACACCGATCAAAAAAGCTTCATAGAAGAGTTGCGGGCTTTAAGCGATCCCGTGAAGCGCAAAGTTTTTTGGGGCGCGGTGGC
>Ga0302320_10028046_pt1 | contig 10823 bp, 15 predicted proteins | sample Bog_T0_3_FD_202130 | JGI IMG/M metagenome (GOLD analysis project Ga0302320, IMG submission 202130) | Peat permafrost microbial communities from Stordalen Mire near Abisko, Sweden - Bog_T0_3 | ecosystem: Environmental > Terrestrial > Soil > Wetlands > Peat | place: Sweden: Abisko, Stordalen Mire... | reverse complement strand
TCTGATTCATCACCCGACCCTCTCGTGACGCATTTTCAAAAAATCACCGTCGCCAATATCGTAAAATAACGTTTTTTCTACTATGTGTAAAACGATTACCCGCTCAATCCCCCCGCCAGCGACGGTATATCAAGCGGCCTGAACCCATAATGCTCGATCCAGCGCAGGTCGGCGTCGAACAGGTCGCGCAGATCCGGCAGGCCGTATTTCAGCATCGCGATGCGGTCGAGGCCCATGCCCCAGGCGAAACCCTGGTATTCGTCGGGGTCGATGCTGCAATTGCGCAGCACGTTGGCGTGCACCATGCCGCAGCCGAGAATTTCCAGCCAATCCTCGCCCTCGCCGAAGCGGATTTCGCCGCCCGAACGCCGGCATTGGATGTCGACTTCCATCGACGGCGAGGTGAACGGGAAGAAGCTCGGGCGGAAGCGCATTTTCACGTCGGGCACTTCGAAGAACGCCTTGCAGAACTCCTCCAGAATCCATTTGAGATTGCCGAGATTGGCGGTCTTGTCGATGACCAGGCCTTCGATCTGGTGGAACATCGGCGTGTGGGTCTGGTCGAAATCGGTGCGGTAGGTGCGGCCGGGGCAGACGATGCGGATCGGCGGTTTGTGCGTCAGCATCGTGCGCACCTGCACCGGGCTGGTGTGGGTGCGCAACAGCTTGCGCTCGCCGTTGGCGTCGGGGGCGAAGAAGAACGTGTCGTGCATTTCGCGCGCCGGGTGGCCCGGCGGGAAGTTGAGCCTGGTGAAATTGTAGTCGTCGGTCTCGATGTCCGGACCTTCGGCGATCGAAAAGCCCATGTCGGCGAAGATCGCGGTGACTTCGTCCATCACCTGGCTGATCGGATGGATGCGCCCCGTCTCGACGCCGCTTTCGCGCACCGGCAGCGTGACGTCGACGGCTTCGGTCTTCAGGCGCGCTTCCAGGGCGGCGGCTTTCAGCACGGCGCGGCGTCGGGCCAAGGCTTCCGTGACCTGATCCTTGAGGGCGTTGATAGCGGCGCCGGCGCTCTTGCGCTCGTCGGGCGACAATTTGCCGAGCGTGCTCAGCAACGCGGAGATTGCGCCCTTCTTGCCGAGCGCATTTACGCGCACGCTTTCCAGCGCGGCTTCGTCGGAAGCGGCCGTGATCGCGGCGAGGGTTTCGGAGAGCAGCGAGGAAGGATCGGTCATGGGGCCTGTCGAAGCAGGCGCCACGACCCTTCCCCCGCCCAGCGGGAGAAGGTGGCGCGCAGCGCCGGAGGAGGGTTTGGAAGCCTTACGCCGCCTTGGGCAAAAAGCCCTTGGCCTTTTCGACGATCGCCGCGAAGGCCGCCGGCTCCGTGATGGCGAGATCCGAGAGAACCTTGCGGTCCACTTCGATGCCCGCGCCGATCAGGCCGGCAATGAAGCGGGAATAGGTGATGCCATGCTCGCGGACCGCGGCGTTAATGCGCTGGATCCACAGAGCGCGGAATTCGCGCTTCTTATTCTTGCGGTCGCGATAGGCGTATTGCATTGCCTTGTCGACGGCGGCCTTGGCGGCGCGGATGGTGTTCTTGCGGCGGCCGAAAAAGCCCTTGGCGGCCTTGAGGGTCTTCTTGTGCTTGGCGTGTGAGGTTACGCCGCGTTTTACGCGAGACATTGGTTTTCTCCGGGAAAAGGGGGCTCAGCCGTTCGGCAGGAAGAACTTCTTGATGTTGTCGCCGTCGGTCTTGAACAGAACGTTCGTGCCGCGCAGATTACGGATCTGCTTCGTCGAACGCTTGATCATGCCGTGGCGCTTGCCTGCGTGGGCGTAAACGACCTTACCGGTCCCGGTGATTTTGAAGCGCTTTTTAGCGCCCGACTTGGTCTTCAACTTGGGCATTTGGCTCTCCCGGGCTTGACGCCCTTTTTGAGATTTTACGGACTTTTTGGGTCCGCTCGCGTCGGAATGAGCGAAAAGAACCGCCACGGCAGCCCTTACGGCCGGGCGGTTCTGATAGGGGCGGGTGCTTACTCGAAAGGCCGCGCGATGGCAAGAGCGCCATTCCCCGCAAGCGGAACAAGTGAGCGGGGACCTTGCGGAGCGACCGGCAACGCTCCACATCCGTCGACCCGATCGAACCTGTCAACGCAATGCATCCCGACCCCGTACCCACGCCGGAATTGGCCTCGGCGCCCGAAGGCTTCAGCGCCGGCATGCCGTTGTTCTAGGCGATGGGCGACATGTTTCGGCGAACATCGTCCTGATGTTTGCCGCTCGGGAGCGGCGCTCGCGCGGCTGCGCCGGCGCCGCTCGCGCGTGAAGCGGCGCAAATGCAAGGGAGAATGAAATGGCGGCTCGGTCCAAGGGCAAGACGGCGCTGATCACAGGCGCTTCTTCCGGTATCGGCAAGGCGCTCGCGGCGAGCTTCGCCGCGGATGGTTACGACCTCGTGCTGGCGGCGCGCGGCGTCGCCAGGATGGAGGCGCTGGGCGCCGAACTCACGGCGCGTCACGGCGTAAAAGTCCAGGTGATCGGCGCCGATCTCGAGATCGCCACCGGCGCCAAGTCTCTGTTCGACGCGGTGAAGGCGCGGGGCGTGACCCTCGACGCGCTGGTCAACAACGCCGGCTACGGGACCTTCGGCGAGTTCAAGGATTCCGATCTCGACGCTCAGTTGGGGATGATGCATCTCAATATGGACGCGCTGGTTTCGCTGACGCGGCTGTTCCTGCCCGAGCTGATCGCGCGCAAGGGCGGCATTCTCAACGTCGCCTCCACGGCCGCCTTCCAGCCCGGGCCGCTGATGGCGGTCTATTATGCGACCAAGGCCTTCGTGCTGTTCTTCAGCGAAGCGATCGGCGAGGAACTCGCCGCCGACGGCGTCACCGTCACCGCGCTGTGCCCCGGCCCGACCACTTCCGGCTTTCAGGAAAAAGCCGCGGCAACGGATTCGGCCTTGTTCAAGGGCCGGCGCATGCCGACTTCGGAAGACGTCGCCAACTACGGTTTCGCCGCGTTCCAAAGCGGCAAGCGCGTCGCGATTCATGGTTTCATCAACTGGTTGATGGCCGAATCGATGCGCTTGACGCCACGCCAAGTCGCCACCGCTCTCGTGATGCGCATTGGCCGACGCGTCTAGCCAGGGCGCTCGACGGGGAGAGGTCTTCATGAAAGTCATCATTTTTGGCGCAACGGGCATGGTGGGGCAGGGCGCGCTCAACGCCTGCCTGCGCGACCGCGAGGTTTCGCAGGTGTTGCTGGTCGGCCGCACGGCCAGCGGGCGAATGGAACCGCGAATAAAAGAATGGGTCACGTCCGACCTTTTCGACCTCGGCGGTCGCGCGGCGGACCTCTCCGGCTACGACGCCTGTTTCTTCTGCCTCGGCGTATCCTCGTCCGGCATGGACGAAGCGCGCTACACGCGGATAACCCACGACCTCACGCTGTCCGTGGCGGGGACCTTGTGCCGGCTGAACCCCGGCATGACCTTCATCTATCTGTCCGGGGCGGGCGCCGACAGCACGGAAAATAGCCGGACCATGTGGACGCGGGTCCGGGGCCGCACCGAAAATGAATTGCGGCGGCTGCCGTTCAAGGCGGTCTACGTGTTCCGCCCCGGAATCATCCAGCCGCTTGACGGCATCCGCTCGAAGACGTCCTCTTACCGGCTGTTCTATTCCGCGATCGGACCGTTGTTGACGCCGCTCCGGCGGCTCATCCCCAAGGTCATCCTGACCACCGACGGCATGGGCCGGGCGATGATCGCCGCCGCGCGTCGCGGGGCGCCGAAGGCGGTGCTGGAGGCCGCCGACATTTACGCGCTGACGACCTAGACGTCGCCGTTGCGCGTCGGCGCAAAGCGCTTTAACGACGGCGCCATGAATGCGTCTCTCGCGCCCTCCCTCGCTGCGACGTTGATCGGCTTCGTCGCCATCGGCCTATGGGCGGCGCTGGCGCTGATGACCGCAGCGTCAGGGGTGATGCCGCCGTTCGAACTCGCGGCGATCACGTTTCTCATCGGCGGCGGGATAGGTCTCGCCTATGCGACGTTGCGCGGAAAACTCGGCCTGCTGATTCAGCCGCCGCGCGTATTCCTGGTCGGCGTCGGCGGCCTGTTCGGCTATCACGCGCTTTATTTCGCCGCTTTGCGTCTGGCCCCGCCGGCGGAGGCGAGCCTGGTCGCTTATCTCTGGCCGCTGCTGATCGTGCTGATGTCGGCGCTGCTGCCCGGGCATCGATTGAGCCCGCCGCATGTCATTGGCGCGCTGATCGGCTTTACCGGCGCGATCGTCCTGTTCGCCGGCCGCGCCGGCGGCCTTTCGGCCTCGCCCGGCGCCTCGACGTGGCTAGGCTACGCGCTGGCGCTCGGCTGCGCCTTCGTCTGGTCGAGCTATTCGGTCCTGTCGCGCGTCCTCAAACAGGCGCCGACCGAGGCGGTGGCGGGGTTTTGCCTCGCGACCTCGGCGCTCGCCGCGGTCTGTCACCTTCTGTTCGAGCCGAATGTCTGGCCGGCGAACATGAGCCAATGGGCCGCGATCGTCGGGCTGGGGCTCGGCCCAGTCGGGCTCGCCTTCTATGTCTGGGATTACGGCGTCAAGAACGGCGACATTCGCCTGCTCGGCGTCGCCGCCTATGCCGCGCCCGTGCTGTCGACGCTGATCCTGGTCGCCGCGGGTTACGCGCCCGCGACGCTTTCCTTAGGCCTCGCCTGCGCGCTGATTTTCACCGGCGCTTTGGTCGCCTCGCGCGCCGGCCGGAGATGATGCACAAAAGAAAAGGCCGGCGCGAGGCCGGCCTTTCTGGCGCGCTTTGCGTCGGGCTCAGGCCTCGACGGGGGCGGCGTTCTTCGGCTTCAACACCTGACGGCCCTTGTACATGCCGGTCTTCATGTCGATGTGGTGCGGGCGGCGCAACTCGCCGGAGTCCTTGTCCTCGACATAGGTCGGGTTCGGCAGGGCGTCGGCCGAGCGGCGCATGCCACGGCGGGAGGGGGAGGTTTTACGTCGCGGAACAGCCATCTTGAAACTCCAGCAAAAAGCGCCGATCTCAGCGCTTTGAGCCGAACCGGACGAAAAAGATGGGCGCTCATACACGCAAAATTTCGCGGGCGCCAGCCCTGTCGCCGATTTGGGGTCGAACTAGCTTAGGCAGCGACGCGAACAACCGCTCCATCCGTCATGGCCGGGCTTGTGCTCGCCATCGCCGTCGTGGCGCCCCGGAAGACTTCGAAAATACTTCAGCGTTGTCCTGACAGCGCGGCGACTCATGGTCAATACTTTGCAGTCCATATGTTGAACCACGTGGATGACCGGGACAAGCCCGGTCATGACGGTGTGAGATGATTCATTTGTTTTGCGGACTCTCCTTAGCCATTGCCGGATGCCGTCATCGCTATGACGGCAACGGCAGCGGGTTACCAATCGCAAGGCCAACGACCGAGAGATACGGGCCCATAAAAAAGACAGAAAATGAGCCGGCGTCGCGGCCCGATGACGACAATCCGGAATGGACGTCCGAGGATTTTACCCAGGCTCGCCCCGCGCTGGACGTGTTAGCCGACGTGTTTGGCCCCGAAGCGGCCGAAACCGTCCGGCGCGGCCGGGGCCAGCCGCCGAAGGACGACAGGAAAGTCAACCAGACGCTGCACCTCGACGCCGACGTGCTGGAAGCCTACCGGCGGGAAGGCGCCGGCTGGCAGACCCGTATCAATCAAATCCTGCGCGAGCACATGCCCGAGCGCCCCAAATGACCGGCGACCGGCCGCTCAAGCCCCTTCGATGAGCCCCGAATAACAGCCGCGCCGCGCGTTGTAGGCGCGGATGCAGGCCGTGCGCGGATGGGCGAACAGGCGGGCGTTCGACCCTGATTCCGATCGGCTTTGCGGGCCTTGGATGTTTGATACATGGTCGAACGAAGTGTAAGAGGACCCCTGTCCCACCGCCGCGAGGCGCGGCCCTTCCGTCTTTTTATAGCGGTTTCGCCGTCAACCGTCGACAATGTCTTCCATACGCACATTGAGCGCAACGGCAAGGCGTTTGAACAGCGAGGGGTCGCCCTTCCGGGCGCCGTTTTCGAGCGCGGCGATGTAACTCTGCCCAATGCCGACAGCTTGCCCGAGCGCTTTCTGCGTCATGCAGCGCTTGGCGCGCCAGAAGGCAAGCGCCGTTGGCGCGGCGAGCAAAGCCTTCATTTCCTCGGAGGCAAGATTCGCTTCGCCGGCGGCCGCGATTTCCGCCTTTGCGGCATCATAAGCGGCAACATCGAGCCGGTCTTCGATCTGGTCAAAATCGGCCTTGGAGATCAGAACCATCTCTTCGCCTGCCGGCGTGACGATCAATGTGTGTTTCAAGGTATCCCTCAGTCTTAAACGCCGCCGCGCGGCCCCAATGTCAAAACCCGGATCGTTGTTGAATCTTCCTCGAAAATGACGCGGAACTCGCCGACCCGCAATCTCTTGCCAGGCCGACCCACGAGCGCCTTGACGTCACCCGCGCCGGTTTCGGCGTAGCGCTCAATCTTGGCGATGATCGCCTGCGAAACAGCGCGCTGTTTGCGAAGAGCGGTGGATGCAGGAGCGGCGTAGGTGATCAATTTCACGGGAAGGTTATCGCATAATGACGTAGAAATCTCAAATGAAATATCACATTATGTAATTTATCTCATTCCCGCTCGAGGCGCGGCTCTGCACATCCCGAAGCGGACCGCAAACGGCGCAACATAGCGAAACGGCTATCGAGGCCGAAATCCCGGCGAATCGCCCGCTGCGTTGTCGCCGCTTTGCGGACGATCTATCCCGGCGTTGGGCGAAGCCCAGCCCTGCGATTTCCAATCGCCGGTCAGACCCGCATCAATCAAATCCTGGGCGCGACATGCCCGAGCGCGCCAAATGAGCGGCGCCCGGCCGCTCACGCCCGCTCGATGAGCCCCGAATAACAGCCATGCTTCGCGTTGTGGGCGTGGATATACGCCACGCGCGGATTGGCGAATAGCCGCTCGATCAGGCTTTCCACCTCGCGACCGTCGATGACGTCGGCGTCGATCAGCATGCCCGATTCGTCGAAGCCGCGCAGCGACAACAGGCGCGAGCGCATCGCCGGGGGCGCCTCGCCGACGGCGTCGAAGGTTTCCTCGGCGCCCTCGCGGACGAAGATCGCGTAGGCCGTCCGATAGGGCGTGTCGACATCGTGCGTCACGTGGTTGATGAGCAGCGCCGTCTCGCCGATTTCCGCGTCGCGCATGGTTATTCGGTCGGGAAAGCCCGGCTTCTTGTCCACCAGGTAGCGGCGGACACCGGCGCGCGCCAAAGCCTCGGCGTCGAGGCCATAGAGATGACGGAAGGGGTCGGCGGAAAGGCCTCTGATGCGGAAGGTCATGATGTCCTCATGGGTTGGCTGCGCGGACAGCCTCTCACCTTCGCCGCCAGCCCGCGACCCGATTGCTGCAAAACGCGCGCTTGACCCCGCCCATGCCCCCCGCCTAAGTGCCCTCGCCAGTCGGCCGGACGACCGCGGCCCTTCGGGGCGGAGGAAAGTCCGGGCTCCAAAGGAACACGGCGCCGGATAACGTCCGGCGGGGGCGACCCCAGGGATAGCGCCACAGAAAGCAAACCGCCTCGCCAAGCCTTTCGGGGTCTCGCGCGGTAAGGGTGAAAGGGTGCGGTAAGAGCGCACCGCGTCGGCGGCAACGCCGGCGGCATGGCAAGCCCCGCCGGGAGCAAAACCGAATAGGAATCACGCGCTTGGGCTTCGGCCCCGGCAGGGCCCGTTCCTTGGCCCAGGGATTCGGGTTGGTTGCTAGAGGCGTCCGGCAACGGGCGTCCCAGAGGAATGGTCGTCACGTCGGCGGCGCAAGCCGCCGGCCGTACAGAACCCGGCTTACAGGCCGACTGGCGTTTTTCTCATCCGCACTTTTCAGCGGGGCCAAGGCCCTGTAGGGCTGTGCGTCTCGTGTATGAAGAGGCTTTGCTCATGCTTCGCGCCATTGCCGTTCTCGCCGCCGGGAGCTGGAAATCCGAGCCCTGCGACAGCGTCGTGCTGGAATTCGACGAACGTCACCGCCGGCGCGTCGCGATGAGCGGGGTGCGCGGGCTCGAGTTCCTGCTCGATCTGCCCGAGGCCGTGACTTTGCGCTCCGGCGACGGCCTGAGCCTCGACGACGGCCGGATCGTCGAAGTTCTCGCCGCGCCGGAAGCGCTCGCCGAAATCCGCGCCGCCGACGCCGCGGCCCTGACGCGCCTCGCCTGGCACCTCGGCAACCGCCATCTCCCCACCGAACTTTTGCGCGGAAAACTGCGGGTGCGCCGTGATTCCGTCATCGAGGAAATGGTGAAGGGCCTGGGCGGGCTGGTGACGCACATCGAAGGGCCGTTTAACCCCGAGGGCGGCGCCTATGTGAGCGGCCCGGCGGATCATGGGCATGATCACCACGGCCACGATCATCATGACCATGATCATCACGACCACGACCATGATCACGGGCACGTTCACGGCCCCGATTGCGGCCATGACCACCACGATCACGATCACCACGGCCACGACCACAAGCATGACTGAGGCGCGCGGGGAAACGCTGCCGCTGTTGCTCTGGCTTTCGCCGGCGTTTCCCGTCGGCGCCTTCGCCTACTCGCACGGGCTCGAATGGGCGGTCGAGGCCGGCGACATCGCCGATGTCGGCACGCTGATCGAATGGCTCGGCGACCTCTGCGACCACGGCGCGCCGCGCAACGATTCGGTGCTGTTCTGTCTCGCCCATCGCGCCAGCACCGAGGCGGACGCGATGCGGCTCGGCCAGATCAACGAACTTGGCGTCGCGCTCGCCGGCTCGCTCGAGCGGCGGCTGGAGACGACGCAGCAGGGCGGCGCCTTCGTCACCGCCGCGCGAGCGGCGTGGGATTGCGCGGCGCTCGCGTGGCTGCCGGACGACGGCGAACCGATCGCCTATCCGGTCGCGGTCGCCACCGCTGCGGCGGGGCGCGGCATTTCGCTTGGGCAGGCTCTGCCCGCCTTCGCGCTGTCGATCTTCGCCAATCTCGTTTCCGCCGCGGTGCGCCTGAGCGCCATCGGGCAGACCGACGGACAGCGGGCGCTCGCCGCTTTGTTGCCGCGCGTCACTGATATGGCCGAGGCGGCGTCCGGCGCGGTTCTTGCTGAAATCGTCGCGGGGCAGAATGGCGAGGGCGCGTTGGGCGGCGCGGCGTTCCGCTCCGATCTCGCCGCGATGCGCCACGAAACCCAATATTCGAGGTTGTTCCGCTCATGACGAATACCAAGCAGCCCCTGCGCGTCGGCATTGGCGGCCCCGTCGGCTCCGGCAAGACGGCGCTGATGGAGCAGCTCTGCAAGCGGCTGCGCGCGCGGTTCGAAATCGCCGCGATCACCAACGACATCTACACCAAGGAAGACGCGCGCATTCTCGTCGAGGCCGGAGCGCTGGCGCCGGAGCGCATCATGGGCGTCGAAACCGGGGGCTGCCCGCATACGGCGATCCGCGAGGACGCCTCGATCAACCTCGCCGCCATAGCCGAAATGCGCCGCAAATTCCGCGACCTCGACCTGATCCTCATCGAATCCGGCGGCGACAATCTCGCCGCGACCTTCTCGCCCGAACTCGCCGACCTGACGATCTATGTGATCGACGTCTCGGGGGGCGAAAAAATCCCGCGCAAGGGCGGCCCGGGCGTCACCCGCTCCGATCTGCTGGTCATCAACAAGATCGACCTTGCGCCTTACGTCGGAGCCTCGCTCGAAGTGATGGCGCGCGACGCCGAGCGGATGCGCAAGGCGCGGCCGTTCGTCATGGCGAACATGAAGACCGGCCAGGGCGTCGACGAAATCATCGCCTTCATCGAGAAAAAGGGCGGGCTGGGGGCGTGAGGCGCGGCTTGAGAACCCCTACGCCCGCGCCCGCGCAAGCTTTTATAGGTTCGGCGTCGACGGTCGCCAGCGGCAGCCCGCGGCGCAGCGTTATTTCGAGGTAAGCCGCGTCGTAACTCGTCAATCGATACGAGACGGCAAGGCGATGGACATCCGAAAGGATGCGGCGGCTTGCTTCGTCGTCAACACTGACAGGAAGCTTGCCAGTGAGATCGAGAAATTCGGTGGCGCTTTTGGCGGTGAGCTGCCCGGTGATTTCCGCACGCGCCAAAACGGAACTGCCCTCGGAGCGCCAAAGGATGAGAACGACGGCCTCGCCGCCTGGCGCTGCCAATTGCCGCAAAATCGAGTCGGCGTAGGGATGCTTGCCGCTGTCGAAACACCCACGCATGGCGACGGAATTGTCGAGGACCAAGACCGTCACTTGCGCCCGTAGGTCATAAGGTCGCGAATGGTCACGCCTTCGGGTAGGATATGGCCCTTGCGCAGCTCCAGGATGCGGGCGGCGACCTCCTGCAAGTCGCTCTGCGGCTTTACCGGCCCCGAAAGGGATGAGCTAATTTTTGCGCGTCGCTCGTGCAAATAAGCCTCGACTGCCTCGCGCAGCATTTCGCTCGCGGGGCGATGCTCGGCCGCCGCCAGGGCCTCGACCTGTTTGAGCAAGTCGGGCGGAATCATTTGTTCCATGTAGCGTTGGGTTTTCATGAGGTCTCAGTCCTATGGCAACGTTAGGCTTACATTCTTCAAATGTCGATTAGTCCTGTGCGGTAGTCATTTTTCAGGGTGACGCGACAAAATGCCGGGCGCTTTTGTAGCCGAGGCCGATGACTTCACTCAATGCTCCAACGAAGAACCGTCGCGGCTCCCGCCTACCCGCAAAAAAAAGGACGCCCCGAAGGACGTCCAAGGCGGGAGGAAGGCAGGGAAACCGGCGGCCCGTTGGCCGCCGGGCTTTTGTCGAACTTATTGGACGACTTCGCCATGCAGGGCGAGGTC
>Ga0302320_10028045_pt1 | contig 10823 bp, 12 predicted proteins | sample Bog_T0_3_FD_202130 | JGI IMG/M metagenome (GOLD analysis project Ga0302320, IMG submission 202130) | Peat permafrost microbial communities from Stordalen Mire near Abisko, Sweden - Bog_T0_3 | ecosystem: Environmental > Terrestrial > Soil > Wetlands > Peat | place: Sweden: Abisko, Stordalen Mire... | reverse complement strand
CATGTTTTTCGGGGGATTTAGAAACAAAAGAGCTGCTATGAATCAGGCCACTGTTTTGCTCTTTATTCAAAAGTTTTTTCTCATAAATTTCCAACAAGTTGGCCATATTTTTAAATTCATTATTTGTGGGGAACGGGGTGGTCACTAATTTTGAATTTCGAATGTTTGGTGAGGAAGGCAGTCTTGAAGGAGAGTTTGAACTGGGTCTGAAGAAGCGAGTTAGAATTAAAACTTTTTTCATCGCAATAAAATAAAAATAATTTTTTTCTAAATAAATGAAAAAACATGCATTTATTTCGAAATGTATTAGCATTTATTTTTAAGAATAGCAATAATAATTTATTGAATTCCAAAAAATGAAGTTTTTCCAATTTTACATATTACTAGTCCTTTTTTCAGTCGAGAATCTGATGATGGCAACCCGTTTGCGTTGGCCTACAGAAAAAACCCCGTTTACTCACTTTTTTTTTTTTTTTACCATCTTAAAAATTTATTTCAAGTCCCTCTAAAAAATTACCGTCTCTTGAAGTCCGAGTAGCTCCCCCCCAAGAATATCAACCCAAGGTCCAAGCCGAAATAAAATTGCTTGATACTAAAAGAGAAACTGCAGAATATAAAATGTTGGAAAGTTTAGAGAAAAAATACAATGAAGAATTAGTGAATGCAGGCAAAAAATTTCAGGTTATAATCTTTTTTGAAAATTCAAAAATTATGGTTAAAGGGAGTCATTGACAAAGCGTTGAAGATTTTTGACAATCCTTCTTTGTTGCAAACGAGTGTGAAGGCTGCAAAGAACCCTCCCTCGTTGTCTGCTGCATCCAAGAAAAAAAAAGTTATTGGATTTTTCTTTAAACAGAAGGAAAATTCGGGCAACCAAGAAAAAATTGCGAATGGGTTGAAACAAGCGCAGGAAATACACAATGAATTAATCAATGAGGATCATTCATCTAAAATTTTCAGATCCGATAATTTTCTTGTTCGCCCTCAGGAAAATTTTGAAAATAATCAAAAGAATTCCTTAAATTTTGAAGAAAAATCAAATGGAATCACCACAAGCTCAATAGATGATCGAGGAAATTATAAAGAAAATAACGAAACCGTTGGAAAATCGCAAAATCTTACGACATACCCTGAAAATATGAATAATGAAATGAACAATCCAATTAATACAATAAATTCAGAACACAATGGTGCGACTCTTGAACCTCGACAAGAAAATAACATAGGATTCCTTTCATTATCTGAAAAAATGGATATGACTGAAAACTTGTGGTCTCATCAAAGTTTTTTATTAAAAAGATAATGATGAATGTAATTTTATTTTATTATATCAGGTGGTGGTGGTGGTGGAAATGATGGAGTTCCCTTGCCACCTATTTTAGTGAAGATTTATGATGCTAAGGAGCCTGATCAAAAAGTGCAGACGGAAATGGATAAACTTGAACAGGAAAGAGGGGATTATGAAAAGAAAATGTTCACCATGGTAATTTTTTTTAAATAAAACAAAAAATAACAAAAAATTAATTTTACAATTTATTTATATTTTAAATTTTTTGAGGCTGAAACGGAATTAAAACTCATATCCGCTCAAACAGTGCAAGAGTTGCAAGCCAACCTGGAATCAGAATTGATGCCATTTTTCGTGGCCTCGAAAAACGTCATCAACGACATCACCTCTGCGCTTTCAAAAGACATGAGTTCCAGCAGTCTTGGTAGTGACATTGCTGGTGTGGCTAATGACATTGCAGGTGTGGCTTCAGCAGTTTCAAAAGGAGCCAAAGCAGTTTCTTCCGGAATTAACAAAGTGAAAGGTCTCTTTAGATTTGCAGAGAAAAACGAAGGCGAAATGAGAAATTATTTCCCATTGTTTATGAGCAAATATGATCAAATGAAAAAAAAATCATCACTTATAAATAACGACACATTGACAAATTCAACTGAAAATAAACCATCAATTCAGGAAATGCCAAGATTTATTGAAGATAATGAGACCATCAGCAATGAAACAAATATCAAAGTGGATTCTAATAAATTGCAGATGAATTTGGGACAGGAACTTGATAAATATGTCAATGATTCTAACAACCAAAACATAGAGAAATCATCAAAAAATGATTTGGAAACTCCAAATCTTAAAAATCAAGAAAACTTCCGAGGAAAATCGGAAATTTCCACAGCTAGGAATGAAAACGAATTGCATCCAAACATTGAAATAAACTCTGAGCTTGAAAATAAAAATCTGAATAATGGTTTCCAAGAAAATATCAATAACCAAAAACAAATGGAAAATAATAATTTTGATTCCAATAAAAATCTGAACAATCTTCCCAATGAAAACATTTTAAAAGAAATTACACCTGAACCCCAAAACCAAAATTCACTTGAAGCATCAAACCCGAATTCAAATGAAAACGCAATTAATTCTAATGAGAAAGCTCAATCTCAGATTGAAAAACCATCCGAAATTTCACAGGATAACATTAATATTCTCACTCCTGATGTTTGTGAAGATTTAATGAAGAAATACCCATATATTGATTTTGGATGTAACAAAAATGCACCCACATCATTCCTTCAAACAAAAGCTAAATTGAAGTAAAAAAAATAATTCTTTATTTATTAATTTAATTTTTTATTTTAAAGGTTAAAGAATAAACTCCGTGGAGGAGATTCTGATAATGTCAATGTCAAAGTTGGGGCTTCTGAAACACCATATCCCACAATATATCGTTTAATATATGAAATGGAAAATAGAAGAGATTTGGCAGGCATGCATTTATTATATACATATTGATAATTATTGATTTTTTATTTAAGAAAAATGGGAAAGATTGAAAATTCTGGAGTTTGAAATGAACTTGCAAAAAGCTGAGGATGAAATGATTAAAGATGCATTGCATCAAGGAGTGGCGAAGATTTTGGCCAAATACGGACCAGCTATTGAAGGGACCCAGGAAAACATTCGATGAATTTCTTTATTTTATTTTAAATAAAACGAAATTCTTTGATAAAAATAAAAATTGAAAAAAAAAATTAATAAATTTATAAAAAAAAATTATTTTTATCATTTATATTTTGTCACGTTTGTTTTTTTAATTTGTTGCAACAATATGGAATAAAAATATACATTTTTATTTATCATTTTTTGTTTTAAAAATAGCATTTGCTTCATATAAAAAACTATAATTGTTTTAAATTTATTTTATTTATGTATAACGTTGCTTAAAACTTGACCTCTGTGGCCCAGCCCTTTTGATACTTCACATTATCGAAATTCCAAGCATTTTTCATCATCAGCTCGAAATATCTATCATCATCAATGCTCGAGCCAACATTATTATAATATTCAACAAATTCAACAAAGGTGACATTTTTGTCTCTGAGTTTGCTATCTCCAGTCTATATAAAAATGTAAATAAAACAAAATTTTGGGTTTTTCTTTACCAAATTCGAATGATGAACTTCAAAAGTGTCAAGAAACTCCCCCAAAATTTCCTCTTCATTCTTTTTACCTGATAACACATCAGGATGATTTTTGGCACTATACAATCCTATTAATATTACAAAATTTATATAGTGTTTTTCACCAAAAATTACCTCTTATGTCATCCAAATTCACCACACCATTTCCGTTCCTATCCAATTTAGTAAATGCCTGTTGGACTAATTTTTTCCTAAAATCATTCATCTGTCCTCTGATAATCCTAAGGAACTCATTGTAATCAATTTCTCCATTATGATTGATATCAATGTAATTGAAGACTGCTTGAATGTCCTTTGGAGTGTAGTCCATTCTAAATTCATTGCACACCTTGGTAAATTCTGAAAGACTGATGCTTCTAGAACCATCATCATCAATGTTCCTGAACAATCTCCCCAAAGAGAAAATACCTCTAACCCCTCTTTGTTGTAATTTTTCCCGTAGATCTTCAACCAAATCCTCTACTCCTCGATTTCCTTGTGGCTTATTTTGATTTAATGTATCCTTGACACCAACACTGGCTATTCCTTGAGTTGAAACGCCTGCGGCTGATGATTTTTTATCTCCTTCTTTTCTGTTGTTAGAGGCAGTTTGGGGTCTTAAATTTGTGGAATATTCAGTTGGAACATCGGAAGTTCCGAATGGAGCATTTGCTGTGGTTTTACTTTTGAATTGACCAGAGAAATCTTGGGACCAGCCAGCCTTGACGTCAACATCTTTTCGACCGTTTGCAGGAGCATATTGCTGGTATTGGGGAGCAGTGTCATAAAGTTTGAAACCATTGATGATCATCAGCTCGAAATATTGATCGTTGTCGATGTTGGCACTGACGTTATTGTAATATTCTTGGAACTCTTCACGGGTAACGTTTTGGTCACGGGTTCCGTTTTTCAAATTGTGGTGCATCTCAAAAGTCTCAAGAAATTCACCCAAAATTTCATCTTCGGTTCGTTTTCCAGATTTCACATCTGGATGATATTTGGCGTTGTAGACACCTTTGATGTCATTGACCTGGAAAAATGGAGATTTATAAAGAAAATGATAGAAATTTTTACTCTAATGACACCATCTCCATCTTTATCTAATTTCTTGAAGACTTGACTGACCAATCCTGTTCTGAAACTGTTCATTTCACCCTAAAAAATATTTTTTTTTTTTTATAAATGAAAAAATTCATACTTGAATGGCTCGCACCAGTTCATCAATGCTCAAACTTCCACTGTTGTCCCTGTCGATCTCATCAAATATGATTCTGACCTCTCTTTCGGTAAGCTCGATCTTATAATCTCTCATCGCTTTGGTGAATTCCTGGTAACTGATGGCTTTATCATTGTTGTCATCCATAATCTTTAGTTTTTTAGAAAAATGATAAAAATAACAAAAAGAAAAAAAAACCTTGAATTGCCTTTGGATTCCAATGAACCCTCTTGTGCCTCTAGTTGCCAGTTTAGCTCTAACTCTTTGCATAATTGAATCAAACTCACTATAAATTATTTTATTATTCAAAGAAATGTATATAATAAATTACGTTGCGCCTGTTTTATTATTTTGTTGTGTTTGGGGTTGAGGTTGAGGTTGGGCTTGGTTTTGTTGGGCACTTACTTTGAGTGGGGTTTTTTCTTGTTGTTTTTTTGAGTAATCTTGATAACCCTTCTGCAAGTTGTTGTCCCCTTTGCCTCCAATTGTGTCTGACCATCCCTTAATAAATTATGATGTAAATATATCTTTCTTCATTATGTAAAATACTTTCTTTTCCCAATTTTTGTTGGCTCCATCATTGATCCTCCAAGCATTGTTCATCATCAACTCGAAATATTGATCATTGTCGATGGAAGCGCTGATAAAAGTATAATAATCAATGAATTCATCTTTTGTGATTTTTCCATCGTTAATTCCCTAAAAACATTTTTGATTTAACTAGAATGAAATTAAATGATTACCTGAATATCAGAGTATGCCTCAAAAGTTGACAAAAACTCTTGGAAGATCTGATTTTCTGTCTTCTTTCCAGCTCGCACATCAGGATGCAGCTTAGCATTATAAACTCCGATCAAATCATCACTAGTCACAACTCCGGATCCATCTCTATCAAACTTAGTGAAAGCTTGTCCCACGAGATTCTTCCTGAAATTGTTCATCGGTCCACGCATTCCCAACAAAAACTCATCATAATTGATGTCACCGTCTCGGTTCCGGTCGAAATAATCAAAGACCTTCTGGATTTCATTGTCGTTTACATCTACTTGGAAGTCTTTGCATGCCTTTAAAAACTCTGTTCTGTTGAGACTTCTAGAGTTGTCATCATCGAAAATCTTTTGTTTTTTTTGAATTTTAAATAAAATTTAGATCAAACAATTTAAATTTATCTACCCGAAACTGTCTCCCTAAGCCCAAAATTCCAGTTCCACCTCTTTCTTTTAATTTTCTACGGAACTTCTCAACTGCTTCTTCAACCCCTTCGATGCCTGCAGATTTTGAATATGCCACACCGGAATTGTCTCCTGGAGTCATTTTCCTTTGAATATAAATTCAAAATATAGAGAAATTTAATCATTTAAAAATGTGTACCTTGTTGTGCCTGATTGATTTCCGAAAAGGATCGCGCTGAACTCACCATAGTTCAGTGACCCATCCTTATCAAGGTCATAGAAATCAAACAGATCGTAGAAATCCTAAAAAAAAAAATAAAAATAAAAAAAAAAATTTTTTGTTACTTGCTTGTTGAAAATTTGGATCCCGATTTTCTCAACTGTCTTGAGGAACTCTTCTCGGTCGACGGTCCCCGAATTGTTTAAATCGAAATATTTGAAGCTTTTGAGGAGGATGTTCTCTTCACCTTGATGGGGGGTGGCCTTTTGACCTAATTTGTAGCGGAGCTCTTTTTCAAAACTAAAATAAATTGATTGGAGAAATAGGGAGGAAGAAGGGAACCTGGTTCTGATTGATGCCATTGATTTTTAACGACTTTGATATGAGGTTTTTTTAAATTTATAAATATTAAAAAAGGGGGATATTTATATTTGATTTTGGGTTTAATTTTATTCATAAAATAAATAAAATTTTGAATTTTGGAAAATTTCAATAATTTTTAATTAAAATCCAATGTTTATTTATTATAGTAATTTTCAATTCTTCAGAGAAAAGAAGAAAAAAAATCGACAATAAAAGTTTTAGAATCAAAAAGTGTTAAAAAAATGAGGAAAAATTAATTTCCAAATTCTAAATCTTATTTAATTTATAATTTTTGTTGCAGCTCTTGCAGGAATTCCGTGAATGAGATGCTCCCCTTCCTGTAATGATCAAATCTATTGAAAAGATTGGAAGCATCTCTTTCTGTAATGAAGAACTCATTTGATTCCAAAAAAAGTTTGATCTGTTTTTTGTTCAAATTTATTAAAAAAATTATATTTTATCAACCTCCTTTAGTGATAAAACTCCATTTTTGTTCAGATCAATAGTTTCGAAAATGTCCCTTAATTGATTTCCGATAAGTTTCATCAGGACCTTCCTTTCATTTTCTATTTCCTTCTCATTTCCAATGATTCGAGTTAAAAGTTCGTTTATGACTTTTCTTGTTTCTGAAGAAACCATCTAAAAATTTACCCAAAAATGAGCATTTTCCTAAATAAACAAATTTGTTTTATCATTACCTCTTCAGGTGATGTGAACTTAGTATCATAATTTACAGGCTTCCTTTGTTTCAAAAGATCAGCATAATCGGTTTGGCTAGGAGTGAAAATTTCAACAAAATCACAAAACCTATCAAAATTTATTTATTAATTTTACAAAAATCATCTTTAGAACTTGAATCTGCCAAAGTTATTTCTATCAAATCTTTTCAAAAATAAAGGAAATGAATCACTATTGGGATTCACTCCTAAACTTTCTAAAAAGAGACGGATTTCATTTTGGTTCACATATCCCTTTTCGTTTTTATCAAAAATTGAAAAAAAGTCCATCAGATTGAAATCAGGTCTCAGGGCCAGATCCTGCTTGATTCTTTCAATTTCTCTTTCAAGAATGATGATTTTTTTAAAAAAATCCACAATTTCATTCATATTTTTCTTAAATTTGGGACTCCCAGATTTCTGTGGGCTGAATTTTTGTGACATTTGGCTCAAAGAATTCATAAAGCTTTCTGATTTCTTATGGAAACTATGATGGATTTGTTTAGAAATTTCCATTTCTTTTTCAATGCTTTTCTTCATGGATTCAAAATGCGAGGTTTTTTTAATCAACATTGGGCTTTTATGAATTGGCTTAAGTTGTTTATAAGTGATTTTAGAATCAGTGGCGTTTTTCCTCTTTTCTTCCTGATGGAAAGACTTGTGGTGATTTTGTTTCTCCGGTGTTTTTTTTGGGGCGGGACTATTCAATCTCCTGGACAAATTCAGGTCCTTTTTTATTTCTCTTTTCAGTTCCTGTATGGTTTTTTCATCCTTTTGTTCAGAAATCTCGTGCCTTAAGCTCTTTCTCGATGAATTCTTCAAGGAACTATCTAATTTATTCGTTCTCATAGGTGATTTAGCCTTAAAGGAACTATTCATTTTACTAGAGCTCATGCCCTTGGATGGAGAGTTGATTTTTCTGATAGCCTCAAATGGGTAATTTTTTGTGGGACTCAATAGTTTCTTTTCATTTGAACGATGATGGCCAGGTGACATTAAAGTCCTAGCAGGAAATGAGTTTGAGTTGGCATAGGCGGATCTGAGATTTTTCGGAATCAAGCCGTTTTTGAATTCTTCCAAGGTGATTCTTCCATCGTCATCTTTGTCTAATCTTTTCAAGATTGCTATGATTTCTTCCTCGTAGGGATAAATGCCTTGGCTTTCGAAGAAACCGTTGAGGTTGTTGAAATCAATGAACCCGGAATCTAATTTGTCGATGATTGAAAAAAGCAGGGCATATGAAAAATTGTCGTTGTCATAAAGCATTTTCTTCTGAGGCTCAGATTCCAAATATAAAGAAATTTCTCTATAAAAAAGATCAATTATTTCTTATTTTTATGTGTTTTTTTTATGATTTAGTACTCATTCAATAGTTTCCCCAAAGTGTATTCTATGCTATCTCTTAACCTGCCAGTTTCCATAAGTCTACCAATGGGTCTTTGCGAAACTTCAGTTCTTAATATCGGGTTGTCACCAGGCAATAAAGCTCGCAAAAACCTAAAAATTTATGAAATTCTTATATTTTTTTACAAATATTACTCGGCATAGCATAATCTCCCGTCTGAATCATAATCATAATGAGAAAGAAATGTATCAGAAATGATCTCTTCAGGGTAAAAAATATCATTTTCTGATAAAAATTGCAGAATGTCTTTGGATGTTAAGAAATTTTTGTTGGAGTTGGCTATCCTTTTGAAGGCTGTGTAGGGCTCGAACTCCAAGATTTCACATAAAACCTGCCGGACAACCTCTAGTTTTTTTTCGCCTCTCGCGAGGTAAATGAAAATCTCACAAAATAAGGTTTTGCTTGTTTCTGAAATCATTTTGAAAATTGGAAATTTGCAAGAGAAAATTTAACGGATTAGATCGCTTTTTTTTAATTTATTTTATTCTTAAAAACAATAAAAAAAAGTTTGTTTTCTTGAATTTTTTTATGCAAATTTCTTTTCAGAATTTATAAAAAATGCAAATTTTTTAATTATTCTAAGAAAATTTGATTTTTCAATAAAAATATAAAATAAAATTTGATAAGTGTCATCCAAAAAGCAAAAGAAGGAAGTTCAGAAATCAATGATTTTAAATTTATCAAATATTTACTCTTTTAAAAAAAACAAATGTTTTTCATTATTTTGACTAAAAATAATTATTTATAAAAAAAAAAATTGCTTTTTCTTAACACATGAATTCACCAAATTCCATTTTGTTCTTCAAAGAAATGAAAAGAAGATCTACCATCACCTCGGCCAAATTGAAATCTTCCGAAGAACGAATGAGTTCTAACGCTCGGAATTCTGAAATAGCATCAAGCTTAAAATCCTCTAAAAGTAAGGCTGGGGATGTTGACTTAGAAAATTTGCCCAGTGATCAAAAACTTGAAGTTTTAAACTATTTATAATTCAATTATATAGGATGTCTAGATTTTAGAAGCTTCTTTAAGATTTGAACCAGAATCGAGAACATCGATGACGATTAGAAAAATTATGAATTTAACCAAAAACATAAAATTTTTCCAAGAAATAACACAAAAATATGGAGAGAAGGTTTTTTATCAATGTTGCAAATATATGAGAAAGGAAAATTACAAGCAAGATGAGGTGTTATTTAGCCAAGGTTTATATTAATTTAATGGTTTTGGTATGGAAATTTGATTTAAGGGGATGTTGGAAATCGATTCTATATAATTTTGAAAGGGATCACAATTTTGTCAATAAGAATATTTGATGAAAGAACACGTGAATTCACAGAAAATATCATCGGAGAATTGAATATGGGAGGGGCGTTTGGGGAACTTGCGATAATCGAAAATAAAAGTCGAGCGGCTACTGTTATTTGCAAAACAAATTGTCTGTTTGCCACTTTAATTAAAGAAGATTATCAAAATATATTAGGTTTTTTTTGGGGGAAAAAATATAAATTTAATGAAATTTTATTGAAATTTTATTATTTTAGGCGAATTTCAAAAAAAAGAACTAGAAGATAAGGTGAACTTTATTGGCAGTTTGGCAGTTTTCAGCCATTTGAACAAGAAAAATTTATTTAATTTGTCATATTACTTCTGGTTAAAAAAGTTCACTCGAAACCAATGTGTTTATCAAGAAAATGATGCAAGCAACGAAATTTATCTCATTAAAGAAGGGGAGTTTAAGGTAAAATTATTTTCTTTTTATAACAAATGGAATTTCTCTGAGAAGGTCTTTAAAAAATTTAACGTAGAAAAAAAGCCCAAAAATATCGACGAAGCAGCCACCCATCCAAAATACGGAGAATTGCCCAAATTGGCATTTATTCAGAATTTTGAAGTTTTTTTTTCTTAGCTTTTTATGAAAAAATCCTCAAAATTTTATAGATCGCTTTAATTTACTCCAAGGAAATTATTGGGGAAGAGGAAGTTATTAAGAATGTGAAGAGAAAATGCTCAATAGTTTGTGAATCTCCGGTTGGAGAGGCTTATGTTTTAAAAAAAGAGGTTTTTTTAAAAAAAATTAATTTTTGATAAGGTTATAAATAGTAAAATTTTATAGGATTTTTTCAGGAGATTTGTAATGGACACTCATATAATAAAAAAAATGGAAAAAGGTTGCGAAATAAAGGAAAGGACTTGGAAAGATAGAAGCGAACAAATAATCAACGCCATATCAAATAAACAAACTATGGAATTACGATATGACAGAAAT
>Ga0302320_10028044_pt1 | contig 10823 bp, 6 predicted proteins | sample Bog_T0_3_FD_202130 | JGI IMG/M metagenome (GOLD analysis project Ga0302320, IMG submission 202130) | Peat permafrost microbial communities from Stordalen Mire near Abisko, Sweden - Bog_T0_3 | ecosystem: Environmental > Terrestrial > Soil > Wetlands > Peat | place: Sweden: Abisko, Stordalen Mire... | reverse complement strand
GACCTGCCCCAGCATTCGCACAAATCATATTCCAGACTGGACGAATGGAGGGAGCATGTCAACCTCAGCCGCTACGCCGTGAACGATTCCTCTTGCGCTGAAAAAAGAGCATATCCGCGGAATGCCGCGCAAAGACTGTTATAGTTAATGAGGCAATCGGTTCAGAAGTCGCCACATCAGGACGCAGCCTGCCCTTCTGTAATTTATCGGCAAATCGGCCTCACGGAGGGCCAATGCGCTGATAATAAAGCGGATGGCAGGATTGTGTGCGAATGAATAGAATCCATTCCTCGGAGAGGCAATGCAATCGATTCTAGCGCTCGAAGACGGGCGCATTTTCCGTGGCCTCGGCTATGGCGCACCCGGTGAATGCCGGGGCGAAGTTGTTTTCAACACTTCCCTTACTGGTTATCAGGAAATCGCCACCGATCCCTCCTATGCCGGTCAAATTGTCGTTCTCACCAACCCGCAGATCGGCAACTACGGCACCTGCCGGGCAGACAACGAGTCAGCCAAACCTTATATCGAAGGCCTGATCGTGCGCGAATTTTCGCCGATCAGCTCGAATTGGCGCTCGGAACAGGTCACGGACGAATATATGGAGCGGTATTCCGTGCCGGTTCTGGCCGAGATCGACACGCGCGCCTTGGTCCGCCACTTGCGTACCCATGGCGTGATGCGCGGCGTTATTTCGACTATTGAGAGCGACACGGACCTCCTTGTTCAGCGAGCGAGGAGCCTTCGCAAGATGGACGGCACCGATCTGGCTCGGGTCGTATCGACAAAATCGAACTATACGTTCGACGCCAATGACGGTCTCAACCAGACTGGCGATCCGCTGTTAGCGCAGGCATTCGTCCAAGACCCGGAAGTACGAAAGCACCATGTGGTGGCTTACGATTTTGGCATCAAGCACAACATTCTGCGCATGCTGGTTCGCGAGGGCTGCCGCGTTACAGTGGTTCCGGCCGAGACCAGTGCAGAAGATGTCTTCGATCTGAAGCCAGATGGAGTCTTTCTATCGAACGGCCCAGGCGATCCCGAGCCGGTCGATTATGCCGTTCGCGCGATCCGTAAATTTATGGGCCGTGTGCCGGTCTTTGGAATCTGTCTCGGTCATCAACTGACTGGCCTTGCGCTGGGCGGCAAGACTTACAAGCTCAAATTTGGCCATCACGGCGGCAATCATCCGGTGCAAAACAGGCTTACCGGCAAGGTCGAGATCACGGCGCACAATCATAACTTCGCCGTCGATCCCGACTCGATCAACGCCAACGAAATCGAGTTGACTCACGTTGATTTGAACGATCAGACGCTCGAAGGCTTGCGCCACAAAACGCTGCCATTGTTCAGCGTTCAATATCATCCCGAAGCCGCGCCGGGCCCGCATGATTCCAATTACCTCTTCAGCGACTTCCGCCGCATGATGGAGGAGTGGAAGGGATGAATTTTCTCGATTCACGCCCGGAGGTTTTGGCAAACATGGCGGGGCTTAGGCTCCGCTGTTTTTTGAGGTTGAGTTGATGAATGAATTTGCTGGAATGACAGTAAATGAGCGGTTGTTTCATATGGGATTACTTTCTGTTTGGGATCGTGCGATTGAACTTGGCAACAAGGAAGAATTGCGAGAGATTCTAAAGAAGATTGGACTTGCGGATCAAGCAGATATGATCGTCAATTCTGTATGTAATCTACATCGAACGACATCGTTTTGAGTGAGATGAACGACTTTTCGAGGGCTTAAGATTTGAAAGGGCACGGCTTCAGTCGTGCCGCAAGGATGGGAATAGCAGTTGGGCTTTAGCCCCTGAGGGATGTGTCAGTTGAGGGGTACGGGCTTTAGTTGAGGGGTACGGGCTTTAGTTGAGGGGTACGGGCTTTAGTTGAGGGGTACGGGCTTTAGCCCGTACATAAAAGTGGCAATAACAGCCGGGGCTTTAGCCCCCGAGGGAATTTAATGCGCCCCACGCGAGAGACAACTCGGAGCAACGACAGCGCCTACTTCGTTTCGACGCAAACGGCGGGCCGGAGGTCTCTCTTTCAGGTTGAACGTACAGCGCGACTGATGGTTGACACATTGAAACATTATGACAGGACTGGCTACAAACTTCACGCCTATGTCATCATGCCCGACCATCTGCATCTGCTCATCACTCCAATCGAGTCCATTGAAAAATCGATGCAACTCATCAAAGGCGGATTCTCTTTTCGAGCCAAGAAAGAATTGCAATTCAATGGAGAGATTTGGCAGACGGGATTTACCGATCACCGCATCCGGAATGAAGAGGATTGGACGAGGCATCTTGAATACATCCGCTCCAATCCCATTGAGGCGCGACTGGTTTCAGAGATTGTTCTTTATGAGTTCATTGGATTTCCCGACAGAGAATTCCCTCGGGGGCTAAAGCCCGGTGCAATGGGTGACTTGGATGTACGGGCTGAAGCCCGTACCCTTCCATCCCCTAATCAAATGATTTGAACAAGGAATACGAGAAAAATGCCACGCAGAAATGACATTCAGAAGATTTTGGTGATCGGCTCGGGGCCGATTGTGATCGGTCAATCGGCCGAGTTCGACTACTCGGGAACGCAGGCCTGCAAGGCTCTCAAGCAGGAGGGCTATGAAGTGGTGTTGGTCAACTCGAACCCCGCCACGATCATGACCGATCCTGACCTTGCCGACCGCACCTACATCGAGCCGTTGACTCGCGAGTATGTCGAGGAGATCATTCGCATCGAGACCGAGATGCTGCCCGCCGGTTCCGGCAAGTTCGCGCTTCTGCCTACCGTTGGCGGACAAACAGCGCTCAATCTGGCCGTCGATCTCGCCGACGCAGGCGTACTCGATCACTATGGCGTCGAACTCATTGGCGCAAAACTTGAGGCCATCAAGAAGGCCGAAGACCGTTTGCTGTTTAAAGACGCCATGCTGCGCATCGGTCTCGAAGTCTCGAAATCCGCGCTCGTCAACAACCTCCGCGACGGCCTTGATTTTGCCAGCAAGCTTGGTTTTCCTGTACTCATTCGCCCAAGTTTCACGCTGGGTGGATCAGGCGGCGGTATCGCTTATAACCGCGAAGAGTTGATGGAGATTCTTGCGCGCGGACTCGACCTTTCGCCGGTGCATGAATGCCTGATCGAAGAAAGCGTGCTCGGTTGGAAAGAGTACGAACTTGAGGTCATGCGCGATCTCGCCGACAACGTCATCATTATTTGTTCGATTGAAAACTTCGATCCTATGGGCGTCCACACTGGCGATTCGATTACTGTGGCCCCTGCGCAAACGCTGACCGATCGCGAATATCAGAAGATGCGCGATGCTGCCATCGCCGTCATGCGCGAAATCGGCGTCGAGACCGGAGGCTCCAACGTACAATTTGCTGTCAATCCCGCCGATGGCCGCATGACGGTTATTGAAATGAACCCGCGTGTCTCGCGTTCTTCTGCGCTGGCCTCGAAGGCGACCGGTTTCCCGATTGCGAAGATTGCCGCCAAGCTTGCCGTTGGTTACACGCTCGACGAAATCCCCAACGACATTACGCGCAAGACGCCCGCCTGCTTTGAACCGACAATTGATTACGTCGTTGTCAAAATTCCCAAGTGGCAGTTTGAAAAATTTCCCGGCTCCGACGATGTGCTTGGCCCGCAAATGAAGTCGGTCGGCGAAGTCATGGCCATTGGCCGTACTTTTAAAGAAGCATTGATGAAGGCTTGGCGCGCGCTTGAAACCGGCAAGAAAACCGGAGCAGAGATTCTAGAGCCGCGCCGCTTGACACAGATGCTTGTTACTCCGCGGCCCGAGCGGCTGGGATACATTCGCTACGCTTTTGAGCGCGGCATGAGTGTGCGCGAAGTTGCACGCCTCACAGGCATGGACCCATGGTTTCTGCATCAGGTACGCGAAATTACTGTAGCTCAGAGCGCTATTGCAGAAACTACTCCCGAAGATATTAGTGCAGAGCAGTTGCTACAACTCAAGCGCTTCGGCCTGAGCGATGAACGTATCGCGACAGAGTGGAAGCTCGAAGGTCACGCTGGTACTCAGCAGGTACGCGAACTACGTGAATCGAAGGGTATCAAGCCAGTCTTCAAGCTCGTCGATACCTGCGCCGCCGAGTTCGAATCAATGACTCCCTACCTCTATTCGACTTATGACGAAGAGGATGAGGCATCGCCGACGCAGAGACCTAAAATCATCATTCTTGGCTCGGGACCAAATCGCATTGGCCAAGGCATCGAATTCGATTACTGCTGTTGTCACGCAGCCTTTGCGCTCAAGGATGATGGCTACGAAACGATCATGGTCAATTGCAATCCTGAAACTGTTTCGACCGATTACGATACCAGCGACCGGCTTTATTTTGAACCTCTGGTACTCGAAGATGTATTGGCAATCTACAACCACGAAGCGCAGTCGGGCGCAAAGATTGGCATGATCGTGCAATTCGGCGGGCAGACGCCGCTCAATCTCGCACAGCGCTTGCGTGCGGCAGGCGTACCGATCATCGGTACATCGCCTGAATCGATCGATCTCGCTGAAGACCGCAAGCGTTTTGGAAAACTGCTCGACGACCTGAAGATTCCGCAACCCTCGGGCGGTACAGCGACTAGCGTCGAAGAAGCTCTAGCCGTTGGAGAGCGTATCGGCTATCCAGTATTGGTGCGGCCCAGTTATGTGTTGGGTGGACGCGCGATGGTCATTTGTTACGACGCTGAAGCCGTAGTTCGCTATATGCGCGAAGCCGTCGAATACTCGCAAGAACGCCCGGTACTCGTCGATCACTTTTTGGAGAATGCTGTCGAAGTCGATGTTGACGCACTCTGCGATTCCGAAGATGTAATCATCGCCGGCATCATGCAGCACATCGAAGAGGCCGGCATTCACTCCGGTGATTCGTCCTGCGTGTTACCCGCCGTGGATATCCGCGAAAGCACACTTGAGACGCTACGCACATACACGCGCAAATTAGCGCTTTCTTTGAAGGTGGTCGGATTAGTCAACCTGCAATTTGCGATTCAGCGCGACGCCGATGGTCACGATCACGTCTATGTTATCGAAGTCAATCCGCGCGCATCACGAACGGTACCTTATGTTTCAAAAGCCACCGGCATTCCAATGGCAAAAGTAGCCGCGCGACTCATGACCGGCCGCAAATTGCGCGAGTTATTACCGGCGCAGCTCGCCACAGGAAAAGACCTCGAGACAGGCACACATTTCTATGTAAAGTCGCCCGTGTTTCCTTGGAATAAATTTGCCGGCGTCGATACAGTTTTGGGTCCGGAGATGCGCTCCACTGGAGAAGTCATGGGAGTCGCCGCAACCTTTGGGGAAGCCTTTGCCAAGGCGCAACTTTCTGCCGGACAAGTGCTACCGACCAGCGGTACGGTCTTCTTCAGCGTCAACGATCACGACAAGGAAGCGGCAGTCGATCTCGTCCGCCGCTATGTTCACCTGGGCTTCAAGATTGTCGCCACGGAAGGCACGGCTAACGTACTTGAAAAAGCAGGTCTCGCTATCGAGCGTGTGTTCAAGGTCAAGGAAGGCCGGCCTAATATTGTCGATCTGATCAAAGGCGACCGCATTCAACTCATCGTCAATACTCCGCGCGGCCAGGATACCTTCTTTGATGAGAAGGCGATTCGCCGGGCCGCTGTGCTCGCGCGCATTCCAACAATCACTACCATCGCCGCTGCGCAAGCCGCTGTTGAAGGCATCGCCGCTACGCAGACTCGTCAGATAACCGTCTACTCTTTGCAGCAGTTGCACGCAGTGACCTGTGCCTGAGATAGTAGTTTGCAGACCGATGCCTGAACCTGAAGAACACGAAATTGCCGGTTCGTTGCAGGAGGAGAATGCTATGCTGGTTGATGTATCAACCAGCGTGCATGCAGAAGCAGCGCCGTGCTCATCGGTTCCCGCCGAGTACACATTAGCTGAAGATATGGTTCTTGATACCGGCGGCCAGCGGCTAGTTGATCGAAAGGATTCATCGATGGATATCCACGCGCCAATGGGCAAAGTGGAGTCTCTGAAAGAGTTCGCAACGCACATTCTCATCGTGACTATCGGCATCTTAATTGCATTTGGCTTGGAAGGTGCGCGGGAGAGTTGGAGGGAACATGTAGCGGTCAATGAAGTCCGCGAGAGTCTGCGCGCGGAGTTGACCGATGATCAGAGCCAGCTTGGCAAAGATTTGCGCCAGGTGCGCGAGTGCAATGCACAATTGGACAAAATGATTGCCGAAATGCCCGGATTGGCAAAGAGGCCGGCAGAACTCAATCGGCGGGTTGGAGAACTTGGGCCTGGCTTCTATAGCTTTAACACTACTGCCTGGGAGTCGGCACTCTCCAGCAACACGCTTAATTTTATGGAGCGAAAAGAGCGTGATCGCTGGGTGAGCGCGTATGGTGGCATCGAAACGTACCAAAAGATGTCAATGACCGCCGCGTTGACTAGTTTCAATGATGTTGCAACCTATTTTCCGAGCCATCGCTCCTATGCCGCAGTTACGGAGGAGGCCGAGGCGGAACGAAAGCTGCGCGCGCTAAAAAATGAATTCGCGATATTGGATCATCTTGGAAAACAGATCGACCCGGATTTACACAAGGCATTGAGTTACAAATAGCTATTGTGCCACTTCGGGCGGCCGGGGTTCTACAATAAAGCCATGCTGATTGAAGGCGTCTTTGCCGCGATTACCACGCCATTTTATTCCGACGAGCGAATTTATTTTCGCAAGCTCGAAGCCAACGTCGCTCGCTATTCCCGCAGCTTGTTGTCGGGGATGCTGGTTTTAGGGTCCATGGGCGAAGCTCCGATGCTCGACGACAGCGAGAGCCGCGAGGTGTTGCGAGTCGCCGCCGAAGCTGCCGCGCCAGAGAAGGTACTGATCGCCGGAGTAGGACGAGAGAGTGTCAAGGCTACCGTGGAGTTAGCCCGAGCGGCTGTCGAGTTAGGTTATGACGCAGTGTTGATTCGTACACCGACTTACTATGCCAGCCAAATGACTTCAGAGGCCGTGCTAAATTACTTTCGCAGCGTGGCCGATCTATCCCCTTTGCCTGTCATTCTCTATAACATTCCGCAAAGCGGTCCTTATAACATCCCCGTCGAATTAGTAGCCGAGTTAGCTAAGCACCCAAACATCATTGGCGTCAAAGATTCCGCAGGCAGCGTCGAAAGAATTTCCTCACTGATCCAAGCGACACGTTCCGCACCTTCTCGAAATGTTACAGTAACTCCGATATTTGAAGCGGTCACGGCGCGCATGTTGTTGGCTAACTCCATGGCAACCGATTCCCTTCTCTCCACCGAAGTATTGACCGGTGGGACATTCGCGATGACTACAGAGCCGATCCCGACAATCAAGACGCGGACGAAAGAAGTTGGATTTCAAGTGCTGACCGGCGCAACGGGAACGCTGCTTGAGTCCTTGGAAGCCGGCGCCAGTGGAGCGATACTCGGATTTGCGGCCTGCGCTCCGCAGGCTTGCCAGGAGGTTTATCTTGCGTGGAAGGATCATGATCAGAAGCTAGCGCAAGAGAAGCAGGAACGGATTGCAGATCCGAGCAAGCGCATTGAAGGCCAGTTAGGCATTGCAGGCGTGAAGTACGCTTGCGATTTTAATGGTTACTATGGGGGGCGCGCCCGTTCTCCACTGCTTCCACTAACCTCACTCGAGCAGGCAGAGGTTGATACGCTACTGGATGGAATTCGCAATTGATCGATGCTGAATTCCATCATGTAGTCTTATAGCCTGTCAGGTGAGTTTGCCCGGATGCGACTTGGCGAGAGCTTGAACGGTGTCATAGCAGCCGTAAGGGAACCCGCGAGATAAATGAACTGATCCCGCACAAGTTGCAGCAATCCTCTTTATTCACGACATATTGAAGTCGAGTGCAGTGTAAATAGCAAGTCCCCCGCCTTTACGACGGGGGACTTGCCAGCTTTGTTTTTGCTTGCCTAAATTACCAGCCAATAGCGACCAGCAATGTTTGAGGGTAAGCGCAGCTAACGTCGCTTGAGAAGCCGCCGTTGTCGTTGTACGGGAAACCATACGCCAGATTGTTGATGTCCTGCGCATCGATCCATTGCGCATAGTGGTCGTAAGGATCCTGTTGATAGAAGACAGCAGGATTACTCTGCAATCCTGCCGCCAAGGGAACCTTGGGGTTCAGGTTTCCGTCGGGGCTGAAGACTACCGTGCCCGAAGTCGGCGCGGTATGCCGGTAGATTGCAGCCGAGAGGTCTGACTCATCGATTCCATCCGCATTCGAGGTAGCCAACGGAACCGTAAGCCCGTTGAATGCCCAAACCTCATTGATGTAGTCAGCGTAGTAGTTCTGGTCAGCGCCGCCAGCGTTGAAGCCCGCCGCGCCTGGTTCGATGATCCGGTAAGGAGCATACATCAGGTCGGATTGGTAGTCGCCACCGGGGGTACTGGGAACTGCGTTGGCATAGCGCTGGAAGGTCACCGCGCGGTCTTCTTTGAAGACCTCTAGAGTCTCTCCAGCCGCAATGTTGGTTCCAACGGTATTGTTGGGCCCATCATCGCAGGTCAGTTGTATTGCCAACTTGACACCGAGTGCATCCACACGGGTCGTGTCGACATTGATACTATTTGGATCGTTCCCGACGGTGAACTCAATGAAATCCCAGTAGTCGGTGTTATCTTCCGCCAAGGTCGGATCATTCAAGAAAAAGTACATACGGCCGGAAGAGTTGGCAGGCATATCGTAGTACGGCTTCTGTGCAACGGTAAATTGCGATGCGACCCCGTTGATGTTCGCAGTCCAGATGATCTGATTGTCGGCATACTTGCCGTTTGTCCGGTTCAGGAACTTCAGTATGACTACGTTCTGTTTCGCCGGAAGACCGCTTGCATCCCAGAAAGGCGCGCCTCCCCACAGGTTTGGATTGAGAGCCGGTGTTGTTGCCGTGACAGTCGCGCTGGACGGCGAACCGCCCAGGCCGTTGTTTGCAATTACCTGGTAGTAGTACTGAGTGGAGGCAGAGACAAGTACGTCCTGATACCAGTTGGTCTTTACATTTCCAATCAGATTACTTCCGGACGGTGTGAAGGTGGGGGTCGTGCTCCGATAGACGTTATAGGTCGTCACCGTAGTTCCCCACCCTGAGTTCGTTGAGTTCCAGATTAGATCGATCTCGTTGGCATCCTCTGCCATTGCGGTCAATCCCGTGAGAGCGGCAGGAGCAGCAGCCGACGGCGTTGCCGGAAGCGATGTAGCCGAGGCCGTAACCGCTTCAGAAACTCCAGACAGCGTAGAGGCGATGACTTGGTAGTAGTAAGTCGTACCGGGTTGAACTCCTGGACCGGCAGGCGTCAAGGTCGCCGGATAGTTGCTATCCACATAGTTGGTGATGCCGATGGTCGTGCCCATCAGGTTCGCAGGCGACGGCGTGAAGTTCGGCGTCGTGCTCCGGTAGATAGCATAGTTTACCGGGGCAGTGTTTGGAGCTGGAGCCGTGCTCGGAACCCAGCGCAGATCAATCTGCTGAGGAGAAGAACCCACCGCAGTCAAGCTGGTTGCAGGAGCAATAACAACGGGGGCCGGCGTGGTAACGATAGCTTGTGCCGATGCCGCCGAGTTCCCTTCCGCATCCACCGCTTCCACGGTGTAGTAGTACGTCTCCGCACCCGTTAGACCAGTGTTGGTGAATGTTGTGGTTTTCAGCCCGGTTCCGATCAAGGTAGTTGGATTGGAAGAAGTTCCACCGTAAACATTGTAAGAACTGATAGAGCAGTCGGCCGGAGGAGTAACTGCCGACCAGCTCAAATTAACAACACTGGGATAAGTTGCTGTCGCTGTCAGACCAGTCGGAGCGGCAGGAAGCTTGGTGCAAGGCGTAGCGTCAAGCACCTCGATGCCGTTGAACATCGGTTGATCGTGTGCGCCACCTGTGAAGGCGATCACGATCTGCCCGCTGGCGTTGGCCGGTTCGGTGAAATTCTCGACGACCGCCGTGTTGCCTGCGCCCGCTGTCCCGACGATGTCGAAGTTCGTCAGCACCGAAGCGCCGTTGATCGACACGTTGAACTGACGACTGCCGGCCGCCGTGAAGTACAGTTCTGCAAAGTGCAGACGAACGATGTAGTTGGTTCCCGCGACCAGGTTGGGAATCGTGTAAGTCACCGCTCCCTGCCGCGCCGACTGGTAGACTGCCGCCGGAGCAGCGGTCGCCGCCAGACTTGCGGGAATGGTGATTGCACTGGTGGTTGTGTCGGTGGTTCCGGTCGGAGCGTAGTCTTCGTCCGCAACGAAGGAGTTGTCACCGCCGTTCGCATTGCTAACCGCCCCGCCGCCCGCATTGATGGATACATAGCCCACGTTGGAGGGCGGTGTACCGGTAGTAATGGTGTAAGTTGCAGAGCCAATCGCACTGTTTGAATAGCCGGTAGCTGCCGCAATCGCTTCGATAGTTTCCGTCGCACTCACTGTCAGCGCTCCGGAGTAAACCGCAGAGGCGGTTGTCGGTGTTGTTCCGTTGGTAGTGTAGTAGATTTTTGCACCAGCGGTTGTGTCGGCTATCGTCACTGTTTGTGTCGTAGCATAAGTGCCCGATGCAAGACTGAACGTCGGAGTCGCCGTTGTCTGGACAACCGGGGTAATAGTATAAGTCGCAGTCGCGACTGCACTGTTCGAATCGCCTGTCGCCACCGCAATCGCTTCGATGGTCTCCGTTGCACTCACCGTCAGCGCTCCGGAGTAAACCGCGGAGGCGGTCGTCGGTGTTGTTCCGTTGGTAGTGTAGTAGATTTTTGCACCAGCGGTTGTGTCGGCTATCGTCACTGTGTGTGTCG
>Ga0302320_10028043_pt1 | contig 10823 bp, 7 predicted proteins | sample Bog_T0_3_FD_202130 | JGI IMG/M metagenome (GOLD analysis project Ga0302320, IMG submission 202130) | Peat permafrost microbial communities from Stordalen Mire near Abisko, Sweden - Bog_T0_3 | ecosystem: Environmental > Terrestrial > Soil > Wetlands > Peat | place: Sweden: Abisko, Stordalen Mire... | reverse complement strand
CCGCTTCGTCGATCGTCTGACGGCGGCAACGGCTGTCGCACGGATGCTGGCACACCCGCCCCGTCGACGACGGCAGGGGATTGTCCATGATCACCGCTTCAAATGCGTCCTCCAAACGATCCTCTTTGTATAGCTGCAGGAAGCGCGGAATGTTCATGTGCAGCGGACAACTATTTTCACAGGGAGACAGCGCCAGCTCTTCGCATACTCCGGCCTGGCATCTCCGCGACACAATGTGGTCTTCGAATTCCGTGCGGAAGTGGCGTAGCGTGGTCAGCACCGGATTGGGCGCGGTCTGCCCCAGGCCGCACAGCGAACACTCGCGTATGTAGCGGCTCAGCTCATCCAGCAGCTCCAGGTGGTGCATCGTTCCCCCACCTTCGGTCACGCGATTCAAAATTCTCAGTGACTTATTCAGTCCCACTCGGCAGGGAATGCACTTGCCGCACGACTCCGAGTGCGTGAACTCGACGAAGTACCGCGCCACATCCACCATGCAGTTGTCTTCGTCCATCACCACCATGCCGCCCGATCCCATGATGGAGCCCAGTTGGCTCAGGCTTTCGTAATCCACCGGCGTGTCAAACATTTCCGGAGGAATGCATCCGCCCGAGGGTCCTCCGGTTTGCACCGCCTTGATCTGTCGTCCCCCAATGCCCCCTTCGCCGATGTCGTAGATGAAGGTCTTAAGCGGAGTGCCCAGCGGCATCTCGACCAACCCGGTGCTGGTGACTTTCCCCACCAGCGAAAATACTTTTGTGCCCGAACTCTTCGAACTCCCGGTTTCGCTGAACCACGCCGGGCCTTTGGTCACAATGGGCGCCACGTTATACCAAGTCTCGACATTGTTGATATTGGTCGGTTGTCCCCACAGACCTTGTTGTGCGGGGAACGGAGGCCGCGGACGCGGGCGTCCCGCTTGGCCTTCCAGGGAAGCAATCAGCGCGGTTTCTTCTCCGCAAACAAACGCTCCAGCGCCTTCCACCACTTCAATATCAAACTTGAATCCGCGGCCCAGAATGTTTTCTCCCAGCAGTCCGTATTCGCGAGCCTGCTCGAGCGCGCGATGCAGCCGATGCACGGCCAGCGGATATTCGGCGCGTATGTAAATGATCCCCTCGCTCGCGCCCATCACGTATCCGCCGATGATCATGCCTTCCAGCAGTGAGTGCGGGTCGCTCTCGATCTCGTTGCGGTTCATGTACGCCCCGGGATCGCCTTCATCCGCGTTGCAGATGATGTATTTGCGATCGGCCTTGGCTTTGGTCATGAACTCCCACTTATTGCCGGTCAGGTAGCCCGCCCCGCCGCGTCCCCGCAGCTTTGATGCTTTTATCTGTTCGATCACATTCTCTGGCCGGCCGTCGATCAGTACCCTGTAGAGCGCCTGGTATCCTCCGATCGCGATGTATTCCTCAATGTCATCGGGATTAATGAAGCCGCAATTTCGCAGCACGATCTTCTTCTGGCCTTTGAAAAACGGAACCTCGTTCCACAGCGGAATCTCCGGATAACCGCGCCCGTATTTGATCGAGGCCGTAACGTGATCCCACTCTTCAACTTTGCAATAAATGAGATCCGGCGGCAGATTCCCACTCGACAGGTCATTCAGAATGCGTTCCGCGTCGTTGGCTTGCACCCGACGCAGAATCACCAGCGGAAACCCGGGCATCCGTATGTTCGCTAAAGGTTCTTGAAAACAGGCGCCAAAACACCCCACACTCGCCAGCACCACGTTCGTGCCGCTACGCTCAATGGCTTCCGCAAAGGCGTGATACAAGCCTTCTGCGCCGTTGCCTCTGCCGCATGTGCCCATCCCGATCCCGATTCGCGGCACCGCGGGGACTAATTTCGCCAGCCCGGCTTCCCGCACCGCACTGAAAGCGCCAATGTCTTGGATTCGAGGCATTAGTAACTCTCCCGCTCAAGCGTGCTGATTTCTCGTTGCAGAGTGCGTTCGTTCACATGCCCGCAAATGTGGTGGTTTACTTCCACCACCGGCGCCAGCGCGCATTGGCCGAAACATGCGACCGTGCGAACCGTGAATTTGCGGTCGGGAGTGGTCAGCAGGGTCTTGTCGGCCTCGCTGCTTTCGCTTGTATCCTCCAGGCCCAGGCCCAGTTCCAGACGAACGCTCTGTAACAAGTTGCGCGAACCTCTGGTGTGGCAGGCCGTTCCCCGGCAGATGCAGATCGTGTTGTCTCCCTGCGGCTGCAGGTTGAACAGCGCGTAAAACGTCACCACGCTGTAGATGCGCGAGAGCGCAATCTTTGTTTGCGCCGCGATGTACTCCAGCGTTTGCACCGGAAGATATTTATTGGGGTGGTGTTCCTGAACTGATTCCAGAATGCCGAGCAAAGCTCCCGGACGTCCCGTCCGGCTAACGATCACCTGATCGATGAAAGCCCGCTCTCCCGCACTGAGACGTTCCTGAGACGCTGTGTGCATGGTCGCTCCTTTCGCAGAACCAGCACTCCTTGCGGTGAACCGAAAGCCATGGTCACGTGCGCCTGAGAAGCACACGCCTTCAATCTAGATATTAGGCAAACGGCAATAACTCTGCCGTGACTCGGGTCACGAAAGTGGGTGACTGCTGAACAAGTGCGGCGGGGGTGGAAACGCCACGGATCGACGCCGTGTCACGGCAGGGCTTGTATTGCACAACGGCGCGCAGGCCGATCTACAAGTTGGGAATCGCTGGAGACAGGAGGATGTTACATCGACATCTGAAGCGGATCGACTCTGACTTCACGCCTTACGAGCCGTTTGCGTCTTTGAGTGCCGGACGCTCTTCACGACCTTCTTCGGCAGCGACCGCAATCCGCTTGGACTTACGATAAACATTGGCAACGGCCATCGTCCAGAGGGGAACCAAATCGACTCCGGGAACGAGCTTGGCAAGAAACGATGGCAGAAATTCCCAGTGCCAGCCAAGAAGGTGAACCAGCGCGGCTCCCACACCGAAATCGAGTATGTCATCGGCGGGAGATAGCGCACCTTCGATGAAAAAAGGAAAAACGACGATTTGGAGTGCGTCCGCCAATATGGCCAGCACCATGGCGGCTCGAAAGCGTGAACCCGGCAAGATTGTGAGAGTATCGGGAGGCAAGGCGGCTACTTCCATATTTTCTGCTGATTCGCTCATTTTAGCTGATTCTCCACTGCGGGATCGTAAAAGCAACTCGGACGCCTCACCGTTTGCCGCGGGCGAAGTCGATTTGCACCTTTTCCCGGCCGGATACCATCCATTAGCCATGAACCTGTTCGACTCATTCCAAGTCCGCGATATTTCTTTCCGTAACCGTATTGCCGTCTCTCCCATGTGCGAGTACTCCAGCGAAGACGGCTTTGCCAACGACTGGCATCTGGTTCACCTCGGGACTCGCGCCGTTGGCGGCGCGGGCACTGTCCTCACCGAAGCCACCGCCGTCCTCTCCGACGGCCGCATCAGTCCTTCCGACCTCGGCATCTGGAAAGACGCTCACATCGAGAACCTCGCCCGTATCGTCCGCTTCCTCCGCCAGCACGGCGCCGTGGCCGGAACCCAGCTCGCCCACGCGGGCTTCAAAGCCTCCACTCCCGTTCCCTGGAGCAACCAACGCACTCCCGTCGCCGTTGCCGATGGCGGCTGGCGTCCCATCTATTCGTCCACGGCAAAGGGCTTCACTCCGGAATCTATTCAGCCCGAAGCCCTCACACCCGAAGGCATCACGCGAATCGCCCAGGCTTTCGCCGAGGGCGCTCGCCGCAGCCTCGAAGCCGGCTTCGAACTTGTCGAAATTCACGGAGCCCACGGCTACCTCGTCCATCAGTTCCTCTCGCCCCTGGTCAACACCCGTACCGATCAATACGGTGGTAGCTTTGAAAACCGCACCCGCATCCTCCGCGAGATCATCGAAGCCGTCCGCAAAGTCTGGCCCGAACGGCTTCCTTTATGGCTCCGCATCTCCGCCTCAGACTGGACCGAGGGCGGCTGGACCATCGAGGATTCGATCGCCCTCGCCCGGCAGGTGAAGCCGCTGGGTGTCGATCTTATCGACTCGTCCTCGGGAGGCATCGTTCCCGCGGCAAAAATTCCTCTCGGCCCCGGCTATCAAACTCGCTTCGCCGAGCGCATCCGCCGCGAGGCTGGAATCCTCACCGGTGCCGTCGGTATGATCACCGCGCCCGAGCAGGCGCAGCACATCATCGCCACCGGCCAGGCCGACATCGTGCTCTTGGCTCGCGAACTGCTCCGCGACCCCTACTGGCCGCTTCGGGCCGCCCACGTCCTCAAGCAGCAGACCGCCTGGCCCAAGCAGTACGAACGCGCCCGCTTCTGAGAAAGGCAGCGGGAGTCCGCCATACTTGATGATCGGGCCTGGCCTTGCAATGCCGTGTTTCGCGGGCCCGTTGACGTCACCTTCCCTTTTTTCTTTGTACGCGAGTCCGATCCCACTACACTTGAACCGATAGAGCCATGAGAAAAAGTCTATCGTTGCTGCTGCGTCACGCGATGTATAACCTGCGTGGCGGCTTTTTGATTCGGCCGCTCACCATCGCGCTGACCCTGGGTTGCGCCGGCGCATTCCTCTCGTGGCTGGAGGAGGAGTTTCCGGTTACCAGCGCGTGGGTGCCGACTGTTCTATTCCCCTCGCACGCCGACCCGCAAGTCGCGCAGGTCATTCTGGCAGGAATCGCCGCTTCCATCATGACCGTGGTGTCGATCGTGTTCGCCATCCTGCTGATGACGCTCACCCTGGCATCGATGCAGTTCTCCCCGCGCATCATCGTGAGCTTTTCCCGGGACCGTGTGACGCAATGGACGCTCGGCATCTTCCTCGGCACTTTCTTGTACTGCATGGCGGCGCTTCCGGCAGCACGCTCGCTTCCTCACCCCTTCGCGCCGGTGGCCACTGTTTTGGGCGCGATGGTCCTCGCGCTGGTCTGCGTCGGTTTGCTGCTCTTTTTTATTCACCACATTTCACAGGCCATCAGTGTCAATCATATTGTCGACAGAATCGCGGCAGAAACGGAAGCCATGATTGATGAAATCATGCCCTGGCCGCATCGGATGAACAATCTGGAGGATGCTGAACCGCTCCGACCGAACCCGAGCGAGGTGGCCGTCTTGAGCGATGTTTCCGGCTATATCCGCTTCGTCGATACGCGACGCCTGGTTGCTCTGGCGAAGCACTATCACGTCACCATCCGTGTTTTGCGTCGAGTCGGCCACTTCGTTCCGCAGGGAATTCCGCTGATGATGGTCTCGAAGGGGAAGCGTCTGCCCCCGGAAGGAGCCGCCGAGTTGCTTGCGGCGTTCGACTTCGGTGCAACCAGAACATTGCAGCAGGACGTGGAGTTTGGCGTTCTGCAGATTGTCGATGTTGCGTTGAAGGCGATCTCGCCCGCCGTCAACGATCCCACCACCGCCATCAACTGTATCGATCAATTGAGCCGTATTCTAATCCGCTTCGCGTCCCGGGAACCTCCAGAGGATCTGCTCTATGATCCGCCGGGCATTGTTCGCGCCGGTATTGCATGGATCCACTTTGAGCGCCTGCTGGACGCTGCCTTTGAGCAGATCCGCATGTATTCGAAGACGGACGTCGCCGTCAGCTTGCGGTTGCTCCGAGCCCTCGGTGATATCGCCGCCTCGACGCCCGACCCGGAGTTTCGCCGGATACTCGTCGAGCACGGAGTGCGTACGTTGGCAGGCTGCGCCGAAAGGCTCGCCGAAGAGGAACTCAGAGAGTTGCGCGATCGCCAGGCCGCACTCGAGAACTTCACCGCCATCTCGCAACCTTGAATTGGGCAGCTGACCAACACCCTTGTTCGAGGCAAAGGATCTGGCCGACCGTCGACCTGTGCCCACCGTCCGGCCCGTCCGATAGCAGCCCAAACACTCCCACTCCCGTGGTCGTCCCCACGTACACTTTGCCGTTCACGATCAGTGGCGTGATGAACTTATTCCCCGCACCAAAGTTATCCCGCCCGCCCGCCGCCTGAGTGGTGTTGTACAGCTCCACCAGGGTCATTGCGTTGTAGGCATGCAAAACCGCGGGATTGGTGTTCTCCGCCGCCCACACGATCGCGTTCTTACCCGCATTCGATGAGATGCTCGGGGTAGTTCCGGGATAGCCGAAGCTGTTGCTGGTTTGCGCAACCGCAGTTGTTTCCAGCGTGGCGTCCGTGAATTGAAACGCCAGAATCGGCTCGCCCACCGGTCCAAAATAAAGTCGACCGCCGCTGAAGGCGGGCATCGACCATATCCCTCCCGGCAGTGCTCCCGATAGTTCCTGATACATGTTGTTGCTGTTGGGGTTGAATTTGCCCATGGAATTCCGGTTCACCACATAGAGATTGCTATCCTTACCCGCTCCCGCCGCGAGTTCCCAGCTGGTCCCCGAGGCATCCTTCATCGTCGGCAGCAATATCGCTCCCCCTGATCCCAAGTCCACGTCGCCATCACTTTCCTGCACCCCGTTGTCCATCTCGAAATAGTCGGCCACTGCCAGGCCGCCCTGAGTCGTGAGCCGGATAAATGCATTGCCGTAGTCGCCGCTGTTGGGAAAGCCGCCGGAATTTAACGTCGTATCGAAAACGCCATTAGCATCCAGAAAAAAGATGTTGCCTGCGTTATCCGCCGTCAGTCCCGCGCCCGAGCCCCAGATCGCCCCTTCATTTCCATTGGGAGTCACGTTGATCACGGTCTTCTGCGCCAGTGTGGTCGCGCTGTAGCCCATCACCCATCCCGTATACGGACGGATGTCACAGTGTGACGCCCACGTCAGATAAACCACGCCGTCCCACAGAAGCAGCCCGGAACGCTCCTTATACTGCGCGGGATCGAACACCACATAGCCCCCCGAACTGTTATCGCCCGTGCCGGGGTACTTGGCCGAAATGGTAACCGGGCCCTTATAAAGTTCGCCGCCCGTCGTCGCGTCCAGAGCGTGCAGCCGCTGATAATAATTCCCGGAAGAATCCTTCGACATGGCTACAACATAGATCACCCCGTTCGATCCCGCTGGCCGCCGGATCACGGGAGTGGACGTGATCCCAATTTCTGGCGTGACCTGGCCACAACCCCGATCATCCGACGTCGTCTCCCCCGCTCCCAGCGTGCTGATCTGCCAAATCAGCGAACCCGTGTCGGCATCGAACGCGTAGACCGAATCGTGTTCCGTGGCCACAATCAGAAGGTTGTGACTTCCGCTGCCCTTGATTGGCACCGCGGACAGGTACAAAGGCTCCGCATCCACCAAGCCATCCACCGTCAAAACGAACAAATTCCCAAATAACGTCGAATTCACATTGCTGAGCGTAAGCGTAGTCTCCGCGGCGTTCAGCCCCGTGCGCGCGTTATTGTTGTGGTAGGTAAGAACGTTTTGCGCTAAGCCGCGGGGCGAACCGCTGCCAAGAAAGCCCACGACGCACAAGACCACTGAGATGATGCGAAAAACTGAAACCTTGGGGGATGTCACGACGAGACCTCACTGCGGGATTTTGACCTCTTCAGCGCAAGCTGGGCTAAGAGCTGATTCAGCTCATGGGATTGGTTGCAGAATCGGGCCCAAGAGCGCCCGAAAATTTCATCGTAGAAAAGTACGGCAAGGGAATCGGGAAGTCTGTGCAAGACTGCTCACAATCGCCCCTGCGGTACCTGTACCCTTGTCCGGGATTGTCGCAAAGCTTGCCCGGCGCTACAAAATCGTTGGTACATGCAGAGGACACCCGAAGCTTGAGTCAAACTAGCTTCCCAATCGAGGCTCGGGTCGCGTGGAGGACAGGGCGGCAGTGTCGCCCGCCGGCGGCACCTGGCCCAGGATTGCCATGTCTCTTTATTTCATTCCTTGCCGTCGGAGACGAACAGGCTAGATCCCTGATAATAAGCGGTGTAGGCGTACGAGCGCAGGTCGTCGGTGACGAAGATTTCTCTTAGGGAAAGGAGTCCGGTACGGTCGGGTGGGGTGAACTCTTTGAAGAACGTGCGACGGCCGGTTGTAAGGTCAACGCGCTCGACGCGGCAGGGCGGTTGGGCGCGGCGATACGCCAGCACCGACTGTCCATCTGCACTCCACAGGGCGAGGATGTCGGCCGACATGAGCCCGGGTGTTAATCCTATGAGCTGACTCTGTGGAACTGACCGTCACGCCCCAAGGGAAGAAGTACTTGTCCTCCGCCCTGCGACAGCGGCAATCTCGTTGAGCATTCCGCTGAAGATCCAGCGATGCACAGGATAAAGCATGTACCAATAGAGAAGCCCCGCCAATCCGGCAGGATCAAAAATAGCGGTCTGCCGAATGATGGAGCCTCGGCTATTTGCTTCCACCTCGAACTGCAACCACGCGCGGCCCGGGACTTTCATTTCAGCGACCAGACCGAGTTCGTGATCCGGCACAAAGGTTTCCACTCGCCAGAAATCCAGAGCGTCACCTGCGGAAAGTGTGTGAGGATCGCGACGGCCGCGGCGCAGTCCCACGCCGCCAACTAGGAGATCCACTGCGCCTCGAAACCACCAAAGAGCATTGGCAAAGTACCAGCCATTCAAACCTCCGATGCGCTGAATCGGAGCAAAAGCAGCCGCTGGGGGAACCGATACTTGCACCGTCCGAGAATCGACGAGCCTGGTGCCAAATTTCGTGCCACCCCAAGACTGCGGCTTTCCCGCCGAGGAAAGAGCGTCGCACCAACTAGTCAGGGCAAATTCCTGGTCTTCATGGTGAAGAGCTCTCTCTATCGCTTCTCGCAGACTTTTCGGCCTGATATCGAAGGCGGTCAAAGCGGAGGTGTCGTGCACCAGAGTTGGGTTGCGCATACTATCGATGAGCTTTCGGCCAATGCGGGCATAAACAGGCGTGACTAAGCCCAGCCACAAACTTGAGAGGTGAGGCGTCAAGATTGGAACCGGGATCATCCATCGGTGGAGGCCGCATTGCCGGGCATACTCCTGCATGATCTGGCCGTAGCTGACTTGGTCGGTGCCCCCGATTTCGAAAACTCCGCACTGTTCCACCGGCAACACCAGCGCGGCCATGAGGTACGCAACCACATCTTCGACCGCGATCGGCTGGGCTTTGACGGCAACCCAGCGCGGGCAGATCATCACCGGCAACCGCTGTACCAGCGCGCGAATCATTTCAAATGAAAGACTGCCGGAACCGATCACGATGGATGCGCGAAATTCGATGGTGGGGATCTCGGAGCTTCGCAGGATGTCTGCAACCTCGTGACGACTGCGCAAATGAGCGGAGAGCGCCTGGTCCTGGTTCCCCAAGCCACCCAGGTAGACAACGCGTCGTACTCCAGAATCGCGCGCTACATCGGCGAAATTTTGGGCGGCTTCGCGGTCTTCCTGTTCGAACTTACCCGAAGACCCCATGGAGTGGACGAGATAATACGCCGTCTGCACTCCTGCCATCGCCGGCACTAGTGAACTGCGATCCAGGCAATCTGCTTTTATGACTTCCGTGGAAGCGGCAACCTTTGATCTGAGAAAATCAGGGCGCCGAGCCAGGCAGCGAACCGGCCAGCCCGCTTTCTCCAACTCCTTGAGCAGGCGCCCCCCGATGTAGCCTGACGCTCCCGTTAACAGGACGAGCGGGTGACGGTCCGTGCCCATTGAGATCCCTTCATTCGGCCTATTCAGTCAGGCTGGCGTGATCGTAGCACTTCCCGGATCGCTCGTTTTTCACGAAAGGCCAATGGCCGAACACTTGGGTTTGTGCTCCGCCAGCCTTACTTATGAGCGCCCTCCTCGATCCACTAGCGGGCTGATACGACTTTTCCAGCCAATCGAGAGCGAGGGAGTCGTCTCCCTTCATAGTCGCGACGCGGGCAACGTCGTGAGGCCGGCTGCGCAGAAGTTTCGTCTATTAGCGGTCGTAAACTTCTCAGAAGCCGACTTCGGAACAACTGTCGTCGGAGTCCGCATTAGAAACGTAACTTCCCGTTTGCCCGTCATCTAGTCGCAATGCGATTTTGGGTTGGCACGGGCCGGGTCCGGTCCAGTTTTCTAAAGGATCAACCCTCCATCTTTCGCGGCCGTGGCGGTCGAAGGCATCGCGTACCAGTTCGCGGAAGATCGGGCTACGGCATCGGAAGCATCCAGATCAACCTGGTTGATGGTGTGGATCAACAGTTCGACAAGGGGGCGTATGCTCGTTTCTGAAAGCCCAGCGATGATTGGATTGAAAGGATTGGAATCTCGTTGAGATGTAAACATCCCGTCATCCATTCTCCGTGCGCACCGTTTTCGACCGTGGGGCTGCTTGGCTGGAGATACTAGTGACGGGAAACGAGCCCCTGACCGCCGAACTATCGACTTCTATTAATTGCCTGAAACGAACTGGGGGGGAGATCAAAAGCGACTTCCGCGAAGCCGACTTCTGGCCCGCTGTCGGTTAAAGTGCGCCCAAGCATAACTTCCGTTTGGCCGGCATACGGCCAAGAGTGCATGCCTCTCGCAAAGCGCCCACTCAGTCCCATAAAGCGACCACTGGTTTTTCAAGCGTAAATTGTCAACCCTGAACTCGCGATGGGCGTTGCTCTCCGAAAAGGATGCCAGACGCGTTAATCAAATACTGTTCATCGCTAAGCTTTTCAACCAATTCGTCGGGAAACGGAGAGATTTCGCTCTGCAAATACGTGGCCAGCTCACGATAGATTTCTCTCCGCGCGTAGGCGGCTAGTTGGTTACGGCGGCGCAGTGCATCTTGAATCAGAGTTGCGAGTTCCGGTGTCGCGGCTCGGCGAAGCTTCATCGCGATTGCAGGATAATCCATGAAGGAGTTGTATTTTTGCCGCATCCAGAATTCTTCCACGGGCGCAGCCAGTGGCGT
>Ga0302320_10028042_pt1 | contig 10823 bp, 13 predicted proteins | sample Bog_T0_3_FD_202130 | JGI IMG/M metagenome (GOLD analysis project Ga0302320, IMG submission 202130) | Peat permafrost microbial communities from Stordalen Mire near Abisko, Sweden - Bog_T0_3 | ecosystem: Environmental > Terrestrial > Soil > Wetlands > Peat | place: Sweden: Abisko, Stordalen Mire... | reverse complement strand
AAACGATTGATACCTAGTAAAATATAAATACCTCGTTATTAACTTTATACTCTAAACAACTTGCTCCTCAAATGTAACTCTACTTGCTTTACTCCACCCAATACACTTGCTCCACTAGGAAAGATCTGCTAAGCGAACTTATTTGGTAATAAAAAGAGTACATTTGCTTTTTTTATATTTTTGAGAGACAAAGCTAAACTTAGTCACATTGAGAGTAGAAATAAGCTCAAAGAACCCTTTGTTCTTTTACAGCAAAAAAATTATTCCCCGGCAGGGAAACAATTTCTTATTTTATGTCAAGATATTCAGACTTAGCAACAAAATCTTTACAGCAATTCAACATTTGTTTCATGGAACTTAGACATGACTACGATTAACAATGGAGCTTCTATGTTAATTAAAAAACTGGAAGAGCTTAGGATTTCTTTAATACGCGATATAGCTATAGCTTTCTTCCTTGCAGTAGATGAGCCGTTCAAAAAGGAGAACATACATCGATATATAAAGCGAGACAATGAGAATTCCCCTTGGCCGAAAATAAGATTAGAAATGAAATATAACAATAACCTTATTGAGAAAGGAATAGGGATTGACCTAGTTTTTGAGGATATGAAGTACTCGCTTAATATACTATTAGAAAGTTGTATTACAAACCGGGACGTGGTATACTACTTAAGCTATTATTACTTTAGTAAGAGAGGAGCCCTTAATATAGAAGGTTACTATTCGGCCGACGTAGAGTGTATTCTAGGATAGTGTTCTTGGTTAGCTAAGGAGGTAAAGCTAGAAATGCTAGCGCACGCACTACAACGTGCTTCTGGAAAGAATAATATTAGGCATAAGGAATGGATTAAGGCATGTCTTAATAAACTTGCCAACTCATGAGAAAATGATATCTAATCTTTTAATATTAATAAAGACCTCGATATGTGGAATTAACTTAGCATTTGATCCCTAGGGCAGTAAGTTAATTAATTCATTTTCGACAGTACTCCACTCCCAAATTAAAGCTGAAGCCATAGCGGTACTAGTCTCGGTTGACTATAGGTTCAAATATAAACTTATAGAGTTTAAAGTGCTTTATCATTTCGCGATTGGCTGGTACTATAAGAGCTAAATTTTATATCGTTGGAGATAATCTAAATAAGAGAACTAAGTTAACCTAGTTATTTTATTATAAGTTACGTGGTTAATTTTCTATATTTCTGCGAAGTTCAAACTCGAGGGGTTGAAAAGGTTTCACACTAGTTATGTACATCGCTGTAAGCTTGGAATCTAAGGCAAGACATTGCAATCTCCCACTACCCAAAATTTCATCAACATTTGAAGCCTATCAACATCGCAACGAATACGCCTTAACATCCTTTTCTGCCTAAGCTTCATCTATAGTCCCAATAATCTAATGAAGTCTTCTTCCTACCCGTAACGAACTAGGCGACATAAGTCCGTGCGTTTAGGGTGTTTTTAATCAAAATATATATTTTAATTAGGTGTAGACCACCCAGATCTCTTTACTAATTCATAAACCTAATAATCTTGCTTCTTTATTAATTCATCAATTCATTTCTGTGGAATTTTCTCTCATTCCTCTCTCACCGCCGCCACCATTTTAGCTTCATTTGTAGGCTGTCGATTCCGCCTATGGAGTACTTGTTTTATTTAGCGCCAACATTTCTCAATAGAATTCATATTTAGACTTATTACTAGATGTGGAAATAAAGTAATGCCCCAAGTTGCTCGCCATACAGCATAGGGATTCTGAATCGACTTGTGGCCATGTGCAGAGTTTCCGTCCTCCATGAGTTGTAGTGTTCCACACACTGCTTTAAAAGCTTTTAAAAACCCCATAATATATGGTCTGAGTATTTGGGCAAGATAATCCTTCTGTGTGAATGGCCCATTCCCAAAGCCCCTAAAACATATATGTGATCCCTCATAGCCATCTCGCATTCGCTTGAGCTTTGGTGAGATAAGGTTTTTGACAGCAGATACAAGAGTAGTATCCAGCTTCCTTTAGACGGCGTGAGAGGGTTTTGGTAGAGTAGGAGAGGTTGAGTTCGTATTTGATTTGAGGGTAATCGAGAACACGAGTTGAATGGTTAGTAGAAATGTATTCGATGACGTCTCTAATTTCCTGTGTATTCAAAGACTCTCTTGGTTTGTTAGTCCGTGTAATACGCTTCCTTTCAGGCAGATCATATTGCAAGATTCTTTTTATTGTACTATCTCCTAGGGAGTAATAGCCCATAAGCTATTGGAGACTCTTTTTGGCGAACTTATAGAGCTGGCGTATCGCTTCTTTATGCTTTGTTTTAATCTCCTCCCCTGGTTTGCGTGGTAATATCGGTGAAATGAATAAAGGATCCATAATGGTTAAGTTGGAAGGATTTTTAATAAATTAAGAAGGTTTTAAAAAATGAGGTTTAACACCCTGAACGCACGGACTTATGTCGCCTAGTTCGTAAGGTTTAAACAGATTGGGGTTTTTTCTTCTTTAACGCAAGATGTTAACATTTGAAGACGCTAACCTTTATTCGAAAGTCGCTACAGATAAAAGTTGTCTATGCCCTTCAATCCAGGATTTAAATCTCCGAAGTCTTCCGCATGACAAAATCTCTCGTCGAGCGGCATCAATCCCTCACAGGAGTTTAGGGGTGGGGTAAGATCCATGCGTACTATAGTAGTCTGGGTCACGCTAGTGCACACTTCTAAGCCCGATATGGAATCGGCGCTCGAAGGGTCCTGGGGAACGAAAGATATCGCGACGCGAAGCTCTTTGAAGAGCTGCAAGGTCTTTTGGCGTCGAGATCGTGTATTTTACCATCAGCAATTTCACCAATCATTTAACTGGGAAGGTCAGACGATATTACGATCAGTATATTGAAGTTAGGCAGGAACACAGTGCGCGCTGGAACTTACGTGGTGACGTTTCTCCCGCAATGGCATGTTGGAGCTTTTGACCGGCACAGAATTCGAAAGCTCTTTCCACCACTTCGACTACCTCGAACAACCTTTTCAGTACCTTCGGATACGCTCGTCATATTGATTCGTCTCGCACCTTCTCTAAGCTGTCTGCTGGCTTCGATCTCCAAAGATAGGGTATATTCTTCATTGGTACACCAGACCGTTGAGGCTCGTGGCATGCCAATCAATTATATGCTGGTTTCACAGAAATTCCGCATTTTCTACCGGCTTAAAGCTTTCGCCGCAGATTGGCCAACGGCTGCGTAATCGAAAGGCTTGCAAAGAGCACATTCACGAGCCCCGGGACATCCTTCTATCTCTCTTCGCGACAAATCCCGCTTCCAATCTCTCCATGCCTAGATGCCTGCACAACTCACGAAGCGCGTTACTTGGTAGTTTGCATAGAGCTTTGCCTCTACAGGTTTCCACGTTCACTATCTGCGGATTCTCTGCGACGGAGTTACTACCCCTTTAAAAACTCGCGAGGGTAACAGGAAGACTTGTGAGGCGGCACCCTCTGGACGGCATTGAATGCTGACTAGCTTCAAGGAACCATTCGATCGCGATATCCTTGTTCTCAGTCCACAACTATAACAATGGCAGCTGGAGGGGGAAAAAGGAAGAGACTGCCTAGCAAAGCGCCCGACAATCCGCCCAACGCTCCCGGTCAAGCCAACAAGAGAATTCACAAAGAGATTGAAGATAGAGATGATGTTTCTGTATGCCCATTAATAAGTGTAATATCTGGAATTACTGCTGATACAATGTCCCGATTAGATTGTCGGCATTGATTGGGGATCCACATTCTCCGCGATGGTCATAGGGACCGAAAAAGGCGAATGGCATCCGGTCAATGATTACGAAGGTGCGCCAGTTATTTATGGCGGGCGCGCTAAAGACATCTCCGAAGTGCCCTCCTTGATATCGGTGACCAGAGGACCCAGCTTTACGAACGGGTACAAGGCTCGCACCATGCGCGGCACGACGATGTCCAATCTCAAGTCAATAATGCCACACATTACGGATCAGACTTCTGCGGAGCTAGCACCAAATACAACAGATCAAACGTCTGCGGAGTTGGGACCGCAAATTACGGATAAAACGTTTGCGGAGTTGAGGGCACAAATGACGGAGAAATTGAGTGACTTCGGTCTTACGGCCCAAGATCTTATAACAAAGATCCTCGAATACCTCCACGCCCATTTGGAAACTTGGTGTGATTCGAGAAAGCTATAAGTGCTTCCCACATGTAAGATGATGGCTTCCCATCCTGTTTATTGGAAAGCGGAAACTATCATCGAGTATCAGAAGATGCTTGAAGCAGCTGGATTCCGGAACGTCGAAATGGTCAATGAAGGCGAGGCTGCGGCAAATACAGTCTTGGCTGGCCTGTCCATATCAGAACCAGAAAATCTACTTTTCTGCGACCTTGGTGGTGAGACTTGGGTAAGCTGACATTCCCAAGTCCTTGATGGTTGTAGCTAATATGCAAAGGAATTTGTTTTCTATCGCGTTCACAAGACTGGTAGTGTTACTATCAAAGATGAAATAATCCCATGTCAAGGTAAGTCAGACAGCCTCAGTTCCAGCAACGTACTGATAAATACGCGTTAGGCGGCAAGGGAGGAATGGCAGTCGTCGATGAGTTAGCGCATCATTATTTTATGGAGAAATTCCAAGGCATGCCAGGCGAACCGGAGAAAGTCTTGAAGCTCGTTCAGGAGTTTTCCCTCCGAAAAATGGAGTACAATCCTAGCGTCTCTGGAGATTTAGAAATTCAAGTTACTGGTAGTCCTGCAATTACGATCCCTAGGTAAGTCAAGTCATGATAATTGGGGAATTGCTCCTTGCTGGTGCTGACTTTGAACTTAAGAGTTACCATGAAGTTCTTTCATGAAGTGGCTCTAAAACCAATGCTCGACACTATGGAAGGCTTGCGAAGTACTTTAGCGCGCCTGCACATCAAGAAGGTATTTCTGGTCGGAGGGACGTCAGAGTCAGAGCATTGGCTGCGCCCAGATATTCAGGATGCCTTGGGAGAGGACATAGAGATAAAATACTCGAAACATCAACAATGGTCATATGTCCCGCCACACTTTGGTAGAAACAGCACTGACTTAGTAACAGCACTCTAGTAGCCAGGGGTGCGATGCTCGCTGGATCTGAGGATCATGTCACGTCTTCTCGACTGAATAATCTCCACCTTGGCCATTTGGTTTCTCGAGATTGGGAGGAAAGCTTCAGTGATGAGACAGTATGGGGCCAGGCCGAGATAGGTCCTTCAGGAACCGATATCAATGAAGTCATCCAGGTTGTGAAGCCCAAGGTATATGGCCTGTCAGTCTGCCCCATGCTCAATATCTAACCTGGGTAGGGAAAACCTCTTTTTACGGATCCGAAGAAAGCGCCATGGCACTGGCTTACAATCGAGAAATGGTCCAGAATGAACTTCGAACAAGTACTTGAGAATACGAAAGTTCAAATCTTCGCTACAGACAAAGACAGGCCGAGATTCTATCTACACGAAGATTTCGAAAAAGTAGCGCCAAGAAAGGACTTCAATCTCGGAATTGAGCCTCGCCACGTGTTCAACCAAGATGAAGTCGAAGCAATCTTGAGATTGGCGAAGCCTAAGAAGGGAAAAATGACATGGGAATTTTATTATGCGATCAAGACCGTGTGCGATGGCGTAGGTATCAAACTGCTCGTCGGGTATCAACCTAACATGACGAAACGAGAAGAGGGAATCAAGACCAAAGACCTCGGCCGCGTCAAATGGGTTGTTAGTCGGTAGAGCTAGATGATCCGTCTCTTTTTTTTCACTGCTCTTAGTGCAACCTAATTTCATGCGTCCTGGGACTACGTAAATCTATTCGTGGAACGGCTTCTGTAAAAGTCGGGCGTTTTCAGGGTTATTGGTGAAGAACACGATGCTAGACAACGAAAAAGAAGTGTCCCGGTTGAAAGAATGAGAACTGCTCTACGTCCACGTCATTCTCAGCGTTGGCTAAAGCGTTGAACGAGCGACATCATCTTCTCCCCTTTTCCCCTAATTCCAAGAACAGTCAGCAGAAACGGCGATTTCGTCGCATTCAATAAACTAAATAACGGGCGATAGAAGGCCAACGAAATGGAGCTGATCGGTTTAATCAGCAAATATGTATTGAGGTTGCGGGGTAGAAGTGGATGGGGTCCATAATCGCGGGGAACGAGGATGGCACTCACCCCACATAGCATGTATCCGTTTCGGAACATACAGAACCTCAAATCCCATGTAATCAAACACCAAAACCTCTTTTAATCAATCGATTTGCCACATCTCATGCCGCGTAGAAAATTTAATCCAATCCCCAGTCAGGATAGCTCTCTATCAGATAGCCTTGCGTCTACAATCAGGCTCGTAATTCTATTTTGGTGCTCTTGTTTTGGATGCAGGCAGGCAAGACGATTGAAGCAAGGCGACTATTGCTGGCCCAGGTTGGTGGCGGCGAAGGCTTCCAGTAAGCGCATTTCACGCAGCAGTAGACTGGCATGCTAGGAGATCGAGGACAGAAACCAATACATGGCCGAATTGATTTACTTTAACTTCTACGTTTGTGGACGATTGATTAATCGTTCAATTCTTAGTGATAAACCTAAGTCACCACGCTGCGGCGATCTGGAAGGCCAACCCTTTGCGATTTGAAACATGGCGGAGGTGCAAAATTTGGGTGCGGAGATGACATTTTACCCTTACTCTGTAAATGGATACGAAAAACCGAGCCCTAAACTTTAGTGCTGGATTGATGACTCTAAATGGAAGTCGCTCGATGACCTTACCCTGTTAGCGGATGAGAAAAATGGGGCACCAAAAGGCTAGGCGTGGTTCCCCGATGAGCCACCAAATTGTGGAACGAATATTTTCCGGTGGCGAGAGACCAAAATCTTGTTCCCTCGTCAAAGATCTAGTCAACGATCTTTTATTATTCATTAGCAAGTCCCAGTGCGTGAAGTATGACTGAGTCGAAAAGAGTTTCTGAACGTAAACAGAGGCTCCAGAAATTTTTGTCAAGTCGGAAGCTATCTGACTGAATTCTACTATGTGCGATGTGGTGGTCGGATTGTAGATTGATCATTAAAAAGTAAATCTGTCTAGATAGTACAGTGTAGTCAAAGCTAAGAGTTATGAACTACGTGAGTTTGTGAAGTATCAAGAATACAACCAAACGCTTAGCAGCTAGAGTAGCCTCCAACTTCCATCATGCAACAGCTACTAAGATGAAGGTTAAAATTATGAGATACTTTCCTCAAGCAAACCCATCAAAGACATATCGCCCAGAAATCAATATGCATTGAAGAAACTTACAACAATAGCTAAGTGTTGGGATGATTGTTATCCAGAGAAGGGCCAAGCTAAGTGGCAAGCTAAGTGGGGAACCCACTTAGCTGGATTAGGAGTAGTGTAAATCTAGCACAAGAGGGAAGGGTATAAGTACCCTTCTTCCTTCTAGGTAGAAGAAAAGAGACAACTGATTTTACACTACTTGATTTAAACCTTTTTTGCTTGTACAAGCTACAAGAAGGCCCACAACAATATCAAACTCCAAATAGATGAACCACTTGGCCATATCAATACCCTGATCAGTATTCCCCAGATTCCCCAGCTTCTCGACAAACAAATTAATATTCTTATGCATGACAGGCTCTTGCTGAGCAAGCGCTCTAGCTGATAGCGCCGAAGAGAACAGAGCACGCTTCTGGTGAGCCAAGACAGGATTGCGTTCGGTGCCCATAGATTGGATCTTGAATCCAGAGCCAAACATGTCGTAGAACTCGTTTTTGAGGATCTTGCCTACGCCCTTGTTATTGGGAGTGTAAATAGCTGTCCACGCACCCGGGCTGCAAAATGAGAGTTCGTTTGGGCTCACGCGGAAGACGTCACCCGGAATGCCGTTAAGTTCTTCAAGTTCGTGGGCTTCAGCTTCATGAGAACGAACTCATCATAACGCTTGTGACAGTTTTCCAGATGGCGGTGGAAATGGCCATCCATGGAGCGGCAAACCCGCCATAAAAGCGAGGCCCTTGCCCAGAATGGTCCTCGATAGTTGCGAAGAGGATGAAAGTACAAATTGTAGATGATATAACTTGCTGTATAGGTAACAAACTGCCTCAATATCAGCAGGTTGTTTCGCAATTCAAGCTTTGTACACTCACCAGAAACGTAGAAGCTTTCAAAATCAGCCCAGCGGGCAGGTACTGTGATTGGTGAGAGGTACCCTGGCCAGAAAGAGCATCGAGGAGTGACAAGCTTGAGGCGTTCATGTTAGATATCTATACCGTGTAAAAGTTCAATGACTTATTCATAGGATGCAGTCCAGAGAAGTAGATAATTACGACTATTAGAGTACAGTCGCTCGGCTTCCACCCCTGTCCGCTTAAAAAGATTATAAGCATAAACCGTCTCATCCATTTTTTGGTGCTAACTTTGATGTCAATAGTTCTTTCAGGCCGCACATGCGGTAAACTTACAATATACGATTAGTACTATATAGGATGACAAGCACGTACGGTCAGCGCTAAAGAGGCTAATCTGAAGCTGGTTTTGCAAGTGACTGTACTTGGATCATCATGACCCTAGACCGTCACAATCTCTCATTTCCCGGCTTGATAAGTGGAAAAGAGGAATAGGTAAAAACCCCAAAGCAATATCCGAAACCTTGTCAGGGCATGTTTTTTAGAGTACCAGTACTTCCGTGCGCAGATCCGTATATCCAGTGTTCTCAATGACGGACATCCAAGGTTTCGGCCTCAATCCAATCCAATCCAAGTTAATGGATCGGGGAATTTTAAAGATCCAATCCAATTCAACGTCACAATTTAAAAAGTCCAATGGATTAGTGGATATCCATGGATATCCAATAAATATCTATTGATACTTTTCGCCTTTTCTTCAGCCACTTTCAGCTACTTTCAGCCACTTTTTTAGCTACTTTTCAACTACTTTTTAATTATTTAAAAAAAATTTAATTTTTGTTACGACATTTAAGCCTTGGGGGCCTTAGGCTCACTAACTTAGGTTAGAGTAGAACCCCAAGCATTGGTCACGTGGACAAGAGGACGAAAGGACGATAAGCGAACCCTAGGTTCCTTTGCGTTCTCGCGTCCAACAATGAGAACGAAGGGACGACGGTTGCGGGATTTCCTGGATTGCGTCCTCGCGTCCTTTGAGAACGAAGGTCTATATAAGTAGCTAGCATTTCCTAAGTAGGTGGAGCTTCGTGCTCAACTCAATTAAGATACTTCACTTGCATTTTAGTTACTCAGCTCAGAACGAATAACTTGTGACCCTACTACAACCCTTACCACACCACCTCGCTGAGCCTCAGCGTAACAATTTAAATAAATAAATTAAGAATAAAAAATTTAAATTTAAAATTAATTAATGAATTATAAATATCCAAGTAAATTATTGGGCAAATCCACTGGATTTGGATTTCAAAAAGCTAGTAATCCAATCCAATCCATTTTATTGGATCGGAGAATTTAATCGATTCAATCCATGAATATCCATGGATTTGTAGATGTCTTGGCGCCAAGGATCTATCCATTGAGAACACTGCGTATATCACTGTTCTCTACCTCCAGATTTCTGAATCCATAGTCTCGAGATTCTGGACTAGAGCTCGATCACAATTACCGTTACTTTCTAAATCGTTTACACTTTCGCCATGTCCCAATGGAGTCCAGAAACTATCAGCATCCATGGATACTCTACCCCTCCAAAGACCAACAGCCGCTCTTCTACGCCACCTCCAGCACCAGAAAACTCTCAGGTACCCAAGGACCTTCGCCCTACTATCCTGACCGCCCGCAGACACCCCAACACTAATGAAGTTGTTAAGGAAGTCAACGATTTCTTCCTTGAGAACTGGCCCTTCCAGACAGAGAAACACCGAAAGCGCTTCATTGATGAGGGCTATGCTTGGTTCGTGTGTATCAATTGCCCCTTGTCGCTGGACGAGAGAATTCATTGGGGCTGCCGCCTCCTGACCACCGGATTCCTGATCGATGACCTTTTGGACCGCATGTCTGTTGAGGACGGAGCCGCACACAATATGAAGGTCATCGAGTGCGCACGTGGTAACCTGCTTCCAGACCGCAACATACCAGCTCAACTTATCATGTTTGATCTCTTCAAGAATATGAGGGAGGTAGACAAGCAGCTTGCAGACGAGTTACTCAAGCCTACTATCGACTTCCTTGTCGCGCAGGCGGATGGCAACAGGATGAAGCCCATGAATTTGAAGGAGTACTTTGCTTACCGCGATGCCGATCTTGGCAAAGGGTAGGTAGGCCCAGCGCTCCGATTCAGAGCTATATGTTGATTGATCTTAATAGTCTACTCTCCGGAGTTATGTGATTCTGTGCTGGCCTCTACATGACCCCGGAGGAGCTTGAACTCGTCAAACCTGTGGAGGAGAATTCTATGAAGCACATTACGTTTGTCAACGACGTCTGTAGTTTCGAGAAGGAGGTCTTAGCCGCTCAAATCGACTTTGAACTTGGCGCAATCTGCTCCTCGGTACCAATCGTCATGGACTTGTGTGGCGTAGGTGAGCATGAAGCGAAGCGTATCATGTGGCAGATAGTTCGCGCGTGGAAGGTCCAACACTTCGAGCTGGTGAACGAGATCCTCAGTAAGAATTCGAGTCCGGTCCTCATTACCTATCTCAGGGGTTTAGAGTACCAGGCGGCTGGTAATGAGTTGTGGAGTCTCTTAACGCCACGCTATAACAGGACTGGGAATCTTGCATTCACAGAGGGGCGTTGAGTTGAAAACGGCGTAGTATTCTTTTAATTTACCTTCACAGGATTCTTTT
>Ga0302320_10028041_pt1 | contig 10824 bp, 6 predicted proteins | sample Bog_T0_3_FD_202130 | JGI IMG/M metagenome (GOLD analysis project Ga0302320, IMG submission 202130) | Peat permafrost microbial communities from Stordalen Mire near Abisko, Sweden - Bog_T0_3 | ecosystem: Environmental > Terrestrial > Soil > Wetlands > Peat | place: Sweden: Abisko, Stordalen Mire... | reverse complement strand
CAGATCCAACGCCGTTGCTCTCGTGTCGTCATCCGTCATCACCACCACGGGTACGCCGAGATCGCGGATTTCATCGAAAAACCCAAATTGCTGATGAATCGAGTGCGGTTTCGCATCCAGGTCCAGGATGAGTATGTCGCACTCCCCTCGCGAAATGATTTCCCTTACCGCGCCGCTGCGGCGTTCGAGGCATATGGAAAAGTCGCCGTTGAGCGTCGCTGCAAGAAGGCATTGCAAGTCGGCGTCTTGCGAATATGAGAGAAGGCGAATCATTCAGCGCCCAAAACTAGATTCTTCACGCGCATCGGCATCGCGGACTCCACTGGAATCACGTGCGATATCATGTCAATAGCCGACTCAGATAAATCTGCGGGGTCGGCAGTAAATTTGGCCAAATCTGTCCTTATCTTTCTCTTTCACAATTTAGGCGTTGAACTGCCCGGCGCCATCGCCGGATTGTCAGATGACGAGCAGGTTGTGGGCCAAACGTTTTCACGCCTGGAACTGCCTAATTCGCCCAGCCTGGATTCCCGCGAAACCCATTCCGCCTCATTCCACCCAAACTCTGCGGACTTGTTCGGAGAGTGCCTCTCAATCGCGTTAAAGCCGGGGAACCCCATACGGGTTTACCCTCAGCGCGGCCACCTCGAGGGATGGCTGGGCGCCAAGGTGTGATGGATTTCGCGACAGCACGAGGCCCCAATAAGCGCGATAAAGCGCGATAGATACGCATATTGATTTCAGCCGCTTCGGGGCAGTCTGGGTGCTTGATGGCTGAAACCGGCGCGGGTCTTCGCTCGACCGATTGACGCTTTCTTCTTACTGGAGTTTGTAGTCGTTTTATCGGCGAAGGAGGTTTCCGAGCGGCGGCTCCATTGAGACAGCGGATGCTGGAAGATCCGCAACTCCGCAATTGCGCGTCCTGGACAGTGGAATCCGCCTCCGTTCGGCTGCCGGGTTCGCAAAGCGCCTCGGACCTTTACCCGAGTTGCACTAGCGCGTCGCTGGCGCTTTTTGTGTGGATCGGACGCCCATGGCAGACCGGAAGGAGTGTATACCCAGGCAGCCACTTTGACGCCGTTCGTGTACACGATTGTGAACAGAGCCCGAACGGCCCCGCGTGCGCCGGCGCTTTCCAAATGAATGAAAGCAATAAGTCCGCACGGACCCGCGCCAAACGGACTTCAAATTGCCGATTAGGGATCGACAGACTATGTGTTTAAATTGCAAAGAAGCCGCTGTTCGAATACCTTGCTTCATAGCCCTCATGGTTTTGGCGTTCTCTTATCAGGCGGCCGGCGCCACCTTTGGGAGCGTCGTCGTCATCGGCGGACACGCTTCCGATATCGCGCTGGATGAAATGCGCGGCCGGCTTTACATCGCCAATTTCGCCGGCAGGCGTATCGACGTAATGTCGACCGCCGACCATACCCTGCAAACCCCGATTCCCATGACTGCTCAGGGGGAATCCGGCTCACTCGCCTTGTCGCCGGACAACCGCTATCTGCTGGTCGCGAATTACGACGATTGCGCGGTTACGGCTGCGTGCGCCTTCTTAGCCGGCAGCACGGCGCCTTATCTGACGATCATCGATCTCAATGCTAACGTCCAGACCGTCCTGTCCATCCCCCAGGCCTCACCGCCGACGGTACCTCCACGGGTTCCTCTCGCCGTTGCCTTCGTTAACGGATATCAGGCCCTCCTGGTCACCAGCAGCGCGTTCTATTTTGTGAATGCGGCCGCCGCAACCTTGCAGCTTCTCCCGAGCCCGCCGCTTACGTTAACCTCCACTTCACTTCCGGTGACGTTTGGGACCTTCCCTCCTCAGATCGTGCAGGCGTCGACTGCGGTCTCCGGCGACGGCGCAACGATTTTTGTGCTGGCGGAAGGCACGCAACCGGTGGCCGCGACGCAAACGGCCGGCGCCGTTGCCGGCAGCCAGATTCTGATCCGCTACAACATTCCGTCCTTGACGCTCAGCGCCGCCAGCATCGCATCCACCCCGGCGCTCGGCCCTCGCGTCGTCAGCGCCAATCTCGATGGCTCCAGGGTTCTGGCCGGCTGGGGGCTCGTCAACCAGCAAATTGTTCTGCTGGCCGAGTTCCCTTATCCCACCGGCGCGCTCAATGTGGGCGGCCACGCGTGGGACTCTTCCCGGAACCTGATTTACGCGCAGATCCCCGCCGCGAGTGCGAGTGCGAGTTCGACCGATCCCCCGACGTTGCAGATCGTCGATACCGATAACCTGACGGTGCGTGAGCGTATCCAGTTGCCCGAGAACCTGGGTGGCCGGACCGTATTCAGCAGCGACATGAATACGCTTTACGCGATTTCGGACAGCGGCGTTACGGTTCTCCCGATCGGCTCGTTTCCCGCTGCCCATCGCGTTTCCACACAGGAGGAACAACTGCTGTTCCAGGCCACCGGTTGCGACAGCGGCTTAATGACGCAGACGCTCGATCTGTTCGATCTGGGCGGCGGTGTAACCGATTTCACGCTTTCCGTTCCCGCGTCGACGCGCGGCGTCACGTTCAGCCAGGTGTCGGGCTCGACGCCGGCGCAGGTCAGTGTCACGGTCGATCCCAAAGTCTTCCAGGGACTGACTGGCACCACAGTCGTCCCCCTCACCATTCAATCCAGCGGGTCCATTGGGATCCCCGCCAACGTCCGGCTCCTGATCAACACGAAGGATCCCGATCAGCGAGGTGTGATCCATAGCCTGCCGGGGACCCTCGTGGACCTCGTGGCCGACCCGGTCCGCGGCAGGATCTATGCGCTGCGGCAGGATCGCAATCAGGTGATCGTAATGGATGGCGCAAGTTTCAGTACGCTTGCCGTTTTGCGGACGGGAAACACCCCCACGAAAATGACGTTTTCGAGAGACAACAGCTACCTGATAGTCGCGAACGACCATTCCCAAATCGCCAATGTTTTCGATCTGAACACTCTGGCTCCCGCTCCGGCTCCGTTTATCGTTTTTCCCGGCGGTCACTACCCGCGGTCTATCGCGGCCGCCAACGGAGCCATGTTCGCGGTCGCGCGCAACGCCGGTGCTCCCGCGGGCCTGATCGACCAGATCGACTTTACCAACCGCGCGGCATCGACGCCGGGCAGCCTCGGAGTTTACTTGAACAGTTTACCGCCGGACGCGGTTATGACCGCCTCGCCATCCGGCAGCTCAATCTTCACCGCGATGTCCAATGGCACAGTGCTGCTCTGGGACGATAACTACAGCGCCTTTGAAGCCTCGCGCAACTATCCCCCTTCGCTTGGCGGGTCTTATGCGGCGGTCTCCGATAACGTGTTCCTCGCGGCCGGGATGCTGTTCAACCGGTCCATGGTCCAAACCGGGCCCCTGACGGGCGCTACCGCGGCGTCGAGTGTGCTGATCTCGGGCGTTGACGCCCTGACGGTCAGCGCGGACTCCGCTGCGGCGCCCGGACTGGTTCAGCGGGTGACCACTCTAAGCACCGCGGTACGGCCGTTGCCATCCATCGAGGCGCCCTTGACTCAATCGATCCTGACCACCACGCCCGTGGGACAGATCGGGCAGACTATCCTCTCGTTCCTGCAAACCATGGTGTCCACCAACCACGGCAGCGTCCTGTACCTGTCGATCTCCGGCTTCGTCGAGCTTCCCGCCAACTTCGACCAGCCGGTACCGATTCCATCCATTGCGTCTCTGGGTAACCTGGCCGATGGCGGTGCGGTGGCTCCCGGTTCGCTCATCGCGATTACGGGATCGGGCTTCTCCACTGCCACCGTGGCCAGTGGAAGTCTGCCGCTGCCGGCCACGCTCGGCGGGATCTGCGCAACGGTGAATAGTATCCCCCTCCCTCTCCTTCAGGTGTCGCCGACTGAGATCGATGCGCAACTGCCCTACGAGGTGACGGGAGCCGCGAACCTCGTGGTCGACACGCCCGGCGGAAAGACTGCGCCTTTCACCGTTACCGTCCCTCCGACCGCCGCCGCGGTTTTTCAAAACGGGCAAGCGGGAGGCTCTTCCGGCCTTCCTCTGATCTATCGCGCGGCGAACAACCAGTTGGTGGATTTCACCAACCCCGTGCATGCCGGCGATGTACTGGTCATTTACGCGACCGGTCTGGGCCAGACGTCGCCCGCCGCGGTTTCCGGCGCGGCTGCTCCAGCCAAGCCGATCGAGTCCGCGCTGGTTCTCCCCGCTGTGTCGCTGGGCGCAACGCCGCTCAGCGTTGAATACGCGGGCTTGGTTCCCGGCTGGGTGGGCTATTATCAGATCAACGTCGCCGTTCCGCGCTCCATTAAGAGCGGAGCGCAAGTCCCATTGCAGATTCAACAAAGCACCTTTACCGTGCGCGTGGTCAATCCATAAATTATTCCCGGGGGAAACAGTGAATCGAATCAAGCTAGCCTTTTTTTCTGCTGTCCTGTTTGGGCCAATGGCCGCGGCCGCCTTCGGTCAGGAGTGGTACGCCGGCGCCGGCGGGGGTTACGGCTTCGCGCCGTCTCTTACCGTACGGGGCGCCTCCGGAAGCGCGACCGCCGGTTTTGAGAATGGCTACTCAGTCGGCGCGTTCTTCGGCGCGGACATGTATAACTATTGGAGCGGCGAAGTGCGCTATCTCTACCGGCAAAGCGATCTCAAATTGGAGTCGGGCGGCGCGTCCACTCGCTTCGCGGCGAACACCACCGTACTGAATTTCGACTTCCTGTGGCACTCCCGTCCGCGGGAGTCCTCCGTCCGGCCGTTCGTCGCCTTTGGCGCGGGCATGAGATTCCTGGATGGAACCGGAACGGAATCGGCGAGCCAACCGCTGGGGAGATTCGCCGGTCTCACGCACACCCTGGAGTCGCTTCCGGCGGGCGATGCGGGCGGCGGCGTAACCGTTAACTTCCATAAATCGTGGCAATTTCGCGCTGAGGTCCGGGACTACATCGGCCCGGCTCCGCAAAAGGTGATCGCGGCCGCGCCGGGCGCGACGGTGAGCGGTTGGCTGAACGATATTATCGCTACTGTGTCGATCGCCTATCGCTGGTAGCCCCGCGCACTCCAAACAGCGCACCTGCCATGTCTTCAGAGCCCATTTTGCCGATGGAAGCACGCTTGGGAGCTGCGGAAATCAACCCCACTCACGCGCGGATCGGGGGGCTCCTTTCGATCCTCCGAGGTGACTTCGCGGGGAGGACTGGAAACAATTGTTCACACCACCGGACCTCCGGCTTGACGCCGCCGCGTGGTTCCTTCGACTTAGGACCCAGCCAGTGTCTTCGCGGGGATACTGCGTAGTCAAGGTACTGTAAACGAATGTCGACACCACCGGCCAGCGCGACTATGTAACTAATTGATTCTAATATAGATATAGCTAGGATGCCAGTTCGATCTACGGGCCTTCAAATGCACTCTGAGTTACGTCAGCTCAAGGTCGTCTTGAATGAACCGGAGAGTATTGATCATCGTCTTGTGCGCGCTCGTGCTATCCGCGTGTGCCAGTTATCTTGTCATTCTGGCAGTTGGAACCCGCGTGAACGCCGCGAAGATGCCGCCGTCGGTGGAACTCGCCGTGGCAGCCCGGGATCTTGCAGTTGGAACACTGATTCGCGAAGCCGACTTGAAAATGGCCGGCTGGTTCGGTCGGCCGCTTGCCGGCGCGACCCTCAAACGCGATGGCTTTCTGAACCGGGCTGTTGCTTCCCCGATCTACGAAGGTGAACCGGTAACGGAAAACCGTCTCGCTCCTAAAGGTTCACGCGGCGGTTTGGTTGCGATGATTCCGCCGGGAATGAGGGCGTGCGCGCTCAGAGTAGACGAGGTGGTTGGCGTCGCGGGATTCGTCGTCCCCGGAATGCGCGTGGACGTACTGATGACCGGGCTTCCGCCCGGAGGAAACCCGCTCGACGGACCTCAGGTACGGACGCTCCTGCAAGACATTCAGGTCCTTTCCGCGGGAACCAACTTCCAGAAAGATCAGGAAGGCAAGCCGGAACCGGCGCAGGTTGTCAATCTGCTGGTGACGCCGGCCCAGGCTGAAGTTCTCAGTCTCGCCGGCAACGGAACACATATTCAATTGGTCTTACGGAACCCCATGGATACCAAGCTCTTAGGGCTGCCGGGCACTTTCATGTCGGATCTCTTCGGCGGTGTGCGCTCGCTTGCGCCGGTTCCAGCGGTTCTATCGGTTCGCCAAACCAGAAGCGCACCGCCGGCCATGCATCCGGCCGCGCCGGTCATCGCCGAGCCTGCGGCTCTCAGTCCGTACGTCATCGAAGTGTCAAACGGAGCCGCACACACCCAAGTCACATTCACCCGGTCCGGAGGGAAGCAGTGAAAAACGGGCGGTCGTGCGGCGTTGCGATGATCTCTGTGGCAGGTTTGATTGCCCTGTCATTCGTGAACGCAGCCACCGACCAAAAGACTGAAGGCCGGCCGCCGGTACCATCCGATCCCCCGGCGACGTCAGCCCGGGATTTGCCGGCCGATCTCGTGCTGACTGTCGGGAAGTCCATGGTCATTGACAGCCCGCTGGCCTTCGAGCGCATTTCCGTGGGCTTTGGAGACATAGCGGAAGCTACGGTAGTCAGCCCGCACCAGTTACTCCTGAGCGCCAAGACGCAGGGAGTGACCAGCCTGATCATCTGGCAGGAGGGAGGAACCAGGCGCTTCTTCGATATCACGGTGCTGGCCAGCCGCTTCCTGGAGGATCGACAGGTCCAAGACATCAAAAGTGAAATAGAACGGGAGCTGCCCGGACAGAATGTCAATTTGAGCCATGAGAACGAGACGGTGTTTTTGCGGGGGACCGTCAAGGATGTGACGAGCGCCGACCGCGCGGTCTCAATCGCCTCTACCCTGGGAAAAACGGTGAACCTTCTGTACGTGGATGTGCCGCCTCCGGAGGAGCAGATTCTATTGAAGGTCAAGTTTGCGAGTGTAGACCGGAGCGTGACGAGCACACTGGGGCTCAACATTCTCAGCACGGGCGCGACTAATACCGTTGGATCCATAGGCACGCAACAATTCTCTCCTCCAGGATTGTCCTCGTTCCAAGGCGGTAGCCCGGTCGCGGCGACAATTTCGGATGCCCTCAATCTCTTCTTATTTCGCTCGGACCTGAATCTGGGAGCGACCATCCAGGCGCTGGAAGTAAAGGGGCTCCTGCAAATTCTCGCCGAGCCGAACATGCTCGCGCAGAATGGCAAGGAGGCCAGTTTTCTTGCCGGCGGCGAATTCCCTTTCCCAACTGTGACTGCCGGCACGGGAGGCACTCCGATGGTTTCCATTCAATTCCGCGAATTCGGCGTACGCCTGACCTTCACGCCGACCGTCACACCCCGCGGAACCATTCATTTGCGAGTGGCGCCCGAAGTGAGCGCCCTGGATTTTACGAACGGATTGTCGGTCAGCGGCTTCAATGTCCCGGCGCTCACCACGCGCAAGCTGGATACCCAGGTCGAACTAAACGAAGGGCAGAGTTTCGCGATCGGGGGACTTCTCGACAATCGGACCACGGATTCTTTCGAGAAAATTCCTTTCATCGGGGACATTCCGCTTTTGGGAAAGCTTTTCCGGTCCAAATCCGTTTCCAAGCAAAACACCGAACTGATTGTCATTGTGACGCCCGAACTGGTTCGCCCGATCCCCGTGGGTCAGCCCCTGCCTAAGTTGAACTATCCCACGCCATTCCTCAAACCCAACACGCCCACGGAGCCGCGAACTCCAGGAGTCAATGCAACAGGCAGCGTACAGGTCACGCCACCGGCCGCTGCGATACCCATCGAAAGACTGATGCAAAGCTTGCAGCCGTTAACGGTGGTGGTTCCGCAAAGCCCGCCAGCCGCCGCGGCCCCGGCAAAACCGCCCGCCGTCCCTTCCCGGTGAAATGTGGAATCGGAGTTTGAGGCCGGCAGAGACCTGATTGGCCTGGAGCCTGCTCTCTCGGGGTTGGCGAAGACCTCCGATGCTTCGTCCTCGCTGAAGCCCGCTGCGATCACTCGAAAACTGCCGTACGGCTTGGGCCCGCACTTTGAGCGTGTCGCGCCGTCATTGGCACGTAGTTCGCGATAACACTAGAAGTTTGTGCGAGATAGCGTTAGCTATCGGTGTGCCATTTACAAATCCCTGGGTCCGCCAGGACGTAATCGCTCATTGTCCAGCATGAATCCGTCTGAATCAGGGTAAGGTGACAAGATTTTATCACGTGACAACATATTGTCACATTGGCTTTTCGTGCCTGCCGACAAAAGCAATCCCCAAGGGCTGACTCAAAGATCTCGCTGCGATCGTTAACCCCGAGCCAACGCGGGTCATAATTAAAATATCGTTACGATATTCCATTGACAATACTCGTAGGGTGCTATAGTGAATTCATTATAAACTGCTAACTTGTTTTGGCGACGATGACTTTCGGCGCGACCAGGATGGCGCGTTTTGGGTAACGGAGGGCTTCTCCGGGTCAACAGGAAGAAAAGAGAGCTGTGCCCTTTGCGACCACACACTTCGATACTTCCCCGTCGCCAGTCGGCCGCTGGCTTGTGGACAACGGTTCCAAAGAACTGGAGTCGCTGCTCCGGGCGATCATCTGCCACTCTGCGGTGCCCATCCTGATCGCAGACAGCGACTGCAATTACCGGGAGGTCAATGCCTGCGCGGGCAGGTTATTCGGTCTTCCGAGGGATAAGATCGTAGGCCGCAAGGTGGATGATTTCGCGGAGCCGAGCTTCAAACCTCAAATTTCGGAGTTTTGGCAAGCTCTTCTGGACAAGGGCGAGCAGGAAGGCACGTTCCGGCTTGAGCGTCCGGACGGAAGTCTGCGTGACGTGGCCTATGTGGCAAAAGGGAACGTCTTGCCAGTGCGGCATCTCCTGGTCCTGCATGAAAAGACGCCATCGTCACAAACCGGTGGTTTTGTCGACGAGGACGAGGATCGGATTCCGGCATGGGTCACGGATTATGCGCTGTTCCTGTTGGATTTGGACGGGCAGATTGTCGCGTGGCACGCGGGCGCGGAACGGATTTACCAATACACCGGAAATGAGGCCATCGGGCTTAATGTCTCTTCTCTTTATACCAGCGAAGACATTTTGGACGCAAGGGCGCAAGGGGAATTGAAAAGGTCCGCTGCTGCAAGCCACTTCGGAAGTGAAGGCTGGCAGGTGAAAAAGGACGGGTCGCGATTCTGGGCCAACGTCGTGACGCTGGCGCTCCAAGATGAAAGCGGAGAATTGCGGGGTTTCGCAAGAGTGGTGCGCGACTTTAGCGAGCGGCATGAAAGGGATGAAGCGTTGCGGCGCAATCCCGCGCGCATCTGGCCAATGGCGGCGGAATCGGCCATCGTCGGTGTAGTTTCCGGTGAGTTTGACCTTACTCCCGATGTGAATGAAGCTTTTCTGGCATTAGTCGGATATACCCGCGAAGATTTCCTGGCAGGCCGGATTCGCTGGCCCGATCTCACTCCGCCCGAATACGCCGCACTGGATGAGTTAGCGTACGAAGAAGGCTTGCGGTTCGGAGGCTGCACACTCTTTGAAAAAGAGTTGATCCGTAGCGATGGCGCCCTGGTCCCGGTCCTGGTTGCAACCGCGGTCTTGAGGCTCTCTCCTTTCCGATGGGTCACATTTGTGCAGGATCTTCGTGAGCGCGACCGCGTTGAGAGTACCTACGATCGGAATATTCAAAAGGACGACGTCAACGAGCGCTTCGAAGCAATGGTCGGCAACAGCGCGGCGCTCCGGCGAGTTCAGCGTCTGATTGAGGTGGTTGCGCCTACCGATGCGACCGTGTTGATCCTGGGGGAAACCGGCACCGGGAAGGAACAGGTAGCGCACGCCATCCATAAAATGAGTTCGCGAAGGGATCTTCCCTTCATTACCTTGAACTGTGCCGCCATTCCCGCCGGGCTTCTCGAAAGCGAGTTGTTTGGATATGAGAAGGGGGCCTTTACAGGCGCTTCGTCGCAAAAAGTCGGCCGCTTTGAGCTTGCGAACCACGGAACGTTGTTCTTGGATGAGGTGGGCGATATCCCGTTGGAACTGCAGTCCAAGTTGTTGCGGGCTTTTCAGGAGAAGTCGATTGAGAGGCTGGGGGGGACCAGGACGATCCCGATTAACGTCCGCCTGGTGGCGGCGACCAACCGGAATCTGACCCGGATGGTGGGGGATAAGCTTTTCCGAAGCGACCTCTATTACCGGCTGAAGGTTTTTCCGATCACGACACCTCCGTTGCGCGATCGCACCGAGGACATACCGATCCTCGCCCAGCACTTCATGAAGAAATACGCCTCGACAATGAACCGGCAAATTGACGAGATTCCATTGGAGACGATGCGCACTCTGGTGAACTGGCCATGGCCGGGGAACGTACGGGAACTCGAGAACTTCATTGAACGATCGGTCATCCTTTCGAGAGGACCCACTCTTCATGCTCCCTTAGCCGAGCTACGGGAGGAGGCACTGCCGCTCGCCGGCAATATGACTCTCGACCAGGTGGAGCGGGAGCACATCATCCGAGTCCTTCGCGCGAGCGGAGGGGTGGTGAGCACGGCCGCCAGCCGGCTGGGACTGCTCCGGACGACCCTGCACGCCAGGATGTTAAAGCTCGGCATCTCTCGCAAGGACCTCTGACAATATTTCGTCAGTTGATAACATATTGTCATCCGTTAATCGGCTCGTCCGGCGAATCGGCTTCACGAGAGATGATACTCGCAAAGGGTCGGGAACCGTCATGGCGATTCGGCATCTCCGCGACCGTAGCTGGGAAGGGCACTGGTACGAGAGCAAGGTGGGGACCCCGCAGTATGGCGGAAGGAACCACCGACCCAGACGGCACTGTTCTGCGGAACGCGGGCACGA
>Ga0302320_10028040_pt1 | contig 10824 bp, 11 predicted proteins | sample Bog_T0_3_FD_202130 | JGI IMG/M metagenome (GOLD analysis project Ga0302320, IMG submission 202130) | Peat permafrost microbial communities from Stordalen Mire near Abisko, Sweden - Bog_T0_3 | ecosystem: Environmental > Terrestrial > Soil > Wetlands > Peat | place: Sweden: Abisko, Stordalen Mire... | reverse complement strand
CGGGGATCGTCGAGCGCAGCGACTCGCTCACGCAGGAACTTGAGGATACGGTCGGAGACGGGCTTGTCGAGCTTTTCCAGTTCGCGACGGGCGTCGGGGTCGAACTCAATCGTCCAACTCAATACTTCAAGCCATGTTCGCGCATAATTTCCTCGAGCGGAATGGTCTTGGTTCGGCCCGCTTCAATCGCTTCCATTCGCTTCTCGGCCAGATAGATGTCTTCCAGATCGTCAAGGTGCTGAAGGATGGCTTCGCGGGCGTAATAAGTTTTCGTCCGCCCTGTTTTCTTCGCGAGGCGGGCGAGGCGTTTTTCGATTTTGTCGGGAAGGCGGATGGCTAGCATGGGTTATCCTTTGCTATACAATTATAGCACTTTGTCCAAAGCGCCTATGGAGCAAGACTTATGAAGGCAGCGACGGCACTATTACTTGAATTCCTTGTTTGTGCCTCCTTGGCAGGTGGCCAGACTAATGGAGGATGGTATGTTCCGACGACCTTGCCAAGGCAGAAGGGGACAATCGCCGCGTTCGAGTTAACGTGAGCGTTACTGAGGCGATGGCTCAGAAGAAGATTTTGCCGGACGCTTCTGACCTAAGACATACAAAGACGGACTCAACGATTATTTTAAGAACGCTCATCGGAAAGGACGGCAGCGTTCGGTGTGCCGATCCCATGCAGGGCGAGAAGGATCTTTTTCAACGAAGTATAGATGCAGCCAAGCAGTGGCAATTTCAGCCTTACCTGCTGAATGGACAACCGATTGCTGTCGAAACGACAATCGAGTTTGTGTTCAAGAAAGGTAAGGTAACGGCGCGGTAAAAAAGGCTAAAGCCCATGAACTTCGAAAACATTCTTCTGGAAAAGAAAAACGCGATTGCTTACGTTACCGTCAACCGGCCGAAGGTGCTGAATGCGCTGAACATGGCGACCATGGAGGAGTTGCGGGCGGCGTTTCATGACATCAAGAATGATGCGGCGATTCGCGTGGTCATTTTTACCGGGGCGGGGGAGAAGGCGTTTATTGCGGGGGCGGATATTGCCGAACTGGCCAAGCACGATGCGGTTTCCGGCAAGGAGTATACGCATCGCGGGCAGAATGTTTTGAATTTGATGGAGAATCTGGGCAAGCCGGTGATTGCTTGCATCAATGGATTCTGTCTAGGGGGTGGGTGCGAGATTGCCATGGCTTGTACGATTCGCCTCGCCAGCGAGAATGCGAAGTTGGGGCAGCCGGAGGTGAAGCTGGGGATTATTCCGGGATATGGCGGGACGCAGCGGCTGCCGCGGCTGGTGGGCAAGGGGATTGCGATGCAGATGGTGCTGACGGGGGAGATGATCACGGCGCAGGAGGCGCATCGCATTGGGCTGGTGAATGAAGTGACGATTTCCGCGGAGTTGATTCCGCGGGCGGAAGCGATTGCGGGGAAGATCATCGCTAACGCGCCCTTGGCGGTGCAGTATGCCATGGAGGCGGTGAACAAAGGGATGGAGATGACTTTGAGTGAGGGATTGTATTTGGAAGCGGTGTTGTTTGGGGTGAGTTGCGCGACTGAGGATAAGAAGGAAGGGACTGCGGCGTTTTTGGAGAAGCGGGCTGCGGGGTTTCGGGGGAAGTAACAAAGTCAAAGTCAACGTCAACGTCTTTAACACAGGGGACACAGAGGCTACGGAGATCGGACACGAAAGAGTTAAAGATTGAGAAGGTGCGGGATGCGAACTTACCGGCGATTGAGGGCGGGCTCAGCGCTGTGGGGATGAGATTTGCGGTGGTGGTGTCGCGCTTTAATTCCTTTATTACGGAGCGACTTCTCCTGAGCGCCTATGATGCGCTGCTGCGCTCGGGCGCTGAGAAAGAGAATATCGATCTTGTACGCGTGCCGGGAGCTTTTGAGATACCGCTGGCCGCGCGGCAACTGGCGGAGACCAAGAAGTACGATGCGATTGTTTGCATTGGTTGCCTGCTGCGCGGGGATACGGCGCACTACGACGTGATTGTGAATGAGGTGACGCGGGGGATTGGGCAGTCGGCCCAGGAGACGGGGGTGCCGCACGCGTTTGGGGTGCTGACTTGTGAGAATCTTGAGCAGGCGATTGACCGGGCTGGGCTGAAGATGGGGAATAAGGGATTTGAAGCGGCGCTGGCGGCGGTGGAGATGGCGTCGTTGAGGGGAGCTATCAGCTCTCAGCCGTCAGCGGTCAGCAAGAAGAAGCAGATTCCTCGCGATAAGGCCGCTCGGAATGACAAGAGTATGGGTCGGAATGACAGGAGTATGGGGCGGAATGGCAAAGGTACGGGTCGGAATTACAAGTCTTTGGTCAGCGGTAAAGAGCCGAAGAATAGCAAGCCGAAGGCACGCAAGCGGTAAGCACTGGCCAACGTTTACATTCGAAACGCTTCCTGTAAACTTAAACATCAACCAAAAACTGAAGGCCGATAGCTGACGGCTGACAGCTTCTTATGGGTACACGCCGTAAATCCCGCGAATTGGTTCTGCAGATGTTGTTTCAAGCGGACATGGGGAAGCAGACGATCGATCACGTGCGGCAGACGTTTTGGGCGGAGCACGCGACGACTGCGGCGGAGGTGCGCGGGTTTGCGGATGATTTGTTTCGGGCAGCCAAGGACCGCAGCGCAGAGATCGATCAGTTGATCGAGAAGCATGCCGAGCACTGGCGCATGGAGCGCATGGCGGCGGTGGATCGGAATCTGTTGCGGTCCGGAGTGGCGGAGTTTCTGGCTTATCCGGAGACGCCGCGGGCGGTGGTGATTAATGAATCGCTCGAGATCGCGCGGAAGTTTTCCAGTCCGGAGTCGGTGCAGTTTGTGAATGGGGTGCTGGATAGTGTGGCCAAGGAACTGCAGAAACCAGCGTAGAATTTAAGGATTGCGTGATCGGACGATTTGGCGATTTGGAAGGCGCATTGATTCATAGGACCGATTCTGATCGATCTCGTCTGATCGATCATCCCGACTAAATATTCTGATCGATTCATTCTCATCGCTGCGGTCCTTACATCACTTAATCGCTCAATCACCCGATTCCGTAGTTCCTACCGCAACGGCGGCTTCCACCGGCATATTGATCACCTGCGCCCTCAGGGGCTAAAGGCCGAATCTTTGGAGCGATTGAAGGGCACGGCTGAAGCCGTGCCCTACCCGAACTTTCACCGCCCGGTCGCTACTTTCTTTACTCCCTCACGGTTTTATGGCCACGATATTCAGCGAGCAGGTGTAGGAGGAGTAGCAGAAATTGTTGGAGGAGTTCGCGAGCTGGGAGAAGGGGATTTCCATCACGTCCAAATTGAGCAGGGTGTTGAGTTCGTGGAGAGTGCCGTCGGTGCCGGCGACGTAGATCAGGGTGCCGTCGACGGTCATGTCAGCGGCGATGGGAGCGGCATTCCCGGTGAGCTGGATCGTGCCCGTAACTCCCGTGCTGAAGTTGTAGACCAGAACGCCCTGGTCGGTGGTGACGATGTAGACCTGATTGGAGTCCGGGGACAAGAAAAAGCTGATGGGGTGGAATGGGGGTTTGTTGAGGGGGATATGGATTGGATTGAAGGTGGTGGTGGGGCTGGCGGCTTCGGTGGCGAGCGTCAACGTCTGCAAGGGGCAGAGGGTTGTCGGCGCGGGGGCGGAGCGCGTGATGGTCGATGTGGCGAAGACATCGAGGCCGGTGTTATCGACGCCGATGAAGACGTCGACGGCATTGGGGGCGAAATTTGGCGCGCTGTTACTGAAATCAGTTTGATAGAGGTTTGGGATGAGTGCATTGCCGGTGGGAGCGCTGCCGGGGGGAATCATCTTCAGGAAGAGCGGAGTTGCAGGGAGTCCGGTGATCGAAAAGGTGCCGCCGGCATCCGCCGATGCGGGCGCGTTGTTGCAGGTGTTCAGGACTGGGATGCTGGCAGTGGAGCTTCCTCCCGCGATGAAAGCGAAGGCTCCGCTGGAACTGAACGCGATCGCATTGGCGGGCGCGGTTAGCGCGGGCAAGGTTTGCAGCGATTGCAGCGGAGAGTAGACATACAAAGTGTTGCCGCCATTGCCCAGGATGAAGGCTTTCGAATTATCGGGCGAAAACACGGCGAGGGTCGCGCTGTTGATATTGAGGGCGGTCGCGGTGGCCGAGGAAGTGGTGTTGACGACGTAGACCTGGTTCGGGGTGGAGATGGTGTCGGAAAAAACCGCCAGGCTTCCGTTGGGGGAGACGCCGATGACTTTGCCGGTGACCAGGCCGAGAAGAGTCTGCGCCGCGGGCAAAGAGGTGAATGGGTTGGTGGAGGAAGAGCCAAGGTTGGAGGTGGTAATGAAGAACGACCCATACTGGCTGCCGACGTAGGCTTTGTCTCCGGCGGAGTCGAACAGGAAGGAATTGGGCGGGGCGGGCAATGGGAACGGGCTTGCGGCGAGGTTGGTGGTCGTCGAAATGTCGTATAACGCGACCGTGCACTGCGAATTGCTGTAGCAATCCTGACTAGTGGCGAAAACGCTGGCTGAATTGGTAGCGCCGGTGACCAGGCCGGAAATCGCGGAGACGGGATACACCGGCTGCGGGACATAGAGGTTGGTTGGGGTTCCCGCAATGATCGGCACCGCTGGGATATTGCAGGTTGGGGGTGTGCAGGAGGCAGTGATGGCCGCCGCTCCCGGCTGCGTGGTGGTGATGTTGCAGGTGGAACCGGCGCCGCATCCAGCGGTCGCGCTGCCGGCGGTTAACGCCGCCGGGGCAGTGGAAGTCCAGGTGAGCGGTGGGGACGGCACGATGCAGCCTTGCACGTCGACGGCAGTGGCGGTTACGGTTTCGGAAACGCCTTTGTTGGCGATGAAGGTGGTGTCATTAATATTCTGCGCGCCGTTGGAGCCAAGCTCCAGGGAAATGCATTGCACGGGGCAAGTCTCGGCGATGTAGGGCTGGCTGGAAACTCCCGAGGCGGAGGCGACTACCTGGGTCGCCCCCGGAGTGCCGGCGACATACTGCGCTTGATTGGTGGGGTAGTTACTGGAGCCGCTCACGATGGGAGTTACTTTGACGACGGTTGCGTTGGGTTCGTTCCAGGTGAAGGGTCCGACGGAGGGGGTGATGTCGACGCCCTGGCTGAAGGCGGTGGCCTGCAGGGTTTGGACCTGATTTTGGGAGATGCAAGAACAGACTCCGTTTAAGCAGTTATTGGTTTTGAAGGGAATGTCGCAGGCGATCGGGAGTGCGGTTTGCGCTGGACACGCCGGCGGCGGAGGATTGACCGGAGGGACTACGCTGATTTGGATGGTATCGATGGGGGCGTGAACGAAGACCAGCGTGGGCGAGCTGCTGGCGCCGAGAGCGGAGGCAGTGATCTCGGCGGTTCCGCCGCTGCCCGGGGTGCAAACGTTATAGAAAGGAGCGTTCCAGGTTCCGGCGCAGGCGATGCCGGTGGGGGAGATATCGACAACGCTGGAATTGCTGGAAGCGTAGGTGAAGGTCGGCGACACGGCCTTGTTCAAGTCGTTCAGCGCGGTGGCGGTAAAATTGAGGAGGCTCCCGAATTGCATGGAAGCGGTGGTGCTTGGAGTTAATGTAATTTTAGCGGGCGCCGTGGAGGTGCCAGGCGGCTTATGGCCGCCGCAAGCGGGCAGGAGGAGGAATAAAAACACCGCCGAGAATATGAAAGTGAACCGAACGCGACCCAACTCTCCCATGCACCCTCTCGTGGCTCGGGGCAGGATGCGCCACGCGAGCCGCTGGATCTCAATGGCTGATCCTTCCAGCTTGATTCTGAATTATGAATTGAATGGAAAACTTGAGTAGTGTAGAGGCTATAACAGGATTCAGCAAGCCGCCGCGCACTCTATGCCGCCACTTTTCCACGTTGGCAATGGGATGCAAAAAGATGGGGTTGACGATGTTTCGACCGAGTTGCTATATTAGATTGGTTCCGCGAGTTAATCCAAGCTTACTGATTGAGGCTCGTTCGTTCGAGCTGGCTGTGCGACATGAGTTCTGCGAAGTACGCGGGATTTGTGATCGAGTTGTTTGGAAGCGCGTTTCCGGCGAAGTTTGAATTTAGTGCTTATGTAAGTTTCGATCCGGAAATTTTCCTCGCTGAAATGTTCTGCGGTGCCTTTCGCCCTCGGGCTGCTGCCGCGTTGAGTCAGGCGCGACTTTAGTCTGTGAAAGGATATGCGGGACATAGCTGGCGATACGGAGTGCCCCCGAAGTTTGGGCCGGGTGCCACCGTCGGCAGCGAAAACCTGATCGGGAATTCAGAATCTCTGCGCGCGGGTTTGGGCGCGCTGAGAAGTATGACCGGCGGTTTTTCTTGCGCCTGTCAGTCCGGGCCTGCATTAGTAAGGACACAAGGCCGGGAAAGCGGATGAGGCAGTGCGCTGTCCGCGCGGTGAAAGCATGTTTGATTTTTGATCGAAGCGAATGGCTTACGCGAGTAAGCGAGGAGCGGCAAAGAGTGCCTACTTTTAATCAACTGGTGGCGCAGGGCCGGAAGCGGCCACGGTATAAGACGGCGAGTCCGGCGTTGCAGGGCTGTCCGCAGAAGCGCGGTGTCTGCACCCGCGTGTATACGCAGACGCCGAAGAAGCCGAACTCGGCGTTGCGCAAAGTGGCGCGCGTGCGTTTGACCAATGGAATTGAAGTGACGACTTACATCCCTGGCGTCGGCCACAACCTGCAGGAGCACTCGATCGTGCTCATCCGCGGGGGGCGCGTGAAGGATTTGCCGGGTGTGCGGTATCACGTGATTCGCGGCACGCTGGATGCGGTCGGCGTCGCGGGCCGGCAGCAGGGACGTTCGAAATACGGCGCCAAGCGCGCCAAAAAGGGCGGCGAGAAGAAATAACAGTCAGAAGTTCTAGCTAAAAGCTAAGAGCTAGGAGCTAAAAGCTTAAATGCCTCGTAAAGGACATACATCCAAGCGGACCGTGCCAGCCGACGCCGTTTACGGCTCGAACCTGGTGACGAAGTTCATCAATTCGATGATGTGGCAGGGCAAGCGCTCGACCGCCGAGGGCATCTTTTATGAAGCTCTCACCAAGGTGCAGGAAAAGGGCGGCGATGAAGCTTTGAAGTTGTTCACCAAGGCGGTGGAGAATGCGAAGCCGCTGCTCGAAGTAAAGACGCGCCGCGTGGGTGGTGCGAATTATCAAGTCCCGGTGGAAGTGAATGCCGATCGGCGAACATCGCTTGCGATTCGCTGGCTGCTGACTTATGCCCGGGGCCGCGCCGAGCGAGGCATGGTCGACAAGTTAAGTAATGAATTGCTGGACGCCGCCAATGGTAAGGGCGCGGCCATCAAGAAGAAAGAAGATGTTCACCGCATGGCGGAGGCCAATAAGGCGTTCGCGCATTACCGGTGGTAAGCGGAATTAAGTAATTGGGAAATTTAGTAATTGAGTAATTGGAAAGCGACCGATGTTGGGATTTTGACTCTCAAATTTCCCAATTACTAAATTTCCCAATTACCAAATCAGCAACGATTTCGGAGCCCAGAAAGAGTTCATTGTCGTGCCCAGAACAGTCCCATTAGAACGTTGCAGAAATATCGGCATCATGGCTCACATCGATGCCGGGAAGACCACTACGACGGAGCGCATCCTGTTTTATACGGGACGGACGCACCGCATCGGAGAGGTGCACGAAGGCACGGCTACGATGGATTGGATGGAGCAGGAGCAGGAGCGCGGCATCACGATCACGTCCGCGGCGACGACCTGCACCTGGCGCGATATTCGCATCAACATTATCGATACGCCCGGCCACGTGGATTTCACCGCCGAGGTGGAACGTTCGCTGCGTGTGCTCGACGGCGCTGTGGCGGTGTTTGACGCGGTGCATGGGGTGCAGCCGCAATCGGAAAAGGTCTGGCGGCAGGCGGATAAGTATGGTGTGCCGCGAATTTGCTTCATCAACAAGATCGACAAGATGGGCGCGGATTTCGAGCATGCGGTCGATACCATCCGCAAGCGGCTCAGCGCGAAGCCGGTCGCGATTCAGATTCCGATTGGGCAGGAAGATAAGTTTAAGGGCGTCGTCGATCTGATCGGCATGAAGGCCATCGTCTGGAAGGACGAGACCATGGGCGCAGAATACATCACGGAAGAAATTCCGGAAAATCTGAAGAAGAAGGCCGAGGCGTTTCACGCGCAGCTGGTGGAAACCGTCGCCGAGAACGACGACGAAATCCTGCACAAGTTTTTGGAAGGCGAAGAAATTTCGGCGGATGAGTTGCGCAGTTCATTGCGCAAGTCGACCATCGCGCTGAAAGTGTTTCCGGTGGTGGTGGGAACGTCGTTCAAGAATAAAGGTGTGCAGCCGCTGCTGGATGCGGTGGTCGATTATCTGCCATCGCCGCTGGATGTTCCGGAAACCCACGGAACGAATCCTGACAATGGCGAGCAGATTTTCCGCAAAGCGGACGACAAGGAGCCGTTCTCGGCGCTGGCATTCAAGATCATGGCGGACCCGTTTGTCGGCCAGCTGACGTTTATTCGCGTGTACTCCGGACAGTTGAAGACCGGGGATTCGGTGCGCAACGTCCGCACCACCAAGACCGAGCGCATCGGGCGCTTGCTGAAGATGCACGCTAACAAGCGCGAAGAAATCAGCGAGATTCTGGCGGGCGACATTTGCGCGGCCGTGGGTTTGAAGAACGTCGGCACCGGGGACACCATCTGCAATGAAGAGCATCCCATTGCTCTCGAATCGATCACTTTCGCGGTGCCAGTGATTTCAGTGGCCGTTGAACCGAAGACCAAGGCTGACCAGGAAAAGATGGGCATGGCGCTGGGACGGCTGGCGCAGGAAGATCCGACGTTCAAGGTTCACACCGATCCTGACAGCGGGCAGACCATCATCAGCGGCATGGGCGAGTTGCATCTTGAAATCATTGTCGACCGCATGATGCGCGAGTACAAAGTCGAAGCCAATGTCGGCAAGCCGCAGGTGGCTTATCGCGAGACCATTCGCAAGCACTCGGAAGCCGAAGGCAAATACATTCGGCAGACCGGTGGCAAGGGCCAGTACGGGCACGCCAAGATCAAGCTGGATCCGCAACCCGCGGGCATGGGCTACGAGTTCGTCAACGACATTACCGGCGGATCGGTGCCCAAGGAATTCATCAAGCCAATCGATCAGGGAATTCGCGAGGCTCTAGAAGGCGGCATTCTCGCAGGCTATCCGATGGTCGATGTGAAGGCGACGCTTTACGACGGCAGCTATCACGATGTCGATTCGAATGAAATGGCGTTCAAGATCGCGGGATCGATGGCGTTCAAAGAGGCGGCGCGCAAGGCTTCTCCGGTGCTGCTCGAGCCGGTGATGGCGGTCGAAGTGGTTACTCCGGAAGATTACGCGGGCGTGATCATGGGCGACTTGAGTTCGCGACGGGGACGCATTGAAGGGATGGAGCATCGCGCTGGGTCGCAGGTGATCAAGGCGATTGTGCCCTTGGCGGAGATGTTTGGCTATGCGACGCACATGCGTTCTTCGACGCAGGGCCGCGCGGAATACTCGATGCACTTTGCGAGGTATGAGGAGGCTCCGCGATCCGTCTCGGAGGAAATCATTGCCAAGGTGCAAGGGACGACGAAGTGACTGCCAGCGCCGCGGTTCGTTGTCGACCGCAGGTTCTGGGTCAGAGAAGGCAGGCGGACTGAGTTTGGCAGCGTTTTTGGGCCGGAGGGAATTTGGGCAAGATTTCTCCGGCAGGCCGAATCGTACGTCGCTACGGAAGTGATGTGTGAGTCGTTGGATGACGGGAAGTACCGGGTGCGGGATTTCTGGAGTGGGCACCGCGGGTTTGAGATTTTCCGCGAACGGTTTGCGGAGGATTTCGCAGAGTTCGATCGGCGGATCGTTGACGAACTGGCGGAGAGGCAGCAATTCGTTGGCGCGTATTACGAAGCCAACGGGGGTGATTTGGTTCCGGAGTAACGACCGGAGGCAAAAGGGATGACAAAGTAGGTATGGCAGCTCCGCACTTCAATATTTTTGTTTCAGGCTCGACCGGTTCCGTCGAGGACTGGCAGAGGGCCATGAATGCTCCGAAGTCCGAGTTGCCAAAACTGAATGAAGAGCAACGCTCGGTTGCGCGCAAGATGGGCATGTCTGAAGAGGAATACGCGAGGGGCGTGCTAGTGGGGCAGTACGGAGAACGCAGGGAGGTAGAGCGCGGTCGACAGCTGGGGCAGAGAATTGAGGAGATAGTAGGGGGCTTAGGGGCGCCGTATCGACTGGAAGCTCTGATCCGCGAGGGTGTGAAGTTTCGATGGGTCGCTAGAATCGACACTCTAAAAGAGCCGAAAAACATTGCCATCGGAATGGAGTTGGCGGATGACATCATCGATTCTGGAGTGGTCCAGGACTTGGACCGGTTGAAGGTTATTATTCTGGAGGCGCTGGGCCGGAGGGACTTGTTGGGAAGTCTGCAATGACTCTCGAAGGAAGATTGGTCCGCTTTAGGTTGTCTCCTGAGGGCAAGATTGCTTTGAAAGGGCTGTTCGAAAAACAGACGTTATCCGCCCTTGTTGAATCGGTTGACGAGCTTGGCGCTTGGATTCATTTGGGATCCAAGAAGCAAGTGAAGATTGGCGAGACAAGTGTTTTGATGTTGTTGAAGTGGGATTATTTCTCCACCGCAGTGCTTGACTTCAAGCCGCAACGGCCTGTCAAGAAAGAGCGGATGGGATTTAAACCCCAGAGGAGCTAGGAAGAAATGGCGAAAGAGAAGTTTGATCGGAATAAGCCGCACTGCAATGTGGGGACGATTGGGCATATCGATCATGGCAAGACCACGTTGACGGCGGCGATCACGAAGGTTTTGTCGAAGCATAATCCG
>Ga0302320_10028039_pt1 | contig 10824 bp, 6 predicted proteins | sample Bog_T0_3_FD_202130 | JGI IMG/M metagenome (GOLD analysis project Ga0302320, IMG submission 202130) | Peat permafrost microbial communities from Stordalen Mire near Abisko, Sweden - Bog_T0_3 | ecosystem: Environmental > Terrestrial > Soil > Wetlands > Peat | place: Sweden: Abisko, Stordalen Mire... | reverse complement strand
CTTGCCATCCAGATCGATGCGGCATTCCGGCAACTCGCCGAAGGCATGCGCATCCGCACCGCCGTTGTTGTGGGCGGTCTGAGCGAGGCCAGCCAGCTGCACGATATCAAGGCCGGCGCCGAAGTGATAATTGCTACGCCAGGCCGCCTCTGCGACTATCTGGAGCGGCGTCTGATCGATCTTTCCGGCGCCCGAACCGTCGTTCTCGACGAGGGCGACCGCATGCTCGATATGGGTTTCCTGCCCTCTCTGCGAACCATTCTGCAGGAGCTTCCGGCCAAGCGCCAGACGATGCTGTTCTCGGCGACCATCGAGCGATCCGTTGCTTACCTCGTCGACAGTTACGTCCATGAGCCGGTGCGAATCGCAGTTGAAACCTGCGCGAAAACGGCCAGCCAGATAGATCTCTTCTGCTACGAAGTCCCGCAAGGTTCCAAGTTCGATCTTCTGGTTCATCTGCTGAAGCAGGAGAAGGGTTCTTTCCTCGTCTTCGTGAGCACCAAAGAGGGGGCCGACAGACTCTCTAAATTTCTGGAGCGCGGGAGATACAAAGTGGCGTGCATCCACGGCGACCGCTCGCAGAGCCAGCGTAACGAAGCGCTGCAGGGTTTCAAAGACGGCGTCTACCGCATACTCGTGGCCACGGACGTGGCCGCCCGCGGCATTCACGTCGACGACATTGCTCATGTCGTGAATTACGATTTGCCACAGGAACCGGAAAGCTTCATTCATCGCATCGGCCGCACCGGCCGCGCCGGCGCCCGAGGCGCCTCATGGACCTTCGCGGTTCCGCTCGAACGCTCCGAGGTGCGCAATATTGAGAGCCTGCTGGGCACTAAGGTGCAATATCTCGAACTGCCGGCGCTGCCGCGGCCGATCGGGCTCGTGAGCGACGTTCAGGCATTTATGGCTTCGATGGGTCCCGGTCAGCCAGTCGCGGGCGGGCCGACGCCCACGGTTACCAGAAGCTTCTCGAGTGGTCGCCGCCGGTCCGGTCGCCGCTGAGAATTCGGCAATTCCCGCGTCAGGCGCCCCGGCCGTCTGCCGGGGGCATAATAGGCGAGTGTTCGGCCTGATTGCCCTGGAATGGCAGTAATTTCGCACCGATTACATCCCAGCGGTATGGCGCTTTCAGACGCCATCGAATCATTCCATTTTCGATTGGGTCGCAGAGGACAACGCCCAAAAATCCCTGCGAGCACCCGCTCGCTGTCGATAAAGTTTCCACATCCGATTTTCCGGCACGCGCCCCCTATTTGTTCTGGTAAATTTGTGGTTGACAGGCATAAATGATTCATGGCATACTCTATCTAAATAGTAGACATGATCGGGTCTGGCCCTATTCACGAGTGTCGTTGTCGTCGCTAACGCGGCGATTTTCCCTGCATTTCCCGGCGACAGACCACTGAGTACGGCAATACACTCCTGGCTCTCCCGCTGTTTCAGGATTCCTCTCCGTCGACAATGCCGTCACGGGTCACCAGCAACTTCCGAACGGGGTAACAAATTATGGAAAAGGAGCACGAGCAGGCAGTTGCCAGCGCTTCGTCAGGCTTGAACCGCGCGGCGATCGGACTGGGAGCGGAGGCGATCGCTTTGCTCGAGCCGGCCGGATCACAGGTCCGTGTCATATCGCTCTGGCAGCGTTCGCCGGATCACACTCCCGAACAGCGATTCATCGAGTTGAGGCGGCTTCCGTCTGGAATATTGAGATCCACAGCGGTTACTCAGTTATCGGCGGGAACTCCTGCGACAGCGTTACTCCGAGAGTTGATTTCACAGGGTTCGCAATCGTTTTTGTTGTTTCCCTGGCAGGGCGCGGCGAGTGCTCCGACCGGTGTGATTGGCTTTAGAGAATCGAAGCCTCCGGTCGGTTACGTGCCGGAGCCGGTGGTGGAAAATCTGCATCTTCTGGGATGGACGAACTGGTCGGCGAGGGAGATAGTCCGGCTGCGCGGGGAACTGAGAACGGTCAACGAACGGTTAGCCGGCCGCAAACTTGTGGAACGCGCCAAAAGCACACTGCAGGCGGGCCTCAGCATCACCGAGGACTCGGCCTACCAGTACCTGCGAAGCCTGAGCCGAAGACGGAGGATCACTCTGGCGGCGCTTTCGGCGGAGATCGTGGCGGGACGAGGGGATTGCGAGGCTGCGTTCTTCCGCGCCGCATCGGAATCCGATTTCACAAAGCCACCAGACATGCTCAGCGACAGATAACATTCTCGATGTAATTGGTATATTTTTTCGACACTGCGACGAATTACATTTTAGTCGGCAGACGCAGAGCAGGTTTCCTGAGCTTACGAAACTCGTTCCCGGTTCTCCCGATACCACCCGCTGTCCGTTGACAGGGACGTCACGGTCCGAATCTTTTGTTTGAGGACACGCGCAAGTCATAGCCGCCGAATCGCGGCTGGACGGGGTTCCTGCGTTCTCTGGCACCGCGTCCGACGGTCCTTGCGCTTTGCGCCGCCGTGGTTTGCGGAGAGCCACCGCCATACAACGCGGACCGCGTGTGCGCGATTTTGCAGTTCTGACCGGCAATGTTGGCTGCGTCACTGATTTTCACATTTTAAGGAGCGTTTTTTATGGAAGCAACCAGCAGGCCGGACATAAATCCGGCGTCCGAACAGAATTATTGGAAAAATATTCTCACGCGTTGGATTGGCGCGTTTGCGGAGCGGGGACGCTTGCCCTTCGCCGCGCTGTTGTTCGTCTCGGCGGGAGCACTCTTCGCGCAGGATTCCCAGGTTTCCGGACGAATTCTGGATCCCAGTCAGGGGAGAGTCGGTTCCGCCACCGTGCTGCTGACGCGGACGGAAACCGGCGATCGCCGCCTGGCCGCATCGAACAACGAAGGTTATTATTCGTTCCCGCTGCTTGTGCCCGGCGTCTACGAACTCGCCGTTCAGAAAGACGGATTTCAGTCGCAAACGCGCAAGGGAATCAAAGTCGAAACCGGACAGATCAGCACAGTGGATGTGGCACTCGCAATCGGCGAAGTCTCACAGTCCGTGAGCGTGGACGAGGCCGTTCCGCTGCTGCAGGCCGACTCGGCAGCCGTTTCGAACGTCGTGGAGAACGCGACGATCGTGGACATGCCGCTGATCGACCGCCGCTCGACGCAGTTGACACGGCTCAACGGGTTCGTCGTGCAGGTCGGGGGGGGATCGAGCACCGCCTTCGCGATCGCGGGAGGCCGGGGCGGGAACGCCAACTACTACATCGACGGAGGTTCGGTAGAGAACGTCGCGATGGGAACACCCACGCTCTACTTCGATCCGCCCGTGGATGCAACTCAGGAGTTTAACGTTTCGGTGAGCAACTACGCCGCCGAACTCGGCCGAACGGGCGGCGGCGTGTTTCAGATGACTACCAAATCGGGAACCAATGAGTTTCATGGTTCGGCCTATGAATTCTTCCGTAACGACGTTTTGAATGCGAATACTTTCTTTTCGAAGAGCAAGCCGATTCTCCGTTACAACCTGTTTGGCGGGGGAGTAGGCGGACCGATCAAGAAGAACAAGACGCACTTCTTCTTCAACTACGAAGGCAAGCAGCAGATCAGTGCGACTACCCAGAATCTGGTCGTGCCTACGCCGGCGGAACTGAGCGGCGACTTCAGCGCCGCTGGTGTGGTCGTGAAAAATCCGGCAACCGGTACCCCTTTCCCGAACGACGCGATTCCCGCAAGTCTTCTGGACCCGGTTGGCGTAAAGCTCGGAGCGTTCTATCCCGTGCCCAACGCCGGAAACGGATCGCCCACCGGCGCCAACTTCATCGCCAACGACCCCTCCACCACGTCGGTGAACAACTACGTGGCCCGAATCGATCACGTTTTCAACGACAATAACCGGCTTTTCGTGCGCTTTCTGGGGCAACCTGACACCACCACAACCGCACCTGTCTTTGCGGTGGCGGCGGCCGATCCTTTCGCCTACCTGATACACGACTATTACTACAACGGCAATGCCACATGGACGCGCAGTTTCTCCCCGACGCTGATTAACGAGCTGAGTCTTACACTGAGCCGTCGCCAGACGCTGAGCATTTCAGCGGGCGCTAACACCACGATCGATCAGCAGATCGGCCTGACGGGCGCGAATCAGTCCTTCTTCCCGGGAATCGCTCTGAACGGATATTCTTCGCTGGGACAGACCGGAGGCAATGGCCAGGAGCGGCTGCAGACACCTGTCGAAGCTCACGCGCTTAAGGACAGCGTGACCAGGATTACAGGAAATCATCAGATCAAGGCCGGCGTCGAGTACCGGTATGGAAAGGACGGAGAGATCTACGATTCCACCGCGGGCGGAACTCTCGCCTTCACCAACCAGGCGACCGGCAGTCCCGTCGCTTCCCTGTTGCTGGGCTGGGTCAATTCGGGCTCGGTGCTGCAGGCTTATCCGCTGCATTCCCGCCTCGATACCTACGGGGCCTATATTCAGGACGACTGGAAGCTTACTCCCCGGCTCACCGTGAATCTGGGATTGCGTTACGACGTCGATACACCGCGATGGGAGATTAACGGCCGGCAAAATTCATTTAATGCAACCGAGATCAACCCGGTTTCGGGCACTCCCGGAGTGATCACGTTCGCGGGACTCAACGGTCAAAGCACCTACGCCCATAACTGGGATCTGCATAACCTTGGACCCCGCATCGGTTTCGCCTGGACGCCGCGCGAGAAGTGGGTGGTTCGCGGAGGCGGCGCATTGCTGTTCACCGGCGAGTACGACATCGCCGCGCCCGTGGTGCTCTACACGGGTTTCAGCACGCAGGGAACGTTTGTATCGAGCAACAACGGCGCCACGCCGGCATTTCTTCTGAAAAACGGCTTCCCGGCGCTTTCGTCTCCCACGACCGCGCAACTGACACCGGGCTACGGCGCGGTGCCGGTTGGTCAGACCCCAACCACATCCGTTACCTTCTTCCAGCCGAACCGCAATACAGGCTACCTCTATCAGACCAGCCTGGACATTCAGCATGAACTCGGCAGGGGAACGCTGCTGGACATCGGTTTTCTGGGTACCTTCGGGCACGATCTGACGGCGACCGTGCCGCAGAGCATCAACCAGGTTCCCACGGCGGAGTTAGGGCCCGGCAATCTTCAGTCTCTCCGGCCCTTCCCGCAATTCAGCAACGTTCAGATTCTGGGAGCGGACATAGGCAGATCGGACTATCGGGGCCTGAATATTGGCCTCGACCGGCGGCTTACCAACGGGCTGCAGTTTAAGGTCAACTATACCTGGTCGATCTTTCTGGATAATCTCGACGCGCGCAGCGAAGTGGGCAACGGCGTCGCATTCACCAACTATTACAACCAGGCAAACGACTGGGGCCTTTCCTCGAACGACCTGCGCCACCGGCTGGTGGTGAGTACCATCTACGAGTTGCCGTTCGGCAGAGGAAAGCTGTTCCAACCTTCGAACCGGATCCTCGAGGGCGCGATCGGGGGCTGGTCGCTGGGCTCGATTATCGAAGTGCACACGGGGCCGCCGCTTAACATCAGCGAACTGACCAACAATACGAATTCCTATTCGGACGGTGTGAGACCCAACGTAGTGGGCAATCCGGATATTTCCGGAAGCCGGACACGCGCTCAGGAACTGGCCGAGTGGTTCAATACTTCAGCGTTCGCCGCGCCCGCCGCCTACACGTTCGGTAATGCCGGCCGCACCTTCGGAGTGGCGCCGGGATTATTCAGTCTCGACGCTTCTCTGCTGAAAGACATTTCGTGGGAGCGCTGCACGCTGCAGTTCCGCGCAGAGGCTCTTAATTTCACAAATCACGCCAGTTTTGCGCCGCCGAATACCCAGCAGGGCAGCGCCACATTCGGCGAGGTGACGTCGCTGGTCGCCGGCAACCAGGCCCGGATCATTCAGCTGGGTCTGCATCTCAAGTTCTAAGAACGCAGGCGAAAACGCCTCTAAGCCCTACAGGAGTCAATCGATGAAAATCCACTATTTACTTCTTTGCACCTTAACGGCTGCGGTGGGAGTGGAGGGTCAGTCCTCCCCCGCAGCCAAACCGACCCCCGTCGGACAGCAGCACTGGGCGTACCAACCCGTGAAGCGTCCCGCTATACCCGCCGTTCAGCAGAAGACGTGGGTCCGGACGCCGATCGACGCCTTCATCCTGGCGAAACTGGAGTCGGAGGGCATCAAACCCTCGTCCGACGCCGATCGCGCCACCTTTATCCGCCGGGCGACGCTCGACGCCTGGGGTGTGATTCCCACGCCGGACGCGGTGCGGGCTTTCGTGAACGACCAGTCGGCCGGCGCTTACGAAAAGCTGGTCGACCGGCTGCTGGCTTCACCCCATTACGGAGAACGTCAGGCGCGCCGGTGGCTGGATCTGGCGCGGTACGCGGACAGCACGGGTTTCGAGAACGACGCCACGCGACCCAATATGTATCGTTACCGGGATTATGTGATTAACGCGTTCAACAGCGACAAACCCTATGACCGTTTCGTTAAAGAGCAGTTGGCGGGCGATGAACTGGCCCCGGACAATCAGGAGGTAATGGCGGCTACGGGGTTCCTCGCGAATTACCCCGACAATCACAACTCCCGCGATCTGATCGACCGGAAATACGAGATCACGACCGACATCACCGATACGGTAGGCTCCGTGTTTCTCGCCCAGACCGTGGGTTGCGCGCGGTGCCACAACCACAAGTTCGACCGGATCTCGCAGAAGGAGTACTTCCAGCTACAGGCGTTCTTTGCCAATATCAGCGAGACAGCCGACTTCCCCGCGAAAATCGGGCCGGAGGAGACCGCTTACCGGAAACAGGAGGCTGTGTGGGAAGACGCGACGAAAGATGTTCGCGCGCAGATCACGGCGCTGATCGACTCCTTCCGTGAGCAGGGCACCCGGTACTACCACGAACGCTACCTGACGGACAGCCAGGCGGCGATCTTCAAACCGCAGACCCAGTGGACAGCGCAGGACCGCTGGATTAATCATCGTGTCGATTACGTTACAAGCGACTACGCGATCGCAAGTTTCCTTGAAGACGCCGGCGCACGAAAGACGGCCGCCGAGTACAACCCGAAATACGTTGAGGTTCTGAAGCAGTACAACAAGCTGATCGCGGAGCTGAGAAAATTCGATAACCTTAAGCCCGCCAGAGGATCCGACACCTACACGGCCATGACCGAACTCGGGCACCCCGATGCGCCACCTACGCATGTGTTCTTCGTGGGCGATCACGACCGTCCGCTCGAAGAAGTGCAGCCGGGATTTCCCGCCGCGATCGCAAACGGCGAACAGCCTGCTATCGTACCGACGGCGACGTCGTCGGGCCGCCGAACCGCGCTGGCCAACTGGATCGCCAGTCCGCGAAATCCGCTGACGGCGCGCGTCTTCGTCAATCGCGTCTGGAACCAGTACTTCAGCCACGGCATTGTGGAAACAGTGAGCGACTTTGGCAAGGCCGGAGCGAAGCCCGCCAATCCCGAGTTGCTCGACTACCTGGCCGACGAATTCGTCAAACAGGGCTGGAGCGTGAAGAAACTACAGCGTGAAATCCTCCTTTCGAGCGTCTATCGCGAATCGTCGGACTTCCGCGAAGACGCAAACAAGGCCGACCCGGAGAACAAGCTGCTGGCCGTGTTCCCGCGGCAGCGTCTGGATGCCGAAGAGATTCGGGATTCGATCCTTGCAGCCTCAGGCAAGCTTGACGACGACACGGTGGGCGGCCCCAGCGTGTTTCCTCCGGTGCCGAAGGGCCTGAACCCGGGCAACGCGTGGCAGGTGTCTCAGGACGCGCGGGATTTCAACCGTCGCAGCCTCTATATCTTTACCCGGCGCGCCGTTCCCTACCCGCTGCTTGAGGTATTCGACATGGCGTCTCCGGAGCAGGCCCACGCCAAACGGGATGTCACCACTACTCCGCTGCAGGCGCTGACGCTTTACAACGATGAGCAGGCTTTCCAGTGGTCGCAGGCGCTGGCAGGCAGAGTGACCCGCGAGGCGGGCAGCGACGACTCGGCAAGGGTCGCACGTCTCTATCAGATTCTGCTGGCGCGCAATCCCGACGAGACGGAAAAGAAGACATTCCTCTCGTTTCTCGACAGCCATGAAAAGGTCATCCGGAACCAGGCGGGAGACGGGAAGCCGAAGCTTGCCCTGCCGGCCGGCCTGAAGCCTGAAGAGGCGGCGAATCCGGTGCGGGAAGCCGCCTTTGTGGATCTGGTGCACGCGGTCGTGAATTCCAACGACTTCGCGTACCGGTTTTAACGCCAGGTTACAGAAGTTCGCGTTACCGCTCCTTCACCTTCGCGGCTCGGAAGTCATTGCCGAGACGCGCGTGAGCGAGCGGTAGCGAGTACTAACTCGTAAAGAATTCTCAACGGTTTCGAAAAAAGAAGGAGATAAACAGTCATGAGCAAGAAAACATCGCGCCGCGAGTTACTGATCAACGCAACAGCCGGGCTTGGCGGATTCGCTACCCTGAGCATGTTGCTGCCGGGCGGAGGCTTACTGGCCTCGCCCGCGCTGGCCGACACTTTGGCAGACCCCCTGGCTCCCAGGCCGACACATTTTCCCGCAAAGGCGAAGTCGGTCGTCTGGCTGCATCAGTTCGGGGCTCCCAGTTCGCTCGACCTTTACGACTACAAGCCAGAACTGATCAGACAGGCGGGGAAGGAGGTGCCGCCGTCGTTCCTTGAGGGCATCAAGACCAGCACACAGGGCGGCCTGGGCAAGCTCTTCGCTTCGAAGCGGACGTGGAAGCAATACGGGCAGAGCGGGGCGTGGTTCTCCGACATGCTGCCGAATCTGGCCACACACGCCGACGAACTTGCCTTCATCAAGTCCAGCACCACCATCGGGGCCACCCACGACATTTCGGTCCTGAAAATGAACACCGGCGACCTTCGGCCGGGCCGGCCGTCTCTGGGCGCCTGGGTGACTTATGCGCTGGGCAGTGCCAATCCGGATCTGCCGGCGTACGTGGTGCTCTACTGCGGCAAGAGAGAGCCCCCGGCCGGGTCGGTGAACTGGAGTTCGGGTTTCCTGCCGGCTGTATATCAGGGTGTGGCTTTCCGTCCGGGTTCCTCACCCATTCTCGATGCCACCCGCCCGCCGTCGATCGGATCGGCACAACAGCGTGACGACCTCGATCTGCTGAAGCGGCTGAATCTGCACAGCGCGGAGCGGCATCCCGGGGACACGGAGCTTCTGGCGCGGCTCAATTCCTATGAGCTCGCCTACAGGATGGAAACGTCGGCGCCGGACGCGGTCGATCTGACGCAGGAGTCGGATGCCACGCGGGAGCTCTACGGTCTGAACGACCAGGGGAGCGAAGACTACGGCACGGCCATTCTGCGCGCGCGCCGTCTGGTGGAACGCGGCGTGCGTTTCGTCCACGTGGTCAGCGGGTATATCGACGAGGCGGGCCGCGGCGTGAACAGAAACTGGGATGCGCACGAAGACCTCGAGAAGAACCACGGCATTCACACGAAGTCCGTGGATAAGCCGATCGCGGCGTTGCTTACGGACCTGAAGGCGAAGGGACTGCTCGATACCACACTGGTGGTCTGGACCTGCGAATTCGGCCGGACCCCGTGGGGCCAGAGCGGCGACGGGCGCGATCATAACCCCTGGGGCTACACTCAGTGGCTCGCCGGCGGTGGCGTGAAGGCTGGCTACACCTATGGCCAGACCGACGAACTCGGCGTGAAATCGGTCGGCAAAGCGGTCGACACCTACGACCTTCACGCGACCATTCTGAATCAGCTGGGGCTGGATCATCGGAAGGTCACGTTCCTGAACCATGGCCGTTCGGAGCGTCCGACGGTTGTCTATGGCGAAGTCGTAAAGGAGATCCTCGGTTAGGTGAGGACTCTTCAGAAAATGCCGATCAGGTCCGGAGGGCGACTCCTTCCGGGCCTCCCGGGCAAACCAGGAGCGCTGATGCGACGGATTGCCGCACTTGCCGGAATCAGTGCCGCGCTTGTATCCATCCAGGCGTTCGGCCAAAGCGTGGACGACTTCGATGCATGGATGCGAACCATCGACGAGAAGAACCAAAGCGTGCAGCGGAACATTGCCGCCAAAGACGCTAAAGCGGCCACAGACGACGCCCTGACCATGCGGGACACGTTCCGGCTGGTCGAAGGATTCTGGAAGCAGCGCGGCCATGCTCCGGATGCCGTCGATCTGTCGCAGAAGGCCGAGGAGCGTGCGGCGGAGGTCGTAAAGTCGATCGCCGCGAAGGATTTCGATGCGGCGTCCGCGCAGTCCATAAAAATCGCGGAGACGTGCACGGCCTGTCACAGGCTTTACAGGCCTTTATTTTAGTGAATTCGGAAAAAGAAAGGTAAAACGATATGAAGATATTTTTATTAACGATTCTTGTTGCCGGCATTACCCTCGGGCAACAAAACGCCAACATCCAGAAGCGCGCCCCCTCACAGACGAAAGAGCTGACGCGCGCTCAGTTTGAGGACCTGCTGGGGAAACCCGATCAGGTGTTGCTGATCGATCTGCGCAGGCCGGACGAGGTGAAAGATGTAGGTGGCTTCCCGGCATATTTCAGCATTCAGATTGGAGAACTGGAGAAAAACCTGGCGTGGATCCCCCGCGATCGCACGATCGTCACGGTGTCGAATCACAATGCGCGCAGCGGTCAGGCGGCCGACATCCTGACGAAGCACGGATTCAAGGTAGCAGGAACCATCGGCGCGCAAACGTACGAGCAGCAGGGGGGAAAACTCACGAAAATTGTGCCTCCCGCGCGTGCGGCCAGCCCCGATTCAGCGGTTGCGGAGAAGAAATAAAGGCAGTCCGGAGTAAGAGAGCAGGCGGCACCGAATA
>Ga0302320_10028038_pt1 | contig 10825 bp, 8 predicted proteins | sample Bog_T0_3_FD_202130 | JGI IMG/M metagenome (GOLD analysis project Ga0302320, IMG submission 202130) | Peat permafrost microbial communities from Stordalen Mire near Abisko, Sweden - Bog_T0_3 | ecosystem: Environmental > Terrestrial > Soil > Wetlands > Peat | place: Sweden: Abisko, Stordalen Mire... | reverse complement strand
GGTGGCGGCCCTGGTGACCCGCACCCTGGGCTTCGGGGCCCAGGCCATCGCCGCGGCGGGGCCGGCTCTCAATATCCTGCAGTATCTGATCCCGGTTCTGGCGGCGCTGACTGCCCTGATCATTCTTTTCGCCCCCCAGCGTGAGAAACGCGCGATGCTTTTGGAGGCGGCGGCGTGAACGAGCCGCCCCTGCGCATGCAGCTCTATGTGACCACGCGCACCCTGGCGGGCGTTGGGATCGCCCTGGGGGTGATCGCCTCGGTGATCATGCTGATCGAGTTCGTCGAGCTGTCGCGCACCTTGGGCGGCCGGCTCGACATGGGCTTCGTCGATCTTCTCGGCCTGACAGCGCTCAAGTCGCCGGCCGTCATCCTGCTTTTGCTTCCGTTCGTCATCCTGTTTGGGACCATGGGCGCGTTCGTCGCCCTCAACCGCGGCAGCGAGCTGGTGGCCATGCGCGCGGCCGGCGTGTCGGCCTGGCGCTTCACCCTGCCCTCGGCCATGGCCGCCTTCCTGCTGGGTATTTTGACGATCTGCGTCCTCAATCCGCTGGCCTCGTCGCTGAACGAGCAGTTTGAGGATCGCCGTCTGGCGCTCACCGAAGGCCACGCCCGCCAAGGATCGGAAATCTGGCTACGGCAAGGCGACGACCGCGAACAGATCGTCATCCACGCCCGCTCGCACGAAACCATTCGTGATGTCGTGCGTCTGCATAATGTCTCCCTCTTCATCCAGAGCGTGGCGCCGAAAGGGGAAATGGGTTTCTCGCGGCGCATCGAAGCGACCGAGGCGCGGCTGGCCCCCGGATTCTGGCGTCTGACCGATGCGCGCGAGGCGCTCCCCGGCGCCGCCTTGGTCCACGCCGAGCAGCTCTCCATACCCTCGATGCTGGACCATCGCTCGGCCATGGAAAAGGTCGTATCGCCCCAGACGGTGGCCTTCTGGGGATTGTCGGCGGCCATCCGGTCCGCGGAGCTGGCCGGCTATTCCTCCACGGCCTATCGACTACGCCTCCAACAGTTGTTAGCGACACCCCTGCTGTTCGGCGCAATGTCGGTGCTGGCGGCGGCTTTTTCGCTGCGTCTCATGCGGCTCGGAGACCTCGCGAGCCTCGCTGGCGCCGGGGTCGGATTGGGTTTCCTGGTGTTCTTCCTGAACGAACTCTGCGGAGCGCTTGGCGGCGCCGAGGTGATACCGGCCGCTGTCGCAGCCTGGGCGCCCCCGTCCCTCGCCCTTTTGGCGGGGCTCACCCTCCTTTGCTATACAGAGGACGGCTGACAGGTGGGGTTCAACGAATCGAAGCGCGGAGACGTCCACGCGTGGCTGGCGTGAACCGCCTGCGAGCCTGTGCGGCATCGGTGAGGGCCGCGGTCTGCGTCCTGGCCGCGTCCACCGCTGTGATGATCGCCGGTCCGGCGGCGGCCGCGCCCGCCAGCGCCCTGGCCACCAAAGCCCCGCGCCCGGCCGCGCCACGGCCGGATGACGGTCTCAAGGGCGGCGGATTCTACCTCGAAGCCGACAGCCTCACCCAGTTCGACGCCGAACATCGCGTGGTGGCCGCCGGCTCGGTCGAGGCGCGTTACAAGGGTCGCACCCTTCGGGCCGACGAACTGGACTACCGGACCGACACCGGCGTCGTCACCGCCCGCGGTCACGTCAAGATCATCAACGGCGACGGTACCGCGCAGTTCGCCGACGCCATGACTCTGGACAAGGATCTCACCCAAGGGGTGGCGAGCGCCTTCTCCACGCGACTGGCGGAGAACATCAAGATCGCTGCGGCCAGCGCCCACCGGCGTAGCGCCGACGTCACCGAACTGGATCACGTCATCTTCACGCCCTGCCAGGTGTGCGCCGAAAACGGCTCGTCCCGACCGACCTGGTCCATCCGCGCCCGCAAGGTCATCGAGAACCACGCCAAGCAGACCATCACTTTCAAGGACGCCGTGATCCAGGTGAAGGGCATTCCGGTGTTTTACTTCCCGGCCTTCTCCACCGCCGATCCCACAGCGCCCCGAAAATCCGGCTTTCTCCTGCCCTACGTGACCATATCCGGGTCGAGAGGCTTCAGTTATGAGCAGCCCTATTATCAGGTTATTTCACCTTCTCAGGACCTGATCATTGCGCCGCAGATCAACTCGCGCGTCTATCCGTTTCTGAACCTCGAATACAGAAAGCGCTTCTATTCGGGCGTGGCGGATATCAGGGCCGGATTCAGCGTCGACCAGAATTTCACATCGGACGGCGACAAGTTCGGACCGGTCACAGGACACGTCTATGTGCTTGGCGACGGAAACTTCCAGCTCAGCCCGGACTGGCAATGGGGATTCACCGCCGAGCGGACATCCGACAAGTTGCTCTTCCAGAAATACTCCACCAATGATGTCTACAGCGACCGGGGCGGACTCTACGCCGCCGATGGCGGCCGGCTCATCTCCCAGCTCGACACGGTTCGCCAGGACCAGAACTCCTACCTCTCCATCGCCGCGGTGGATGTCCAGGGTCTTCGACCCAATGATATTCAAAGCACCTTTCCGGTCATAGCGCCCCTCATCGAGGGCCGTTTCGAACCGTCGGGCGCAATTTTGGGCGGGCGGCTGCGCATCGAGGGTTCGGCGGTGGGCCTTACACCCAGCGAATCCACCGATGGGGGGCCCGGCGTCGACAGTGATCGCGCCACCCTCCAGGCCAACTGGCAAGCATCCTTCACCTTCAGCAACGGCCTGCGCGTGCAGCCGTTCGTGAACGCCCGGGGCGACCTCTATTACCTCAACAACCTTGCCGCCCCCTACGCGCCCACGGCGACGATTCCCCGCGGCTGGGGCACAATCGGCGCCAACCTCAGTTATCCGCTTATCAAGCAGACCGCCGATGTGACCTATGTGCTCGAGCCCCTGGCCCAGATCGCCATATCGCCCAACACGATCCAGGATCCGCGCATCCCCAACAACGACAGCCAGGTCTGGCAGTTCGACGAGACCAACCTCTTCGAGGTCAATACGTCGCCTGGCTACGACCTTTATGAAGGCGGCCAGAAGCTCACCCTGGCCGGCCGCGCCACCATGATCTTCCCCGACGGGCGAACCGGGAGCTTCCTCGTCGGCCGCACCCTGCAGGCGGAGAGCGATCCGGCGGTGCCCGCCAGCACGGGCCTGCAGACCGCCTTGTCCGACTGGATCATCGGGGCGTCTCTGTCGCCCGCGAAAGGCATCAACCTCTTCTCGCGCTGGCGCCTCGACTCCAGCAATTTCTCCATCAACCGGTGGGAAGCCGGCGCCCAGTTCGTCACCAGCCGGGCCACGGGCTACATCGCCTATCTGCAGGAGGTCGACTCGCCGACAGGCGGCCCGATCACCAGCCTGGATATTCACGGCGAAGTCTACGCCACCAGCCATTGGGGCGCGTCGGTCTACTCCATCGTCGACGGCGGCACATGGCGGCAGAACAGCTTTGGCGTCGTCTATCGCGATGACTGCGTCAGGGTCGAGGTCCTTTACCGGCGCAATGACACCTATAACGGAACCCTTGGTCCGTCCTCTTCGGTGGTGTTGCGCCTAACGCTCGCCACATTGGGCAATACAGGCTACAGCCGCTAACCGGCCGCTCGGGGCGCCATTCGAGGCCCCCGGCGAGATTGACAAGGACGGTAAGATTTCGATGCGGAGACTTGGTAGGTTCGCGTTCGCCGCGCTTATGGGCGGCGCGGCGTTTTGCGTTTTTGGCGCGGTGGGCCCGTCGCCGGCTGCGGCTCAGGACGCCCCACCCGTCGACACCTTGGCGGCGCCGGCTCCTGCGCCTGCCCCCCTTCCGAAAGGCCTCGAGGAAGGGGTCGTCGTCACGGTGAACGACGAGATGATTTCCTCCTATGACGTCGTCCAGCGCATGCGTCTGCTGATCGTCACATCCGGCATCCAGCCCACCGAGCAGAATCTTCCCGATATCCAGCGCGAGGCCGCGCGCTCTCTGGTGGATGAGCGTCTCGAGATGCAACAGCTCCGCGCCGAGGGCAAGACACAGAAGTTCGACCTGATCGCTTCGGACGCTGAGGTGAACGATGAGCTGGCCGAGATCGCCCGGGGCAACAATACCAGCGCCGATCAGCTTCTGGCCCAGCTCGCCGCCCAGGGCGTGGGCGCCGACACCTTCCGCGACCAGCTTCGCGCCGAGATCAGCTGGCGGGGCTGGATCCGCGGGCGTTACGGCTCGCGCGTGGTCGTGGGAGAAGACCAGATCAAGGCCTACCAGAAGCGCATGGAGGCCGAGTCGGGCAAGCCGCAATACCAGATTGTCGAGGTGTTCATCGACGCAGCGCGCGCCGGCGGCATGGACGCGGCTATCCAAGGGGCCACGCAGTTGGTGGGTCAAATCCAGAAGGGCGCGCCGATCGCCGCCGTGGCGCGTCAGTTCTCCAACACCCCGTCAGCCGCCAACGGCGGCGATGTGGGCTGGATCTCAACGGGTGAAATGCCGCCGGAGGTCGACAAGGCGCTCGAGGACCTTCGCCCGGGTCAGTTGTCCTCGCCGATTCCGGTCAAGGATGGCGTCTACATCATCTACCTCAAGGACAAGCGCGCAGGCGGCGGCGCCACCATCGTGAACCTGAAACAGGCGGCCATCGCCCTGCCCAAGACCGCCAGCGCCGATCAGGTGGCGGCGGCCACGGCCAAGCTCGAGGCCCTTCGGCCCCGCCTCAACGGCTGCGACAATCTTTCCGCCGAGGCGGCCAAGGTGTCCGGCGTCGTCTCCGGCGATCTGGGCGAGGCCGAGACCAAGGACCTTGCTCCGGCCTTCCGACAGGCGGCCGAGGCCCTTCAGGTCGGCCAGGTTTCGACCCCCATCCGCACGGACGGCGGCATTCACCTGATCGCGCTCTGCGGCCGGCACGTCGGGGGCGCCAATCAGCTCACCCGCGAGCAGATCGAAAACCGCCTCTTCGGCCAGGAACTGGCGATGATCGCCAAGCGCGAGCTCCGCGACCTGCGCAACTCGGCAACCATCGAGTCGCGTTAGAGGTTGATGGGCCATGGCGCCGGCTCCTCTCGCCCTGAGCCTGGGCGATCCGGCCGGAATCGGTCCTGAGATCGTTCTCAAGGCCTGGCGCGCGCTCAGCGGCTCCGGTCCCGCCTTCTTCGTTCTCGGTGACGCGGCGTTCCTCGAGACCGTCGCCAGCGCCGAGGGGCCGCGCATCGCCACAATTTCCGGGCCGCAGGAGGCCGCCGCGGTGTTTGGGCGCGCCCTCCCCGTTCTCCACACTCCCGTGGCCCAGCCCGTCCATCCTGGTCGCCCGTCTCCGGCGGCCGCCCCGGCCATCATCGAATGGATCAGGTCGGGCGCGAGGCTCGCCCTTGAGGGCGGCGCCTCCGCCCTGGTGACGGCGCCCATCGCCAAGGCCACACTCTACGGCGCCGGCTTCCGCTTCCCTGGACACACCGAATTCCTCGCCGACCTGGCCCCGCCCAGGGACGCCGAGGCGCGCGGGCCGGTGATGATGATCGCAGGGGCCGAGCTGAAGGTCGCCCTGGTGACCATCCATGAACCGCTTTCGGCGGTTCCCGGTCTCCTGACCACGGCGGCGATCGTGAACGCCGGCCTGGTCACGGCAAAGGCCCTCGTCAGAGACTTCGGCATCGCTCGCCCTCGCATCGCCGTCGCCGGCCTCAATCCCCATGCCGGCGAGGGTGGCGCTCTCGGGCGCGAGGAGATCGGGATCATCGCGCCGGCCGTCGCCGCATTGCTCGACCATGGGGTTCAGGCCACAGGACCCCACGCCCCCGACAGCCTCTTCCACCCCGCCGCCCGGGCGCGCCACGACGCGGTCCTCTGCATGTATCACGACCAGGCCCTCATCCCGGCCAAGATGCTCGACTTCTGGGGCGGGGTGAACGTCACCCTTGGCCTGCCGATCGTGCGCACCTCTCCCGACCACGGGACCGCCTTCGATATCGCCGGCAGGGGCATCGCTCGGGCCGATAGTCTCATCGCCGCCCTGCGCCTGGCCGAGGCCATGGCGGCGAGGCGCGCGGCGTGACCCAGGAGGCCCTCCCTCCCCTGCGCGACGCCCTCTCCCAGGCTGGACTCTCGGCCGACAAACGCCTGGGTCAGCACTTCCTCCTCGACCTCAACATCTGCCGGAAGATCGTCCGCCTGTCAGACCTCCTCCCGGGCGAGACCGTGATCGAGATCGGACCCGGCCCCGGCGGCCTGACCCGGGCCCTCCTCGAGGCCGGCGCGCGCGTGATCGCCGTCGAGAAGGACCGCCGGTTTCTCTCGCTTCTGGAGGCCCTCGCTCCGGCCTCGGGCGAGCGTCTGCGCGTCGTGAATGCCGACGCCCTGGGCATAGACGAAGCCGCTCTGGCGGATGGCCCCGCCTCCATCGTCGCCAATCTGCCCTACAATGTCGGCACCCCGCTCCTCATCAAGTGGCTGACCGGCCCCTTCCGGCCCAGATCCATGACCCTCATGTTCCAGAAGGAGGTCGCCCGGCGTATCGTGGCCGAGCCTGGATCTGGCGACTACGGCCGTCTTGGCGTCCTCGCCCAGGCGCTTTGCGAGACTTCCATCGTTATGGAGCTTCCGGCCCGCGCCTTCACCCCGCCCCCGAAGGTCGACTCCGCTGTGGCGCACCTGATCCCACGCGCCGGTCGCCCGGGCGACGCCCTGGTCCAGGCCCTGCAAAAAGTGACCCACGACGCCTTCGGTCAGCGGCGAAAGATGCTCCGCTCCTCCCTCCGCGCCATGGGTGGCGAAGCGCTCTGCCTCTCGGTGGGCATCGACCCCCTCAGCCGCGCCGAGACCGTTCCGGTGGAAGGTTTCCTGGATCTCGCCGCGTCGGTGTTGAAAGCCGGGACAGGCACTCAATCTCGCCCGGAGCGTTAGAGCAGCGTCCTTCGCCTGGGCCTCCCTCCGGAACCGCGCTGCCTGTCCCACCGCACCATGTCCCCGCGTGGGACGCCGGTCGGCTCAGCGCCTCGCGGCGGAACTTCCATCATCGCCCTCCGTTCAGCCTGTTAAGCGGGGCGCAAAAAGAGAATGGAAAACAACATGCGTAAATCGAAGTCCGCCTTTATGGCGGGCGTGATGATGACCGCCATCGCCGGCGGCACGCTTGCGGCGTCAGGCGCCGCCGCATCCACCTATGTGGCCTGCAATCGCTACGACGAATGCTGGAAGGTGCACGAGCGATACACCCGCTATCCGGCCGACGAGAAGATCGTTGTCCGCGACAGCGCTTGGTACGACGCCCATCAGCACGATGCCCAGCTGAAGTGGCTCGCCGATCCGACCGATGATGCAGGCTACTATGCCCGCGATGGCGCCTGGCATCCGTTCTCGGACGCTCCCGCGCCCCATCCCTGATCAAAATCGCGGCGGCCGGCCCTGTCGGCCGTCGCGACGGCACGGACATAGCGCGCACGGTTGACCTTCGGTCGTGCCAGACGATTCTGTGAAAGCGCCAAACGCTTTTCGGGTCGCTGATACGGGTATGCTGCGCTTGCGGCCATCTTTATGTCGCGCGTCGGCGGACAGTCAGAAGAGACTGCGGCGTCCTCTATGATGGCGGAGCGTAGGTCGCCGGCGCCGCCACTGTTCGCGGATGATCGTTTGTTCGCATGGACCCTGAAACGGGCCGGCCCCTGTTTGGTTCGCCGCTTTTGGAGACACGGGGCGGCGGCGGGATCTCACATCCGCCGATTTCGGTGCGCAGCCGCAATTTGGCGCTTGATCGGGGAGAACAAATATAGAACGGTTGGCCCCTCGCCGTCCCGGAATCTCCGCCATGCTCACGCGCAAAATCGACGCCGCCCTCGAAGCCCTGGCCGACTGCCGAGCCTCCCTGCCGGACCTGCGGGATCTCTATCGCAAGGGGTCGCCCGAACGCACCGCCCTGGATGACCTGTTGAAGGCCGTTCGCCGCACCCGTGAAGTGCTCCTCAACCCCAACCGTCAGCTTTCGGGCGAATAGGAACCATCACGCCGCCTGCGACCATTGCAGGCAGGTGTTCGCCGCCTCGGCCTGCCTGGCGCAAACGCCCGCCATACGCGCGTCGAGCCGACCCAGCACCGTCCCCCCGTCATGCGCACGGCTCCAGGCGCGGACCAGGCCGCCCCATCGGGTGACCTTGACCCGGGTGCGCTGATAATAGCCGCCGTTGTCCTTGCCTAGTTCGTCGATCACTGCGTCTGCGCTCGTCTCCACCGCCCCCTTGTCGCCCGGTGCCTGGCGCATCACCGTCTGGGAATAATCGATCGCCCATTGCACCCGCGTGGCGGGACCCTGGGCCGCCTCGTAGGCCTTGCGGGCCCAGGCGATGGCGGTCGGTCCGTCCTTCTCATCCTCGGCGATGCCGGCGAGGTCGAGCATGTAGTAATAGGGAAAGGCCGAACGCTTGAGCTCGGCCTCAAGAAGCCGCTTCGCGCCGGCGTCGTCGCCCGCATCATGCAGCAGACCGGCGGCGTCCGAGATCACGGACTGGCGGACCATCGCATCCTTGGCGGTCCGGTCGACCCAGGCCACCCGCGCTTGCACCTTGGCGAGGACGGCGGGCGGAAGCGGCCTGCTCCCAGCCTTGGCCAGGGTGATGTCGGCGTTCACCGTGCCCAGCCGATCGGGAAGCGGCAGGCTCTCGTCGCGATAGACGCCATCGAGCGCCGCCACCAGCGATGCGCCAAGCATCGCGCGCAGTGCGTCGTCGGGCAGAGCCGCCACAAGGTCCGGAATCTCATCACTGAGCGCCTGGCGGTTGATGATCACTTCGGCGGGGTTAGCGAGAACGGCCGGCAGAACCTTGGCGAGCGCCGCCTGCTGCCCGGAGGTCAGGGTATATTTGCCATCCGGCCCTTTCCGCGCCTCCATCGCCAGGGCGAGCAGGCCGAAGCGTCGTTGGAGTTCGACGTCCGGCGCCGCGGCCGAGAGCCGTTCGAGCAGCGTCCCGGCCCGCGCCTGGTCGCCGAAATGCTTTGGATCATTCTGCCAGTCGAAGGCGGCGAGCAGGCGCCATTCATCCGGCGACAGGGTCGACGAGTCTGTCTGCGCCTTGTCGAACAGCGCCTCGATGGGGATCGTGCGTCCGGCCGTGGCTCGAAGCACCCCGGGGAGCTGCTCCGCCGCCCCGTCCGACAGTCGCGTCACCTCCGATCCGTCAGGACGCAGCACGATCACGGTCGGATATCCACTGATGCCGAACCGCTCGCCCCAGCGCTGGGCCCCGGGCGAGTCGCCATCCAGATGGACGGGGATGAACTGATCCGTCTCGGCGATGAAAGCCGGGTCCTTGAACAGGGTGGATTTGATCTGGTTGCAGGGCGGACACCATTTGGCGCCCCAATAGAGCATCACCGGCTTGCCGCTCTCCCTGGCTTCCGCAAGCGCATCGTCCACATCGCCTTCTCGCCACGCAATCGCGTGGGTTTGGCGCGTGGGCGGCGGTTTCTGCCCGCAGCCCGCGAGGTGGGCCCCGAGGCACAGCATCAGCAACAGCGACGTCCAACGCATTCAGGTCTCCCTCGGGACCGCCAGCCCGGACGACTTCCGGCGCAACCCACGGCGATTTAGCCGAAAAGTCGGGACACACACCACTTTCGGCAAGGGGCGATGTGGCGGCCCTGAGGAGCCGGCCGGCACAGGCGGCGTGGAGCGGACAGACCCAAACGGGCGTAAGACTCTCGTCGCGCCGGCGTCGCGAGTCACTGTCCGGCGACATGGGTGTTCGGCGGGCGGATGATGCGAGCGGAATGGTGGCGCCTCTGCGTACACGGCGGTCGGGAGATTTTACATGACTGAATCCGGGACGATTGTTGCAGGCGCAGACCACCCTCACCACCTGGACCGGCCGCTCAAATTCGACTTCACCCGGCCGGCCGGCAAGGCGGATCCCTTCCCGCAACTGGCGGCGATGCGGGCCGCCGGGCCGGTGATCCCGGTGGGAATGCCGCTGCTGGGCAGGGTGTGGATCGCCACCACTCACGCCGCCTGCACCGCGATGGTCAAGCAGAACGACATGTTCGTCCAGGAAGGCCGCCACGCCGGCAGGTCCGGGGCGGCCGGCATGCAGTGGTGGATGCCCAAGGGGCTTCGCCTGCTTGCGGTCAACATGCTCCAGAAGGATGAGCCGGATCACCGCCGCCTTCGCAAACTGGTGGACAAGTCCTTCGCGCGGCGGGACATCCTGGCGATGCGTGGAAGCATCGAGCAATTGGCGGATCGCCTCCTCGATGACCTCGACGGACGCGAGGACGTCGACCTTGCCGCCGACTACGCTCGCCGCCTGCCGCTGGAGGTGATCTGCGAGCTGCTGGGATTGCCCGAGGCCGATCGCGCTCGCTTCTCGCGCTGGGCCGGCGCCTTCGCCGTTACCAATGCCCTGGACATGTTCCGGGTCATGGGCGTGGTCGACCGGATGTCGGCCTATCTGCGCGGGCAGTTCGATATCTGCCGCCGCGCGCCGCGGCCCGGCCTGATCAGCGAACTGGTGCGCGACGAGGACGATGTCGACAAGCTCTCCGAGGACGAGCTGCTGGCGATGGTGTTCCTGTTGCTGTTCGCCGGTTTCGAGACCACCACCCACCTGATCGGCGACAGCATTGTCGCTCTCGAACAGCATCCGCAGCAGAAGGCCTTCCTGCTCGCCGACATGGACGGGCGCATGGAGCAGGCGGTGGAGGAGCTCGCGCGATATAATTCGGCGGTTCAGAGCACCAAGCCCCGGTATGTCGCCTGCGACATGGAGTTCTTCGGTGCGAGGCTGCGCGGGGGGGACCTGATCATGGCGTGGCTGGCCTCGGCCAACGCCGACCCCGCGCAGTTCGACGGGCCAGACGAGCTGCG
>Ga0302320_10028037_pt1 | contig 10825 bp, 4 predicted proteins | sample Bog_T0_3_FD_202130 | JGI IMG/M metagenome (GOLD analysis project Ga0302320, IMG submission 202130) | Peat permafrost microbial communities from Stordalen Mire near Abisko, Sweden - Bog_T0_3 | ecosystem: Environmental > Terrestrial > Soil > Wetlands > Peat | place: Sweden: Abisko, Stordalen Mire... | reverse complement strand
CAGGTGCTTCGTTTCGTGGCGAAGGATGTTCCGGGACTGGGGTATCGGGCCTATGGTGTGAGGCCCGGGCAGAAGCGTGCGCCGGCCGGAGTGAATCAGGCGCAGTCACTCGAAGTGGAATCGCGGTTCTACCGAATTGTCCTCGACCCGAAGACGGGGGCGATCGCCCAGTTAGTCGACAAAGAGCTCAACCGCAATCTGGTCGATGTCAAGGCGCCGTATAAGCTGAACGAGCTTCTCTACGTGAGCGGGGGCGAGAACAGCCGTATCCTCCGCGACGACGTCACTTCCAGGTTGGCGGAGCTGGAAATCGGTCAGCCGGGCTCGGCGCGCGTGGTGGAAAATGTTCGCACGCCCTTCGGCTCCCGCATTCGCGTGCGCGCCGAAGCCAGGAACGTGCCAATGATTGAAAGCGAAATCACGCTGTACGACGACATCAAGCGTGTGGACATCGTCAACCACCTCCTCAAGACGGAGTCCCGCGCCAAAGAGGCCGTATACTTCGCGTTTCCGTTCGCGGTATCGCCGCCTGAATTGGCGTACGAGGTGCAGAACGCATGGGTCCATCCGAACGCCGATCAATTGCCAGGCGCATGCCGCGACTGGTTCACAACCCAGAACCTGATGACGGCGCGGGATGCGGGCGCGACCATTGCCTGGGCCACCCCGGACGCACCGCTGATCACGCTGACCGATATCAATCGCGGCCTCTGGCTCAAGCATCTCGACGTCAACAATGCCCACGTCTTTTCGTACGTGATGAACAACTACTGGTTCACCAACTACAAAGCGGCGCAAGGCGGCGACTTCACGTTCCGCTATTCCATCACGAGCGGCAAAAACCTGCGCGAGGCGGACCTGGCGCACTTTGACGCCGAGACGCGGTCTCCGCTGATCGGCTACGCCTACTACGATAGTGGTAATGTGCGGCTTCAAGCGGCGCAACATGCCATGCCGGCGGTTGCAGGCTCGTTCCTCACCGTGGAGGCGCAGAATGCGCAGGTGACCTCATTCAAACAGGCTGAGGACGGCAATGGCTACATACTCCGGCTGCGTGAGACCGCTGGCCAGGCGGCCACGGCACGGGTTTCATCGAGCGCCTTCCGGCTGGCCGAGGCGTTCCTCTGCGATGGTGTGGAGGATAATGTATCAGCGCTGGCCCTGAAAGCCGGTGTTATCGAGGTACCCTTGAAGCCGCACGCTTTTGCGACGGTGCGGTTGACCCTGCAACCCGCCAGAACAGCCAGTTTGGCCTCGCGCCGGCCATGACACTCCGCGGCTCCTGAATCGAACCAAAGTCATATGCGAACCAAACTCACACGACGCATTCTCTTCGAGGCGATAGGAGCCGGCACCATCGGCTCGAGGTTGCCTTCATCCGCGGTCGCCGCACAGTCATCCGCGATGGCCACCGCTCGGCCGGGGCTCCCGGCCCTGAACCGGTTTCCGCGCATGGTGCAGGAGTATTTTGTCGGGCAGGTGAGGAACTGCGAACAGCAAGGCTTGCAAGCTTTAGCGGCATTGCAGACCAAGGCGGACGCGGAAGCGCACGTCCGCGGGCTACGAGAGAAGATCAGGCGCTGTTTTGGACCGCTGCCGGAGAAGACGCCCCTCAACGCGCGAACGACCAGCGTGGTGGAGCGGGACCAGTATCGCATCGAGAACATCATTTTTGAAAGCCGTCCGGGGTTTCTGGTCACCGCGAATCTCTACCTCCCCAAGAACCGGCGACTCCCTGCGCCCGGCGTGGTGGGCGCATGCGGACACTCGGCCACGGGGAAGGCCGGCGATACGTACCAGTCCTTTGCGCAGGGCCTGGCCCGGCTCGGTTATATCTGCCTGATATACGATCCGATCGGGCAGGGCGAGCGCATCGAGTACACGGCGGTAGAAGCCAGACCGAAAATCGGGCCGGGCGTCGGAGAGCATCTGCACGCCGGCAATCAGCAGTTTCTGGTAGGAGACTTCCTGGGCACCTGGCGGACCTGGGACGGAATTCGCGCGCTCGATTACCTGCTCACCCGCCCCGAAGTGGATCCTCGTCACATCGGGGTGACCGGCAACTCGGGCGGCGGCACCGAGACAGCCTGGCTATGCGGTCTGGAGCCGCGCTGGACGATGGCCGCCGCGGGCTGTTTCATCACCACCTTCCGCCGGAATCTGGAAAACGAACTTTCCGCTGACACGGAACAATGTCCGCCGGGCGCCCTGGCCCTGGGTCTGGACCATGCGGATTTCATCGCGGCCATGGCGCCTAAGCCCGTCATCCTCCTCGGCAAGGAGAAGGATTTCTTCGATGCGCGCGGTCTCGAGGAAGCTTACCTCAGGCTCAAGCGCCTCTACCGGCTTCTCGGCGCCGAAGACCACATCGCGCTCTTCATCGGTCCCGGTTACCACGGCTATACCCAGGAGAACCGTGAGGCGATGTATCGCTGGTTCAACCGCATCACGGGAGTCTCGAACGCACAGGCTGAGCCGGCGCTCGTGCTGGAGAAAGACGCTACGCTGTACTGCACGCCGCACGGACAAGTGACGGAACTGAAATCGAAATCGCTGTTCGCTTTCACCCAGGCAAAGTCGGAGGCGCTGGCGAAGCAACGGCCACGGCTCTCGGGCGAAGCTTTAGAGCGGGCCGTTGCGGCCACCTTGCGCCTGCCTCCGCATGCGGGAGTGCCCGACTATCGAATTCTCCGCCCGATCGGCAATCGTGCTTTTCCGAAGAAGGAATTCGCGACCTACGTCGTCGAAACCGAGCCCGGCATCGCTGCGATCGTCTACCGGCTGAGCGACGATGCTCTGTACTCTCGCCCGCCGCGCGGGCAGAAACGGGCTATCCTCTACGTCTCACACCAGTCGGCCGATGCGGAACTGCGCGACGAGCCCCTGATTCGTGAGTTGCTGAATGCTGAGCCGGAATCGCCGTTCTTCGCCTGCGACGTGCGCGGAATCGGCGAATCGCGGCCGGACACCTGCGGCGCTAATACCTTTCTCAGTCCCTACGGCAGCGATTATTTCTACGCCATTCACTCCATCATGCTCGATCGCCCCTACGCCGGACAGCGGACGCACGATGTCCTGATGGTCCTGGCGTGGCTGAAGGCGCAGGGCCATACGGAAGTGCATCTGGCAGGCAAAGGCTGGGGTGCGATCCCGGCCGCCTTCGCCGCGTTGCTGACTCCAGGGGTAATCCAGGTGACTTTGAAGAACGCCCTGACTTCCTACTCGGCCATCGCCCAATCGATCGCCTATCAGTGGCCGCTCGCGACGCTGGTTCCCCATGTGCTCGAGCACTTCGATCTACCGGACTGTTACCACGCATTGCAGCGCAAGCAACTCCGCCAGGATGATCCGTGGGGGCCAAACGCGGCCTCTTGACCGCAAGCCAGCCCCGCCGAGGCAGGGACGAAACTGCGCCTGACCATGGCGATTCTCCTTGCGCCGCTAACATCCCGACCTTCGCGCCCCGGGGTCATTCGCATGCCACGATTCATTCTGCTTGCGGAATAGCTGGCGCTGCGCGTTTCGCAACTCATTTCACCACGACAACCGTCCCATGGAAGTCGCGGCGCAGAAAGACGATGTTGTTTCTGCGAGGCTTACTGAGCCGCGACTGTTAAGGAGCGGTGAGTCCTCCCCAAAACGGCTAAGCAACTACAGACAAACATGTTCTTGACTCGCAATTCCTTTGTGTGTTAGCTTCCGGTTTGGAAAACGCTTTCCGAATTGATGGAGGGATGCCGTGACTCCTTCGCCAACCTTCCGTCGCCGGATGGCATGGATGGTCGCCCGCGTACTCGCAGTCGGCGCTTCCGCTCATGTGGATTTGTCTGCCGCTCCAAAAGTCGGCCCCTCACGGCTGCTGAACCTGGCCCCACTCGATCTGGTTGTCATCTGCCTCTACTTCGCGCTCGTCTTGTCCATTGGCGTGTACTTGAAGCGCAGGGTTCGGGCGAGCAATGACTTTTTCTTTGCCGGGAAGGGAGTCGGTTCCTGGGTCGCGGGCCTGAGTTTCGTCGCCGCCAACCTTGGCACACTGGAACTGCTTGGTTGGTCGGCGTCGGCATATCAGTACGGCATGCTGGCCGCGCACTGGTATTGGATTGGAGCAGTCCCGGCGATGCTATTCCTCGGCATCGTTATGATCCCGTTTTATTACGTATCCAAGGCGCACTCGGTGCCCGGCTATCTTAAACTGCGCTATGGCGAGGGATCGCGATTGCTATCCGCGCTTTCTTTCGCGGTCATGACGGTACTCATGAGCGGGATCAATATGTATTCCATGGCCGTGGTGATGAGGGTCATTCTCGGTTGGGACATCCACTTCAGCATTCTGGTATCCACCGTGACCGTCGGGGTCTATGTCGCTCTCGGGGGCCTGCTTTCTGCCATCGTAAACGAAGTCATTCAGTTTGTCCTGATCTGGGCAGGAACGATTGCTATCCCCATATGCGGCCTCATCGAGACCGGCGGTTGGAAGGGTATGGTGGCTCGCATCGCGCAACGCGCCCCTTTACAGGACTACACGCACATGTGGCGGACTATGGGCACGGCGGCGGACAACCCGATGGGGGTGCACTGGACCGGGATCGTCTTCGGCCTGGGCCTAATCGGCGCCTTCGGCTACTGGACCACCGACTTCCTGGTTGTCCAGCGCGTGATGGCTGCGCGGGACTTGAGGTCGGCGAGAATCGCGACCACGATTGGCGCCGCTTTCAAAATGTTGCTGCCTGCGATCGTCATCCTCCCGGGCCTGCTCGGGTTGGCCGTGCTTCCGATGAAACTGATGGGGGAGACGGAGGCTCTCGCCACCGGCGGTCACAGCTATAACGAAGTGATGCCGCTGATGATGGCGCGGTATCTCGGCGCCGGTTTTCTGGGTATCGGTGTGACCGGTCTCATTGCGGGCTTTATGTCCGGCATGGCGGGAAACATCAGTGCATTTGCCACAGTGTGGACCTACGACATTTACCGGCCGGTGTTCAGCCGGGCAGCCGGCGACGCGAAATGCCTCAGCATAGGGAGGTGGTGCACGGTCATCGGCCTCGCGGCGAGCATTGCCGCGGCGTATTTGGTAATGCAATTCGCCAGCATTATGGATTACGTTCAGGCATTGTTTGGCTTCTTCATCATTCCCCTGTTCGGCACGGTGATAATAGGGATGCTGTGGAAGCGCGCCACTCCCGCCGGAGGGTTTTGGGGACTGCTCTCTGGAACCGTGTCCTCGGTCCTGCTGTGGCTGCTGGTGAGATTCTATCCCCCGGCGTTGGCGATTATGGCTTTCTCCTCGGACGCCAAGCCGATGGCCGAGAACCTATACCGGTTCATATGGTCCTGGTTGGTGTGCGTTCTCGTGACCATTGCGGTCAGCCTCGTGACCAAGCCCAAGGCGGCTTCCGAACTACGGGGCTTGGTGTATGGCCTTTCGGCGCTGCCATCCGAAGACGCCGTTCCCGTTTATCGCCGGCCCGTCTTCGCGGCGGCGCTGGTTGCCGCGGTTTTTGTTTTCTTGAATGTCGTTTTCTGGTAACTCACATGAACGATTGGTTCGCCCTGGCTCAGTAACCTCGTCCTCGACGAACTCGACCGGGACTTGACGCGCCGGAGCCATGGCTTCGCTCGATATGCTGCGGGAACGAACGTCCACCGGGGATCGGTTTAGGCCAAGGGTGTCAGCATGAACGCGACGATGGAAACTGGCTCCGTATATGCCGGGCTGTCGCAGCAGTTTCCTTGCGTCCGTCAGGACTTGTCTCTTATACACTCCCGCTAGCGAGCGGCTCGCCCGACGGCTTCTGTCACGGGAAACATGCTGACCCTGAACTTCGTGCATCCGTACGGCACGAGCATGATCTTGGCCCGCTTTCCACCCGTGACGAGGTGGTCCGGAAGAGGCTGGAGTTCGGTGGGATGCCAGTCGAACTCCCTGGCATCCACCGCCAACTGCACCGGCGCATCCAACTCCCAGGTCCACCTTTGGGGCATGGCGTGCCTGACCACCTTCACTTTGCCGTGCCGGGCGGCATCGGGCGTGACATCCAGCGCGTAATTGAACCGCGCGCCGGGGACTTCCCGGTTCGGTCCCTCGTCCCGGATGGGCAGTGAAAACAGCAGCGGCCCAAAGTACACGGAGCCATAGGGACTCGACACGTTGGTTTCCTTGGCTATCCTCCGCCCGTTGCGGAAGTACGGGACCTGCGGATACGGCGTCTCTTTTCCCGTGATCACGTTCACCGCCATGGGAAACCGTAGCGTCACTTTGTCGTGAGCCTGCCAGCTTCGCGCGACCTTGACGAACGGTTGGCCAGCCGGTGCCGGCACGGGCCTGCCGTTGACCTTGATCTCAGCGGCGTGGCACCATTCGGGGATACGCAGGTACAGCGGGAACGTGACTGCCCGCGCCGGATTCACCGTCAAAGCGATGCTTTCGTCGAACGGATAGGCCGTCTGCGCATCGATCTCCACTGGCACGCCATCCGCTACGGTGGAACGCACCTTGGCCGGGCCGTATAGGGTGGCCGCCAGGCCTTTGTCGAGCGTGGCCATCCACATGTGCATCACGTAATTTGGGATCACGCGATTCAGGTTGCCCACGCAGCACAACACCGGGTGGCCAATGTTGGTGAACTGATACGATGCTTTGCCCGGGTTCTGTGGCTCCTCTTCGGGTAGCACCGTGCTGTACCGGTTCGCGCTCTGGTAATAGCACATAGTCTTGAAGTCGCGAGCCACGGGCGCCGCCCCGGCATTGAAGAAGATCTTTTCGATGCGGTCCGCGTAGCCGCGCTCGCCGGTGATGCGTAGCATCCACAGGAAGGTCCACATGGAAGCGGCCACATTGCAGGTCTCCACGTTGCGCGTGGCGCCGATGCCGGCGTGCCATTCCTCGCCCGAACTCACGCCCATGGGGAGCAGTTGATTGCGATCGTGCCACAGGATGGTCTGAAGCGTCGCGGCGAGGTCGTCCTTGTTGCCGGTCCAGGAATACAGCAGGGCCGGAACCCGGATGTTTTCATAGAAGATCACGTTGTGCCCGGGCGGAACGTCGCTCCGCAGCCACTGAGCGACAGTCGAGCGATAGCCCGCCTGACGCGCATAGGCCACCACGTTTTCCAGGACCTTTCGATCGCCGCTCATCAGGTACGTTTCCACCATGGGGTCGATATTGACTGCGCCGACTACGCGGTCGAAACCCGGGCCGAAATCAGGCAGCGGATAATCGCGATAGGCTTTGACCAGGGCTTGCAGCACCTCCGCCTTGCCGGTGGCCTGATAATAGGCCACCAGCGCCCGGCCCATTTGGGAGTGCGCCCAGTTATTGAAGTTGTCGCTCAGCACCGTCTTGGGACGCCAGTAGATGAAAGATTCGCCGCCGTTCAAGACGCCCGCCACCACGGTATCCAGCCGCTTGCTTACCTTGGCGATCAGGTTCTTGTCGTCCAGGATGTAGGCGAGCCGGACAGCGCCGTCCAGCCAATAGCTGGATTGCTCCAACGGCCAGCCAGTCCCGTCCGGATGAGCGCCGCGGGCCTGGAACGGATAGCCTTTCCACGCTTCGCCGAAGGTCGCATTGTATTCGTCCAGGTGACCGGTGATGCCGCTAGCGGCAGCGAGAGCCCAATCCCGGAGCCAGCCTTGGGGCGCCACCGCACCGGGCGCCAGTGGGATGAACGCGGGCTTTACCTTGACGGCGTCGCTAGTGACGATGACCTGGCGACGGCTGGCCAGGCTATCGTCAGCCGCGGACGATTGGCCCCCCCAACCGGAGGCAGTTCCCGCCATCGCCACAAGAAAGATACTTGCGAGTCTCATATGATCTCCAATCTTACGCCATAGGTTGCGGCCCTTATAGAAATAACATTGCCAGCTCGGAACCGCTTGCTTACGCGCGCGGCTCAGTAGGCTTCATTCTGAGCCGCGACTGTTAAGGAGCGGCTGGAAAGGCTATTCCTTGACAGGCACTTAGGGAGCCAGAGGCGGACTCGCGGCCGGCGATCTGCTTTGCGCGCTTTCCGGCCTCAGGCCGGTTAGCCACCGAGAGCGCAATGTTTGGGGAGCCTGCGTCCCGGATGCGGACGGCGGTTCAGTATTGAGAGTGGCGTCCGCGCATGGGACCAGCAGAGCCGGAGCAGAGGAAGCCCGATCAGCGCCGCCGGTAAGACACGACCGCCGCGCCCGGGCACTGCTTGATGGTCACGGAAAGGCCGCGTTCCATTAGTTCCGCGCCGCTGGTGGTGGTTTCAACCGCATAGTCGGCGTCTTTGACGGTGTAGCTTGCCTTGGCATCGAGCCCGCGCAACTTGAACCGCGCCGTTTCGAACGGACTCTCCGGACGGCGAAATGCCTGCACCATGCCGCCGCCTTTATCCGGCGAATCGAACTGCCACGCCATCCAACCGGTCAGATCCGGACTGTATGGGGTGAGCGGATAATAATCGCCGTAGTAGTAGCCGGATACCTGACGCCATTGGGCGATCAATTCCTTCAGCCGGCTGTAGCCGTCCGGATAGTTGCCGGCGTCAAGGCCCAGCCCGATAGCGGGCGTCATCTGGCTGCGGAAAATGTACGGCTCTACCGAATTCACGCCGGTGCCATAGTAGGGTATCCAGAGCGCGATGCCGTAGCTGATCGACTGCATGGCAACCGGATCGTAGGCCTCGTCGCTCCGCCAAAGGGGTACGGCACGGCGCAGCGTTTCCAGGTCGTTGCGCCTGCCGCCGGAAGCGCAGGTGTCGATCGTCATGTTCGGGAACCTCCGCCGCAGTTCGTCCCAGTAAGCCAGATAACCGGTGATATGTTTGATTTCGGTGATGCCTTGGCGATCGGGTGCGTCGTTGGCGCGCCAGTAAGGAAGCGGCTGGAAGTTGAAATCCTGGCGATAGAGATCGATGCCCTGCTCGCGAATCAGGCGGCTAACATGCTCGGTCAGCCATTCACGCGCCTGCGCATTGCCCAGGTCGAGCAGCCGGTTCTCGGAGGCGTTCTTGAACAGCCACTCCGGATGATTCTGGTCCAGCCATGTCCCCTTGCGCACGCGTTCCGGCTCGAACCAGACGAGCGTCTTTACACCACGCTGGTGTGCGGCCTTCGAAATCGGGGCAAAGCCTTGCGGGAAACGCTGCGGGTCCGGCTCCCACGTTCCCGTGTCGGGCCAGCCCTTAGTGAACGGATACCAGCCGGCGTCCATCCACCAATAGTCGAGCTGAATCCCATGATCCAATTCGCGATTCAAGTCGCGGATCTGATTGGCCTCGTTGGCCTCCTGCATTTCGATGGTGTGACGTCCATTGCCCTCCGCCAACTGGGGGGGATGGAGTTGGCCGCCGGGGCGCGGCAGGTTGTCCGCCACCATCCAACGGCGCCAGAGATTCTGGCCCGCGATCCAGTCTCCCTCGTAGAACACCAGGGCGATCAGCGGTGAGCGGACCTCTTCGCCGGGCTCCAGACGGAAGTGCGTGAGTTCCTGCCCGGCGCGGACTTGCACCGACGCACCCCCGTCGCGGACGAACCGGGCGGCCCATTGTCCCGGCCAACCTACGGCGACGATCACACCGCGACCGGGCCACTCGAGGTTGAAATACGGCAATTCGCCGTCGCTGCCGCGTCCTCCGATGCTGGCCAAACTCGTTTCCGCTTTGGGGCCGAGATCCGTCTGCAGCGGCATGTAATCATCCGGCTTGGCGCGGCTGCCGAGACTGTGGTGGAGGAGAAACTCGCCGCCGCCGCCGCGCGAGAAGGACGTGTCGAGAGCCTGGATTTCCTCGAATAAGGCGCTGCGAGAAGTCCCGGTGTTCTTAAGATAAAGCGTCCACTCGACGGCGGGGAAGTCGTGGTACTCCAGCGCGACAGCGCGGACGGTTACGTTGCCCGATGGATGCGAATAGGCGATCGTATGTTCTGTGCGGTTCGGATCGATGCGCCGGGTGGCGCGAGTCACCTTCCACTCGCTTAGCGCGTCCTGAGAAGGCCGTCCATCGTAGCGAAACGAAAACGGCGGCTCGGCCGCCGGAGGCGCCTCGATCGGCCCCACCGGCAAGTCCGCCAGCCACATCTCACGGCCATCGGCCAGCTTCACTTTGGCCATGGCCCAATCGGCCTGGTCCCACTCCGCCTGGTAAAAGCGGGACTTCTCGCCCACGGCTTCCAGCTTCAGACGGAACTCGCGCGCGTTCTCCAGATTGACGTTTACCGGAACGCCGCGCACGCCTTCCGTCAGGTGAGGGGAGTGGAACACTTCGCGGTTGTCTACCTGGACCGACGCTTCGACTCCACCGCGACCCTGATTGGAGTAGTAACCCAGATCGTTACTGTCCACGCCAACAATCGCCTGGAACGACGCGGCCGGCGCTTCCAGGATGACGTGGATCTCGCCCGGACTGGGCATGACCACGCCGCGCGCGAATTCCTGGTCCTTGATGCGGAGTAAACGGCCGCGAATCCGGTTCTTCTGGATCCGGCCACGCTTCAGTTCGGTCAGCATGTGTGCGCGTGCGGGGACTGCGGCGGGTTCGCCCAGCAGTTTCGCTTGCACGAATTCGTGCGACTGCGCGAACGCGCTGCCACCGGTAGCGAGCAATAAAAGCAAGGCCGCTATCAGCCCGTGGCAGAAGTCCGGCAGGCTGAATGCCTGCCCCACCGAGGCTTGTAACCGATTGAGGCACAATGGTGGCGCAGGCGGTTTCGCCTGCGAATATCCTGTTCGAGGACTTCTGCCACAGGCTCCTATCGTTCGATCCGGAGTTTCCATATTGACTGCCAGTTAGAGTATATCTGCCTTCTTTTCGATCCTCGTGTGATGGGACGCGCGTTATACGTCGCGCTTTCCCGC
>Ga0302320_10028036_pt1 | contig 10825 bp, 8 predicted proteins | sample Bog_T0_3_FD_202130 | JGI IMG/M metagenome (GOLD analysis project Ga0302320, IMG submission 202130) | Peat permafrost microbial communities from Stordalen Mire near Abisko, Sweden - Bog_T0_3 | ecosystem: Environmental > Terrestrial > Soil > Wetlands > Peat | place: Sweden: Abisko, Stordalen Mire... | reverse complement strand
GCCGCCACACTCTGCTATAATGACGGCATTATGGAATCAAAAGTTGACATCGAGAAATGGCGAGCGGCGTACCGGGCGAGGACCGAGGCGATGCAGCGCGTACACGATGAGGAATTGCGGGCCCTGACCGACGCGGACGTGCTGCGCATCCTCAAGTCGTTGAACGTGGTGGGCACACCCTGGCGCGAACGGCCGGATTGGTCAGGATTGGTGGAACAGCAGGCGATTTTTCACCGCCGGAGAAAGCCATGAACAGTATTGACGGCGTCTTGGCGGCGGCGGCGGAGTTGGAAGCGTTTTGCCGGGGCCGCAACTGGCCATTTTGTTTCATTGGCGGCATCCCAGTTCAGCGCTGGGGAACGCCGCGTTTTACGCAGGATGTCGATGCCACCTTGCTTGCCGGTTTTGGCGCAGAGGCGGAATTTGTGGACGCCATTTTGGAGCAATTCCGTGGTCGCCGTCCCGATGCGCGACAATTCGCACTGCAACATCGCGTGCTTTTGGCGCGGACGGCGGCGGGCGTGGATCTCGATATTGCTCTGGGTGCGTTGCCGTTCGAAGAGCGGGCGATCCGGCGGGCGACGCAGTGGAAGGCCAGCGACGCGATTTCGATCAACACGTGTTCCGCCGAGGATTTGATTGTTCACAAGACGTTTGCGGCGCGCGACCGCGACTGGGGTGATATCGAAAGCGTTCTGGTCCGGCAGCACGGGAAATTGGACCTTGTCCAGATTCGCGCCGAGCTTTCGCCGCTGCTGGAAATGAAGGAAGACATGGAACCGCTTCATAAATTGGAACGAATCATCGCGGCCACGGACAAGCGTCTGAGTGCGTGATCGCCAATCCCCCATTCCTCAACCGACGCGGTTACAATCCCGCCCATGATTGATCCCCGGGACGAAGCGGTGATTCGCAAGGTGATGCGGCGGCTGATACCGTTCTGCATCCTCTGCTATCTGCTGAACTACATTGACCGGGTGAATATATCGGTCGCCAAGCTGAAGATGATGAGCCCGGTCAATGGCGTGCCGGGGTTTACGGATGATGTTTATGTCACGGGGGCGGCGATCTTCTTTGTGGGGTATTTTGTTTTTGAGCTGCCGTCCAACCTGATCCAGCAGCGCGTCGGGCCGCGGCGATGGATTGCCCGCATCATGATTACATGGGGCCTGGTGACCATGGCGTTCATGTGGACCGCCGGGCCATGGTCGTTTTATGGGTTGCGGTTTTTGCTGGGGCTGGCCGAGGCGGGATTTTTTCCGGGCATATTTCTGTATCTTTCCTGCTGGATTCCGCACGCGTACCGGGCCCGCGCGGCGGCGTGGTTTCTGGCGTCCACGGCCATTGCCGGGGTGATTGGGAATCCGCTCACGGGGGGAATCCTGTCCCTGGCGGAGAAATATCCATCGTCGCTCAAGAGCTGGCAGTGGGTGTTTTTGCTGGAGGGGATTCCATCGGTGGCCCTGGGGATCGTCACGCTTTTGTTTCTCACCGACCGGCCCGAGGAGGCCAAGTGGCTGAGCCCCGAGGAGCGGCTTGGGCTGGCGGGCATCATGGCGCGCGAGCGCGATGCGCACCCGGCGGCCCATCTTTCCGATCTGGGCAGCGCGTTTGCGTCCCCGCATATGTGGATGCTTTCGTTCATCTATGGACTGGTCATCGTCGGCTTCTACACGGTCAACTTTTTTACGCCGACGATCATTGAAAGCGCCCTGCTTTTGGCGGGGACAATCAGCAAAGCGACGCCGGAATACCACAAGTATCTGGTCGTGGGTCTTTTTTCCGCCATTCCGTTCAGCTGCGCGGCGGTGGGGATGGTGCTGATTGGCCGGCGGTCGGACCGTAAGAACGAGCGGAAGTATCATCTGGCGTTCGCGTGCGGGTTGATCGCCGTGGGGCTGATTTTGGCCGGGCTGGCGCAGGTGCTGGCGACGGGGATTGCCGCGACGGGGGTAACGCTGGTGGGCCTGTCAATCGGGGCGATTGGGGCGTTTGGGATGTTTGGCCCGTTCTGGGCATTGCCGCCGCAGTTTTTGACCGGCACCGCGGTGGCGGCGGCGTTTGCCATCATCAACTCCGTCGGGAACCTGCTGGGCGGGTTTCTGGGGCCGATGGTCATCAAGCAGATGAGCATGCAAAATGGGTTGTTCCTGTCGGGCGGGCTTGGGGCATTGGCGACGGTGCTGGTGATTTTTGCGCCGATTCCGCCGACGGAAGCCGGACGGGCCGATGGACCCGCGGGGACTGCGAGGTAGAGTTGTTGCCACAAATATTTTGGAGTGGGGGAAGGATTCGGGCATACCCGGCCCGAGGGCCGGGGCTAAACGGGTTGCGCCTGGCGCACGGAGTTGGCGCCGACGCAGAGATAGAGCACGGCCATGCGGATGGCCAGGCCGTTTTCCACCTGGTGCAGGATGGCGGAATTTGCGCCGTCGGCGACTTCGGTGGTTATTTCCAGGCCGCGGTTCATCGGGCCGGGGTGGAGCACGAGAAGATCGGGCTTGGCCGCGGCGAGGCGGGCGGCGGTGAGGCCGAAGAACCGGGAATATTCGCGCACGCTGGGGAACGCCGCGGAGGTGAGGCGCTCGAACTGCACGCGCAGCATGTTGACCACATCCACCCTGGGCAGGACGGCGTCGAGGTCGTGGGAGATTTCCACTTCGCCCTGCGCGGCGAGACGCTTCATGTCGTTGGGGACCAGGGTGGATGGACCCACCAGCGTGACCTTGGCGCCCAGCTTGGTGAGGCCGTGGATATTGGAGCGCGCCACGCGGGAGTTGGCGATATCGCCGACGATGGCGACGTGCAAACCCGCGAACGGCGGGCCTTCGGGCGTCGGGCTTGTGGCTCCGGGCTTGTGGCTTCGCAGGTGTTCGCGCATGGTGAACAAATCCAGAAGACCCTGGGTGGGGTGCTCGTGCGAGCCGTCGCCGGCGTTGATCACGGAGCATTGCACGCTTTGCGAGAGCAGATGCGGCGCGCCGCTGGAGCGGTGGCGGATCACGATGACATCGACGCCCATGGCCTCGATGTTGCGGGCGGTGTCGCGCAGGGTTTCACCTTTGGAGACGCTGCTGGTGGAGACGGAAAAATCCACGATGTCGGCGCTCATGCGCTGGGCCGCGAGCGAGAAGCTGGTTTTGGTGCGCGTGGAATCCTCGAAGAACAGGTTCACCATCACTTTGCCGCGCAGGGCGGGGACCTTTTTGATGGACCGCGTGGAGACTTCCTTCAGGGCCGACGCCGTATCGAGCACGGCCACAATCTCCTGGGCGGAGAGCGATTCGAGGTCGAGCAGGTGCGGGCGGGTCCAGGTGAATGGGGCGGCGGTCATGCCGGGCTCCTTACTCAAGGTACACTCCATCCTCCGCATCGGTGGGCGTCAGATGCACGATTACCTTGCGGTCGGGTCCGGCGGCATCCATGGGCAGACCGACGTAATCGGCGGCGATGGGGTATTCGCGCCGGCCGCGGTCGATGAGGGTGAGCAGGCGGATGAGCCTGGGGCGGCCAAAGTCGATGAGGGCATCGAGGGCGGCGCGGACGCTGCGTCCGGTTTCCAGCACGTCGTCGGTGAGGATCACAAATTTGTCGTCGAGCGAAAAGGGGAGGTCGGTCCCCTGGGGGATGGTGATGGCGCGGGGGCCGCTGAGGTCGTCGCGGTACATGGTGATGTCCAGCGCTCCGGATGAGAGCGTGATGTTGCGGGTTTTCCGGATGAGTGCGGCGAGGCGCTGGGCGATCAGTTCGCCGCGGGAGCGGATGCCGACCAGGACGATATCGTGTGCGGGGACGGATTTGAGTGAGGGATCATCGAGGAGGCGCTGGGCGAGAGCGGCCAGCGTGGCCTCGATTTGAGCGGCGTTGAGGAGCGTTTGCATGGGTGAAAGGGTAGCCGGGAAAGGTGAAAAGTGGAAGGGGCGGGGACCGGACGGGAACCCGCGCCGGCCATCTGACGCAGGCCGCAGGCTTTTGGTAGAATGCCCGCGTCGCCGGCCTGCAAGCCCGCGAGCCAAAGATGAAGGAGGAAGGTATGCGCATCCTGGTTACCGGCGGGGCAGGGTTCATCGGCTCGAACCTTGCCAAACGCCTGGAAGCCGACGGCAATGATGTCGTCGTGCTGGACAATTTTTCGTCGGGAGACTTCAAAACGCTGGTCGGCTTCAAGGGGGAAGTGATCACCGGCGATCTTTCGTCCGAACCCAAAGGCCCGTTCGACATCATCTTTCATCAGGCCTCGATCACCGACACCACGGTGCTGGACCAGAACAAAATGATGGCCAACAACGTCGAGGGTTTCCGCAAGGTGCTGGAATGGGCGCAGGTGCGCAAGGCCCGCGTTGTCTGGGCGTCGTCGGCTTCCATTTATGGCAATGGCAAAGCGCCGAATAGGGAGACTGATGCGCCTTCGCCGCTGAATGTGTATGCGTACAGCAAGCTGGCAATGGAACGCATGGCGGAGCGCTGGAACCGCAAGACGGAGCTACCCATTGTGGGGTTGAGGTATTTCAATGTGTATGGTCCCGGGGAGTCGCACAAGGGGAAATTTGCGTCGATGATCTGGCAGCTTGCCCAGCAGATGAAGGCGGGGAAGCGGCCGCGCATCTTCAAGATGGGGGAGCAGAAGCGCGACTTCGTGTGCATTGAGGATGTGATTCAGGCCAATTTGCTGGCGGTGAAGGCGAAGTCTTCGGGGGTTTATAATGTCGGCTGCGGGAAGCCGGGGACGTTCAACGAGGTCATCGCCGGGCTGAACAAGGCGCTGGGCACGAGCCTTGAGTCTGATTATTTTGACAACCCGTACACGTTTACGCAGGACCACACGGAAGCGGACATCTGCGCAGCGAGAAAGATGCTGGGGTACGCGCCGACCTATGATCTGGAGCGCGGCATTGAGTTTTACCATAAGAGCGGGGCGTTGTGAGCGCGCGGGAGCAGGGAGCAGCAATGGTTTTTGCACGCAAGGCGTGGTGGTGTTTTGCGGCGGGCCTGGCGGCGTGTGCCGCACAGGGGCAAACGCAGCCCGCGACGACGGCACCGGCCGGCGCGGCGACGGCGAACGCCGCGCTTGATGCCCATCTGAAGGCCAACGCGGCCATCAAGACGCTGCAAACCGATTTTGTGTGCCGGAAGGATCTGGCGATGCTGGAATCGCCGCTGGTCAGTCGCGGGACGGTGACGATTGCCAAGCCGCAATCGGTGCGGTTTTCCACGCTCAAGCCGTACGTGTCGGAGTTGATCCTGAACGATGGGAAGGTGCTGCAGCGGTCGCAGCATGAAACGGCGTGGACGAAAAGTGACCCATCGGCGCGGCCGGGGCTGAATGCGATCATGGGGCAACTGGCGGGATGGTCGGTGGGGAATGCGGGTAAGATTTCCGAATATTACGCGGTGGCGTGGGCGGAAAAGCCGCTGGCGGCGTCGCCTGATGCCGGCGCGAAACAGGCGGCGACATCCGCGGAGACGTTTCTGCTTGCGCCGACCAATGGGGACCTGCAAAAGGTGATCAAGCAGCTCACGCTGGCGTTTGACCCGCAGACGCATCATTTGCTGGCCGTGCAATTTGTCACCCAGCAGGGGGACACGACCACCTACTGGTTCGCCGCGCCGACGATTGATGCGGCCCTGCCCGCCGATGTGTTTGCGCCCAAGGCCGGAGGCGGCTGATGCTGGCCGGGCAAACCGAGCCGCGCGGACCAAACGGGGAGGACTGGATTTTCCGCGCGATGCGCCGATGGTACGGGCTGCTGGGGCGGCACCGCATTTTGCTGGCCGGGCTGCTGGTGCTGGGGGGTGTTGCGTTTTCGCTGGAATCCCGCCGCATCCGCTGGGAGACGGACATTCTGGCTTTTTTTTCGGGGGATTCCAAGGCCGCAGCCGACATGGCCGCCACGGCAAGCCAGCCTGGATTTGTCAATCAAATGCGGCTGAGCGTGTCGCTGGGCGATGCACCTGCGGACGTGGTGAGATTACACGCGGTCGTTGACGCACTGGGTGCGCGGCTTCGTGCGACGCGGGAATTTACGGCCGTCCGGACCGGCCCATCGCAGGACCGGGCGATGGCTTCGTACGCACAAATGGCGGCGCAAGCGCCGCTGCTGTTGAGCGAGGCCGATTTGGGAACGCTGGAGAAGCGCATCACGCCTGATTATCTCAACGGGCAATTCGCGGGCGTCGTGTCGACGCTCGCCGATCCTGATGGGGAAATCCGGGCCAACCGTTTCCGCGCCGATCCCCTTGATGCCATTGGCCTTGTCGCGGCCCGCATCAAAAGCATGTCGCCGGCGCAGGATGCCGCGATGGAGGATGGCCTGCTCCTTTCCGCCGACCGCGCGCATGCGATGATCGTGGCGGAGCCGTCCGCGCGGCCAACGGATACCGATGCCGCCGCGCGGATGCTGGCGGCGATGAATCTGGCCATCGACCAGACGCGGAGGGAATTTCCGGCGATGGCGGCCGCGGTAATCGGGGCGCATCGCAACTACGTGGAAAACGCCCAGCGGGTGAAGCGGGACGTGACTTGGATTTCGCTGGCGGGTTCCGTGGCTGTGGCGCTGGCGATCGGGATTTATTTTCGGCGTTTTGGCGCGGTGGTGGTCTGTTTTATTCCGCCGCTGGTGGGGACGGGCATTGCGTTGGGGCTTTTTGGAATTGCGGGAAGCTCGCTACCGCTGATCGTGCTGGCCTTTGGCGGAATGCTTTGCGGTTCGACCACGGACTACGGCATCCAGCTCATCGCGGCGTGCAACCGGCGGCGCGCCGCGGGTGAAGCGTGGTCCGCTGAAACGCCCGCACGGGTCGCCCGCGAGTTGCTCGGCCCCATTTCGATGTCCGTTGCCACCAGCGTCACCGCGTTCGCGTCGCTGGGGCTTTCGGCGAGTGCCGGGCTGCGCGGCATGGGGTTGTTTGTCGCGGCCGCCACGAGCTGCATCTGGGCCTTTACTTTTCTCGTGCTGCCCGCGTATTTGGGGCCGTGGGCACTGGCGCAGCGTGCGTCGTCGTCGCGGCCGTGGCGCATGCCGCGATGGTCGCGGTGGGGCGCGGCAGTCGTGTTTGCGGTCCTTACGCTCATGCTGCTGCATCATGCCGGGGATGTGCGCTTCAATGCCGATCCGCGCACGCTTGATGGCAGCAGCCCCGCCGCCCGCCGGGATGAAGCCGACTTTTATGCAACGTGGGGCGACATGAGCCGCCGGGCCATTGTGCTGGTGCAAGATTCAGCGCCCGATGCCGCGCTCAAGCAACTCGCCCGGGTCACGGATTTCCTTGGCGATCAGCAAGCCGATGGCATGATCGGCGGCATCATTTCACCGGCGGCGCTGCTGCCCGATGACGCAGGACTGAATGCCGCGGCCAATCGGTGGCGGCAATTCTGGACCCCACAGCGCCGTGCCGACCTGCAATCGCTCCTGGCCGACGCCGCGACCCAAAACCATATCAAGCAAAGCTGGGTCGCGGATATCACCGGGCAACTATCGCAGGTTCCCCCGATACCCGACGCCGCGAGCCGCATTGGCTCATCCCCGGCCGCCATGATCCCGGGATTGATGCAGTTGTCCCCCGCCTCCACGACCTTCGCCATTGTCGTGCAGATGAACCGCGACGCGTCGCTGCGCATGGCCACCGCGTGGGCCGATGAGCTTCGCCTGCGGTACCCTTCCAGCACCATCATTTCGGGTCACGCCCTTTTTTTTGATGCCACCGACCGGGCCCGCGCGGAGGCCGAATCGTTCGCCCCGTGTGTGCTGCTGGCGATTCTGCTGCCGCTGTGGCTCTACTTTCGCCGCGTCACCATTGCATGGATCGCGACCCTATCGCTGGTTGTCGGTTTTATCTGTGTGCTGGGCGTCGCGCAGGCCCATGCGGGCGGGCTTACGCTTCTTTCGCTGGTTCCCATTCTCTTCACGCTCGGCGTTGCCATCGACTATGGCATCTATGCGGCAAGCGACCCGAGTAACGCCGGTTTCCAAAAGGCATCGGGGGAGCATTCAGCCGCCTCCCGCTCCTCCGCCACTTTCCTATGCGCTTTCACCACGATCCTCGGTGTTGGCGCTCTGGCACTCGCATCCCATCCCGTCCTGCATTGGCTGGGGCTGACACTCATTTCCGGGATCACCGGCGGATTTCTCGCCTCCCAGTTTCTCGTTGCCCCGCTCGTCCGCCGCTGGCATGGCAGCCGGCAAAAGAGGCACGGTTTTCCGTGGCGTTTCAGTTCGCTCCCGGGCCGCGTTGCTCTCGTCGTGCTGGTCGGGATCCTCGCCATCCCCCCTATCGGGCAGTGGCAAATGGCCCGTGCCAAGCCCGCCGATGCGGTCGCCATTCCGCAGCGCCAGCCGGAGCAGATCGACCGCCACACATGGACCACCGGCAATGCGTGGATTCGCCGGCGCGGCGGCATCTGGGAGCTTTCCGCCGGGGGAACCCCAGAGGAGATCGGCGCCGCCACCGCGGCGCTGGGCGCGCCGATTGATGTGCGCATTGAACATGAGATGCTCGACCAGCTTGATACGCTTGTGCCGCAGGCGTGGGCACGCTGGCTGGTTCTGCGCGGCGTCGCGATCAACCTGCTTGATCTCCCATCCTATACGCCGCCGGACCTGCGGCGGGAAATCTACGCCTCCGCCAACGCCCGGCCCGATCCTTATCGCTATCTTTCCCCCACTTATCCGCGCATCCTGGGGTACCATGCCCTGCATGATATTTCCCAGATGCTCATCGACAACCCGCTCATCACCGCACCGTCGGGCGCGTGCACCGGAGTTATTGCCCTGCCCGCCGCCACGCGAGACTCCCATCTGCTGCTTGGCCGCAATTTCGACTTTGAAGGGGGCGAATCGTTTGGCCGGCAAAAGTCGGTCTCGTATATTTATCCCGCCGAGGGCATTGCGTTCGCCACGGTCGCGTGGCCGGGTCTGGCCGGGTGCGTCACCGGGATGAACCAGCAGAAGATCGCCCTGTTCATCAACGCCGCGGCCACCAGCGATTTTGCCCGCATTGGCGAGCCGACGATTTTCGTGACCCGCGATATCCTGCAGCACGCGAAAACCATCGACGAGGCCGTGGCGATCATCACCCGTGCCAAGGTCTTCGTTTCCGACATCATCGTCATTGCCGATGGCAAAACCGGGCGTGCGGTCATCGTGGAGAAATCCCCCGGCGCGACTGCGGTGCGCGATGCCTCCCCGACCGATGTGGTCGCCAATCACCTGCTATCGGCGCGTTTCAAGGATGATCCGACCAACCAGGAGCGAATCGCCGGGAGCACCAGTGTTTCGCGTTTCAACCGCGCACGTGAACTTCTCGACGCGATGAAATCCGACGTCACCGTTGGGCAGATTGCGGCACTGCTGCGCGACAAGCGCGGTCCCGGCGGCGCCGACATCGGCATCGGCAACCGCAATGCGATTGATGCCCTCATCGCCTGCCACAGCGTCATCATGGACGTCACCGGCGGGAAAATGTGGGTCGCCGCGTGGCCCCATGCCGCGGGGCAATATGTTTGCATTGACGTGCAGGCGATGCTCGCCACCGGAGGCCAGGCGGGCCGCGACATTCCGCCCGACTCGCTGGCGCTGCCTTCCGACCCCATTCTGTCTGATGGCACATACGAAGAGTTCCTGCAAAGCCGTGCCGCGTTCGCCGATGCGGAAAACCAACTCAAGATGGGCGACGCCGCGGCCGCGGCCCAAACCGCACGGGCCGGAGTCGCCCTCAATCCGAATTTTTTCCATGGCCATGCCCTGCTCGGCCGGGCGCTGCTACAGACAGGCGAGCGTTCCGCCGCTAAAGTGGAGTTGTTGCGGGCGCTGGCGCTGGACCCCCCCTACCGCAAGACCCGAGACGAACTGGAAAAGCTGGTGGAACAATGCAGATAAGACGAAGTTTGCCGCTGATACTTTTTTGGACCGTCGCGCATTCGGGCTGCATCCGCTGGAGCGCCAATCCACTGGCGCCTGAAATCGCCGATCCGGTCCGCACCTTCACAGAGCAATGGCCCACCGAAGTCAAGCGTCCGTTTTTCGCCACGATCACGGCGCTGGGCAACCGCGTCACCGCCTCGGGCATTTTTGACTACTCCAGCCCGCGTGATTTCCGCATGACCGCGATCACGGAGAACGGCATGATCTTGTTTGACGCGCGCCGCAACTGGGCCGGCACCCATGTGCTCCGCTCCATGCCGGGCCTCGATACGTCCATCGTCGAACAGATCGTCCGTGATCTTTCCCTTGGCTGGCGCATGCCTGAATCCTTCACCCGCATGCGCGTCAGCGGCAGACAAACCCTGGTCCAGGACACCACCGCCGACGGGATCCAGGCGACTTACTTTTTTGGTGGCGAACCGCTCCGCCTGCAAAAATCCCAGTTCGCCCTCGGCACGCTTGATACGCTCAGCATCACGTATAAATCCTATGATTCACGCGGGCGAGCACACGATCTGTCCGTCCAGCGGCCCGCACGCTTCTATTCCATCCAGCTCACCTTCACGGACGAACCGCAATGACCCACGGCATCTGCTTTGCCAACCCCGCCCGCTGGCTGCGCGGCGAACATCTCTTCTGGCCCGCGGCGCAGTGGCAGGCGCTGCAGCGGCAGGAACTCGCGGGGCATCTCGCCCGCGCGCGCACGTCGAGATTTTACTCCGGCCGCATCCGCCGGCATGAAGCCGATATCGCGACGCTTCCGATTACCACCAAGGACGATCTTTCGGCCGCCGGCGGCGATGCGTTCGCCTGCGAACCCGCCCAAATCCGCGAATGGGTGACCACTTCGGGCACCTCCGGCAAGCCGCTGGGCATCCCTCTTACAGCGGGCGATCTGGACCGGC
>Ga0302320_10028035_pt1 | contig 10825 bp, 8 predicted proteins | sample Bog_T0_3_FD_202130 | JGI IMG/M metagenome (GOLD analysis project Ga0302320, IMG submission 202130) | Peat permafrost microbial communities from Stordalen Mire near Abisko, Sweden - Bog_T0_3 | ecosystem: Environmental > Terrestrial > Soil > Wetlands > Peat | place: Sweden: Abisko, Stordalen Mire... | reverse complement strand
CTGATGGAGATTCTGGCCCGCGGGCTGGACCTTTCGCCGGTGCACGAATGCCTGATTGAAGAGAGCGTGCTGGGTTGGAAGGAGTACGAACTGGAGGTGATGAGGGACCTGGCGGACAACGTCATCATCATCTGCTCCATTGAGAATTTCGACCCTATGGGCGTGCATACCGGCGACTCGATTACCGTGGCTCCGGCGCAGACGCTGACCGACCGCGAGTACCAGAAGATGCGCGATGCGGCGATTGCCGTGATGCGCGAGATTGGCGTCGAGACCGGCGGCTCGAATGTGCAGTTTGCCATCAATCCCGTGGACGGCCGCATGACGGTGATCGAGATGAATCCGCGCGTGTCGCGCTCCTCCGCGCTGGCCTCGAAGGCAACCGGGTTTCCGATTGCCAAGATTGCCGCCAAGCTGGCCGTGGGCTATACGCTCGACGAGATTCCCAACGACATTACGCGCAAGACTCCGGCGTGCTTTGAGCCGACCATCGATTACGTTGTGGTCAAGATTCCCAAATGGCAGTTCGAGAAGTTTCCTGGCTCTGACGACACGCTGGGCCCGCAGATGAAATCAGTGGGCGAGGTGATGGCCATTGGCCGAACCTTTAAAGAAGCGCTGATGAAGGCCTGGCGGGCTCTGGAAACCGGCAAGAAGACCGGCGCTGAAATACTGGAGCCGCGGCGGCTGACGCAGATGCTGGTGACACCGAAGCCGGAGCGGCTGGGCTACATCCGCTACGCATTTGAACGCGGCATGAGCGTGCGCGAGGTTGCGCGGCTCACCGGGATGGACCCCTGGTTTCTGCACCAGATCCGCGAGATCACGCAGGAGCAGGCGAAGATTGCCGCGACTTCGCCGGAAGCCATTACGGAAGAGGAACTGCGCCGGCTGAAGCGCCTGGGACTGAGCGACGAGCGCATTGCGACCGAGTGGAAGCTGGAAGGCCACGCCGGGACGCAGCAGGTGAGGGAACTGCGCGAGGGCAAGGGCATCCGGCCCGTCTTCAAGCTGGTGGACACCTGCGCCGCCGAGTTCGAATCCATGACGCCGTACCTGTATTCGACCTATGACGAAGAGGACGAGGCGCCACCCACGTCGACGCCCAAGGTCATCATTCTGGGATCGGGACCGAACCGCATTGGGCAGGGCATCGAGTTCGACTACTGCTGCTGCCACGCGGCCTTTGCGCTGAAGGACGATGGCTACGAGACCATCATGGTCAATTGCAATCCCGAGACTGTTTCCACCGATTACGACACCAGCGACCGGCTCTACTTTGAGCCCCTGACGCTGGAAGACGTGCTGGCGGTGTACAACCACGAGGCACAGTCGGGCGCCGAGATCGGCATGATTGTGCAGTTCGGCGGGCAGACGCCGCTGAACCTGGCGCAGAGGCTACGCGCGGCCGGCGTGCCGATTATCGGCACTTCGCCTGAGTCCATTGATTTGGCCGAGGATCGCAAGCGCTTCGGCAAGCTGCTGGAGGAACTCGACATTCCGCAACCGCACGGCGGCACGGCCACCAGCGTGGAAGAAGCGCTGGCTGTGGGCGAGCGGATCGGCTATCCGGTTCTGGTGAGGCCCAGCTACGTGCTTGGCGGGCGGGCCATGGTGATTGCGTATGACGCCGAGGCTGTTGCCCAATACATGAAGCAGGCGGTGGAGTATTCGCAGGAGCGGCCGGTGCTGGTGGACCACTTCCTGGAGAACGCCATCGAAGTGGACGTTGACGCACTGTGCGACTCAGAAGACGTGATCATCGCCGGCATTATGCAGCACATTGAGGAGGCCGGCATCCACTCCGGCGATTCCTCTTGCGTTCTGCCTGCCGTGAGCATCCGCAAAGAGACGCTGGAGGTGCTCCGCACGTATACGCGCAAACTGGCCCTGGCACTCAAGGTGGTTGGGCTGGTCAACCTGCAGTTTGCCATCCAGCGCGACGCAGAGGGCCAGGATCACGTTTACGTGATTGAGGTGAACCCCAGGGCCTCGCGCACTGTGCCTTACGTTTCAAAGGCTACCGGTATTCCGCTGGCGAAGGTTGCGGCGCGATTGATGACTGGCCGCAAGCTGCGCAAGTTGCTGCCTGCCCAGTTGGCTGCCGGAAAAGACCTGGAAACCGGCACGCATTTCTACGTAAAATCGCCGGTCTTTCCGTGGAACAAGTTTGCCGGGGTGGATACGGTATTGGGTCCGGAGATGAAGTCTACGGGCGAAGTGATGGGCGTGGCGGCCACCTTTGGCGAGGCCTTTGCGAAGGCGCAGCTATCTGCCGGCCAGGTATTGCCCACCGGCGGCACGGTCTTTTTCAGCGTGAACGATCATGACAAGAAGGTGGCCAGCGACCTGGCTCGCCGTTACGTGGACCTGGGATTCAAGATTGTTGCCACGGAGGGAACAGCCGATGTGCTGGAGAGCGCCGGCCTCAGCGTAGAGCGGGTCTTCAAAGTCAAAGAGGGCCGGCCGAATGTTGTGGATCTGATCAAGGGCGACCGCATTCAGTTGATTGTGAATACTCCACGCGGCCAGGACACGTTTTTTGACGAAAAGGCGATACGCCGGGCAGCGGTTCTGGCGCGCATTCCCACCATCACCACGATTGCCGCGGCGCAGGCTGCGGCGGACGGAATTGCGTCGATGCAACGGCAAGCCATAACGGTCTATGCCCTGCAGCATCTGCACGCGGCCACATGCGTTTGAAGCTGGTCTGAGGCCAGGAGGCCCATGCACACTGCCGTTATTTTTCGCGGCGGCGGAGGGCAAGCCGGGCCCCGATGGAGTAGCCGAGCAGGGCTGCTGCCGGCCATGTGCCTAAAAAGGGTCCATCGTTGTCGATCAGACCGCTGGGTTTGGGCAGGCTGAAAAATGTGCGTGTCAGTTTTTCAGTGGCGTCGCACTGGAAACACGCGTTGGGCCCGGTAGGCATGTCCAGAATCCACAGGCTGAGGATGAGAACCAGAATAAGGCCTACCAGCCATACGGCGGTGGCCATTTCGTCCTGCCGGAAGTGGGTTACCAGGTAACCTACGGCAAGCGGTACAGCCAAAGACAAAACCAGGATGATGGTCTGTGAAATGGCGGGCGGGTTCAGGAAGTAACCGGCGAACATGAGTAAAAGCCATGAACCGATGGCCAGAGCCGTGTGGAGGAAAAACGATAAGGCCTGCCCGGAGAGCTTCGATGCGCTTTTATCTTCTTCATTTTCCCGTTGAATCAAAGTTTCCATGGGCGCGGCTCCTGGTAGGGTCCGTTGGGTAAATTCATTATTCACTGAACATACACTGTCCTGCAAATGGGAACAATCCCTGCAACCGGAGCGGAGCAGGCCCTAAAATAGAACAATGCTGATTAAAGGCATTTTTGCTGCTGTGACTACGCCGTTTTACACGGACGAGCGTGTCTATTTTCGCAAACTCGAAGCCAACATGGCACGCTACTCGCGCAGCCTGCTTTCCGGAATGGTGGTACTGGGTTCTACCGGCGAAGCGGTGATGCTGGACGACGCAGAGTACAGCGAAGTTTTACGGGTGGCTGGGGAAGCCGCGACGCCGGAAAAGGTGCTCATTGCCGGCGCCGGGCGAGAGAGCGTCAAGGGGACGGTTGAAACCGCGGAGTTAGCGGCGCGGTTTCGTTACGATGCAATCCTGGTGCGCACTCCCGCTTACTACGCCAGCAACATGACCACGGCGGCCGTTCTGCATTACTTCCGCAGTGTTGCCGACCGCTCGCCCCTGCCGGTGCTGCTTTACAACATCCCCAAGTGCGTTCCTTATCAGATACCGGTTGAACTGGTAGCCGAATTGGCCCAGCATCCGAACATTATCGGAATCAAGGAATCCAGCGGCAGCATTGAGCGGGTTCGAGCCTTGGTAGACGCCACGCGCACCGCTCCGCGGCGCACCGTGACCGTGACGCCGGTATTTGAAGCGGTGACAGTGCGCATGTTGGAGGCGCGGACGGAGCCAACGAGCGCCACATATGTCTCCGCCAGCGAATTGGCGGGTGGCCAGGCCCTGGCGACAGCTCCCGCGGCAGCGCCCATCAAGACGCGAACCCAGGACGCCGGCTTCCATGTGCTTTGCGGTTCGGCATCAGGGATTCTCGAGTCACTTGAAGCCGGCGCTGACGGAGCCGTTCTGGCGTTTGCCGCTTGCGCTCCGCAGGCTTGCGAGGAGGTCTATTATGCCTGGAAGGATCACGATCTGAAGCTGGCGGAAGAAAAGCAGCAGCGGATTGCCGGTCCCAATCAGCGCATTGTGGGCCAGTTGGGAATCAGCGGCGTAAAGTATGCGTGCGATTTCAACGGCTACTACGGAGGCCGTACTCGCGCGCCGTTGCTTTCGGTTACGGCGGCGGAGAAGGCGGAGATCGAGAGTTTACTGGCTGAGATTCGTAACTAAGCAGGGGCCAGCCTTCCGCGGCCGGACCGTTTCAATTGTTACCGCTCTCAAACCAAATTACAGGAGAAGGTTTGCGCTATGAATCGCCGCGATCTGCTTCGCTCCTCGTTGTTGACGGCCGGCGCTCTGGCTACGGCTCCGGTGCGCGCCCAGGATAGTTCTCAGCCCGAGCCGCACATCTGGCCTCAGATTCCAGTCGAACTCAATGGCGGACGCATGCCCAACATCCTTTGGATCTGTCCGGACATGCAACGCTTTGACACCATCGAGGGCCTGAACAACGATGTGATTCATACGCCGAATCTGAAGAAGCTGATGGCGGAGTCTGTCACTCTTACGCACGCCTACGTGCAGAACCCGGTCTGTTCGCCGTCGCGCGCCAGCTTCCTGACCGGGCGCTATCCGCACACCACCGGTTTGCGCGCGCTGGGCCAGCGGATTCGCCCCGACGAACGCCTAGTGACCCGCACCCTGGCCGACGCGGGTTATGCCTGCGGCCTCTCCGGCAAGCTGCATCTTTCGCCCACCTTCGGAGGCCGTCTTGAAGACCGCATCGATGACGGCTACAGCGTCTTCGATTGGAGCCACGACATCAGCAACCTGTGGCCGGGCCACAACATGTGGCGGGTCTGGCTCCAGGAGCAGGGCGTGAAGTGGCCCACGCCGCCCAGCGGCAAAGACGCTCTGGCCTGGGGCGTGCCCATGGATGCGAAGCATATGCAAACGGCGTGGTGTGCCGACCGCGCCATTCAGTTCATGCGCGGGCAAAAGGACTTTAGTCCGTGGCTGATGTCGGTCAATATCTACCAGCCGCATGCGCCTTACTGGCCGGCCGCGGAATATCTCGATCACTACAGCGCCGCGGATATGCCCGGCCCGAACTACCGGGAAGGGGAGTTAGCCAACAAGCCGGTCTATCAGCAGACCGATCATCAGGGCGCGGCCGGTGGCCACGATGTCTCCTTTACCAAGACCACCGACCTTGACCATCGCCGAATGAAGGCCGCGTATTACGCGATGATCGAGCAGGTGGACACGGAAGTGGGCCGCATGCTCCAGGTTCTTGAAGAGACCGGGCAGGCCGACAACACCATCGTCATCTACATGAGCGATCACGGCGAAATGCTGGGCGACCACGGAATCTTTTTGAAGGGGCCTTACTTTTACGAGGGGGCGATCCGCGTTCCGATGATCCTTCGCTGGCCGGGAAGATACAAGGCTGGACTGCGCAGCGATGCTCTTGTCGAAATGGTCGACCTGGCGCCTACGCTGCTCGAGGCAGCGAGCCTTCCCATTCCAGCGGCCATGCAGGGGCGCTCACTCACTCCGCTGCTGACCGGGCAGACAACCGGGCATCGCGACTCCATCTATTGCGAGTATTTCGACTCCCTTGCGCTCTACAATCCGCCGCCCATGGCGGTCTGCGCCCGGACGGACCGCTACAAGATCGCCTACTATCAGAAACTAAGTAGCGGCGAGTTATATGACCTGGAGAAAGACCCCGCGGAGAGTTATAACCTGTGGGATACACCCAGCGCCAGACCTGCACGCGAGCAGATGATGCAGTTGCTTCTGTCACGCATGGTCGATACGGTCGATCCTATCCCCGAGCGCAAGTGCATGTGGTGAGTTATGCCGCCTGACTTAGAGCATTTCCGTTTGCGCGCGGGATCAAACCGTGACTGACAGGGCTTCAGAAGTTGCGGCTGTGACCATTTCGCGGATTGAACTGATCACCAGGTCGGGCTCGTCGAGATGGATCCAATGCGCGCTGGCCGGGGCGATCACCTGCTGCGCATTGTCGCCGATGCGGATCAAGCATGCGTCGGAGAGCGGCGTCGATTTGCCCGGCGTGAGCACCAGTACCGGAATGCCATGGATGGGCTCTGCATCCTGCATTTCCTTGACGGTTTCGGAAATTGAATCGAGATGACTGTACATGCCGGAGTAGTAGCTGGGACGAGACCAGTGGGCGGCCACGATGGGCCAAACCTCCCTGGGCATCTTACCGACCTCTTCTTTGACCCGCTGCAGCACATGGCGGCCGCCAACACCGGCGGTGCCGGCCAACCCGCTTGAGACCCGGCGAGAGGAGCGGCGGAGCAGGGAGCTGATGGCCAGGCGGACGAATCCGATGCGTGCAAAGGGGATTGCATAGCGGGTTAATCTTCTGCCAAGATCGACGGCGGATTGTTTTGCCGGGTTCAGTGGCGGCCATTCTTCGCAGCGCATGGGATCGACCAGCACCACGCCTGCGACTTCGCCGGGATACAAGAGCGCGAAGCGGCGCATCACCAGGCCGCCGAAGGAATGGCCGACCAGGACGTAAGGCGGCTTGATGCCGCCGCATTGCAACAGACCGTGCAGTTCCACGGCGATGTTTGCGGGGGTACGCGCTGAGCGGCATGGGCTGCTCCAGCCCAGTCCGCTGCGGTCGTAGGATGCGGTGCCGGTGAAGCGGGAGACCGACTCCTGAATGTGAAACCAGTTCAGATTGGTAGCCGCAATGCCGGCTTCAAACAGCACGGTTGGGCCGCCCGAGCCTTTTTCAAGCAGGTAAAGCCGGCACCGGGGGCCTATCGTCACCCAACGTCCGGCAGCTGCAAAACGCAGGCGATCGCGATGGGAGCCGATCAACTGATAGAGACATCCCACAGAGATCAGGGCTGCCGCCGAACCGATAATCCAAAGAAGAACGATCACTATCAATCCTGGAAACGCGTGAGATGCTCAGGGCTGAAGTCCCCAAGCTTGAGATTTGCCTTTGCACTGCCACGGTCAATGATAAGCAGTGTTGACCCGGCGCGATCGCGTGTTTTGGCTTCCACCTGGCTTGCCGACCAGACTCCACCATCATGGCGCAGGCCAAAGTAGGTGAACTCTTTTACGGTCTTTGATCCTTTCAGCGTTTTCTCGACATATACAGGAAAACCGATACTGCGGTCCAGCCAAGTGTGGATTTCGGCGTAGTGCGTGTGGTCCGCCGCGCCGGGCGTGCTCTTCAGCAAATCGCAGATCCGGGCTCCATACTTCGTATCGGAAACCACGGACTGGCCGGGCCAGAAGTACTGCGGCTCGAGAAGATCCTCATAGCTGAATCCAGTGCCGAGCAGGCCTTCGTTCCACTTGTCGAAAGGAACTATGGAGGCCGCCTTGTCGCCGGGGTGCGCAATATGGATCACACTTTGGCCATTAGGACGCATCTCCAGCAGGATATGCGTGCGCGCGCTGGCGGGTTGGCCAATTTCCACCAGCACCCGCAGCACGCCGGGAAAGCCATGCGCCTTGATGGAAATGCCAAAACTGGTGCGTCTCCCGTTGGCATCCACCTGGACCAGGCGGCCGGTGGTGCGAAAATCCGCCGACTCGATGCGCTGGCGTGGGACCGCAAGAACCGATTGGACATCCGCTGCGCCTGCCGGAGTTGCCAGCAGCAGAGCCAATCCGAGAGCTGACCAGAATCGCCTCACGCCTCGATCCTTCCGTCGCGAATGCGAATGTGCCGGGGCGCGGCGTTGGCAATTTCGTTTTCGTGGGTGACGACGATGAGTGTCATGCCGCGCTTTTTCTGGATGCCAAACAGGATATCCATGATGCGTGCGGAATTGACGCTGTCGAGATTGCCGGTGGGCTCGTCAGCCAGCAGGACGGCGGGGTTGTTGGCCAGAGCACGGGCAATGGCCACGCGCTGGCGCTCTCCGGCGGAAAGCTCATTGGGGTACTGGTTAAGACGGTGCTCAAGGCCCATCTCGCAGAGCAGGGCATGGGCACGATCGGCGCGGTGGTTTGCGCCATGGGTGATGGCGAGCATGGCTACCTGCACGTTCTCAATGGCGCGCAGCGTGGGCAGCAGATAAAAGGCCTGGAAGATGAATCCGACCTTGCGAGAGCGGTAGGAATCCAGATCAAGCGTGGTTCCGAGCGCCGCATTCTCAAACAAGACTTCGCCGCTGGTTGGCGTGTCGAGTCCACCCAGGAGTTGCAGGAGGGTGGATTTGCCGCTTCCGCTGGGACCGCTGATGGCCACGTACTCACCGGCTGCGATGGAAAGGTCAACGCCGCGCAAAGCCTCGATGCGCCCATCGTCGTAGCTCTTCGTGAGTCCTCGTACTTCAAGAAGTGGGCTTGTCATGCCTGAGCGCCTCCACCGGCGAAAGCCGCACCCTGCGCCACGCAGGCAACCTCGGTCGCGACGGCGATACCGCTATGCGTTCTGCATGGATTTTTAACACGAGAGTACCAGTTTATCGAGCGGGGGAGAGTTGTGTCCATCCGGTTTGGGGGATAGCTGCAATTCCCATACTTTGCAACCCGAATGCAGGGTGTGCGCGAGCACAACAAAATGGGCAGCCGCTATAGTCTTGGCTGCCCACTGAAAGTTGTCGAACAAAGAAATGCGGGTCAAAAAAAGACAAACAACAAGCGACTGGAGAATGCTACAGGCGATGAAAGCCAAAGCTATCGACGCAGGGTAGCTGCTCTTCAGAGTGCTTCAAGAGATTACGGTCCGATAGTCCAAGAGGGTATCGGACCGCTGAAAAAAAGGCTAGAAACGGCCTCGGCCACGCGAACTGCCGCCGCCAGCGCCGCCACCGCCGCTGCCCTTGCGAGCCTGGTAGCAATCGCGGCAGAATACCGGGCGATCGCCACGCGGCTCAAATGGGACTGTTGTAGGCTGACCGCAACCCGAACAAATCACAGGAGTTCCCTGTGCCGGAGCCGAACGGTAGCCGGAGCCCCCCTGATCGTTTTTCTTTGCCTGACGGCAATTCTTGCAACGTTTCGGGGTCGAATAACCACGTTCCTGAAAGAACGCCTGATCCGCAGCGGTGAAGGTGAAGTCCTGCCCGCAATCGCTGCACGTAAGTTGAATATCTCCGGCCATGGGTCTCCTCGTGGAAATTGTACAGCCCAATGTGCGTTTTGCGTACAAGGATTCTGCTGAATTTAAAAAACTTGTACCTGAACCAGCTAGACGGCAAGAGGATTCGTGTTGTGAGGTTAGCGCAACTATGGCTGTTTGTGACAGGCATAGCGAGCAGGAGGACCGCATGGCCCCGGTTCCATTATGCTGTTCGTGGAATGTAGGTAGGATGCGGATCGTCTACATGCTTACTTCGCTCGGCATGGGCGGAGCCGAACGGCAGGTGCTGGAGTTGGCTGACCGCATGGTGTTACGCGGCCACACGGTGGTACTGCTCGTTTTGCGTCCTGGTCTTGCCGAAGAGTGGCCGACCGCGCTCGACGTCATCCACCTGGGAATGCATCGTTCGCCACTGAGCGTGATCGCCGGCATGGCGAAGGCCCGGCGCTTTCTGCTCGCGTTTCGCCCTGACCTGCTGCACAGTCATAGCTTTCATGCCAACCTGGCGGCTCGTGCGCTCAAGGTGCTGGTTCCATCCGTCACGGTTATTTCCACGGTTCATAACGTCTACGAGGGCGGCTGGCCGCGCATGCTTGCCTACCACCTGACAGATGGCCTTGCCCACCGCACCGTCGCGGTCAGCAAGGCGGCTGCCGAACGCTTTGTACGTCTCAAGGCAATCCCGCAACACAAGTGCATCGTTTTAGCGAACGGGATCGACATAGCTCTGTTCAAACCTGATGCAGAACGCCGGGAAGAGAAAAGAACTACGATGGACGCGGGTGGGGAGTTCATCTGGCTGGCGGTGGGGCGGATTGTGCCGGCAAAGGACTATCCAACATTGCTGAGGGCCTTTGCGCAGGTGCGGGCGTCCCGCGGCGATGCCCGGTTGTGGGTGGCCGGCGCGGAGGCGTCAGCTGCCGAGGCTGCATCCGTTCGAGCATTGACAACAGACCTGGGTTTAAAGGATGCAGTGCGCTGGCTCGGCCTGTGCCGCGACGTGCCCGCTCTGCTGGATGCCGCCGATGCATATGTGATGGCGTCGGCATGGGAAGGCATGCCGCTGGCTGTGGGCGAGGCCATGGCCATGGAGAAGCCGGTAGTGGCCACCGATGCAGGCGGCGTGCGTGAATTGGTAGGGGCTGCCGGCGCGATTGTGCCGTCCAGGGCACCGGATGCCCTTGCATCGGCGATGCTCCACCTGATGCGGAGCACGCCGGAAGAACGGCGAACGCAGGGCAGAGCAGCGCGGGAGCGCATCAGAGAACTGTTCAGCATGGATGCGAAAGCCGATGAGTGGGAGGCGCTCTACAGGACGGTTCTGGAGAGGCGGGACTAAAATCTCTCGTGCTGGGAGGCAGCTATTGCCGATTGCCGCGCTGCCATATACGTAAAAAGGGCCGGAGCATTGCGCTTCGGCCCTTGGTTTGGTTGGTGCGCCCGGCAGGGCGCACTCACTTGGGGGTGGAAGTCCCCTACACACCCGGCAAGGGGAAGTGTTAGCTGAACGGCAAGGGTGTCCGTCGCGAGGCGGAATCTGGAGGAAGCTGTAGGCAAA
>Ga0302320_10028033_pt1 | contig 10827 bp, 5 predicted proteins | sample Bog_T0_3_FD_202130 | JGI IMG/M metagenome (GOLD analysis project Ga0302320, IMG submission 202130) | Peat permafrost microbial communities from Stordalen Mire near Abisko, Sweden - Bog_T0_3 | ecosystem: Environmental > Terrestrial > Soil > Wetlands > Peat | place: Sweden: Abisko, Stordalen Mire... | reverse complement strand
GTGGCACCGTTTCGCACGCCTGCATTTCAAGCAACAAATCACAGGGGAAAGCGCAAATGTTGCGTTACGGGTAAGAATTTGCGCTGACGCCAGTGCGATTACTGCCGGGTAAGACTTCGCATTCGGAGCATTCGGGCTGGCAGCTGACGTGCTGGATGCGTAAAAATCTATGACCCACGAAGGTTTTGGCGAGGCATATCAGCGAGGATTCGATCTGACACTTCGGTTTCTGCGGTCGAGAGGGGTGCCGCGGGAAAGCGCTCGTGAAGTCACACAAGCGGCCTGGGTAAAGGGCTGGGAACGTCTCGGGCAGCTTCGGGACGATGAGTTGTTATTTACCTGGGTGAACACAATCGCGCTCAATGCCTATCGCAGAGTCCGGCGTCAGGAGGGAGCGCTGAACGCTTTGCCTGATATTGGCGTTCAGCCCGGGATTAACCTCGCGGCGATCGACATGGCCCGAATACTCCGGATTTGCGGCCCGGGCGACAGGAAGCTGCTGGAACAACAGATGACCGGTCTGACGCCCCGGGAGATCGCAAAAATGCGCGGAATTCCGGAGAGCGCCATCCGAATCAGGCTCCTGCGGGCTCGCCGGGCGGCGCGGATGCGGCTGGACCAGACGCGGCGGTTGAGGACCGTGGCGTCGGAATAACCGAAACTGAAACGAGGCTCGCCGGCCGGTCGCTTTTCGTCATCGCCTAGTCATCGCCGACTGGCTGCGGCGAGGAAAGTCCGGTCCCGTCGAGCGCCTTCAGCTCCGAGAGTCGCTTATGCAGGGTGCGCAGACTGATTCCTAATATGCCGGCAGCCTCCTTATTTGTCCTGGCGTGCTTCAGAGTCAACTGAATATAGGCTTTCTCAACATCTTCGAGACGCTGGCCTGCGTCCAGTGTGACTGAATCGTTCGTGGTCGACATGGCGGCCGGAGCTGCCGTTTGCCGCTGCAGTTCCCGTTGCGGCTCGCGCTGAGGGGTGGGCGCGGGCGTCCTGAACAGCGGTCCAAGGTGACCGGGCAGGACGGTGCCCTCGCGAGCCACAATGATCGCGCGTTCGAGTACATTGCGAAGCTCACGGACATTGCCGGGCCAGGCGTAGTCCATAAACTGGCTGAGCACCTCCGGATGGATATCCGTCACTCTGCAATCGTTCCTCTTGTTGATGATGCCGATAAAGGTGGTGGCGAGAGCCGGAATATCGTCCTTGCGCTGACGAAGAGGCGGTAAATCGATATGGAAGACATTCAGGCGGTAGTAAAGGTCTTCGCGCAGCAGCTTCTTATCGATCGCGTCCAGTAACGGACGATTCGTGGCCGCGACGACTCGAACGTCGACCGGAATCTCACGCTGCCCGCCCAACCGGCGGACGGCGGACTGTTCGAGGACCCGCAGAAGCTTGGGCTGCATGGCAATCGGCATCTCGGCGATCTCGTCGAGGAAAAGCGTCCCCTGATTGGCGAATTCAAAACATCCCGCTCGCCGTTCCTGCGCGCCGGTGAAGGCGCCCTTTTCATGCCCGAACAGTTCGCTTTCGATCAGCGTTTCCGGCAGCGCCGCGCAGTTGATAGCGACGAAGGCGTGGGACGCTCTCGGGCTGAGCTTATGGATGGCGGATGCGACCAGTTCCTTCCCCGTACCGCTTTCGCCCGTAATGATGACGGAGGCAGAACTGGGTGCCGCCTGTTGTATGGCCGAGAAGACAACGCGCATCGCACCCGAGGTGCCGACAAGGTCTTCGAGCACTCCCTGGTAGCCCAGTTGCCGGCGCAGGCGATCAGTCTCCTGCACCAACGTTTTTTGACGGAGGGCGCGTTCCAGCAGTGGCGCAAGAACCGTCAGCTGGGCCGGTTTCTCCAGGTACCAGAAAGCACGGAAGTCCTTGACGATCGAGACGGCCTTATCGACGCTGCCGAGGCTGGTCAGCACGATCACCGGCGTCAGGTCTCCGCGGCTAAGGAGCTCCTGGAGGAGCTGAACGCCATCCATGCGGGGCATCATGAGATCCGTGATGATCACATCGATAACGGACGCCCCGATCTTTTCGAGCGCCTCCTCACCGTGCTCGGCCGTTTCCACGGCATAACCGAGCGCGGAGACCTTGGTGGAAAGGCTATTCCGCTCCTGGGGGTCGTCATCGACGATAAGTACGCGGGCTACTACAGGAGTCTGGACCATTCAGTCGTTATTTTAGCTGACTATTTCGATGCAATGTGCAATTCCTGCACAGCGCAGGACAGTTTAATGTTGCCACCTATTGGCCACTCTGAAAAAGTGCGATTCATGACGAAAACGCGGAGAAGGTCGTCTTATGACGACGTCGTCTGATAACGACAAAGAACGGCCAGGCGAACGGGTTTGGCCCCGCTGGCCTGGCCGAAGAGTTCGATCCGAGCGCTACTGGCGAACCGGAGACTCGCGGTTCAGTGCCATTTCAAATTTGGCGGCACTGGGCGGAGTCTTGAAATCCCCCGTCAAAATCCCGTGATTCGTAGTGTCGCGCCCGTATAACTCACGGTTGGTTTCGCCGTCGGCGTGCAGCGTTGCCCCTTCCAGGGAAATGCCGGCGAACAGACCACGCGAACGGGAGTACGAGAGCATTTCAGCGTGCATCATGGCGTCGGTCTGGGCGCTGGTATCGCGGCCGACCGGGCCCGCGGCAGCCGTCGCTTCGCCTCCGATGGTGAACTTATCGGATTCCAGATGCCGCATGCCACCATCGTTCATTACCAGCAGGACTACATCCGTTTCCGAAGCTCCGATCTGGAACCCGAGGCTTCCGCCTTCAATTTGAATAGCGGCTGGCGAGCCCCAGCGCGTTCCGCCGGCGTGGCGGCAAACCGCGAAACCCCGGCCATATTTGGCACCGATGATGAAGCCCGCTTTCTTCATTCCCGGCACGACGACCACACACCGCGCCTTATCCATCAGATCGCGCGGGATTCCTTTGTCAGAAGCTCGCATCATATCGTTTAGCGTGTCGGCGGCAGCGTCAAGACGATCATCCACCTTTACTTCTCTGTCCGCAGCAAGTGCCGCGGTACTGAACGCCCCGGCCATCAATAAAACCGGAATTAGTGTTTTTCTCATATTTCTCATATATACAGTCCTCCGCTTCCAACCACACCAGCCAGCATCAGGTCTGCCAATGTGTGGTTATAGACAAACCACGCGGCAATTTATCAGCGTATTATGGACCGATGCTTGCAGCGAAGTGAGACGCCTGGCGATGGGAAAAGCCTGGTCAAAAAGGAGAGATGAAGAATGAAACTCAGCACGAAAGATCAAGCCGCGGGGAAGTTTCACGAAGCGAAGGGAGCAGTGAAGGAAAAGGTCGGTTCAGCAACTAATAATCCCGACCTCGCTGCCCGGGGCCACGATGAAAAAGTTGCAGGCAGGATGCAAAATAAAGCAGGGCAAATTGAAAAGGCACTTGATAAATAAGTAATAGTCGATCCGGCAAAGCGGGGCGAAGTTTCGCATTTCGCTCCGCTTTGCCGGTATCGGCGCAAACCTCGGTTCCTCCCGCATTTCTCCCTTCGGCACGAATCGTAATCTTCCGGCTATTTCCTGGTTACAGGATTGCGAATGATCGAGTCGAGGTGCGTGAACGATGCTTTACACAATCGCAGTCATTCTGTTAATCATGTGGATACTGGGCCTGGTAACTTCCTACACCATAGGAGGCTTGATACACATACTTCTGGTCCTTGCCATCATCTCGCTTGTCATCGGAGTTATTCAGGGCCGAAGCGCGGTGTAAAACTTACCGGGGGATGTGTACAACAACGTCGTGTGGACGGCCGTCACTCAGCAGATAAATCCGGCTGCCAGAGAGAATCGTGCCGTCCAATTCGACAAATGGCATCTTATTCGTCCTGACAACCGAAATTTTGTGCGGAGTACCGCGGTAACGGTAGACGATTGACAAATCCTGCCATGCCTTTGGCAGTACAGGGCACACCTCCAGCGAATCTCCCGAAACTCTGAACCCTAACACCTCTTCCAGCCAGATTCGGTACATCCACGCGGCCGAACCCGTGTACCATGTCCACCCGCTCTGGCCGGTTTGTAAGGGACTTGCGTAGACATCAGCCGCGCTGATGTAAGGCTCGCCCCGGTAATGCCGGGCATCCTGCGGAGTTTTCGAATGCTCCACAGGATTCATGATTTGCAGCAGCCGGGTTGCCTGTTCGCCGCTGCCTAGACGCGCCCACGCCATTGCAAGCCAAAGCGAACCGTGAGTATATTGCCCGCCGTTCTCGCGAATGCCCGGCGGATATCCCATGATGTAGCCAGGATGAGGCACGGAATGATCGAACGGCGGAGTAAATAACAACACAACGCGCTCTGACTCTTTGACCAGCTCTTTGTTAGCGGAATTCATCGCAAGTTTTGCGCGCCCGGGGTCACCACCGCCGGCAATGACCGCCCACGACTGAGCGATTGAATCGATACGCGCTTCGGTATTCGCGTGAGATCCCAGGGGCGACCCGTCATCGAAGAATCCGCGGAGATACCATTCGCCATCCCAGCAGGAGGCTTCCACGGCTGTGTGTAAAAGGGCAGCACGTTCGCGGCACTGAGCCGCCAGGCCGGCATCCCTCGCATCGGCCAGCTCTGCGAACCGCGGCAGAAGCGTCAGAATGAACCAGGCCAGCCATACGCTTTCGCCGCGGCCTTCGTTGCCAACTCTGCTCAGCCCGTCGTTCCAGTCGCAATGACCAATCAGGGGCAAACCATGACTGCCCAAATGCCAGCCGGCATCCAGACTGCGTTTGCAATGTTCCCACAGCGTTGCGCGTTCGTGGGAAACGTCCGGCGTGAACAGACGCTCCATTTCGCCTGGCTTGAGAACCGGGCCGTCAAGAAAAGAGACCGGCTCATTGAGGATTCCGGTGTCGCCTGTAACCGACACGTATTGGGCCGTCACATACGGCAGCCACAGCAGATCGTCGGAGCATCGGGTGCGAACTCCCATACCGGAACCGGCATGCCACCAGTGCTGTACATCGCCCTCCACAAACTGTCTGGAAGCTGCCAGCAGAAGATGGGCGCGAGTTAGTTCCGGGGCCGCATATAACAGCGCGAGCGAATCCTGTAACTGATCGCGGAACCCGAACGCACCACTGGACTGATAGAGCGCCGTTCGCCCCCAGAAACGGCAACTAAGGACCTGATATACCAGCCAGCGATTGAGCAGTAAGTCGACCGACAGATTCGGTGTCTTCACCTGGATAGTGCCGAGCCTCGAATCCCACCAGTGTTTCACGTGACTGAGCCCTGTCTCGACAGCCGAACTATTCCGGTAAGCTCCCACGATCTCCCGGACATTTTCAATGTTGGGTGCCTGCCCCAGCATGAAAATGACTTCAGTCTCACCGTCCGGCTGAAGGGTTACCGGGACCTGCAGCACGGCTGCGGGATCCATATCGGCGCCCGTCAAATTGTCCAGGCGTACCGATTTCAGTCCGGCGGGATTTGCGGTGGATCCGTTCCGCCCGAGAAACGCCGCGCGATCTCCCGAGTAAGAAGCCGCGCGCGGAAAGCAGGAAGCGAACGCAATTCCATCCGCGCCATCGGGTGCCCAGCGCTGCCGCGCCAGCAGCGTTCCTGAGGACTCATCGAAACTGGTGAAGATGTGAGAAGCCTGACTCTCCCGCTGTGTACCCAGCACCCATTCCGCGAAGTAAGTCACCGTCAGGCGGCGTTTTCTTGACGAATCGTTACGAAGTCGCAACCGGCAGATTTTAACCGGATGACTGTTGGGGCAATCGGGGCCGTCCTTCATGAACGGAATGAAGACAGTTAATTCCTGCCCAATCGCGTGGCTGTTATGTTCATAGACTGTGTATCCCTGACCGTGCCTCGCCCGGTAGGCGTCCTCTTCGCGGATGGGAAGGGCGGTAGGTGTCCACACTCTCCCGGAATCTTCGTCTCGCAGATAGATCGCTTCGGAAGCCGGATCGCTGACCGGATCGTTTTGCCAGGTAGTCAGCCGGTTCTGCTGACTGTTCCCCTGCCAGGTGCATCCGAGCCCGCTTTCCGTCACGAGGCAGCCGAAATCGGGCGTCGCGATCACGTTCGCCCAGGGGGCGGGAGTCACTGTGCCCGGACCCAGATAGATATCGTACTCGCGGCCATCGTGAGAGAAGCCACCGATGCCGTTGAAGTACGACAGTTCCAGAAACGGAAGCGGTCGCGAAGGTTCCTCCGTTCCGATGCCGGCAGGAACGAACGGCAGCGCCACCGGGGATGGCTCGCGAAGCGGAGGCAACTGTAGTGCCAGCGGTCCGCGGGCTCCGGCTAATACGGCCCGGGAGCTGTTGAGGAGGAGTGTGCGTTGCGTATCGGAAAGCAGAGACCAGTCGCGCAGAAACACACCGCCGGGCCGATCGGTCCCGACTTCCCTGGCATAGGCGTCGACAATACGCTGCAACTGAAAATTCAGAGGGCGATCGTAACCCGGCGCTTCCTGATTCAGGATCACGAGATCGGCCATAAAGCCACGGGCTCTCCACCAGGAGTGCGCGGCCAGCACTTCGCGAATCAGCTTCAGCCCGGTTTGCTCGCGAACCATGGCGGAGACAATCGGCAGGTCGCCGGAAACGCCAAGCCCCCACAGATCCCGCTGACTCGCCGCGCCGACCAGCGGCCTTGAGCCCTGGCTGCGGAGGGGTGAGGAGGGAAAGATCAGATATCCCGCCAGTTGCTGGTAACTGTGCGCCACATCGGGGCCGATTTGCAAATGGCGAAACTCAAGTTGCTCATGTGTCCAGGCAAGGTCGGGCACGCGGGCCGCCGATTCGGGACGGCGATACTTCGAAACAAGCCGCAGCAGTTCGTCGCGCGAGGCGGCAGCCAGAGTGATAAACGATATTTCGATCTTTCCGCGCGGCTCCAGAGTTTCCCTGCAGCGCAGGCTAATGGACGGATCGAGCACGGCTCCCGCACTGCCGTTGAGCGATCGGCCGAGTGCCTCGGCGTCGGCAAGCGATCGGGCCCGGCCAATGAAGGTCTGCCGGTCTGTCTCCGATTCCACGTTGCCACTGGCTCCGACCAGCATGTGGCCCACCCATACCGGAGGATCGTCCGGAGAACTCAGACGTCGATGCGCGATAATCAGACCCTCATCCGATTCCGTCTCGACAAAGAGTTTGCTGAAGGCAGCGTGGGCGGCGTCGGCCGCATGCGGCGCGAGCGCAAGTTCCGCGAAAGAGGTGATTTCGAGGTAACGACTCCGCCGGGTCCGGTTGACTACGGTCAGTTTGCGGACCTCGACGTCATCGTCGGCGCTGACCACCACACTCAGGGTAGATTCAATCCCGAGAAAGAGGCGGTGAAACTCAGCGCGATTCGAAGAGAAGCTGGCGGACGCCTCGCCCCGGTCCCCGTTCAGAGGCTGAAACGTGGCCGACCATAGGGCATTGGGGCGCGCTTCGCGGAACAGAACGAACGTCCCCCACTGGTCGAGAGTAGCATCGGCACGCCATCGGGTAACGTCGAACTGGTTCCATCGGCTGTAGCCCGAGCCCGAGTTCGTCACCATCGCTGAATAGCGCCCGTTGCCCAGCAGCAGGGTCTGCGGGAGAGCCGTTCGCGCCGGAACAAATCGTTCCGCCGGCTCTGCAGCCGTTGGCGGAATCGGAACCGTCGACAGCGGGCGTCGATCCGTGACGCGCAAACGAGCCAAAGGTATCCGCTCGTAAAGCAGGGACTCCACGGCCCGGATACGGGGGTCGGAATGGAAGCGGCGGCGTATGATATCGCCGTGAATCATATTGTCGAGGGCCGCCATCGTCATTCCCTGGTGATGGGCCATATAAGCGTAGATGGGCACTCCCGCGTTGCCTTCGCGGGTAGTCGTGATGGAATAGTCCATCGACTCGTAAAAACCCATCGGGCCCCTGAGGCCGCCGTTTTCAAGCCGCCTCAGATTGACGACGCTCGCGCGCGCGTCCACCATCAGAGCGAGCATGGCGGAATACGGGGATACGACGAGACGATCGTCGGCTTCCGGATTCTGAGCCAGTTCGGGCACGCCGAAAGCCCGGTACTGATATGTTTGCCGCGCATCCAGCGCGCTGTAGGCGGATTCTGAAAGGCCCCAGGGGACACCTGATCGCATGCCAAACTCGATCTGTCCTTTCACCGCGTTGCGGCAGGCCAGATCCAGCTGCGAATTCTCGTAGCTGTTGGTGAACAGCAGGGGCATGAGGAATTCGAACATCGTGCCGCTCCACGAAAGCAGCTGCCTGCCCTGCGGTTCGGTGCGCATGGGACGGCCCAGTGCAAACCAGTGCTCTATGGGGACGTCGCCTTTGGCGATAGCCACCAGGCTTGTCAGTCTGGCTTCGCTGGCCAGCAAATCATAGTAGCTGGTAAACACAGGTGGGCCGCCGGCCACATAGCCGACGCCGAGCTGGCGCCGTCGCTGGTCGTACAGCGACCGGATATCGGTGGCATTGGCAAGCCGCCGCAGGGATTGCTGCAGCTTGCGCATCTCGAGCGCGGCGATCGCGGCGTTCTTTTCGGCATCCTGCATTTCCGTCCGGAGCTGAGCAATCCAGGCAGTGGCTTCGGGAGGAATGTCGGGAGAAAACGGCCGGTTAACGATAGCCCGCAGCGCTGGAATTCCGCGTTCCAGTTCCGAGAGCGACGGGATCGAACGCAGCGCTTCCTGGCGGAGCGCGGGCACATCCCGGCCGAAGAGCAGCAAAACGGAATCGGCGGGGCGCGAGAGTGTTTCCACCCAGCGCAGGTGCCGATCCACGACCTGCGCCCAGTCGTCTATCTCCCGGGCAAACCGCAGTGCCCAGTAAACGCGATCGCCGCCCGAACCCGCCTCCCATCGGCCGGCATCGCGAAACGGATCCGCCGAATGGAAAACAAGGCGCAGCCGGGGAATCAGTTCATGGTCTCGCAGTTCGCCGCGCAGCAGACGGGCTGCCACCCGGCAGGGCCCGCTCAGAAATAAATCATCGCCCACCTTCTCCGCCAGAATGCTCAGAGTAGTCAGGAGGCCTGTCATCCAGTTTCGATCCAGCACCGGCTGAGCCAGAAGTTCGTCGATCGCACGGTCGACGGTCCAGAGACTGGCAACCAGATTTCCGCTGTCCACCGCCGAAATATACGGGGGATTCAGGGGGGCGAGCGTATCGATGTCATACCAGTTAAAAAGATGGCCATCCTGATGCTCCATGCGTTCGAGTGTCGCCACCGTGGCGGAGCAGCGCTCGGAAAATTTTGACGCCGGAAGCCAACCAAAATCGCACGCCGCCAGGGCGGAAATGAGCCAAAGGCCGATGTTCGTGGGCGAAGTGCGGCGGGCCACCTCAACGCGCAGAGCTAACTGCGTATTGTCGGGAGGCAGCCAGTTACTTTCCTCATTCACCAGATCGTCGAAAAACCTCCAGGTCAGACGCGCCGTCTGGGTCAGGTAGTCGATATCGCCGTCGGTCAGCTTGTCGCGCCGGGGCTTCTGCGCGGGGCGATTCAGCCAGAAGAGCAGAAACGGAGAAAGCACCCACAGGCCCAGAAAACCTCCCGTTGGCGCAAGACGATGCCAGTCTGCGAGCAGCGGGATCAGCGCCGCGGCTACGATTGCGATGACGAGCATCTGCTTTCGGGTAGTATCCTGATGCCGGTGCGTGTCCTGCTCCGCGGAATCCGCCGTCTGCCACTCAAGGAGATGGCGATGGCTCACGCATTGCCGGTAGGATGCTCTTGCGATGGCGTCAATTGCCAGCCATGCCTGGTGAGGCAGAAACGCGGTGAACACCGCGGAACGGATTAGCTCGTCGGTGGCACCCTGTCTTCCGTGTACGCTGCCCTCCAGTTGCCGTGCCCATCGGTCCAGCAGCGGCGCCAGAGCGGGGATCGCGATGGCCAGCGCCACCACGACGCTCCAGACCAGCGGCGCTTCTGAAACGTGCCATCCGAAAAGTAACAGAAGCAGGGAGGCGACGGGAACCAGGCTTCTGCGAAGGTTGTCGAGGATTCGCCATCGGCTGATCGCGCTCAGGGGATTCGGTATCGGGCCTCTCGGCCCTGGCACCGTGGCGAACAGCCAGGGCGTGGTTTGCCAGTCGCCGCGAATCCAGCGGTGCTGTCTGCGGCTGAAGCTGGAATAATCCAGGGGAATGTTTTCCAGAAGTTCAATATCCGTCGCCAGTCCGACTCCCGCGTGGACGCCTTCAATCAGGTCGTGGCTCAGCAGCGCTTCGGACGGAAAGCGATCGCCCAGAATCGTATCGAACGCGGCAACATCGTAAATCGCTTTGCCGTGGTATGTTCCTTCGTTGAAATAATCCTGTTGGATGTCCGATACGGAGCGGCAATAGGGGTCGAGGCCGGATGTGTCCGCGAAGGCTCGCGTGAAGCGGGTTGCGGTGGCGCCGGGCAGCGCGATAGCCACGCGCGGCTGGATGATCGTATACCCGCTGGTACGCACCTTCGCCGCGGGATCGATCTGCACCTCATTGCAGGGATGGGCAATCGTCTCGATCATCCTGCGCGCCGAATTTGGCGGCAGCACCGTATCGGAATCGAGGGTGATCACGTATCGGATCGCTCGCGGAAGGCGTCCCGCGCGCACGATCCCCGGCGTTCCGTGTCCGGTGAGAAAAGCGTTCAGGTCCTCGAGCTTTCCGCGCTTGCGTTCCCGTCCAATCCAGCAGTCTTCCGACGGAGACCACTCGCGTGTCCTGTGAAAGAGCAGGAAGTTTGCGCCCGGGTAACGTTCGTTGAGAATGTTGATTCCTCCGGCGGCGGCCTCCATCAGAGCCGCATCCCCGGGCTGATCTTTTTCCGGAGCGTCCATGAAATCCGA
>Ga0302320_10028032_pt1 | contig 10827 bp, 8 predicted proteins | sample Bog_T0_3_FD_202130 | JGI IMG/M metagenome (GOLD analysis project Ga0302320, IMG submission 202130) | Peat permafrost microbial communities from Stordalen Mire near Abisko, Sweden - Bog_T0_3 | ecosystem: Environmental > Terrestrial > Soil > Wetlands > Peat | place: Sweden: Abisko, Stordalen Mire... | reverse complement strand
TTATAAATAGCCAATTTCTTTGAAAAAAAAAATATTCATTACAAATAAAAAAAAAAAAAAAAAAATTAAGAATTAAAAAATTAATTACAAAAATAAAAAACAAATTTAATTTGTATGTTTAAAGCGAATTTTGTTAATAAATATTATATGTCTGCTTAAATGAATTTATTTTTATTGCTTTTTTGCTTGTTCTTCTGCCTTTACTTTGAGATATTCAATGTATTGTGTCTGAGCAGTTTCGAAATTCTTGGATAAAGTTTCTTTCTCGGTCTGGTCCAATGCCGAGATGAGCATATTATAGAAATTCGATTGATTTTTCATCAAATCTTATTTTTTAATTTATCTAAGATTTTATAACTTTAACAATCTTTACTTTCCAAAACATCTCTCAAATATAAGATTTCATCAACTGTTTCCATCGGAGACTCATATAAAAGATTGGCTCTGTCATTAGCATCATAATCCTTATTTTATGATAAATAGTGTTAAAAAGAAAAGAAAACCTCATCTTCTTCATCCTCATCATCCTCTTCTTCTTCATTTTCCTTCTCATTTTCTTCCTTTTTACCCATTGTTTCTTCCTCTGCCTTTAAGAAAAATAAAAAAATTTAAACATCATATTTATCTACTTCTTCTTTCGAATCATAACTTTCTTCCTTTTCTCTCAATTCCAAAATCTCTGTAGTCATCTTCACCAATTGTTTTATAATTCCAGCCGATGAAGTTACAATGGGTTCAGGCAACTCATTTTGTTGCATTTTCAAAATGGATGCTAATCCAAACATGACTCGAATCTTATCAAAATCGTTCTTGAAAAATGGCAACAAAGCAAACCAACCTTGGAATAAACTGCTCACCAAATTTTTCTGATTGAGGTAATTTAATGTTAACCATGGATTATACCACAAACACAAGGCAATAACCTCGAAATTCACCACTTTCAATTGTTTTGACTTCTCAATTTTGAGTCTATCAATGGCTGTATCAATCAAATAAGGCATAAAATTATCTAATTTGCCAGGATTATTCTCTATCAACGCCAAATTCAATGTTGTTGATAACACCATATCAAGATCATCACTACCATTCAATGAAATCTCGTATACACGATTGATGGTCTTGAACAATAAACTTACAAATGACTCTCCAAAGAAATCCGTCATTGTCAAAAAGGCTTCTTTCGTTTTGGAAATATAATTCTTGAAACACCCCAACATGGCTTCTAAAAACTCAGCTCCCCATCCATTTTTCACTTTATCCAACAAATCTCTTTGTTCTTCGGTCAAAACAGTCAAAGCTTGAATATTGATGTTTTCTGGCAATCCAACAATAATATAGACTAGAATTGGGTAATAGAAAAGAAGTTGATCACTTAAAGTCTTTGAGTTATATAACAAAATATTGAGACATGAAAGGGCTTCATCAATGAAATCCGACCCGTCTTCTGAGAAACAATAATTGAAAATCGGGCTAAGAACCTGTTCAAGACTGGTGTAGGTGACTTCTGGTAGCTTAGCCATAAGAATTCTATGGATAGCTTCCAAACAACCACCGGCTGCCATTTCAGCTTCAGATTCATCTTCATCATCATTATTGGTGTTGTTGGCTGCGTTATTTGATTTCTGGCAATATTTATGAAAAGCACTGGTCAAATGAACCACCAAATCATAGGCATAAGGCACGATCTCTTGATTATAAGAATCGACAATTCCCTCCAAAGCAGCAACAATGCCTTCATTATCAATTTGATCCATTAGTTTTAAATAAATCTCCAGAATTTTAGACAATGAAGGTCTCAATAGATCCTCAGCTTCCTTTTGAGTTAACAGACAATTTAAAGCAACTGCTGCCTTGACTCTAACAGGTAATTGAGTGTCCATCAAACAATGTGAGATTCCTTCAACAGCTACTTTGATATTCTGAGGGTTCTTGAACTCAATATGACCATATTTCCCAAATATCCAACATGCTCGGGCTCTGAGAAATCCAATTTGATTCTTAAACTCAGGAAGTACATATTGTTCTAATATAGTCTCCATTTGTGCCTTCAATTGCTCATCATTGAAGATATCATCTTTTAAAATTCCCAATGCCCACAGTAAAGATTCCTTCAATAGAAGATCTAATGGTTGATTAGTCCTTGGATCCTGGTTATTCATCATGCAAAATGCAGCATATGTGAAGAAAATTTTCAAATAGGATTGATTATTAGGGTCAGATTGCTTACAAATGGCCTCAATGAGATCCATGGCTGCGTTTTTGTTGTTGTTGGATATCTGAGTGAAATCTTCCTCCTTTCTCACATATTCATCTGGATCGCTATTCCATACACTTTCATCTTTTGGAGTCAAGAACAACATCGGGATCAAAACATCGAACATAATTTTCTCTAAATGTGGATGAATCATCAACCAGGTCTTTGCCAATCTTAAGGCATAAAACACATATTTCAATGAGAAATGCAACAGCTTTCTACTCACGAAGTTAGTTCTTCTCTTGAACAATATCGCTACAAATGTTTCCAAGAATGAAACACTGTATTTCTCTTCAAATAATGTAGCCAAACCCTTATTTTCCTTGTTTTCGAACTTTGAGTTTCCATATTTCTGAATGAATCTTTGCAAGATCCTGCCACACCATTTCTTATTTTGCCATAACACATTTTTTTCTCTGATTCTGCTTTCCTCATCATCTTGAGTTGGAATCTCTAAATTCGCAGGGATCGGAGAATCCAAAATCGTCTTCACAAAGACCATCCAACGATGCAGATTTGCTTCATTGACGAAATAGGTTGGAAGGTCTAAATGAATGGATTCATGGAAGGCCTTGAGTATCACATTCATGGTGATAGCAGATTGATCATTGTATTTTTCAAGGATGGATGCTGCGTATTTCTCGAGATAAGGGAAAAGGGAAGGGACCAAAAGGTTCAGAGGAGCACGGTCTTCATCAAGAAGGAATTCATAGTTGCCAACGAGGTTTTTTATGGCAAGCATGCAACCTTGGACTATGTTGAAATCATCATTGGAAGATGTGAGTTTTGTAAGAATTTTCTCCACGAAATTCGGCATGTCTTTGGGGTAGTCATATTCAATCACTTTGTAGAGGACTTCTTCATAGATTAGACTTTTAGTGAAAATTTAATTTTTAAAAGGAATTTCAATTGCTAAGTACCTGATTTTCTTTTCATCTGCGGAACGAATAATCGCATCGAGCAGGTTATTCTTTATATTGGTTTTATCTTCTTGTGAAATGAGGAAATTATCTATGTTTTTCTTTTCTCTCCAATGTTTTGAGACAAGATTCTTAAGATTGATCGCAGCTGCCTGTCTAATTGGAGTTGGGTTCTTAAAAAATCATAAAATCAGATTGAAAACTCAAAAAAACCTCTTTTTTATCTATGATCAGCATAAGGGTGATCGCGAAATTGGGTTCCACTTTTTTCTAATAGAGAAATAAGTTTGAAGTTAGAAAAAATAAGAGTTACTTGGTCTAGAAAGGCCTCAGCTTGTTTGATATCTTCGGTTTTGGTGGGGTTTATCGTGAGGTTGAAAGCCTGAATTATTTGAGAGACTGGATCCATTTTTTTCGATGTTTTTTTTAAGATTTGTAATAAATATTATTGGAACAAACTTATTAAAATGATATTTTCGCGAATTAATTTAATTTCGCTCAAAGCGGGAAATTCTTTTGTTTTTTCTTCATAGAGAAAATTTTGCTTTTTTTAAATTTTTTTGGATAATTCATACTTTCTTATCATAAAATTTGATTTGAAAGAATTTTTTTTTTTGAAAATCTCATTTATAAAAACTCAAAATTGACTTATGATAGATCATCTTCATAATAAATGTTACCATATATCTGAATTTTTAAGTCAAGAAACAATTTTATATGATATTTGATTTTTTTTAAAGATTCTTTTTTTCACTATTTTCATTTTTTTATTTTTATTAAAAAATTAGCTCTAGCTGTAATATTTCGTGTTTTTGGCGATTTTAGTGATCAAATTTGCCAAATTCAACAATTCCTTCACTTGAATGTTGCTCATATTCTCTAGTTCCTTGCTTGACAAGCTTCTCAATTTCTCACTAGTTTCAGAAATTAACGACATATCAAATCCGCTGCCAATGCTTTCCCTTCCCTTTAAAAAGCTTGTCTTAAGTCCCGATTTTTCTTGAAGACCAATGGTATCTTTGCTGAAAAGACCTTTTTCAAATCCTTTGCTATCATTAAAAAAGGCCTTAGGTTCTTTTTTTGTCATAGAGTTGAAAAGGGAGTTGCTGATGTTTTTAGTCAGAATGTTGTGTTTGGAAAAAATGTCGCTCGTGTTGTTGAGATTGGTGAATCCGGCTAGACTGCTTGCAGATTTATAGTTTGAAGATGAAAGTTTTCCAAGTGAACCGAAATCTAATTTCACAAGGTCAGGTTGAGGTTGGGAGGCTTTTTTCGGTTTTTTTAAAGGTGAGATCGGAGCTATAGAATCTCTTGAAAAATGAAGTGATGTTTGGTTGCATTTAATTAAATATTAATATGGAAAATATATGAGAATATAAGTTTTTATACATGACATTGCTAACGTCTTCTTTAAGCTGACGTTTGAAAATTGATGAACTAAGAATTGGTCTAAAGTTATCAGAGATTTTTTTGGAAGGTGATCCAGACCCTGCACTTTGATAGATTTTAATCTTTCCTGGAGATCTATTTCTAATAAAAGGTGAATGGGTGGTGCTGGCCTTTAAATCCTAACAAATGATTTTTATTCAAATTCCATAGACTAAAATAAAAAATAAACTGTCCCACCTGATGAAAATTCTTCATCTTATAATTTAGAGACTTTTCTAAACTATCTAAGCCAACAGGAGAAGTGTGAGAAGTGTTAAAAAGCTGACCTTGCTTCGAAATCGAGTTTGATGGTGCTAGCATCTGAAAAGCTGAAGCGTTGCTGTTTCGAAGTGAAGTTTGGAAACTATCAAGCTCATTAATGAGATCAGCTCGTTGGTTTTTGGTTGATCCCAGACGATTGAAAGTTGAAGTGGAATTTTCAGGAGCCATTGACTATTGGTTCGAGTGGGAATTAACTTAAAAATGATGTGTTACTTCTTTTATCCTTAAGGCATGGAGTTTGGTCTTTAAATCAATGGATTTCAATTTAGATGTGTCGCCCTAAGGTTTAATCGGTTTATTTTTAAGCCATTTTTTTTAGAATGAATAAGGAAATGTACAAAATTGAAGAGATTCGACATTTTATTGGTAATGGTTTGTTCGAGTCAAAGGGATATATTAATAAATTATTTCAAATTATGAGCAAAATTTGAATTTTTTTCAAACGAAACCGAAAAAAAAGAAATTTTTTTTAAAGCCAAAAAGAAAAAGAAATTAAAATTTTATTTGGCTGACCTTCAATGAACATTACAAAAATTTTTTATCGAAATTCTTCTATCCTACATTTCTGAAAAAAAAAACATTCCTTTTTTTGAATAGACGCATTAATCTCCCGGATTTCTGTTATTTTAAGTTTTTGAATGTTTTCGAAAAAAAAAAATTAATATCAAAGATAACAAGATTTGTTTTACATCAAATGCATCCCCAAACCAAGGCTCTTTTATTTGTTGCAATCTTCGTTTGCCTGGCATTCATCACTTCCAAAAACAGTCATAAAAAGGAGAATAAGTCTCATAAATCCACTAGCAGTCATTCTTTCAGAGAAATGGTTCGAATTTCTTCAATAAAATTATGAATCCTAAATTCTTAGAAAAACCATAAAGAAGAAACCAAAACTTGGTATGGTCCCTTCAGATTGGTGTCTGATGTCACATATTACCTATATCTGGACACAAAAAATAACTCCACAGTGTCTTTCAGTGAGGTCATGGTCAATAATCAATCTTCAGTCGACACTCAAACGTAAATTTACATAAAAATTAAAAATTTGAAAGAAGTATTTGAAAAACAGATGGTATTTCCATAAATTGGGCGATGGAAACTTCAGTCTTTACAATAAGGGAGCACAAGCCTATCTGACCTTGAGTCCTGATGCAACCAAATTCAATGTGGCTCCTTATGTTGGAAACGATTATCAAAGATTTTATGTCAGACAGTTTTGGAATGGATATACCATTAATTGCCAATTGGAACTTGGCTATTACAATTATGTGACTGTGAGCAAGAATGGCACTGTAAAATCGCAATATTTCAATGGAAATCCAAAAACTCAATTCTTCCAGTCAGATTTTTTTAAAATTGTTCTAATTCATATAACTTTTTTAGGCTTTTGGGAACGGATATTTTGGAACTTAAATAATAAATGAAGAGGCTTTATAGATTTTAATTTTTGTCCGAATCGAATGAAAACTTTGAATAACAAACCTAAAAAAAAAGAGACAGTATTTTTTTATTTTTTTACTAGTCAAATAATTTCTTTCATTTTTATAGAAACATTATTGATTTAAATTGATTTTTATTTTTTAATCCTCACAAATAATTCGAAAAATAATAGAAAATATAATTTTCAAAAAAACTCAAACCTTCTTTCTCAATCTTTAATTTTCTTCCACCAAAGTCTTCCTCCATCACTAATGCAAAACAGGAACTTTTCATCATCAGTTATCACTGCTTTTCTAATAACTTTCCTCTCATCTTCCAAACTAAACATCAAATCATAGCTTTCCTTATAAACATCGAAATATTTCTTTGTTATTTCCAAATCCCCATCGTCATCATTAGCGAAAACTCCTTCTTTCAACTTATATACAAAAATCTCTCCATTATCATTTCCCAAACAAATCATCCCCATATTCTTGTTAATACTGAACTTCACATACCAAATATTCTCATAATACTGATATCCATATACATTTATTAAGAAAATTGTCTCTTTAAAAGGAGTCCATACCAAAAGATTCCCCTCTACATCCTTTGTCACAAGCAAATTTTCCCAAAACTTCACGCAATCCACATAATTGCTATGTGCGTCAAAAGGTTCCTTCAAGGGGACTCCTTTCTCAATAATTTTCGTTTTCTTTTCTTTGTTGTCATAAAAACCCTTAATTTCATTATCAATTTCCCAAATAATCACCCTTGTGTCCAAATGAGCAACAACAAAGAACTCTCCTGAAAAATGCCAATCCAAAGAAGAGACATCAGAAGGGGGGTTTTGATTAAAGTTCCTGAACCTTGCTATTTGTTGGCCTAAATCCAAATCCCATAAAAGGGTATATCCATTCTTATAACCAGCGAGGAGCCATGAATGTTGTTCTAGAACACTTTCAGGAGGAAATGCTAAAGTATAAAGTTCTCCATTATTAGAAGGTAACTCTTGAATTTTATCTTCTTCATCCTCCATATATATCAAATATAGATACCCGAACAAGCCGCCGCAAGCCAAAATAATATCTCCAGATTTCATAGTGCCAAAAGAAACCACATAAAGACTTTCAGGATTATTGCTGCTGATTTTTTCAGGCGAATAAAAGACTCTTTTACGCTCTAAACTTAGTTTTTGATTGGCTTTGGAGAAGGAATAAATAAGCACGGAATTATGTGATAATACTGCAATCAGAAAAATGATGTCCAGATCAATGAAATCGAAATCCAATAACTGTTCCGCCTTGATTGCGATATGGTTGCGAATGTTAAAAACCGGAGGTTTAGACTTTTTTGGTAATTCTGGACTTTTTTCAACTTTATCAAAGGCAATTTCTTTAAAATCGTTCAAAGTCGCGTTCAAAGGGAAAATTTTTTCTGGATTTGAGTTCATTTGTTTTTACGAGGGAAAATAATGAAATTTGTTAAAATCAAATAAATTGGCCGCTTTGAAAAAAAAACTTAATAAAAAAGCCTTTAATTATATTCCACACTCCGATTTTTAAAGCCTCAAACCCAATTTCTAAAACCAAGACTTTGAATTGAAATATATAAACATAGCCTTTAGGAGAAAAAAAATAAGCTATTAATAAAGCTTTCATGTTTAACATACCTTCCATGTGTCTTTCTAAAGAATGGGTTAATTTGAACCCCAGAAACGATCCGAATTCCATGGACCTTTATTATAATGAGCGATTGAACACTTTTTCATTAAGTCCGATATTTGAAAAAGCGGCTTTGCCTGAGCTTTACGAGATGTTTTCCAGGAATTTCAAGTTAAAGCTCAAACTTCCTTTTCTGAGTTCGCATCCAGATTTCATAGAGGAATGTTCCAAATTGAATACAATTGACCAAAAGCTAGAAAAACCATTGGGATTAGAACAATATGTTGAATCAGATGTGTTTTTGAAGAGATTGGCTTTGGTTTTGGATGCAAACTATGATCAGGAACAGTTGACTTCTAAGGAAAATGGGAAAGGAATTGGAGTTAAAAACAAAAGAGTCATGAATTTGACAAAAGAAAATAGACAAAAAGAAGTAGGCGAAAGAGGTTCAGAACCCACTATTGAGAAAGAAATGTCTCCGGTACTGAAAGCTTCTAATTTTAAGGAAAATACACTAAAGATTAGGAAAAGATCAGAGAAAAGACCTCTGAAAACAAAACAAATTGCTGACATTCCAGTGATTTCTCTTCAGAATAGTCTGCAGAATTTCAAACAATATCTATGCGGAAATAACGTCACGATTGCAGATTTTCAGAAATTTCGAATAGAAGATAAAGAAGCTTTGAGGAACTTTTTTGTGGTGAATAAAAATGACGTGGCTTTATTTTACGAAATTTTCCAGAGAGTCCATAAAATCAAGCCTATTTTTGCTTATATTACCATGCCACCTGATAAGAAGACCCTTGGGAAACTCACACTTGATGGGAAGCCGATGTTACAAGTTTATGATACATGCAAAAAAGATGCGAAAAAGGTGTTATGTAGCATTGCCTTGGAGATCTTTTGTCCTTTGATTAAGAATTATCAGACGTCAATGAAACGCAAGAGTCATCAAGTCAAAGGATTGATGGATCCGAATTTGAGGCCAAAAAAGAAGAAAGTAAAGGGTTCAAATGAAGAAGAAAGTGCTCAATGTGAACAAGACAAAAAGACAGATGATGAGAAAATGAAGAATCCAGAGGAATTTATGAAAGGGTTCGAAAATATCAATAAGATACTTGGGAAATCCAATGAACTCGACCCTCCTTTCGAGCAAAAAGAATCGTTAGAAACCTTAGATAATGAACCAATGTTTGATGAAGATGAACAATTTAACCTATTTATGAAAAACATGTTTCTGGAAAACAACACTTATGACTTGAATGCAGGTTTATTTGAAGATCCAATGAAATATAGAGAAAAAGAACTAGGTGAAATTCAATTTTTTCCTAATAACAACAACATATATGAGCAAAACCAAAAAGGAGTGAATAATCAAAGTGGAAGCTCAAATTTAGCTCCAAATCAATTATTTCCCAATTTTTTACCAGGTCAGCTTAATTTCACTAACAATAATCATATAAAGAATAACGTGAATATGATTCCACATTATAATTCTCAATTCCAAAATCCAAAGAAAAATAACTCCAGTTTCACAAAACCACATCAAATCCCCCAAAATCATAAAAATGACAAACAGAAAACTTCTTTCCAAGGACAATCTCAAAGCAAAAACGAAAACATCAAAATTATTGAGAAAGAAAAGAATTTATTTGATAAGGAACTAATCAAGAATAAAAAGCCAAGCAATGAAAGGGAAAAGAGTAAAGAGAAAGACATTGAATATCATATGCATCCTGAAAGAGAAGAAAAAGCGGCAAATGATTCAAATAAAGAAGAGGAAGAATTGGAGGAGGAATTGAAGCGATTATGTGGCAAAAAAATCATTTCAATCGATGATTTGCTCAAAGATATGGGATCTTCTCAAAAAAATTATCCTATAACTTTGGCTATCGAATTTTTGGAAAAGCTTTTGAAGTTCTATTCCTTAAAACACCATGAAAACAACAAGATATTTACCATAAAAAACAAAGACATAATCAGAGTTTCAATAAAACGCAATGAAAAGGGAGAGGTATGTTTTGTAAGGAATGAAAGTCCATCTTTAGCGAAATACTTTTGTCTGATTGATTTCTTTAAGTCAAAATATAGTCCCAAAAGCACAGTTAATGAGATTTTAGTGAAATTGCTCAAGAAAAATATCCAAAAGCCCCCTCCCATGACAACCACGACTTTTAACAAACCCACGAGAGAAGAGAAGATTCCCAGCTCTGAGGTGCGAGGACTCATTGATGACATTGAGAGTTTTCAATATAGCCGAAACACAATCAATAATAAAAGAAAAGATGAAGAAAATGATTGCGATTTAAATGATGAAAATGAGTTGGAGGAGGAGTCCATTAAGAAAAAACCAGAAGAAAATTATAAAAAACATGAAGAAAATAAGAATCGAAAAGAAAGTTTAAATGAAGGCAGAATGAATAGTTCGAGCCAAAGGGATAAGGAAAAGAGAAAAAATGATGAGTTTATTAAGCCAAAGGGCAAAGAATTTGAGGAAAGGAGGAGAAGCAAATCGAAAGACGACAAAGAACTTTCAGATGAGAATGATATTATATTTATTGAATAGAAAAGTCCTTTTTTATTTTTATTTTTGTTTCTATTTTAAAACAAAAAAAAATAATAAGTGAAACCAAGTTAATTAAAGAGATTATTAGCATAATACAACTCAATTCTAATTTTCCCTATTTTTAAAATCAAATTACCAACAAGACTTTAAATTTTTAAAGGATTAACGGTAAAGTTGCGATTTTAAAAATTTCAATTATAATTTTTTTTAAAAATAATTGAATTATTTTTCAAATTTTATTGAATAATATAATTATTATAAATTTAATTTAAAACTATATATTTCTGATTAATT
>Ga0302320_10028031_pt1 | contig 10827 bp, 7 predicted proteins | sample Bog_T0_3_FD_202130 | JGI IMG/M metagenome (GOLD analysis project Ga0302320, IMG submission 202130) | Peat permafrost microbial communities from Stordalen Mire near Abisko, Sweden - Bog_T0_3 | ecosystem: Environmental > Terrestrial > Soil > Wetlands > Peat | place: Sweden: Abisko, Stordalen Mire... | reverse complement strand
TCAAAGAACTTCCTGGCCGAGGCCTCGTACTTGTAGTCCCAGAGCCGGTCAAAGGATTCTTTGAGCACGTAGGCGGTGTTGATCCGCTTGTTGACGGCCAGGAGAAGCTTGAGGCTGCGCTTTCCATCCAGCGTCAGATTCTCGTGGTTGGAAAGCAGGGTGTATTTCTGGCCCTTGATGAATTTACGGTCGGTGCCCGAGGTCTTGGCGTATTCGCTACGGCGAACCTTGTCCAAAGCCTCGTTGAGGTGCTTGGCCACGTGGAAGTGGTCGTAGAGGATGGCCGCCTTGGTGTGGGCGAGCGTGGATTTCTCGAACGCCGGCCACATGTCCATAACGGCGAGTTTGATCCGCCTACAGCCGCTTGGGCCCAGCTCCTTGTAGAAAAGGTCCATGCTCTGCTGCGTGCGGTCCAGACCGCCGAACCAGATAGGACGCTTCCGCACCAGGTCGCTCACCACGATCCGGTAGGTGTGCCCTTTGCGGATGGAAATTTCGTCGATGCCGACGGCCTTAGGTTTCGGCTTTCCAGCTCGACGTTCCTTTTCCCGCATGTAGTGTTTTTCCAGCTCCTTGACGGCGTGCCAATCGAGCTTCAGCTCCTTGGCCACGGCCTGAATCGTCGAGGTGCTGCAACGGCGGCCGACATAGTAGCCGAAACGCTTGGTGTAGAAGGGGTTGTCCGCCAGAAAAGCGAATTTCTCCTGCTTCACCACCTTGCAGCTCCTGCAAAGCACTCGCCGGATTTCCATCTCCAGGTAGATCCGGCTGTCACCGCAGGAAAGGTCCCGTACCCGGCGGATCTTGCGGTCGTAGAAGTTGCGGTGCTTTTGTCCGCAGGCGCCACACGCAGTTTTTTTTGACGCCGTGTCAGCCAGACCACCCGGGCCTTGGAGTCACCAAAGACACCCAAGACCGCCTGTGCGGGGATGAAGCCTGGGAAGCGATAGCTATCGGTGAGACGCTTGGGCTTTTTCATGCACCCAGGAAACACCGAAACTGGCGGCCCTGCAATCGCTCAAAAGCCCCGTGTCTACGGGCTCAAGTCACCCTACGGGCGGGTTTTTCACCCACTCAGGCGGGAGAAGACCCCTTATTTTTTTACCCGGCGCCGACGGCCGCTCAGCGCAGGAACATCATCTTCCCTCTCGCCGCCGGGCCCCAGGCTCCGCCCTTGCCCGCCTGCCCTAGCACATAGTACGCCCCCGACGGCAGGGCTAAGCCCCCCAGGTCCACCTGCACCCAGCCGGCCCTCGAGCAGCCAGGCCCGGTCAGGTCGGCGACGCGATGCCACCCCATGCTGTAGAGGCGCAGCGACACGGCATCGCAGGGGCCATCCAGCTGCACCGCCAGATGCAGGGGCCGCGGCTGGGGCCAAGCCAGGATCTTCAGCACCTTGCCGCCGCCGCCTCCGTCAAGGATGGGCGTGGGGCTGGCCATGGCCGACTGGCCAGGCGTGCCGGTACCAGTCGGGGACGCCGTGAATATGGGCGTCGCCATCCCTGTCGCCGTTGCCGTCGAAAGCGGGCTGGGCGTGCGGGCCACGGTCGCCGTCGGGGCCGCGATCGTGACGCTCGGCGTGGCGGTGGCGCTGGCCTGCGCGACCGTCGTGCCGGTCGGCGTGGCGCTATTGGCCGCCGCCATGACGCTGGGCGTGGCGGTCATCGCCGGGGTGAGGCTGCATGTCGGCGTGACCGTGGGGCTGGCCGCCGGCGGCGTCACCGTGCGCGTGCCCATCAGGCTGGACGTGGCGCTGGGAGTGCTGGTCATCGTCGGGGTCATGGACGTGGTCGGGGTCATGGACGTGGTCGGGGTCATGGACGTGGTCGCGGCCAAGGCCGTACTGGTTCGGGTGGCAGTCGGGCTGGCGCTGCCTGTCGCCGTGGCTGTCGCGCTCGCCATAGCCGGGCTGGGCGTCGCCGTGGCACTGGGTGTCGCCGTCGTGCTAGGCGTGCTGTTGACGGTCCGGGTCCGCGTGACACTGCCCGTGGCCGTCGGGGTGGGGCTGCCGCTGGGACTGACGCTTGGCGTCGGACTGGGGCTGCCTGTGGCGGTCCGCGTGGCGCTGGTGGTCCGAGAGGGCGTGACCGTCGCGGTGGGCGCCGGGCCGCTGCAGGCCTGCCCCCACGTGGCGTTGTTGGCGATATGGCTGCGGAAGAAGCCGGCGTCGTCATCCACCGAGGCCGGGCTCGACCAGCTGCCCGTGCTCCAGGCCGAGCTGCCGCCTGGATAGGCGCCGCAATCCTGCTGGGTGCTGAGGCTGCCCCAACTGTTGGGGTAGAAGATGTCCATCACCCCGGTGCCATGGTAGTCGCCGCGGCCCCATAGCACTCCCAGGCAACCGCTGTTGTAGTAGTAGCACAGGTTATGGGAGTAGCCGGCGCTGTTCATCGGGCTGTCGGCCAGGAAGTACTCGGGCCTGGCGTCGGTGTAATGGCCCAGCACGTCCTTCATGTGGGAGTTCCCCATGGGCACCTGCCACAGCATGGCGCGCAGGCCCAGGTCTCCGCTCAATGCGCTCAGCCAGGCGGCATACTGGTCCGCCATGCCCGAGACCCCCAAGGCCGTCCAGTCATAGGTGGCGTTGTAACCCCCGTCGTACCCGGAAGGGTCGGTGAAGAAGAGGTCGAACTTGCTGCCGCTGGGGGGCTGACAAGCGTTCACGAAGCCGGCCAGGGTCAAGGCCTGGGCCTGCACGGCGGCCACGCCCTGCCCCGCGATGGCTGCGGGGTTGTTCCCCGAGGCCCAACCCGACACGTGGAAGGCGATGTGGAGGTCGCCCTGATTGCTGGCGCTGACGTAATGATCCTTCAGCATGAGCAGGGCCTGGCAGTAACCCTGGAATGTGTCCGCCTGGGTCGGCTGGAAGTAGGGCGCGCTGCCGCCGGGATTGGTGGCCGACTTCACCTTCACCACGAATGAGGTGGGGCTGTAGCCCTGCTGCTGCACCCAACCCGCTAGGTCCGGCTCCACGTCCACCGTCACAGCCGTTCCGGGGTTCAAGGTCATCCAAGCATCGATCAACGACATGGCGGCGGACCAGTCCTGGTAGTACTTCCCCATGCTGGCGGCATTGGCCAGGATGCTGGTGTTGAAATCACCCACTTGATAATAGATGAAGACCGGAAGATAGCCGCCGCCCTTGGCCAGGGTGGCGTAGTTCCCCAAGGTGCCGCCGGGCGTGGTGGGATAGGGGTACTGGGCATACCAGCCGGCCGCGTCGGCGGCGAAACCGCCCTGCAGGTAGCGGTAGCTGAACTGAAATCCCTTGTGGCTTGGGTCCACAGCGGCCATCCATTGGGCGACCGTATTCACTTCGGCGCCCACGCCCGATCCATAGTCATTGCAAGCGTCCAGGAAGTCGTCATTGACCATGCCCATCAGAAAGCCGGACGGATACCCGGCGGGCACGGCTCCCCCGAATGCGGCCAGGCGGGATGCCACGAAAAAAAGGCTGAAGAGCAGGAAGGCTTTGCGCATCATGGCGATTTAGTCACGCAAAGGGCCGCCTCTGCCGCCAAGTTGTTTGTTCAAAAGGAGAATGCCTTTAACAAAAGAGGGCGAGCCGAAGCCCGCCCTCTTTTGTTAAACGTTTCTTCAGGGTCAGCGTATCTTGCTGAGCCGCCGATAGTGCGCGGCCAGGCGCTCCCAAAGCTTCCTGGGCTCCTCGCTGGCGATGGTGCTGAAAGCCCCGCAGGACTCGTAGCCCCAAGCCCCGATATTCTTCACGCCGGCCTTCTCGAACATGGCCAGGGCCTTATCGACATCCTTGTGGTCCTGTTTCCGCAGGGCGAACAGCTGCAACCAGATCTGGGTCTCTTTTTTGTGCCGCCGGCCCAGGTCCACCAGCCTCTCGGCAAAGAGGTCGACGAATCCCTCCATCTTCTCTTTGCGCGGGTTCGTCGTGGGGATGCCCTTCCAGTACGGGTCAGTGGCGAAGATGTCGACGCTGTCCAGGGCCGCCACGTTTTCCCACAGGCTGTTGGGCCACTTGTTCATATGCGGCAGCAGGCACACCGCGTTCTTGATCGATGGCTTGATGGACTTGGCCGTGGCCGTGGCCCACTTGAGGAAATCGAAGAGCAGCCACTCCCGGAATTCATCCACTTCGGCGTTGTGGCGCTTGGGCAAGGGCTTCTTATGGCGCTTGCGCCAAAGATCCTGGGCGTGCTTGCTGCCGATGCTGTAGACCTGGTCGCTTTCGGGCCGGCCTTCCCAGCTGGCGATCCAAAGGTGCGGCTCGTCCCAGAATAGGACGTCACCGCCGGCGCCGATGGCGGCCTCGATCCACTTCCGCATGAATGCCCGGAATTCCGGGTGGGCCGGGCAGGCATGCGCCACGCGCTCCCCGGTGTTCAATAACTGGCAGGCATCGGGATGGTAGCCCGTGAACGCGGACAGGGACTCGCCGCCAAAGATGCCGCCCACGGCCCAAGGGCTGTAATAGACCTGTAGCCCCTGCTTATGGCTCAATTGGGTCAGCGCCTTCAAGCCCCCCTGATTGAAGCGCAAGTCCACCTCGTCATACGTATGCAAGACCCAATTGCATTTGGCGGCTTTGATGTCCTTGAGGTCCTTCTCGGCATGCTTCAACCAGCGATTACCAAAATAACTGGTACCAAGCTTCATGGGGAGAGTCTCCTTCTTGTCCAAAATCAAGGAATCGTTCAAGCGGGGATTTATTTTGTCCTAAGTGCGCTTTTTTTGTCCATAAGTTTCTACTTAGTCAAACTGGCGGATTCGGCCTGCTGGAAGAAGAGGCCCCATACCGCACCCAAGGCTTCCACCGACGGCAAAGTGGGGTAGGTCGCCGCCAGCGATCGATTGATGTCCCCGGTGCTGGCATAACGGTTCATGAAGAGCAAAAAGGGCTCCTTGCCATAGTTCTCGATGAGCATGTACACCATGGACGCGCCCTGCATGTAGAACGTCGACACTTCCGCATCCGGCAGGTGATGCGGCTCCACCTGAAAGAATTGTTGGAAGGGCAGGGCATGCTTGCGGAGGTCCTTGAAGGCATGCTCCATCAGCCAAGCCTGGCGGGGGATGCGGTATTTTTCCAAGCCATAGCGGTAGCCCAGGTAATCGGCCACGCCCTCGTTCAGCCAGCTGTCCTTGTCACCCTTGATGCCGAGCTTGTGGTAGACCAAGTGGCTCAGCTCATGGGCCATGACGATCTCAAAATAGACCCTTTGCTCAGGCGGCAGCTTGTAGATGAAGATGGCGTCCTTGTCGGGCAGGGCGCAAGCCGCCTCCCACGCCGACGGCTGGGGCGATCGGCGCATATACTCCGCCTGGTCGTCGCAAAGGAACAGGTGGATCTGCCGCGCGCCAAAGGTGTCGGGTGGCAGGTTGAAGAACGCCAGGTCCTGGTCCAACGCGTCATCGGCGATATCCCACACCTGGTTGGCCCAGCGCCGATCGTGATAGTGGACCGCGATCCGCCCCGATGCCCCGCCTTCGAAACCCGACACGTCGAAGCCGCGCGCCAATGCGGTGGTGGGGACCTGGATCGCCTGCACGAACGGCCACGCCACCCCGCCCAGGCCCAGCAGCAGCACCAGCACCGCCAGCCCCGACGGCCCCGTGTTCAAAGCCCGGCGAGCGTCGGCTTCGCCCAAATAAGGGCGCCGATGCCATTGCCACAGCCAGCGCCGAGGCTTCAGCCAGCCCTGCATGTAGGGCGCCTCGCCTCCCTGCGCCAGCAGGCTGCGGGCCTCCTCCATGCGCCCCAAGAGCACCAGGCAGCGGCCTCGGGCCAGCCGGAGCGGCGCTTGGGTCAGGTCGCCAGGCAGGCGGTCCAAGAGGCGTTGGCAACGCTCAAGGTCGCCATGCGAAAAAGCGTCGTGGGCGGCCCGCAGGCTCATGGCGGCGCCAGGCTCCAGTACCAGGCCTTGCAACGGGGCGGGCCATCGCCCGAAGCCCAGCAGCAGGTTGGCGGCCTTCAATGAACGCCGCAGGGCCCACAAGTCCAGCCCCACCAAGAGCCCCAACGGCAGCAGCCAGGGCCACAACCCCGCTTGCGGGAGCTTCACCACCAGAACCAGGGCCACCAGGGCGCCCGCGCTCGCGCTCAGCAACAGCAGCGCCAGGACCAGCGCCAAGAGGCTTTGGATCCACAGGCTGGCCCGAAGATCCTCTGCCAAGGGATCCCTCAAGCCTTGCCTCCGGCTGCCAGCAGCTCCCGGGCATGGGCCAAGGCGCTGGCCTGCGGCTCCTCACCCGCGATCAACCCGGCCAACTCGGCCACCCGGCCCGCCTCATCCAAGGCCTCCACCCGGGTCAAGGTCTGACCCTTGACGGTGGCTTTGCTCACCTTGAAATGGCGGGCCGGCAGGCTGGCGATCTGCGGCAGATGGGTGATGCAGAAGACTTGATGCCCCTTGGCCAGGGCCGCCACCTTGGTCCCCACCAACGCAGCCACGCGGCCACTGATGCCCGCGTCGATCTCGTCAAAAACCAGGCAAGGCGCGCCTTCACGCCTGGAGAACACGGTCTTCAAGGCCAGGGTCACCCGGCTCAGCTCGCCCCCGCTGGCGATGCGGGCCAATGGTTTGGGCGCCTCGCCCAGGTTTGGTGCGAACAGGAATTCGACCTCGTCGATCCCGCGCGCGTCGCCCCGGCAGGGGCGGCCATCCACCAGGAAGGCGCCATCCGGAGCCTCCCGAGGGGCCAGACGGACCGTGAACAAGGCGTTGGGGCTCACTAGTTCCTGCAGTTCCCTGCTCATGGAGCGCACCAGCGCGCCCGCAGCCCTCTCCCGCGAACGGCTCAAAGCCTGCGCGACCGCCACATACTCCTGGTTGGCGCGCCCCAAAGCCTGTTTGAGCGCGCCCTCGTCCGCCAGGAGGAAGTGCAAGGCCTCCCGCTCGGCCTTCAAGCGGGTCCAAGCCTCAGGCAAGGCATCCGGGGCGCAGCCCTGCTTGCGGCTCAGTTTCTCCCAAGCGTGCAGCCGCGCTTGCAGCCGCTCCAGCTCTAGCGGGTCCACCTCGACGGCTTCCAGCGCTGCCCGGGTGCTGCGGGCGGCCTCTTCCAGCTCCGGCAGGGCCGACTCGACCTGCAGGGCCAGGTCACCGTGGCGGGGATCCAGCTCCGCCAGCCTGCGCAAGGCGCCCAAGGCCTCATGCAAAGCGCCCAGCGCGCCACCCTCGTCGCCGTCCAAGGCCATGGCCGCGCGCCCCAGGGCCTCGGCCCGCTTGCCCGTGCTGGCCTGCAGGCTGGCGGCGGACTTCAAGCCTTCGAATTCGCCGGCGTGGGGGCCGAGCTCGTCGAGCTCGCGCACCTGAAAGTCCAGGAATTCCAGCTGCCGCCGGCGCTCCTCGGGGCTGCCTCCCGGCCCTTGCAGGGCGGCTCGGCGGGCCTGCACTTGGGCCCACGCGCCCTCGACCGCATCCAGCTCCGGGCCCAATCCGCCGGCACGATCAAGGAACTCGCGGTGCTCAGCCACCCTCAGCAGCGATTGGTGGTCGTGCTGGCCGTGGAAATCAACCAGGCCCTGGCCCAGCTCCGCCAGGACGGCCACTGGCACGCCCTCGCCGTTGATCCAAGCGCGGCCCCGGCCCGCCCGGTTCAGCTCCCGCTTGAGCAGCAGCAGCCCATCGTCAAGCCCCAAACCCTTCTCCTCGAACCAAGGCCTCCAACGCTTCAACCACAGGGAGGGCGGCGCGAATTCGGCGCTGACCTGGGCCGCCTCGGCCCCGCCGCGGATGATCTCGGTGCTGGCCCGCGCGCCCAAGGCGAAGCCCAGGGCATCAAGCAGGATGGATTTCCCCGAGCCGGTCTCACCGGTGATCAGGTTCAATCCGGGGGCGGCCTCCCACTGCAGGGATTCGATCAGCGCCACATCCTTGACATTGAGCCGTTCAAGCACGTCGGCCTCCCAAACCCGGGGCGTGACCCTGCCACCCCAGCTTCTCCCGCAGCACCGCCCAGGGGTCATGCGCGGGCTCCACCACCAACCCCACATGGAACGGCGACCGCTGCAAGCGGACCACGTCGCCGGCGCGCAGCTTCACGGTGTTCTTGCCGTCGGCGGCCAGCTCCAGGCCCCCCTCGGGGAGGGCCAGCTCGATCACCGCGCTCTCGCGCAGCACCAGGGGCCGGTGCCCCAGCGTGTGGGGCGCCACCAGCGCCAGCAGCATCACGGGGCTGCGCGGGTCCAGCACCGGGCCGCCGACGCTCAAAGCGTACGCGGTGGATCCGGTGGGCGAGCTGAAGATCAGCCCGTCAGCCTTGAACGTGGCCAGGAACCTCCCGTTGATGCTGGCGTCCATCTTGGCCAGGCGACCCGCCCCGCTGCGGGCCAGCACCAGGTCATTGAGGGCATCCAGCGTGGCCACCGCCTTGCCCCGGCGCAACAGCACCGCACGCACCAACCGGCGCTCCTCCACCCGGCTGTCGCCCTTCAACAGCCCTTCCAGGCGCTCATCCAAGCCTTGCGGCCCGAGCGCCGTCACGAAGCCAAGGCCGCCCAAGTTGATCCCCAACACCGGCTTGCCCAATGGCGCCGCCAGCCTCGCGGCGCCCAACAAGGTGCCATCCCCGCCCAAGGACACCAGCAACGACGATCGGGCCGCCAGCATGGCCGGGTTGGCGTAGGCCTTCACCTCGCGCCCCAGCGTCGCCTTCAGCACGGGCACGGCCAGGGTGTGCCAACCGCACTGGGCGAAGACGGCTGCGGCCGCGCGCATCAAGGCGGCCTTTTCGGCGCGCGGCTTGAAGGCGAAGAACCCCACGCTGCGGGGCTGGAGGTCGCGCAATCGGGCCATGCTCATCCCAGAAAAAAAGGCCGCAGCGGCGCTACGCCGGCTGCGGCCCGGGCCGGCTCAGGGTCACTTCAATGCTAGCAGGGCCTTGGACGCGGCGCCGCGGATCTCGGTCTCGGCATCGTGCGAAGCCAGGTAATCCAGCGCTTCCTTGGCCGCCGGATCCCCGATGCTGCCCAGGGCCTGGACCGCCTTCCAACGCAGGGTGGGCTCATTGGCCCGCAGGCACTTCAACAGCGCCGGAACAGCCGACCGTTCCTTCCAATCGCCCAAGGCTTCAACCGCGCGCACACGCACCGCGTAGACCGGATCCTCGATCAGGCTCAGCAGGGCCGCCACCAAGGCCGGCTCCGGCGGGCGCTTCGCCAAGGCCTCCGCCGCGAAACCTCGCAAATAAGGGTCCTTATCCTGGAGCCACGCCCCGAGACGCTCCACGACCTGCGGGCCCCGGTGGGCGCCGATGGCGTTGACCACATGCCGCTTGAAACCCGGGTCGCTGTCGCCCAGCTGGCCCTCCAACGCCGCCAACCCGGCATCGGTGCGCAGATGGCCCAGGGCATCCACGGCCGCTTCCCGGACCATGCGGTTGCGGTCCTTCAGCAGCCCCACCAGGGCCGGCGCCTGGGCCGCGTCGCCGCACCCGCCCAGGGCCCGGGCGGCCGCTTCTCGGACCTCCTCATCAGGGTCGCCCAGGGCCTTCACCAGGTCGGGGCCGGCAGCCGGGTCGGCGATGCGCCCCAGGCTGCGGGCAGCATCCAGGCGGATCTCAGCTTCCGGGTCCTGAAGCAGGGCCGCCAACGGCTTCACGGCCTTGTCGTAGCGCAGCATGCCCAGGGCCCGCACCACCTTCAGGCGCAGCACCCCTTTAGCCTCGCCCAATAGCTCCAGCAAGGCATCGCCCGCCCCGTCGCCGTGGCCGGCCAGCACCTCATCCACGGCGGCCTCGCGGGCCTCCGGCGCGCCGTAGCGCAGGGCCTTGACGGCATCTTCGGCGGCACCCAGGGGCAGCGCCGATCCAAGGCCCAGCGCCAGCCCCAGGGCCAGTATGCAGCGTGGTCGTAGCATGCTCACTCCATTGCGTCCATGACGTCCTGCGGGATGTCGAAGTTCGCGTAGACATTCTGCACGTCGTCGTTGTCTTCCAACGCGTCCACCAGGCGCAGCATGCGCGCGGCGTCCTCGCCCTCCAGTTTGATGTAGTTCTGGGGGATCATGGTCAGCTCGGCGCTGACCGGCACCAAGCCCTTGGCTTCCAGCGCATGCTTGACCTTCTCAAAATCCTCCATCGCCGTGGTCACGTCGTAGGTCTCATCGCCGGATTGCATATCGTCAGCCCCGGCGTCCAGGGCCAGCTCCATCACCGCATCCTCCGGCAACTTCCCTTGCGGCAGCACGATGAACCCCTTGCGCTTGAACATCCAGGCCACCGAGCCTTGCTCACCCATATTCCCGTTGTTCTTGGTGAAGATGCTGCGGATCTCGCTGGCGGTGCGGTTCTTATTGTCGGTGAGGGTCTCCACCACCACGGCCACGCCAGCGGGGCCGTAGCCCTCGTAGGTCAAGGCCTCATAGCTGACACCCTCCAGCTCGCCGGTGCCCTTCTTGATGGCTCGCTGCCAATTCTCAGCCGGCATATTGTTAGCCTTCGCCTTATCCACCGCCAGGCGCAGCTTGGCGTTGGCGTTCACATCGCCGCCGCCTGACCGGGCTGCCATGATGATCTCCCGGACCACCTTGGTGAATATCTTGCCCTTCTTCCCATCGACGATGGCTTTCTTGCGCTTGGTGGTAGCCCACTTTGAGTGACCGGACATTTTTTGCTCCTTGGAAATAACGAAAACAATTCATTTTGAAGGATAACCAAGCCTACGACAAGACCTAGCCCCACTCAGTCGCTTTTTGCCTGACCGCCCTATCGGTCCCACAGACGCCCAAGGCGGGCGTTCAAGGCCGCCTTGGCCTCAGGTCCCTTGGGCCCATGAAAGACCCACTGGATGCCCCCATGGGCGTCCAAAAGGGCTAGATAGGGGTCATCGGCGGCGACCGGATCAAAACCCACCGC
>Ga0302320_10028030_pt1 | contig 10827 bp, 9 predicted proteins | sample Bog_T0_3_FD_202130 | JGI IMG/M metagenome (GOLD analysis project Ga0302320, IMG submission 202130) | Peat permafrost microbial communities from Stordalen Mire near Abisko, Sweden - Bog_T0_3 | ecosystem: Environmental > Terrestrial > Soil > Wetlands > Peat | place: Sweden: Abisko, Stordalen Mire... | reverse complement strand
TGGCGGGTTTCGCCGCAGGCCTATTACTATTATGGCCCGCTCGGCATGCTCGGAGAATATGTGGCTTCCGACCAGCAGGTGGCTTCCACGGCCAAGTCCGCGGATTTGCATAATACCGCCTGGGAAATCACTGGCAGTTGGGTGCTGACGGGCGAGGATGCCGCCTATGACGGCGTGACGCCGCGCCATGCGTTTGACCCACGCACTGGCGGTTGGGGGGCCTGGCAATTGGTTGCCCGCTATGGCTCGTTGAATGTGGACAGCAAGGCATTCACCGACGGCTTTGCCAGTTCCGCCAAGTCGGCAGACGGCGCGAACGCCTGGGCGGTGGGCTTGAATTGGTATCTCAACCGAAACGTGCGCGCGGACTTGAGCTTTTCGCACACGATCTTTGACGGCTTCACCGGCAAGGCCTCGCCCGGCACGGTGCCGGCCCAAGCGGAAAATGTTTTGTTTTCCCGGCTGCAAATCGCTTTCTAATGAAGTCGTTATTGCCAAGCGTGTTCATGGCGGTGCTGGCAGTTTGCGCTGGCGCAGGGGAAATCAAACTACTCAATGTTTCCTATGACCCGACGCGCGAACTGTACACCGAATACAACGCCGCCTTCGCCAAGTATTGGAAGGCCAAAACCGGCGACGACGTAACGGTGGCACAATCGCATGGCGGTTCGGGCAAGCAGGCGCAGGCGGTGATCAATGGACTCGAGGCGGACGTGGTCACCCTTGCGCTGGCATACGACGTTGACGCGATTGCGCAGCAGGCGAAATTGCTTCCGGCGGACTGGCAGAAACGCCTGCCCAATGACAGCACGCCCTACACCTCCACCATTGTCTTTCTGGTCCGCAAGGGCAACCCCAAGCGCATTCAGGATTGGGGCGACCTAACTGGAAACGGGGTGGTGGTGGTGGTGGCCAATCCCAAGACCTCTGGCGGCGCACGCTGGGCGTACTTGGCCGCGTATGCGGACGCGTTAGAAAAGCATCAGCACAATGACGCCGCCGCGCGGGATTTCATCAAGCGGCTCTACCAACACGTGCCCGTGTTGGATACCGGCGCGCGCGGGGCCACCGTGACGTTTGCCAGAAACGCCATTGGCGACGTGTTGCTGGCCTGGGAAAACGAGGCGCACCTGGCGCTGCAGGAGTTCGGCGCGGATAAATTTGAAATCGTGACGCCACCGCTGAGCATTCTGGCCGAGCCGCCCGTGGCCGTAGTGGACAAGAACGCCAGACGCCACCACTCGACCGACGTAGCGAATGAATACCTGAAATACCTGTATTCGGATGAAGGCCAGGAAATCGCCGCCAGGAACTTTTACCGACCGCGCAACACTGCGGTGGCCAAAAAGTACGCCGCCAATTTCACCAGTCTGAAGCTCGTCACGCTCGACGCGGAATTCGGCAGTTGGGGCCGGGCGCAGCAGACGCACTTTGCCGACGGCGGCGTGTTTGACCAAATTTACCAAAAGTAACGACCCATAAATTCAACCTCAAAGAGAACATTGAAACCATGAACAGAAATAAAACAAATAAAAACTTCCGAAGGGCGCGACAAGGAATGGCCGGATTCACCTTGATTGAACTGTTGGTGGTCATCGCCATCATCGCCATCCTAGCCGCCTTGCTGCTGCCAGCGCTGGCGAAGGCCAAGGACACCGCCAAACGAGGGGCCTGCGTTTCAAACACGCGGCAACTCGGCATTGCGTTCAAGCTGTTCCTCGTTGATAACAATGATCATTTTCCCGCAGCCGTGACCGAGCGGGAAGCCACCGACACGACGCGTTGGGGAACCATCCCTAACACGCCGGGGGGTGTGGCGTCGTTTTCCATCCGCGGCCAACTGGAGCCATACATCGCCAGCACCAATTTCATTTTCAACACGAACGCCAATGCCGATCCCGGCGCGAACACATTCCGCTGCCGGTCCGGGCTGGATTGGCCGGTTCCGTCCCCGGGTCAATGGTTTACTAGCGATTATGGGTTTAATTTGAGTGAAGCCAATTATTCCTCCGGTTTTGGCCAAAGCGCTTGGTATCAGGCAAACCCTGATTTTGGTTTCAATGAGAAGTACACCGACAGCTCGCTCGCGAAGCCGTCCAACTTCATCATTCTGGCCGACGCCGGACGCGGCGACAACACGCCTTCGCGCGGTGGACTGTATCCAATCCAGGTGATTGCCCCTGGTACGACCACCCAAGCGCAATTGCTTGAGCGCCATAACCGCCGAGCGAACGTGAGCTACGCGGACGGGCACACGGCCGAAACGACCTTCACGAATTCGTGGACGGCCGGGCAATGGCAGCGCAATTAGAACCGCATCGAACAATTCAATTCCAGGAAGATCATGACTATTGCCGAATCGCCAGCCACCTTTGCGCCAGTCTCGCCGCGCCAACAACGCCGCGCCATAGCCGACTTGCTCGCGCCCTTGGAGCGGATCGCCGCCAACTCGCCGAATCTGGTCGCCAACCACGATGCCCATTTCCAGGCAAATGGCAATGACTACGAATTGCCGCGCTACTTATTTGTCGGCCCGCGCGGCGGTGATACGCCCATCCGCATCGGCATTTTCGCCGGGGTGCATGGGGATGAACCCGAGGGCGTGTATGCACTGGTCCAATTTATTAAGCTGCTTGAAGTCAAACCGGAGCTTGCGGCGGGCTATTATTTATCATTTTACCCGCTGTGTAACCCGACCGGTTTCGAGGATGGCACGCGCTGGTCCCGTTCGGGCAAGGATTTGAACCGCGAATTTTGGAAAAACTCCCCCGCGCCGGAAGTCCGCTTGCTGGAAGCCGAGCTGCTGTCGCGTTCCTTCCAAGGCCTCATTGCCCTGCACACCGACGACACGAGCGCCGGCTTCTATGGCGTGGCGCGGGGTGCCACGCTCACCAAACACCTGATTGAACCGGCGTTGCAAGCAGCCGAGCAACTGCTTGCACGCGATGTGCGACCCGTGATTGATGGTTTCCGGGCACGCAACGGTGTCATCTACGACGCTTATGAGGGCATGCTGAGCGCGCCGCCGAAGGTGCGCCCGCGTCCGTTTGAAATCATCCTTGAAACGCCCACCACCCCGCCGGCGTACGTGAAGGAAGCCGCGTTCGTCGCCTCCTTGCAGACGATTCTGACTGAATATCGCAAGTTCATAGCCTACGCACCCAACCTCTAATTCTCTATGGCTTTGAATGTCCCCCAACGGCCACGACGGCACTGACCCATGGCCCACAAAATGCGCGTCCTGCCGGGCTTTAGACTGACGCTCGGCTTCACGCTCTTTTATCTCGGCCTCATCGTGCTCATTCCCTTGTCGGCGGTGTTCTGGAAGACCAGTTCGCTGACGTGGAGTGAGTTCTGGCATACCGTCACGCTGCCGACCGCGCTGGCGTCGTATCGGCTGACGTTTGGCGCGTCGTTCTTGGCGGCGCTGGTGAATGCGTTCTTTGGGTTCATTGTCGCGTGGGTGCTGGTCCGTTACGAGTTTTTCGGGAGAAAATTTGTGGATGCGCTGGTGGACCTGCCGTTTGCGCTGCCGACGGCGGTGGCCGGCATCACGCTGGCCTCGCTGTATGCGAAAGCGGGCTGGATTGGGCAATGGTTGGAACCAGTCGGGATCAAAGTGGCCAACACCCAACTCGGGGTCTTTGTGGCGCTGACGTTTATCGGCCTGCCGTTCATCGTGCGCACCGTGCAGCCCATCCTGGAAGACCTGGATCCGGAATTGGAAGAGGCCGCCGCCAGTTTGGGCGCAACCCGGTGGCAAGTTTTCTGGCGCGTGCTATTGCCGATGCTCACGCCGGCGCTGTTGACAGGCTTTACGCTGGCATTTGCCCGCGCCTTGGGGGAATACGGCTCGGTGATTTTCATCGCCGGTAATCTTCCATTGAAAACCCAAATCACGCCGGTCATTATCATGGGCGAACTCGACATGTTTGATTATGCCAAAGCCACAGCCATCGCCGTCGTCATGCTCATCGTGTCGTTCGCGTTGCTGCTCAGCGTCAACGTACTCCAGTGGTGGACCAACCGGCATAACCGCACGAGCCTCGCATGACGCCTGCCGCCCCAACGTTGCACTTGCCCCGCCGAACCGGACGCCACCACGCGACGAGTGAATCCCCGTTGGTGCGGCGGCTGCTCATCGGCGTGGCCCTCGCGTTCCTGAGCCTGTTCCTATTCGTTCCGCTCATCTCAGTGTTCACACAGGCATTGGCCAAAGGCATTGGCTTCTACGCACACACCATTATGGATCCCATGACCGTGAGCGCGATCAAGCTGACGCTCATCGCCGCCGCCATTGCGGTGCCGTTGAATTGTGTGTTTGGGGTCTGCGCCGCCTGGACGATTGCCAAGTTCGATTTTCGCGGCAAGAACATATTGCTCACGTTAATTGACCTGCCATTCTCGGTGTCCCCGGTGATTTCGGGACTAATCTATGTCCTGGTGTTCGGCGCGCAGGGCTGGCTGGGGCTATACCTGAACGCGGACCATGCCAAGTTCCCGTGGCTGGCCAACTGGCTGAACGACCATGATATCAAGATCATTTTCGCGTTGCCGGGCATTGTATTGGCGACGATATTTGTGACGTTTCCATTCGTCGCGCGCGAGTTGATCCCGCTCATGCAAGCGCAAGGCCGCAACGAGGAGGAAGCCGCGCGCGTGCTTGGCGCGAGTGGTTGGCAAACCTTCTGGCGCGTCACGGTGCCGAATATCAAATGGGGGCTGCTCTATGGCGTCATCCTGTGCAATGCCCGCGCCATGGGCGAATTCGGCGCGGTCTCCGTGGTCAGCGGCAAAATCCGCGGCCAGACAAACACGCTGCCACTGCACATCGAGGCCTTGTACGATGATTACAATTTCACCGGCGCGTTTGCCGTGGCGTCGCTGCTGGCCCTGCTGGCGTTGGTGACGCTCGGCCTCAAGCTCTGGGTAGAGCACAACCACGCGGCGCTGAATGATGCGCAAATTTCTTCGCCATGAGTGTCGAAGTCAAGAATGTCACCAAGAAATTCGGCAGCTTCATGGCGCTCGACCGCGTGAGCCTCAAGGTGGAGTCGGGTGAACTCGTGGCGTTGCTGGGGCCATCGGGCTCCGGCAAGACGACGCTGCTGCGGACGATAGCCGGGTTGGAATTTCCCGATCCGGGCGACGCGCAGGTCTTGTTTTATGGCGAGGATGTCACCGCCATTCCGGCCAGCGAGCGCAAGGCCGGTTTCGCCTTCCAACACTACGCGCTGTTTGGGCACCTCAGTGTTTTCGAGAACATTGCCTTTGGATTGCGCGTGCGGCCGAAAGCCACGCGCCCGCCGGAGCCGGACATCCGGGCCCGGGTGGCCAAGCTGTTGCAACTCATTCAACTGGAACCGCTCGCCCAGCGGTTTCCGTCGCAGCTTTCTGGCGGTCAACGCCAGCGGGTCGCGCTGGCTCGCGCCCTCGCGGTGGAACCCAAAGTCCTCCTGCTGGACGAGCCCTTCGGCGCGCTGGACGCCAAGGTGCGCAAGGACTTGCGCCGCTGGCTGCGGCAGTTGCATGAGGAGATCCATATCACGACGTTATTTGTGACCCATGATCAGGAGGAGGCTCTGGAAGTGGCCGACCGCGTGGCCATCTTGCGGAACGGTCGCGTTGAGCAGATCGGCACGCCGGAGGAAATCTATGATCATCCCGCGTCGCCGTTCGTCTATGATTTCCTCGGCAACGTCAATTTGTTCAGTGGCCGCGTCAAGGACGGCGCGGTGGTCATCGGCGGGACCAGCTTTGCCACCCCCGAAACCTCGGGCGAACGGGACGCCGACGCGATTGCCTTTGTGCGTCCGCACGACGTTCGCCTCACGCGCGAGCCGGGCGCGCAAACCACTTTTGCCGCACGCATTGTCCGCTGCAACGCGGCCGGGCCGGTCGCGAACCTGGAACTGGAGCGCGTGCATGACGGTGGGCCGTTCGCCGCGCAACTAAGCAAGGAAGAATTTCAACTGCTACAGCCCAAAGCGGGCGAACAAATGTTCGTGGAATTGAAGAAACTGAAGGTATTCCCGGAAGATTATTCCATTTAGGGAAGGCGCTACGGGTTACGCCTTGCGAGTCACAGTGGGATTCCTTAAATTCCCGCGTGCTCGACATCAAATTCATCCGCGAGAAAACCGATCTCGTCCGTGCGCGTCTCGCCACGCGTGGGGCCGGAGACGAGGCGAAGATTGACGAATTGCTCAAATGGGATGAGCAGCGCCGCAAAGCCCTGGCCGAAGTGGAAACGCTCAAGTCCCTCCGCAACCGGGTCAGCAAGGAAATCGGCGCGCTCATGGGCCAGAGAAAGCTGGCCGAAGCCGAGGCCAAGAAAGCCGAGACCAAGAACCTGGGCGAGCAAATCGCCGGGCTCGACAAACAGGCGGCCGAGGCAGAGACGGCCCGTGACGCCCTGATGCTCCAACTGCCTAACTTGCCGCACGAGACGATTCCATTGGGCAAGAACGCCGAAGACAATCCGGTCGTTCGCATCGTCGGCGAGAAAATCACCCAGGCTTTTAAGCCCAAAACGCACGTGGAACTGTGCGAATCGCTCAAGCTGGTGGATTTCGCGCGCGCCACGAAACTTTCCGGCAGCGGATTTCTGCTCTATACGAACTGGGGAGCGCGCCTGGAGCGGGCGTTGATTCAATTCCTTTTGGATCTCCACACTACCCAGCATCATTACACCGAAGTCTCGCCGCCGTTCATGGTCGGGGAGCACTGCCTGGTTGGCGTCGGCCAGTTTCCCAAATTCAAGGACCAGTATTACGGCGTGGCCGAAGGCGACGATGCGAAAAATCTGGGCAAGCTGTATCTGGTGCCCACAGCGGAAACGCCGGTCGCCAACATTCACCGGGAAGAAATTCTGGCCGAGCGCCAACTCCCGATCTATTACTGCGCCTATACGCCCTGTTTTCGAGGCGAGGCGGGAGCGGCCGGCGTGGGCACTCGCGGCATGATCCGCGTGCATCAGTTTGACAAAGTGGAATTGATCAAAATTGTGAAGCCGGAAAACGGCTATGACGAATTGGAACAAATGGTCGTCAACGCCGAAAAAGTGTTGCAACTGCTTGATCTGCACTACCGCGTGATCCTGCTCTGCACCGGCGACATGGGTTTCGGCAGCGCCAAGACCTATGACCTGGAGGTTTGGGCGCCAGGGCAGGGGAGTTATCTTGAAGTTTCGAGCTGCTCGAACTGCGAAGATTTCCAGTCGCGCCGGATGAACCTGCGCTTCAAGACCGAGGCGGGCGAGAACCAATTTCCGCATGTACTCAACGGCAGCGGCACCGCGCTGGCCCGGCTGTTCGTGGCGCTCCTCGAGACGCACCAGCAGCCCGATGGCAGCGTCAAAATCCCGGACGCGTTGCAGCCTTATTTGAAGACGGATTGCATCCAGGCTTGAACAGCGGACCCGCCGCGACGAATGTCGAAGCGGTAACGACGAATGACTAAAGAATGCCGAAATCCCGAAGCGCGCAAGCGGCTCCGTCGGCGGCGTTTAGTCATTTTAGATTGGGGGATTCATTCGTCATTGGGCAATCGTCATTCGTCATTAACGCTTTCAGTCGCCTTCCGCCAAAGCCTATGAGAATCTTGCTCGCCAGCAGCGAAGTTTATCCCTTTTCCAAAACCGGCGGGCTGGCGGACATGGTGAGCGCGCTCGGCCGCGCGCTGACCAACGCCGGCCACGAGGCCGTCATCGTCACGCCGCTGTATCGTGGTATTCGTGAGAAATTTCCGGGCCTGCGCCACGTGGACTGGCGGTTCGATTTGCCGCTCGGCCAGCAGCGCGTGCAGGCCGCCTTGTGGGAACTGGCCCGGGAAGGCGAGGCCCGGGTTTATTTCGTCGAGCACGCCGATTATTTCGAGCGGGCTGGGATTTATCTGGAAGACAACCTCTGCTACCCCGACAACGCCGAACGGTTTGTTTTTTTCTCCAAATGCGTCGCCCACCTCGCGCGGTATCTGCCATGGCACGCGGAGATAGTCCATGTACACGAATGGCAGACGGCCTTGGTTCCGGCCCTCGTGTTGCAACAACGAGAGGAAGGGTGGGGGAGCCCGCCGCGAACCTGCCTGACCATCCACAACCTCGCCTACCAGGGCATATACCCCGCCGCGGCTTTTGCCCTGGCCAATCTTCCCGCCCAATATTTTGCGTCGGATGTGGTGGGCGCCGAATATTACGGTCAGCTTAACTGCCTGAAAAGCGGCATTGTTTGCGCCCACAGCCTCACCACGGTGAGCCCACGGTACGCGCGCGAAATCACCACCGAGGAACTCGGCTGTGGTTTGGATGGCGTCTTGCGCAAATATGCCGCCAAATTGACCGGCATCCTGAACGGCGTGGACTACACCGAATGGAATACCACGAATAATCCGCATCTCGTTAGCCCCTATACCGTAGAGGATATGGCGGGAAAAATCATCAACAAGCGCGAGCTGCAGCGACAGGTCGGTCTGCCAGTGAACCAGCACATTCCGTTGTTCGGCACCATTGCGCGGCTGACCGAGCAAAAGGGCGTGGAAATCCAGCTTGGCGCGCTGGAGGAAATGCTGAACTCGGACATTCAGTTCGTGCAACTCGGCAGCGGCGCGCCGGAATACGAGCGCGGCTATCGAAACCTGGCCGCACGGTTTCCCGGAAAGATGGCCTTGCAGTTTGGCTACGATGAAAACCTGTCCCACCGCATCGAAGCGGGCTGTGATTTTTTCCTCATGCCGTCGCGATTTGAGCCCTGCGGGCTCAACCAAATGTACAGTTTGCGCTACGGGACCATTCCGATTGTGCGCGCGACTGGAGGTTTGGACGACAGCGTGATTGACTTTGGGCAGAATCCGGACCTGGCCAATGGTGTGAAATTCTATGAGTATAGTTCGCGCGCCCTGGCTAAAGCCATCCGCAAGGCGCTGGCGATTTTTGGCGAGCCTGAACTATTGGAGCATTTCCGCACCAATGCCATGACTGCCGATTTCTCCTGGGCCAAAACCGTCGGCGAATACGTCAAAGTTTACGGCCAAACCTTGAAGGGATAGTCCTGCAGGGTCAGTTGACGTGCGCAATGTAACCCAATTTTCATCCGAAGTGGTGGCCCGAAGGGCCGGGGGATTCATGAAGAGGTGGGCCGCGCTCACGCCGAAGTCCGACGCAGTCCGTAGTCCCGTCGTCCTGTGCTCTGCGGCGGAAAGATCTCAAACCAGCCATTTTCGCCGATACTCGGTATGAACGAAGCGCGCGGCTTCAGGGGCATTTCTGGCCTCCATCTTTTCTCCCTCCCAATCCAGGTTCTTGCGGGCGCGGAGCGCCACCACCCCTGCCAAACCTATCTCGGTGAGCTTGCCGCCGATATCGAAGTCGGAGAACGTGCGTCCCACACCGCGGCAGGCATCAACCCATTCCTGCCCATGCCCGCCGGTGCGCGGCAAACTCTGCGGAATGTCCTTGGTGGCGGGATGAGCCAGCACGTCCTTCAGCCGCGGCTCGCCGTCCAGGCGGATCAGGGCGTCCGTGTTCCAGTGGCTGGTGTAGATACACCCCTTCTCCCCGACGATCAAAACGCCGCCATCCTTATCCTTATGCACCTCCACCACCGGCGCGAACAACGCGGACGGCGGCAGGCTGCAGCCCTGCCAATAAATTGTCAGCGGCACGAGATCGCCGCGGGCCGGGAAATGGTATTCCACCGCGGGCTTCTCCGGCGGCTGGGAGCCGGAGTCGTCAATATTCACCACTAATCTCTCAGGATAGCCCAGGTCGAGTGCCCGCATCGGCAGGTTGGCGGCATGGCACCAAAAGTCGGCCAGGCCGCCGTTGCCAAAGTCATACCAGCCGCGCCAGTGGGCGGGATGATAAACCTCCTTTTTAAATGGGCGCAGGGCTGATGGGCCGATCCATAGATCCCAATTGAAGCCGGACGGAATGGGGTCTTCACCCACAGCGTTGCCTTCCTGGGCGAATCCGCAGATGCCCCAGTTGTGGATCTCTCGGATCTGGCCCAAGGCGCCGGCCTTGATGATCTCCACGCAGCGGCGCAGCGAGGCGCTGGCGCTGCCCTGGTTGCCCATCTGGGTCACCACTTTGCCGCCGCGCGCCAGCTCCCGGAGTTCGCGGGCCTCGGCCACGCTGTGCGTGAGCGGCTTCTCGCAATAGACATGCTTGCCGGCCTGCATGAAGGCCTTGCACAGTGGCGCGTGCCAGTGATCGGGAGTCGCGATCAGTACCGCATCAACAGTCGCCGCGTCGTCGAGCAACCGGCGATAATCCTCGTACCCCTTGGCCCGGTCCCCGCCATTATTGGCCGCATCCGCCCGCGCCTTTGCAATCTGCCCCGCATCCGGATCGCACAGGGCCACCAGGTTCACGCTGCCTGTGGACAGCAGGCCGCCCATATCGCCGCGGCCCTGGCCGCCGCAGCCGACCACCGCGAGATTCAGTTTGTTGCTGGGAGCCTCGGCGCCGAAAAGTCTGACCCGCGGAAGGATCAGCATTCCGGTTCCAATGGTGGCCGCTGAGGCGAGGAATTGCCGGCGTTTAATCATAAGTTTTGTCAAAAACAAGAACGTTGCGGTTGGTTCCCGTAAGGGATATCGGAAACCAGTGCGAACGGAAACTGAATTTTTTCATAATTGCGGAGCGTGTTCGGCTACGACCCCACGCCGGAGTTAATCGCTTTCGATCCACAGCAGCGTGCTCGACGCGCAAAATGCTACGACGCGCTGGCTGGACTGCAGCTCGAATTGGTCCGCCAGACCGCTCCTGGCCGAGCCACGCCCTGCTCCCGGCAAAGCTTCGTCGAGGCCCGCTGGCTGGTCCGCTGT
>Ga0302320_10028028_pt1 | contig 10827 bp, 9 predicted proteins | sample Bog_T0_3_FD_202130 | JGI IMG/M metagenome (GOLD analysis project Ga0302320, IMG submission 202130) | Peat permafrost microbial communities from Stordalen Mire near Abisko, Sweden - Bog_T0_3 | ecosystem: Environmental > Terrestrial > Soil > Wetlands > Peat | place: Sweden: Abisko, Stordalen Mire... | reverse complement strand
GAGAGTGGATTTGTCTGTTGGCGCAGACTTGTTCAGTGTGCCTCAGGAGCCGCCCCGGCGTCCCAGCGAATTGCGGGGCGATGGGTTTACCGCGTTAGCGGTTTAGTTCACTGTAAAATCGGATCTTCGCAACACGCTACCATTGGCTCGAACGTGTCAGAAGAACCTCCCCGGGAGCCCCTTCCCGCGCCAGTGGCGATCCTGTTGATCATTTACGGCGTGATATTGGTGCCGTGGATTCCATACTTTACCTTGATGGGATCGGGGATGGCATTTGAGGGCGGGCACACACGCAGCGCGTACTGTTTCGTGACAGTGGTTTGGGCTTATCCGTTCGTTTATCCGTGTTGACCTTGCGAAGGCGCAGGCGACCGTTCGCAGCCAATGAGGTGCCCCCCGGTCCCGATGGGTGTACTTGGCGACGAAAACTCGTTGAATTGTCGGCTTATGGGGACGGTGCAAGGTTGCTTCGGCTGGTCGTGACGGTCATACACTAAAACCATGGATCAAACACGTTCAACGGCCTTACGGCATCTCGAATATCACGCATGGGCGACGGCCAAGACTCTCGAATCCGTCACACCTCTTTCGCACGAAGAACTGCTCCGCGACATGCGGACTTCCCACTCCAGTGTCTGGGGAACGCTGGAACACACTTACCTGGCGGATTCCCTCTGGCTGAAGCGGCTCAACGGCGACGGCAATGCGAAACTGGCCGACGCGGAGGCGGTTTCGGATCTGGCTGGGCTGCAGACGAGGTGGCAGGCGACACAGGCGGGTTTGATTTCCTTCGCGGGTTCACTTAGCGACGCCGATGGGACGCGCGTAGTGGATTATCGATTCCTCAGCGGCAAGGAAGCGCGATCGCCGGTGTACGAAAATCTGTTGCACGTGGTGAATCACGGCACCTATCACCGCGGCCAGATCGTGACCATGCTGCGGCAGTTGGGCGCGGAACCCATCGCCACCGACTTCATTACTTTCGTCAGGACAACGATGGACTATTAGAAAGAGCGGGGCGCAATCCGACGCGCCCCACAGAGGAAGGACATTCGGATACTGGGTTAGTAACGAGCCGGCCGAATTGCTCTCAAAATATTTTCAAAAAAGTGTGACCGCTAAATCGCCGCGGCGAACAAGACCTTGGTGGGCTTCTGCAGCGTGGCTCCCGCTGGTTCCAGGCTGACCGCCACGGCCTTCACCGAATTCGGGTCCACCGCACCCGGAATGATGGTGATCGCGCTGCCGTTGGCGTCCGGCGTAAACGCCTCAACGGCGCGCGGCGCGCCCGAAGCGGGAACGATCCACGTTTCGTAGTTCCATCCCGCTGGGGCGGGGGCCAGCGTTCCGGCCACCATGACTATGCCCAGCTTGGCGTGCACGAAAACGCTGCCGTGCGGCGCGGCTCCTGGACCGAAGGTGACGAGGCGTGTGCCTGGGGCCTGCAAAATCCTGGAAACATCGGCCACCCTGGCCAGTTCTAAGGCGTTGCGCCTCGTGGCCTGGGCCATCTCGGTTTGCAGCTCGCGATTCTGCAGAAACAATCCAATCGCCGCAAGGAAGCAGGCCGCAGCGGTGAGCGCGAAGGCCCAGAACCAATTCCGCCGCGGGCGCGCTTCGCCGAATCCAGCGAGCACGCGCTGCCGCAAATGCGCCGGTGGTTTCACCAGCGTCACGGTCCCGGAGAGGATGGCATTTTGCAACAAAGCCTGTTCGATGGACGCGCGGCACTGCTCGCAACCCGCGGCCAGGTGCTCGTCGATTCGTTCCTTCTCACTCGCGTCCAGAAGGCCCAGCGAATAGAGTTCGTACAACTCCCGGAAATCGGCGCAGTTGTCCAGGTTGTTCATTGTGCCGCGCTCCCTTCCGCTGCTTCCCGCAATACCCGCAACGCGCTTCTGACTAATCCTTTTACCGTGCCCAGCGGCTTGTGAAGCTTGTCCGCAATCTCCGCCTGGGTCATGCCCTCGAAGTGAGTGAGTTCAATCACCTCGCGTTGCGTCTCGTTCAAGCTGGTCAGGGCTTGTTCCACCGCCCGGCGCTGCACCACGTGGTCGGCCCGGGGGCCGGACGCGATGGCGAAATGACCGGCTCGCTCCAGTTCGTCGAACGATGTGAGTTCGGTTGCCGCGCCGCGTACCGACCGCAAATGGTCGAACGCGCGATTGCGGGCAACGGTTACCAGCCAGGGCTCCAGCCTTCCCTTCTCCGCGTCGAAGGTATGGATGCGGTTCCAGATCCGGAAGAACGTTTCTTGAACCAGATCTTCGGCGGTCGACTGGTCACGCACGGCCCGGAAAATGATGCTGTAAAGGAGGCCGCCGAAGCGGTCGTACAGGACGGCCATGGCCGCGGCCTCGCGTTGTTTTAACCGCGTGACCAGAGCCTGATCGTCTTGCGCCTCCGGTGAGGTTGTTCTACGGGGAAACGTACCACTCACTCGGTTTGCGTGTGCTCCTCTCAAGATGCCGGCAACATCGGCGCGGACTGCAAAGTGGACCGATGTTGCCAGCATACCGTACCCCCGAACTGAACTTCTAAGTAAGTCGCCCGCAAAACGGAGTGCGCGGGCCGCTTTACTTGAATGCAATGAGGGTGCCCGACGCACCCTTTGCGGGCTAGCTGGCCGGCTGCAACACCGTGTCCACAACCTGGATGACGCCGTTCGACTGGAAGACGTTCTTGACGGTGATCATGGCCGAATCGCCCTTCTCGTCATGAATCACGACATGTCCGTCCATCATGGTGGCCGTCAGTGTTCCGCCACTCGCCGTCTTCAGCGTTGCTGTACCGTTGCCCGCCTTGATCTGCTTCTTGAGATCGTCCACACTAAGGCGTCCCGGCACCACGTGATAGGTGAGGATCTTGGTGAGCATCTCTTTGTTTTCCGGTTTCAGCAGCGTATCCACGGTACCGGCCGGCAATTTCGCGAAGGCCTCATTGGTGGGCGCGAATACTGTGAAAGGCCCCGGCCCTTCGAGCGTATCCACCAAACCAGCGGCTTTCACGGCGGCCACGAGCGTGGTGTGATCTTTTGAGTTCACGGCGTTTTCAACAATGTTTTTGGTGGGGAACATCTTGCTGCCGCCGACCATGGGGTCGGTTGCGGCGAATGCGGCCAGGCCGCCTAAGAGCGCGACTGATGCGAATAATGTCGTCTTTTTCATTTCTTTCCTCCGAGTTTGTTTTGTTACTCGTTTTCTAATACGGAGGAAGTGGGGAATTGGATGTTGGCTTACGGATAGCAGGATGCTGGAGGTTCGGGACCCGCGACATGCTCCGGCGTGGGACTGGCGGCGGATTCGTCAGGGGTTGCACTTAAGGTCAAAGTAAATCCAATTAGTTTGCCGGAGCGCCAGCGCGGGTCGGTAAAACCGAGCGTAACGAGCATTCCCCGCAGCTTGAAATGCCGGAGGGTACTGTATTCCGGATAATCGAGACATGGCGCGCGAAGCTGGGCGGCATGCATGCGGCCGCGGTTCAAGCGGTCGGTGGCTGGGGCCAGCAGATCGCCGCTGCGGAGATATCTGCCTTTTACCGCGAATAACGCACACTGAAAATCCCCGGAGAAGTTGATCTCGGAATCATCGGGGTAGTCTCCGCTATGACATTCCAGTTTGTAGATGGGGGTGGCGAGTGTGTCCTTGATGAAAGTAACAACGGAGGGTTCCGAGCCGGGCTTGCCTGAATTGACGAAGACATGCTTTTCTTCAAGAGGGCGGATGGGCCGCCATTGATTCACCTGGGCGGAGAGGTTGATTGCAAACATCATGACGAGCAGGAGGGCGGATGTCGGCATTGCTTCCAGTATATTTCCGGTGAGGTGAAACGGCGATCCTTCTTGGCTTCTTGGCGGAGGAGAGCGCGCGGACTGAAGTCCACGCCACCAATGATGGCGGCTTCTACTTGTTCGCGTTCAACTCTTTCACAATGCTGCCGACAAATACCTTGGCGTCGCCAAAAAGCATCAGCGTGTTATCCATGTAATAGAGCTCGTTATCGATTCCGGCGAAGCCCGCGCTCATGCTGCGCTTGATCACCATGACTGTTCTGGCGCGATAGGCTTCCAGAATCGGCATCCCCGCAATGGGGCTATCCTTTACGTTCTTCGCCGCCGGATTCACCACATCGTTCGCGCCAATCACCAGCGCGACATCGGCCATCGGGAATTCGGGATTGATCTCATCCATCTCGATCAGCTTGTCGTAAGGCACGTCCGCTTCCGCCAGCAGCACGTTCATGTGTCCCGGCATGCGCCCGGCCACGGGGTGAATCGCAAAACGCACATCAATGCCGCGCTTGGTAAGCACATCGAACAACTCCCGCAGCTTATGCTGCGCCTGCGCCACGGCCATGCCATAGCCCGGAATCACGATCACACTGCGCGCCGCATCCAGCATCTCGGCCGCTTCCTCCGGGCTCGCCGAGCGCACCGGACGCGCTTCTATCTTTCCCGAAGACGTTTGCACCTGCCCGAACGCGCCGAACAACACGTTGGCGAAAGAACGGTTCATGGCCTTGCACATGATGATGGCCAGAATCAAGCCGGACGACCCATCGAGTGCGCCCGCAATAATCAGCAGCTTGTTATCCAGCGCGAATCCCATGGCGCTCGCCGAAAGGCCGGCGTAGGAATTCAGAAGCGCGATCACGGTCGGCATATCCGCGCCACCGATCGGGATAATCAGCGACACGCCGAACAGCAGGGACAACCCCGCGAAGATGGGAAACAGCCATGTGGTCTCGGGTGAGAAGATCAGGGCGATGCCCAGCCCCACCGCGGTCACGAACAGCATGAGGTTCACAATGTTCTGGCCCTTATAGGTGATGGGGCGCGTGGGCAAAATCTCCTGCAGTTTCCCGAAAGCCATCAGACTCGCGGTGAAGGTGAGGAAGCCGAGCAGCGTTTCCAGCACCAGCGCGAGCATGGTGAAGCCGTGCGGCGTGTGCCGGTAATATTCGGCAGTGCCGATCAGCGCGGAGGCAAGCGCACCGAAAGCGTGCGAGATCGCGGTCCGCTGCGGCACCGCCGTCATCGGCATCAAGTACGCGAGGGGAACGCCGATCGCCGAGCCCAGGAAGAAGGCGATCATGATCCAGGTGTAGTCCACTACCTCAAAACGCAGCAGGGTGCCCACCACGGCGAGCAGCATGCCCAGTTCGCCGGCGATGACGCCGCGCCGGGCCGTGGCCGGGGAGTTCATCCATTTGATGGCGAGAATGAATCCCGCCGCGGCCAGCATGTAGCAAAGGGGAAGCAGGTTCTCCATCATTTGCGGCCCGCGTCTCCCGTTTTGGGGTCGCGCTTCTTGAACATTTTGAGCATGCGGTCGGTGATCAGGTAGCCGCTCACCACGTTGATGGTCGCGGCGAGAACGGCAATGAATCCCAGCGTGCGCGTCAACACGGTCGCGTCCTTCTCGCCGGTGATGAGAATCGCACCCACCACGGAGATGGCCGAAATCGCATTGGTCAGCGACATCAGCGGGGTGTGCAGCAGGGGAGACACGCGGCGGATCAGCTCAAAGCCCAGAAACGCCGCAAGCATGAACACATACAGCCCGAACTCGTAACTTTTCATTTTTGTATTCCGGCCAGTTCCAAAATGCGCGGATGGACGATAGCGCCGTTGTGCGTCACCAGAGTTTCGCGAATAATCTCATCCTCGCGATTCAACACCAGTTGGCCATCTTTCACCAGCAGCTTCAGGAAGGCAGTGAGGTTGGAAGAGAACATCTGGCTGGCATCGTGCGGGGCGAGGGCCGGCACGTTCAGCGGGCCCCAGACGGTCACTTCGCCATGCAGATAGCGTTCGCCGGGGCGCGTCAATTCGCAGTTACCGCCGCGCTCGGCCGCCAGGTCGATGATCACCGAACCGGGCATCATCCCTTCCACCATCGCCTTGGTAATCAGCACAGGAGCTTTCTTGCCGGGCACGGCCGCGGTGGTGATCACCACATCCTGATCTTTCATAAACGCGCCCAGCAGTTCGGCCTGGCGGCGATAGAAATCCTCACCCATGGCCTTCGCATAGCCGCCTTTGTCTTCCGCACCCGTGGATTCCACTTCGAGGACGACGAACTTCGCGCCCACGCTCTCCACCTGCTCCTTCACGGCCGCGCGCACGTCGTAACCGGAGACCACCGCGCCCAGCCGTTTTGCCGTTGCGATGGCCTGCAGACCCGCCACGCCCGCGCCCAGCACAAACACTTTTACGGGCGCCAGCGTACCCGCCGCCGTCATCAGCATCGGGAAGATTTTGGAGAGAGCCGTGGCCGCCAGAAGGACCGCCTCGTATCCGGCAATGGTGGACATCGCCGAGAGAACGTCCATACTTTGCGCGCGCGTGATGCGCGGGATCAGTTCCATGGCGAATGACGTGACTCCGGCGCGCGCCAGTTCCCCCGCTTCGCTCCACGCGGTCAGCGGCTCGCTCATCCCGATCAGAGTTTGGCCCGAACGAAGCAGGGGAAGGTCGGCGCGTCCGGCGTCTGGATTTGCGCCCAGCGACCGGACCTGCGCGACAACGTCCGCGCGCCCGAAAAGTTCCTCGCGGCCCACTATCTGAGCGCCGCGCGCGACGTAGAGATCATCGGGAAATCCAGCCGCGAGGCCCGCTGTGTGCTCGATGAGCACGGAAACTCCGACTTTCCCTAGCGCTTCACAAGCGCGCGGGATCAACGCCACCCGGCGCTCTCCTGGAAAGGTCTCACGTGGACTTCCTACAGTTAGCCCCATCTTGTTCTGAGTTTCCTAGTATACTGTGGCGGACCGGCGCACGGGCGACTGGCTTCCGCGGGAAGAGAAGATCGGCATATAATATACTGGAATCGACCCCAATGTCCTGAAATCAGGCGCGTTACGAACGGAGAGGTGGCTGAGTGGTCGAAAGCAGCGGTTTGCTAAACCGTCGTAGGGGGAAACCTCTACCGGGGGTTCGAATCCCCCCCTCTCCGCCATAACCTGCATTTTAGAATCAATGAGTTACGGAAATTAAACACTAGTGCACCCCGATCGCACCCAGATCTGCGAAACTCGGGTGATGGCGCTGGAAATAATTGAGCGAGAATCCCCCGGGCTTAGTTGCCGCGTCCGCATCGTCCGCCGACACTCCGCAAGGTGCAAGGACCCGAGGACCGGCACTCGCCTGACCGAACAGACCGACTGCCCCGGCAAGAACGCTTCCCGTAAGTGCCCGCTGATGCTCCCTGGTACGGTCAACGGGTCTGGTGGTCTCTCGATACCAGAACCCTTTCCGTTGCGATCGAGCGCGCCAAAGAGAAACTAGCTGCGGCGGACCGGGACAAGGCAAAGAGGCTCGCTGTTCCCGATGCGATTGAACGATTTCTGAAGGACAAGATCGCCACAAATTTCGAGGGCCAGGGGGTGGGTATGGGAAAATCGAGTTCCTGGATGCCTTCAACGTCGAACACCTGATCGATTTCCGGAATACATGGCAGGGAGCCTACGATCACACGAAGGGAGTCCGTCGCCCGAAGAGTCTGATTGGCAAGCAGAAATACCAAGAGACGCTAAAGGCATTCTTCCGGTTCGCTCACAACATTGGGTGGATCGCTGTCAATCCTGCCTCCGGACTCGCGCCCATCCGTGCCCCGCGGAGGAAAAGGCGATCGCCACACACACCCGATGACATCCGGCGTATTCTTGAGGCGGTCGAGCCTACGTTTCCCAAGACCGCGAATAAGACGCGAGCTTTCGTTCTGGTCTTGTGCTCGACGGGAATGCGGCTTGGCGACGTCGTGTCGTTACAGATAGACGCGGTGAACGGATCTAAGATCATGCTCGACACCGGAAAAACGGATGCTCCCGTTTATACCAGGCTAACACCGGCGGCAGTCGACGCACTAAGTAGCTTCCCGCCGACAAGCAAAAAGTATTTATCGACCCCCGCGCCAGCCGGGTCATCGAGCTGCGGTTTCTTGCGGGACTTACGGAAACCGAGGCGGCCGAAGTACTCGGGATCTCGCTCACCACGATGAGACGTGACTGGACGTACGGCCGCGCATGGTTACTTAGCAAGCTGAAACGTTGAAAATATATATCAGTCGATTCAACAGCAAATGTGATGTTGTACATCGATCGGGCTACCCGGGTTCCTGCTCGACTGGGGCCGACCCTGATTATCCGGGATCTCCCGGATCGACGAAGATACATCCCGCCGTCGCTATGGAACGAACTGGAACACGGTGCCTTCTACGGAGTTCGTGCTTCCGTAAAGTGCGCCCTTGCCGTCCGTAATCAGATCTGCGGGATTGGCTCCATCGCTGCCGCCCGTGAAGCTGTACAGCACGCTTTCGTCCCAGGAGCCGCCAGCCCCTATCGGGGGAGCCATCCGATAAATCGTGCCAAAACCGTTGGCCCCGCCTCCGGCGGTCGTCCCGTATAGCGTGCCGTTTGTGCCGAGCACCAAGGCCGACGGAAAGGAGCCATCCCCCGCAGCACCGAAGCTGTACAGCACAGTCTGCGTCCAGGCGCCGCCCGAGGAGGTGGGGGGCGTCAGAACGAAAAGCGAGCCCGAAGCCATGTCGCCGTCGGCGGTTGTGGCGCCGTAAAGCGAGCCATCTTTCCCGAGGACCAGGCCAACCGGATGGTCTGGGGTAAACCCGCTGTAATAGACCTCGCCCAGCACGGCTTCGGTCCATTCGCCCACACCTTCCTGCGGCGGTGTTACCTGGAAAACATAACCGCCTCCGCCGGTTTCCCTGCCTTCCGTAATGCCATAGAGTACGTCATTTTTGCCGAGCAACAGTGTCCCGTATGGGCCCGGCCCATCGTAGCCGCTCTCTGCAAACGCATACAATATTTTCTCGGTCCAGCCCGCGCCTTCCGCCGTGGGGGGTTCTAGGGCAAACACGGTACCGCAGCCCTCGCCTTGACAGACCGTGCCGCCGCCATTGAACGTAGTTCCGTAGAGCGACCCGTTCTTCCCGAATACCAGTTGCGACATGGGATTGGCGCCATCGGTGCCGCCTGCGAAATTGTATATCACGGTTTCGGTCCAGGGGGTGCCGGCGACGGCCGGAGGCGTTAACTGAAAAACCGTTCCTAAATTGCCGAACGCAGAATTCCCGCCGCTGAAAGTAGTACCGTAAAGGCGTCCGCTGTTGTCGAATACCAGTCCGGTCGAAGAGGGGTCTGACCCATCGGGCAACGGTCCAAAACTGTGAATGACGCTCTCGGCCCACTCACCTCCGCGAGCGGTCGGGGGCGCCATTTCGACCACCGCTCCGCTCTCGTCCTCGCCGCCAACTGCAGCGCCATAAATGGCTCCGGTCGCGTCATGCACCATTTCGCCGGTGGGCGCAAGGCCGGCGAATGTAAAGAGCGTCGTCAGCTTCGATGCGCTCGGTTGTTCCTGCGCCAGACATGTGCCCGTGCAGGCCGCAGCCGTGCTAAGGATAGTGGCGAGCATTCTTGTTCCATACATAAGCTTTCCTCTTTCGCCCGGGTAGTGAACCAATCCCGGCGCTCAACTCTAGTAGCGCGTGAACTGGAAGAAAACCGCCAACAAATCGCGCGCTCCGGTGGGCGAGGTCGAATCATTAGGCTAGGCAAACGTACTCTGCGGCTTCATTGGACGGGCGTAGATGCGCAGACTTCGAGACTCGCGTGAACCTCGACTCCACTGTCTTTGAGGCGGAGAAAATGGCTTTGACTGCATGCGCTGCCTGGCTGTTGTTAGGTCTATCCGGGGTTAGTGGCTCAGAAACCATTGATCACCCAGACATTGCTGTTGCGAACCGTGTGCCCTATGGCAAGGTATCGGCCGTCCGGCGAAGGCACGCTCCAAACACCCGCTTGCGACCCCTTGTACTGCCACAGCACCCTCGCACTTCCCTTCAGATCGACATACAGAAGCGCACTGCCTTTCGGAGAGTCGGATCCCGCGTAGAATCCAGTTCCGCCATGCGACCATTGCAGATCTGTGATGTTCGGCCAACCCTTGGCCGTGATTTCGCGGTCGGAACCGCCTGAGAGCGAAAGTAAACGAATGTGGATATCGGACTCGTTAGTGCGCGAAACGGCGAGGGTGGATTCATCCGGGGATAGGTCCGCGCGATAGCCTTGTGCGGTGGCTGAGTCTATGGTCTTGAGCACCTTACCGCGCCCCTTGAGCGGGTCGAATGCCGTGATCAGGAATTGCTTTTGATCCGGGCTTGTTTCGTAGACGACACAGAGGCTCGCCGGGGCGCGGGCACAGTGGAAGTCTTCCGGATTGAGCGTGTCCATCACAAGCTGGGGCACTCCGCCATTCGCGGGGATTCGCATCAGTCGTCGTTTTCCGACGGGCGCGCTCGCCTTCTCCAGGTAGAGGATCCAGGCGCCATCGGAGCTAAGTTGGGGATTGTATAAGTCTTGCGGCCCTGCAACTAAAGTTTCTGGGATGCTTCCGTTGATTTCTCGTTTGAAAATACCCGACGAACCATTAACGTCTGAATCGAATAGAACGGCTTTGCTGTCCGCGGTCCAGCCGTTGGGAGAATCGGAGGCATCGTCGTTGATCAGCCGCCGCGGGGAGCTCATGCGCGTTCCCCCATCCGTAAGTTCGCCCCACTCAGCCTGCTTCTGGTATGACGTCTTGAGAAGCGCTAAATCCCCATCCGCGCTGGCACTTAATTCCCCAGCGAGACTAGATCCCGCCCACTGGGTTATGCGCTTCGGCTTCGTGGTCGGCATTCCCGTATGGTTATCAACTCCGATTTGCCAAAGATTTTGGTCACTCGAGCCAGACGAATCATTCTGCGCGTAGACGATGCGCCCTCCCGGAATCCAGACGAGGCCCCACATCCCCAGGCCGTGGCCGCC
>Ga0302320_10028027_pt1 | contig 10828 bp, 8 predicted proteins | sample Bog_T0_3_FD_202130 | JGI IMG/M metagenome (GOLD analysis project Ga0302320, IMG submission 202130) | Peat permafrost microbial communities from Stordalen Mire near Abisko, Sweden - Bog_T0_3 | ecosystem: Environmental > Terrestrial > Soil > Wetlands > Peat | place: Sweden: Abisko, Stordalen Mire... | reverse complement strand
TGTCGGAGACATCCACCAGATGGACGATGACCGAGGTCCGCTCAATGTGCTTCAGAAACTGGATGCCGAGTCCCGCGCCCAGGTGCGCCCCTTCGATCAGGCCGGGCAGATCGGCCACAGTAAAGGACTGGGTGTGGGGAAATTCGCCGACTTGAACTACTCCAAGATTCGGTTCCAGCGTAGTGAAGGCGTAGTTGGCCACCTTGGGACGGGCGGCGGAGAGGCGCGAGATCAGCGTTGATTTGCCCACGTTGGGATAGCCGACCAACCCCGCATCCGCAAGCAAACGAAGCTCTAGCCGATAGTTGCGTTCCTCGCCGGCGCGGCCCAGTTCATGTTCGCGCGGGGCCTGATGGGTGCTGGTGGCGAAGTGCTGATTGCCGCGTCCACCGCGGCCTCCGCGGGCGATGACAATGGTCTCGCCTGGATGGCTGAAGTCATGCACCAGCTCGCCGGTTGCATCGTCGTACAGAAGGGTGCCCATCGGCACGTTGAGGGTTAGGTGTTCGCCCGCCGCGCCGGACATGTTGGATCCCAGTCCGTGGCCTCCGCGCTGGGCCTTGTGCTCTGGATTGAATCGGAAGTGGACCAGCGTGTTGTGGGAGAGCGAGGACGACATCAGCACATCGCCACCATGGCCTCCATCGCCTCCCGAGGGCCCACCCCTGGGAACGAACTTTTCGCGCCGGAAGGCCATGCAACCATTGCCTCCGTCTCCGGCATGAACGCGAATTTTTGCTTCATCGATAAACATCTTCTGCCCCCAGTGTAGCGGAAGCGGAATAAGCAAGACCGTTCGTGAAGACGAATGGGGTAAATCGCATATCGGACATGTCTGCGTCTGTCGCGCACGCAGGTCAGCCTGCAATTGCAATGGTCTGAATGCGGTCGAGCGCCATCATGGCACTGGAGATGGCGTGTGCCGCCACTCGAAAGCTGCTATCGGGAGCCAGGGCCTGGCCCGCAGCCTCGTACTCCCCATGGTTGATGGAGAAAGCGATCGCGGTCATCACGCGATGGAACTCTTCGTGACATTCGACCAGATCGCGGTATTCCTGTGTGTCGCGAATATTGATGGTGTACCGCGATATAAGCCATTTGCCGATGGAACACTCCTCCAGATGCTCGATGGCTCTGGTAGCGTGGGATCCGAGCGGTTCACGCATTGTAACTGCCAACTGCAATGTGATCCGCCAGCGCATGTGGTGGGCTACAGCGTCCTTGGCGGTAGTAATAGGGACATCCACAGGGCTGTTCGTAGCCATTGCGAGCCTGAAAACGCAGAATATGCTTCGGTCTTCCTGCTTGGATTATCGGTAACTGGTACGGAAAGATGAGCCGATGGGATGGATTAAGCCCATCCGCTGTTAAAACTGAGGCCATCGTGGCGCGCGGATGTACGATGGATGCATGAAATATGTTCTTGCATTGCTGGCAATAGCAGGCATAGCGGTCAGTTCCATGGCGCTGCACGTTCACCTGATGGACCGCAACGCGACGCCACCGTGCGCGGTCTCTGAACATTGGGATTGCGGGACTGTGGGGCACAGCCGGTTCTCCTGGTTTCTGCCCAAGACAACCGACGAGATGGAGGCTGACGCGCCGACCAGCAAGCTACACGTCCCGGTGGCCGCGCTCGGCATTGCGGCCTACGCCGTCATCGCCATCCTGGCGCTGATGGGACGGATGTGGCTGGTCTTCGAGCTGGCCCAGGTGGGCTTCTTCTTCGCTGCATTCCTCAGCTACATCGAGGCCTACATCCTGGAGATGTGGTGTATCTACTGCGTCTGGTCGCAGGCAATCATCGCGGCCATCTTTCTGCTCAGCGCCGTGGCCCTACTGCTACAGTGCAGGAAGAAGCGATGCGCGTGCTCATGCGCTACAGGCGCTGTGCCACCTGCCCCCGTAGAATAGATCCATGGGAATCAGCCGCCAACAGGCCCTGGATTGCTTCCACAGCGACGACTTGATCGGTATCGGCATGGAGGCCGATGCAGTACGCCACCGCCTTCATGCCGAGGGCGTGGTCAGCTACGCAGTCGAGTGCGCGGTGTCGATGCCGTGTGTAGAGGATGGGGCGAGCGAGGCATCGCAACAGAGTCTATACGACGAGATTCGCCAGATGGTCGACCTGGGCAGCACCAGTGTACTTCTGGTAGGCGGTCGAGGCTCCAATTGCAGGATCGAGTGGTTCGAGGGCATCCTGCGCGGTATACGGCAACGCTTTCCTTTGCTCTGGATCGAGGGTATGTCGCCGGCTGAAATTGTGGTTTTCGCCGCAGAAAGCAGGCTGAATCTGCGCGAAACCATTTCGCGCCTTCACGACGCGGGCCTCGATTCAATCGCCAGCAATGGAACACCCTCAACCTGCAGCATGGCGGAGTTGCTTGCGGTGCATCGCACGGCGCATGGCCTGGGAATGCGGACAACGGCGACGATGCACTTCGGCGCGGGCGAGACGATCGAGCAGCGCGTCGATCTTCTGGCCGCGGTTCGTCAGCTTCAGGAAGACACGGGCGGATTCGCGGCCTTCATACCGCTAGCTGCGGAAGCTCTGAGCGGTCGCGAACTGGATTCCGTCACAGCGGTTGAACAACTGAAGACGCTGGCTATAGCACGCATATTCCTGGACAACATCGAGAACATCCAGTGGAACGCAGCTTCGCAGGGCCTGAAAGTACTCCAGACCGGCCTCCGCTTCGGCGCCAACGACGCAGGTTCTGTCGCGCCTAAGGGAATCGGCGCAAGCGAAGAAGACCTGCGCCGCATCATCCGCGACGCCGGCTTCCAGCCCGTGCAGCGCGATGCATCCTACCGCACCATGTTCCTCAATTAAGCTGATGTCATCACTCGTTCCCGCATTGCATCGCGTTCCTGCATGGAGATGTAATTGGGCAACTTTAGCTCATCCACCGAAAATATCCCTAGGTATATAACTTCTCCGGTTGACCATTTCACATAGACGGCCACGGATTCGTAGGTATTAATCCCGCTACCACCGGAGGCATGACGAACAATTACATCTACCCATTCTCTTGACGTAATCGCCAATCCCTCTGTGACCTTCCAACGATTCGCTGGAATCGATTCAATGAAGGTACAGAGGCTAGTCCTGTCTTCCGTATCGACCAACCGCCTGAGTTCCGTTTCGAAAGCACCATTTATAACCTTTGCCTCTGCAATCGATGATGCAATCACTTCGTCGGCAACGCCCTGCTTGCGGAGGCTCTCGGTGAGCGCCTGCATATGCGAGCCTTCTAGTTGCTCCATATCCTTGCGCAGACCCTGGCTGATATAGGCCTTGATAAGTCCCTGATACCCGGAGAAGCCCAGACTTGGAGCAATCTCTTTCAAGTCTTCAATGACATTCTCGGGAATACGAAGACTAATGGATGTCATCACTCGCGGCGTCCGCATCCGATCCCACATTCGTTCCTTAGCCGTCTTCATAGCTCCTCCGTTCCTGCTTCGTTGCCACACGCGCCGAGATGATTCTGACTGAATCCTCTTCCAGCACAATATGCACGACGTACAACAGACTTCTTGCGTTACTCGTACCAATCACGGCAGCACGTCTTTCTTCGCTGGCCGTTGCATCAACGTACATCGATAAATCATCGAAGAAGGCCTCGCAGGCCGTCTCAAATCCGACACCATGCTTCGCTCGATTCTCAATCGCCTTCCGATCATCCCAAACGAATGCTTGGCCACGATAGAGAAATAGAACATCCACATATTATGTATATACATTGCATATTTATTTGTCAAGAGATGCTTCGAGCAATCTAAGAAAATATCTGAATATCTGATATTCTGAAATTCAGAGGTTCTGAAGATGGCCACAACCACCATAAAAATGGGAAAGCGCGGCACTATTGTGCTTCCGGTGAAGCTGCGCAAGCAGTTCGGGCTACAGGATGGTTCGTTGCTGGTCACCGAAGCCAAGGATGGCGAAATTCGCATCCGGCCAGCGTTTATCTACGAGCCAGAGGTATGGTCGCCGCAGCGCAAGGCTTATCTCATGTTGATCAACGCAATGACGCAGGAGGAGTTCGACGAGGTGTCAGCGCTGTTGCGAGAAGAGGGCATCGATCCCACGGAGGCACCGGGTCTCGATCCCAATCACCGTGACACATTGCCACTTCGATCTGAATGGCGTGAGCATTTGAAGCAGCGGCGGATGGAATTGCTTCATGAGGGGCGCGGTGCCTGATCGATCTCACTTGCGCATATATCTTGATTCAAACGTCCTGTTTTCGGCCTCCTACATTGCCAGCAGCCCCTACCGTAATTTCTGGAAGCTGACACAAGTAACGCCGGTCACCTCGCTCTATGCTGTGGGCGAGGTGATCCGCCACAATGTAATCTCATCTCAACGGGAGCGCTTCGACGAATTGATTGCGCGAACTGAAAGGGTCAGCGATGCGGATCTTGGCTTTGTGCCGCAGAGCATTCGGCTGGTGGAGAAGGACCGCCCCATTCTCGCTGCGGCCATTGCGGCCAGCGCGGACTATCTCGTCACCGGCGACAAGAGCCACTTTGCCCATCTCTATAGCACGCGAGTCTCGGGAGTATGCGTCATTCACCCCACAGATTTTCTGGCTCGGCAGGAAGATCGCCTCCCCGATTAGCCGCTTCGCGTAGAATCGTCTCGAACGCAATCATCTCCGCGGAGTCTTCTTCTGTACTCTTTTCTCAATAATCTGCCACGTCCGCCGCTGGCGCTGTTTCTGGCCGCCAAAGGGTTTGGCCACTACCTGCACACCCACTATGGCGACCACACCTTCCGCGGGCTCTACCGCTGGAACGGCTTCGATCTTGCCATCCTGATTCCCTACTTCATCGTGATGGTCATTCTGGCGTTCTACGGAATTCATCGCTACCAGTTGGTGTGGCTGTACTACCACAACAAAAAGAAGAAGGCGCTGTGGGACAAGCCGGGCGGGCACTATGCCCCAGGCGAGCTGCCCTTCGTCACCGTGCAGTTGCCCATCTTCAACGAGCAGTTTGTCATCGATCGGCTGATCGACGCGGTGTGCCGGCTGGAGTACCCGCGCGACCGCTTCGAGATACAACTCCTCGACGACTCTACCGACGAGACAGTGCTGGTGGCCGAGGAGATTGTTGCCCGCTACGCCGCAGGCACGGCGGGACTGGTGCCACAGCCCATCGTGCATCTGCATCGGACCAACCGGCATGGATACAAGGCAGGCGCGTTGGACGAGGGCCTGAAGGTGGCGCGCGGCGAGCTGGTTGCCATCTTCGACGCAGACTTTGTGCCCGCGCCGGACTGGTTGATGAAGGTGGTAAACCACTTTGCCGAGCCCGGCATCGGCATGGTGCAGACGCGCTGGACGCACCTCAACCGCAACTACAGCTTCATGACCCAGGTGGAAGCGATCCTGTTGGACGGCCACTTCGTTCTGGAGCATGGAGGCCGCTCCCGTGCTGGCGTCTTCTTCAACTTCAATGGCACGGCGGGCGTTTGGCGACGGCAGGCCATCAGCGACGGCGGAGGATGGCAGCACGATACCCTCACCGAAGATACCGACCTCAGCTATCGCGTGCAGATGGCTGGATGGAAGTTCAAATACCTGCAGGACGTGGAGTGCCCGGCCGAGCTTCCCATCGAGATGACCGCCTTCAAGACCCAGCAGGCGCGCTGGGCCAAAGGCCTCATCCAGACCGGCAAAAAGATTCTGCCGCGCGTTTTGAAGAGCGACGCTCCCTGGCACACCAAGCTGGAGGCGTGGTATCACCTCACCGCCAATATTAGCTATCCGCTGATGATTGTGCTCAGCGTACTGTTGATGCCCGCCATGATTATCCGCAGTTGGCAGGGCTATGTGCAGATGCTGCTCATCGATTTCCCCCTGTTCATCGCCAGCACCATGTCGGTATCCACGTTTTATATGGTGAGCCAGAAAGAGCTGTACCCGAAGACCTGGTACAGGAAGCTCCCCTATGTGCCGTTTCTGATGGCGCTGGGAGGAGTTGGGCTGACCTTCTCCAACTCATGGGCTGTCATGCAGGCATTGGTCGGTTACAAAACCCCGTTCGCGCGTACGCCCAAGTACCGTGTGAAGAAGAAGGGCGAGGTCAGTCAGGCCAAGGTCTATCGCAAGCGCCTAGGCATTATGCCGTGGCTTGAGTTGTCCGTAGGCACCTACTTCGCATGGACGGTGTGGTACGCCATGACCACCGAGAACTACTTCACCGTGCCGTTTCTTCTGCTGTTTGTGATGGGCTACTGGTACACCGGGCTTCTCAGCCTGTTTCAGGGGATATTCGAGCGCACCAGCAAGGAGGCGAGCGGCTCGCCCGATATGCACGAGAAGCCCTTCCCCATGGGAATCTAGCTCCTCTCTGAGGCAGCGAAGCCCGGCAGGTTGGCCGGGCCTCGTCGTAATTGTTGCACTATGCAAACGTGCTAGAAACGAATGCCGAACTTCACCGGAATGTATGTGGTGCGGTTGCTATTCGCCGGATAAAAATCGGTCGCATTCAATGGGGAAGAAGCGACGTTCTGGGCAGTGACTCCGTAGCGCTGCGAATTGGGGATGTAAACATATCGAGCTTCCATGTAGAACCGCTCGTTGGAGAACTTGGAGAATTTGTAGGTAAGGCCGAATCCGCCGTTCACACCAACTGCGTTGCTGGTGTAGTGGTCGATGTTGGCGTTTTCCTGAATCTCTTCGCAATAGTAATAGCAATATTCGCCGAGGGTGGGTTCGGTGAAGTTGGTCACCTTGTGATAGAAGCCGCCGCCCAGAACCATGTAGGCACCCAGCGAGCCGTCTGTGGGAAGAGTGAAGGTCGGGTTCAGGGTAAACGACCAGACATGGTTGTTGCCGTCTAGGGAAGAGACGCTCTGAGCATTGTTCGGACCCACAGGATAGCAATATCCCGCAGACTCATCGGCCGTTGTGCAGTAGTTGTATATGTACTGCTCGTTGGCGATGGTGGCACCCTGCAGGCCGAAGTGGTCGTAGTCGAACTGCGCCAGTATGCCGTAGACCTTGTTGAAGTTTCTTCCACCGCCGAACTGGAAGCCGTAGCTGGGGGTCTCGTACTTATGGGTGTTGCCGATGGGACCGGCGTAGCCCACACCAGCCAGGAAGGTGTACTTCTCCGAACCGTCCGCGTTGCTGTTGCCGCTGGCGTAGTTGGGCCGGCCATAGCGGCGGCGCGGCGGCGGCTGCGAGCCGGCCAGAAGATCGAAGTGGGTATCGGCGTCAGTATCGAATAAGGATGAGCTGCTGGATGCGGAAGCGGATTCCGATGCCAACATCAGCGGCGCCTTCATGGTCGACGCGACGGACGGAGCGGCCTGGGCATGTGCCAGAACTGCCGTTCCCGCCATCAGGAAGCTGAGTGCCATAACGCGGCACGCAATACCGAAGAGACTACGGTGGATGTTCATTGTTTAATGACTCCCTCTTGAGTGCAAGGTCCTTCGGGTGGTTGAACCCGAATCGCGTGAGTTAGTTGTGCCCAGTTTCTCACGGCCCAATCTTATTCTCTCATTGCTAAAGTAAGACGCGCGATTGAGCAATTTGGATCACTTTTCGCAGAGAATGTTTAGTGGATATCGAACTGCTCGGGATGAAGGGCAGGATCGCTCTTGACCAGAATGGTCTTGCCCACCATCTCTTCCATCTCCAGCAGCCATTTTGCGCCTGACGATTTGAGCTGCTTGACCACCTCCGGATGCACTCGCAGCATGATGTCGCCGCGCTCCAGCGTCTTGTGCATCTTGCGCATCTCGATGAAGATTTCGTTGCAGACGGTGACCGGCGACTTGACCATTCCGGTGCCTTCGCAGACGGTACAGGTCGTTGAAAGTGTGCGCTCCAGCGACTGTTTAACCCGCTTGCGAGTGATCGCGACCAGTCCAAAATCATTGAATTGAAGAACTTTAGACGGCGCGCGATCCAGCTTTAACTCCTCTTCCAGGGCGGCCATCACGCGGTTGCGGTTCTTGCGCTCGTCCATATCGATGAAGTCGATGATGATAATGCCACCCAGGTCGCGCAGACGAATCTGGCGCACAATCTCGGGGATCGCGTCCAGGTTGGTTTTGACGATGGTGTCTTCCAGGCGCGCTGTCTTGCCCACGTACTTGCCGGTGTTGATGTCGATGGCCACCAAGGCCTCGGTCTGGTTGATGACGATCGATCCGCCGGACTTCAGCCAGACCTTCGACCGCAGCGCCTTGTTGATCTCTTCTGTGATGCCGAACTGCTCGAAGAGCGGCGTGTCCTTCAGGTAGAGCTTCACGCGCCGGATCAGCGACGGCTGGAAGCGCTGCAGGAAGCGCAACACGCGCTCGTACTCGCTCTCACTGTCCACCCAGATGGCGGAGAAGTTGTCCGTCACCTGGTCGCGTAGGATGCGCTCGATCAGGTTGAGGTCGTGATAGATCAGCGCTGGCGACTTGGACGACTCCGACCGCGCCTTGATGTCGGCCCACAGATTGAGCAGGAATCGCAAGTCGCTGCGCAGTTCTTCTTCGCTGGCTCCCTCGGCTGCTGTGCGCACAATAAAGCCGCCGCTGGCGTCTCCCTTCTCGCTCAGCAGAATATCCTTCAAACGCCGGCGTTCGCTGTCGGACTCGATCTTTCGCGAGACGCCGGTGTGGTTCACCGTGGGCATGAAGACCAGGAAGCGGCCAGGAAGCGCAATGTGGCTGGTGATGCGCGCGCCCTTCTTGGCGATGGGCTCCTTGGCGATCTGCACCAGGATCTCCTGCCCGGGCTTCAGCAGGTCGCTGATGGCGGGCAGGTTGGTGGCCTGCATGGACGATCGTCCGCGGCCTCCTGCGTGTCCGAAGCGGCTGCGATCGCCGAAGCCGCCTCCCGTATTGCGCGGGCGGTCACTGCGGTCGCTACGATCACCGCGTCCACGCCGTCCATCGCGTCGTCCATCACGGCGTCCTGAGTGGCGATCTGTTCGGGGTGCGCCTTGCTGTTCTTCGCTGCGATTCGCATCCGTACCCTGGCCTAGCTGCGCTTCGTCAAACTCATTGCCGGTAGTGACCGCTGCCTCGTCGTCTTCCGCCTCGTCTGCCTGCCCTGCGCCGTCGCGGCCTTCCTGGTCCTGATCTTCCTCTTCCTCGTCTTCTTCGTCGAGTTCCTGTTCATCCAGGTCGTCTTCTTCAAAATCCTCGTCTTCGTCGAGATCCTCTTCTTCCAACTCGGGTCCGGTGCGGGTGATCTGGTCGATGGACATCTCGCGCAGCATGGTGCCCAGATCGGTTGCTCCTTCCACCGTCTCTTCGTCCAGATCATCCATCTCCTCGATGGAGCTGGCGTGGATGCTGCGAGGCTGCGAATCTTCCTCCTCAAATGTCTCCTCGGACAGCACTCCGTGACCCGGTGCGAAGCCGGACTCGCTGTGCGTGAGCGACTCAGCAGTAGCCTGGGCCTCTACTGGCATAGCTTCCGCCGGCTCGGAGATCATTTCTCCCGCGGGAGTGATCGAAGTGATGTCATGGGCCTGCGCGGTCGGCTCGGCATCGACTTCGGCTATTGGCTCGGTCTGAAGCTCCAGTACCGGAGCGCTGTGGCGAAACTCACTGGGCGGCACAGGATCGATGCGGTAGAAAGCCGAAGCACTCTCGGGCTCGTACTCCACTTCAAGCTGCCTTTCTGGCTGGGGCTCCGCAGCTACGGGCTCCTGAACGGCCTGCGCGGGAGCTTCAGAAGTCTCTGCAATCGCTGGCACGCTGGCATCCGTCACGCTGTGCCGATTGGATTCCTGAACCGTCTCCGCAGTTGGCGCGGGCGACTCATATCCTTGCGGAAGGCTGGCAGAAGCGGCAGTAACCTCGGTTGCGGGCGCGTCGCTGTGCAGGTCATTGCGGCTGTTGTTGTGGCCCTCGCCATGTGCATACCGATCTGGACGGGAATCGCGTCTCGGCTCTCGATCATAGTCGCGCGAACCTCGGTTGCGCCCTTCGCGCGAATCCGGTCGCGAATCACGTCGCACATCCGACGCGCTGCGCCGTGAGAGCGTCTCGCCGGGCAGAACGTCGCCGCCGTCCCAACCGGCCGCAAGGGTATAAAGATTGGCTGGAGGAGCAAGATTCACAGGAGTCGCCTGCGTCGGCTTGAGCTCTGCCGGCTCTTCGCCGCCTTTGCGGTACTTGGAGAGTGATTCGCCGGGCAGAATGATCGGCTCAGCGCCAGTAGAAAGATCGTTCTCGCCGGGATAGGCGTTGGCGATAGGGCCTGTCCCGCAGGTCTCTCCGCTCTCCACGCCATATAGATTGCGCGAGGGCTCAAATCCCCGGGGAAAGCGCTGTGGCCGCTGCGAATCGCGTCGCTGTCCGTCACGGATGCGTCCGCTGTCGCGTCGTCCACGGTCGCCGGAAGGATAATTTGGTTGCGCACTTGCTTCGCCGTCCAACTCGAGGCTGGATTCAGGCTGCAACAAAGAATCGTCGTCTCCGGAACCCGGAACTTCAGAGTAACCCTGCGGCGTATCGCCTGCTGGAACGGATGTATCTCCTACGGGGCGATCTCCTCCGCGCCCGCGACGCCGTCCTCGACGACCACGCCAGCGGCGTCCTCCATCGGCCCCAGGCGCGCCCTCCCCAATCTCGGAGCCTTCCCTGAACTCTGTGGACGCAGCCTCGTTGCCAACCGCTTCGATACCCACTCCATCCTGCCGCAGCGTCGGCGCCACGTCGGAGCCTGCCTTTCGGTCCTGATTGCGATCGCGGTCGCGTCCGCCACGCCGTCCTCTGCCTCCACGGTCGCCGTTTCTTATCCCTGCATCGCCGCGTCCGTTGGCTTCACCGGCCTGCTCGCCATTGCCAAGGCGT
>Ga0302320_10028024_pt1 | contig 10829 bp, 9 predicted proteins | sample Bog_T0_3_FD_202130 | JGI IMG/M metagenome (GOLD analysis project Ga0302320, IMG submission 202130) | Peat permafrost microbial communities from Stordalen Mire near Abisko, Sweden - Bog_T0_3 | ecosystem: Environmental > Terrestrial > Soil > Wetlands > Peat | place: Sweden: Abisko, Stordalen Mire... | reverse complement strand
CTTCTCTCGCGTCAACTGGCGCGGGACGTCGACGAGCGCAATATGGATGGTGATCGGCACGACGGCGAGCGTTTCCGACCAGATCATCATGACAGGTTCGTGCGGCCCCCCGAAACCGCGCGCGAGGGAGCCCAGAAATTCGGTGTGGCCGGGGTAGGCGAAGCCGGCCTCGTACAACCACTTCTTGGCGATGGGATTGGTGACGACGGCGCGGGCGCGGCCCTCGCGCACATATTCGACCGCGCGCTCGATCGATTCCACCGTCGCTGCCGCAAAGTCGGCGCTCGGGCGTCCCGGCGCGGCGTCGGCGCGATTGCGCAGGGGAACGATCGGCAACGCGCGCGAAAATACGGCCGCGGCCTCAGCGGGCTCGACGATCTCGATGGGGGTCTCCAGACCCAGGCGGCGGGCGAGGCCGGCGAGCGTTTCGGGCGCGGCGAGCGCGAAGAACGGCGCGCCGACGCGCTCGCGCTCGGCCCAGGCGCGCAACAGCAGTTCCGGGCCGATCCCGGCGGGATCGCCCATTGTCAGAGCTAGGGGCGCGAGGGTCATGGCGAGCGGGGTCTGGAGGGTCGCCGATCAGTTGCCGATGGTGCTCGACTGGCCGATCGACGTGCTGAAATTGCCCAGAGTGCGCAGGGTGAGTTGCAGCATCAGCGTCTGGTTGCGCGTGGCGACGGCAGGCGAGCCGACGCTCGTCCACAGCGGGTCGCTGATGGCGGACGTGTAGGTCGCTTTCAGCGTCGTGCAGGAGGTTTCGTAGCTCACGCCGAAATTGAGCCAAGGCGTGAACAACGGCGAGGTGCTCTCGCCGGGCACGTCGTAGTACTGGCGCGACATGTCGAAGGTCACGCCGCCGGAAATTGTGAGCCCCTTGTCGACACGGTACTGCGCCGTAGCCGTGAGGCCCTGGCGCGCATACGGGTAGCCGAGCTCGGGCTGCGCCGCATAGTTTGCATAGTCGAGAGATCCGCCCCACGCGCCCTTATACACCTGCGCGATGGCGTCGAAACGGTTCAATTGCAACGTCGTCGAATCGAACTGCTGTCTCGAGGTGAAGGTGATCGGCGCGCCGAACGGCTGCAGGGTCTCGCTGGCGACGAAATCGGAATAGGTCTTGTCGAGACCGGATTCCAGACCCACGTTGGCTGCGTTGGCGATCGTATAGGAATTCTGCCCGGCGAGCTGGATCGACTGTCCGGCGACGAAGGTCAAATGGCCGCCGTTGTCGAAATTGTCGGTGTATTGCAGGCCGTAGTTGAGTCGCGTGCCGCCTTCGACGCGGTCGTAGCCGGAATATTTGCTCCACGAGAACAGCGTCGTCGTGTCGAACACCAGACTCTGGGCGTCCTCGTTGGGCATCGACGACGAAACCGTTTCGTTGGGGCGCACGATGAGTTGCGCGATCGGCTCGATCGTCTGCTGGCCGAGCGGGGTGCTGGCGGTGAAGGGATAGCGATATTCGAGGCCGACGCCCGGCATCGCCGTCGCCGAGGACCCCGAGTTGTAGAAATTCGTCTGCGTGGAATTTTGGATTACGTTGCTCCCGCCGTAGCTGAACGCGCTGGTCGTGTTGAGATCCAGCGTCTCGCCGCTCGCGCGGGCGAAAACGAACGGTTTCCATACTTCGCCGATCGGGTCGACGTATTTGTCCTGCCACGCGACCTGGGCGGTCGCGCGCGAGGTGTCGCCTGCGATGCCGCGCAGCAGGCAGTTGTTCGATGTCGTTCCGGGCTTATAACTCGGGTTGCCCAAGTTGTCCCTGCAGACGCTATAAGTGTTGTAGGTCGTGTCGAACTCCTGCCCGCCGACCGATTGATACAACGCCTCCGTGCGGTTGATGCTGGCGGCGTTGAGGTCGACGGTGATCTCGCCGCCGAGGCCGCTATGGAGAGCGGGATCGACCGGGAAGGTGCGGTGATAGTCGAACACCGGCGCCGCGGTCGGGTCCTGCCGCTGATCGAGGAAGGCCATCGTCGGCATGAAGTTGTAGCCGCTGAGGTCGAAGAACCCGCGCCCGCTCTGCCCACGCAAATAGACCGACGAAATGGCCTCGCCCATGAACAGTTGCGAGGCGCTGATCGTCGCCAGCTTATAGTCGGTCAGATAGTAGCGATCGGAAAACCAGTTCAGATCCCAGCCGAGCGTCCAAGAATCGTTGAGCAGAATCTTCCCGCCGCTCTGTACGGAACCGCGCATCGTCAGGTTGCCGGCGCCTGCCGGCGGCAGCGCGAAGTAGCCGGGGCTCAACTGCTGGACGCCGCTGACCTCGATGCCGTACTCGCCGTTCTCGAGGCGTTGGCGCCAGGTCGCGTCCATGCCGGCGCCTTGCAGCGTGTAATAGGCCGGCGTGAGCGTCAGGTCGTAGTTGGGCGCCAGTGCGAAGAAATAGGGGACGCTGACCGAGTAACCGAGGTTCGACGAGACGCCGTAGGCCGGCGCCAGCATGCCGGTCTGGCGCACAACCGTGGAATCCGGCGCCGACAGATAGGGAAAATACGCGATCGGGACGCCGAGCAGGTCGATCCAGGCGTTCTCGAAATAGACCTCGTGGTCCTGCTGATTCTCGATGATCTTGCCGGCGCGCACCTGCCACTCCGGCGGCATGTCCGGATGCTCTTTGCAAGGTTCGCAGGCCGTGTAGATGGCTTGGTTGAGCACGGTGACGCCGCCCGCCGAGCGCTCGATGCGCGGCGACGTGAAGCGCGTCTTGTCGATGGCGAGCTGCTGCGCGCTGTCGGCAAAACCGACCACGAAATCGTCCGAGAAATCGAAATGCGGGGCGTAGGTGACGTTCTTGTGTTCGTCGGTGTACTTGGTCCGCCCTTCCGCCTTCACGCGCTTCTTGCCGCGATCGTAAATGACTTTGTCGGCCTGCAGGATCTTGTGGTTGTAATAGACGACCACCGAGCCGGTCGCAGTGACGGTGTCGTGATCGCGGTCGTAAAAGATCTGATCCGCGTCAATAAAGAGCTTGTTGGGGTTGCGCGCGGCCTCGGCGGCGACGGAGCTGTCGGCGAGCGCGGCGGACGGCGGCAGGGCGAAGGCGACGCACAGCAACGCGATCGCGCACGCGAGAGCGCGCGCGATTCCTCGCCGCCCAGTCGGGCCGGAATGGGCGAGGGGCTCACCCATCAGCCGTCTTCCTGCATAAGCAGCACATACACCCCGATCAGACTGCCCGCCGCCGCCGGCAACCAGCCGGCAACCCAGGGACTCAACAACCCCGCATCGCCAAAATCGCCGATGACTTTCGTGGCGACATAAAGCACGAAGCCTGCCGCCACGCCACCGGAAACCATCTTTTGCACCCCGCCCATTCTAAACATTCTTAAGGAAAAACAGGAAGCGACGAGCACCATGGCCGCGAGCGTCGCCGGCAGCGCGCAGAGTTGCTGATAGCGCAGCCGATAGGCGTTGGCGTCGAGCCCCGCGCGTTCAACCTGGTCGGCTAAGGCCGACAAACTCCAGAAGGAAACGGTGTCGGGCGCCGAGAACGCCTGGGCCACCTCGGCTTCCGAAAGGGTCGTCGCCAACAGGAATGTCCCTGCGCTCGTGGTGTCGAAGCCGGGTACGACTACAGTCGCATTCCGTAATTCCCAAAACCCGTCGCGCAAAATTGCGCGTTCCGCGTCGACCCGTTGCGAAAATGTCCCACCCCGGTCGAAACTGTAGACCTGGAAGTGGCCGAACTCGCGGGTCACGCCGCTGCGCTGCGCGTGGATGATCGCCAACCCGTCCACGCTCTCTTGCGTCAGCCAGACGCCGCCGCTGGTGAGGGCTTGGGGACCGAACAGCTTCGCCTCGATCGATTCGGCGCTTCGCTTCAACGCCGTCGACACGGGATTGTAGAGCGTAATCTCGAAGACGCCGATGGCGACCGTCATCACCAGCACCGGCGTGAGAAATTGCCACACCGAGACCCCGGCGGCGCGCGCGACCACCAGTTCGAGCCGTCGCGACAGGTTGAGAAACGAGATCATCGAGCCCAGCAATACCGCGAACGGCAACACCTGTTCGGCGACGATCGGCGTGTGCAGGAAGGCGAGCGAGGTCATTGTGGCTGCGGTCGCCTCGGGCGATTCCCCCGAGCGGCGCAAGGTTTCCACCAGATCGACCGTAAAGATGAGCGCGAACATGCCGCCGAACACGCCGAGCACGGTTCGCGCGAAGCGGGCGGCGAAATATCGTCCGAGGACGCCGAAGATCATCGTTCCCGGCTCTGTTTGCGCAGGCGTCGCCACGTGGCGGGCGCGAAAGCCCGCAGCGGGCCGCGGAAAATGAAATCGAGGCAGATCGCGGCCGTGCCGAGCGGGATCGCCCAGGCCAGACCGGAAATCCAAAGCGCCGGCGCCTCGGGACGGCTGCGCAACAGGATCGCGTCGGTGATGCCGAGCACTTTCAGGATCACGAACAGCAGGATGGCGCCGCCGATCGCGAGGCCTCGCCCCTGCCGGGTCGTGCGCGCTTCGCCCAGCGCGGCGAAGCCCAGCAGCCCCGCGGCGAAGGCGTAGAGCGGACTGCTGAAGCGGTCGTAGATTTCTCCGCGAATCTGTCCGATCACTCGGGGCGCCGACTTGCTCGGATCGTTGGTCAACAGGGACCAGGTGTCGCGCTCCCGCGGCGCTTTCTGGTAGTCCTCCTTGTGGACGAACTGGGCGAGGTCGATCGCGTAATCTTCGAACGTGATGATCGTCGAATCGCCCTCGGCGCGGGGGCGCTGCGTGCTGCCCTTTTCCAGCAGCAGGTAGGAATCGTCGCCCTTGTCGATGATGTCGCCGCGCTCGGCGATGAAGGTCGCGACGTCGTTGGGATTGCGCGAATCCTGAATGAATACGCCGCGCAGCGAGCCGTCCGAGCCGCGCTCGCGATAGTGGAACACAAAGCCGGATTCGAGTTCGATGAACGGGCCGGGACGGGCGAAATTGGCGAGGAAGTTCCCGTGCTGACGGATCGCCATCGACGTGATCGTGTCGAAACCCCAGGGAACGATGAAAATATACAGCGCCGCCATACCGACGAACACCAGCGCGAACATGGCCACGAACGGCCGCAACACGCGACCCGGAGAGACGCCCGCGGCCGTCATCACCACCAGTTCGCTGTCGCCGTTGAGCCGGTTCAAGCAATAGAGGACGCTGGCGAATAGCGCGACCGGCGCGACATTGGCGACGAAAAACGGCAGTCCGAGCCCGGTCATGAGCAAGAAGATCAGGATCGTCTGGCCCTTCTGGGTGACCAGGTCGAGCGATTTCAGCGCCTGGATGATCCACAGGATCGCCGTCAACGTCACCAGGCTGGCGACGAAGGCGCTTGTCAGAGTGCGGAACAGGTAACGTTCGATGCGCAACATGCGTGAACAGAGCTTTCCTCGGTCAGGAGAGCAACCTGGGCTCGGCTAACGCGCCCGCGCCCGCGTGGCAAGGGCGCCACCGCTTATTGACAGGACCCGGCAAAGGCGCGGATTACTCCTTTCGTATCGTCACAGAGCGCGCCGAATCGCCGCCATCCGAGGAAGTCTATGAGCGAAACCGCCAAAATTGCGTTCACAGCGCTAGCGCCGCCGACCGGCGGCGTGCTCGTCGCCTTCGTCGGCGCCGATTTGAAAGTGGGCGAGGCGGTGACGGCAATTCTCCAACCCGTCGCCGCCACCCTCGCCGCTGCCGCCGAAACCGCCGGTTTCAAGGGTAAGGCGACGAGCGCGCTCGACATTCTCGCCCCCGCCGGCCTCGGCGTGGCGCGCCTTCTCGTCGTCGGCGTTTCGCCGGGCAAGGACGGCAAGCCCGTCGACTTCCTGCAACTGGGCGGCTTTGTCGCCGGCAAACTGGGCAAAGCCAAGGCGGCCACGGCGCTGTTCGTCGCCCCGGGCGGGGCATGGGACGCCGCGGCGGCCGCCGATTTCGCGCTCGGCTTTCGGCTGCGCGGCTACAAATTCGACAAATACAAGTCCAAGAAGCCCGACGCCGACGAGCCGGAGGAGTCCGTGCTCGCGCTCGAGGTGGCCACGACCGACCCTGCCTCGGCGCGGGCCGCCTTCGGCCCGCGCGAAGGCGTCGCCGAGGGCGTCGACATCGCGCGCGATCTGATCAACGAACCGCCGAACGTGCTCTATCCCGAGACCTTCGCCGAGCGCGCTTCGGCATTGAAAAAGCTTGGCGTCGACGTCGAAATCCTCGACGAGAAGGACATGGAGAAGCTCGGCATGGGCGCGCTGCTCGCGGTCGGGCGCGGCTCGGCGCGCGAAAGCCGACTGGTCGCGCTGCGCTGGCGCGGCGCCAAGTCGAAGAAGGCGGCGCCGATCGCGATCGTCGGCAAGGGCGTCTGTTTCGACTCCGGCGGCGTATCGATCAAGCCGGGCGCCGGCATGGAGGACATGAAGGGCGACATGGCGGGCGCCGCCTGCGTCGTCGGGCTGCTGCACGCGCTCGCCCGGCGCAAGGCCAAGGTGAACGTGGTCGGCGTCCTCGGGCTCGTCGAAAACATGCCCGACGGCTCGGCCTATCGCCCCGGCGACATTCTCACCTCCGCCTCGGGGCAGACCATCGAGGTCGTCAACACCGACGCCGAAGGCCGCCTCGTGCTCGCCGACGCGTTGTGGTGGGTCAAGGAAAAGGCAAAGCCGAAACTTATCGTCGATCTGGCGACGCTTACGGGAGCGATCCTGGTCGCCCTCGGCCACGAGAACGCCGGCCTGTTCGCCAACGACGACGAACTGGCCGAACGGCTGACGGCGGCGGGCAAGGCGACGGGCGAGACGCTGTGGCGCCTGCCGCTCGGCGCGGCCTACGACAAGTTGATCGATTCCAAGTTCGCCGACATGAAGAACACCGGCGGACGTCACGGCGGCTCGATCACGGCTGCGCAGTTCGTCAAGCGGTTCGTTGGCGACACCCCCTGGGCGCATCTCGACATCGCCGGCGTCGGCATGGCCTCGCCCGCCAACGAGATCAATACGTCCTGGGGCGCGGGTTGGGGCGTGCGGCTTCTCGATCGCGTCATCGCCGACTATTACGAAGATCGATAGGCGCATCCAGCGCCGGAGGTTTCCAGATGCGGTTCGTCTCGGCGCTCGCACTCGCGGGCGCGGTCCTGCTCGCTTCCTCGGCGGGAGCGGCGGCGCTTCCCGGCTGCGACGCCTTTCTCGCCAAGCTGCGCGACGAGGCCGGCGACCTCGGCGTCGAGTTCCGCCATGCGCTGGTGGTCTCGCGCGCCAAGAGCGAGACCACGGTGTTCGACATCACCACCAACACCGAAGTCGACGGCGTACTCACCTGCCGGGGCGATGCGCTGCTGCGTTTCGAGGCCCATGTCAGCGAACCCGCCAAGGCGCGGGCGCTGACCGCGTTCGAAAAACTGCAGGCGAGCGCGCTGCGCGCCGCGGAGGGTTGGGACATGGGCAAGGCGAAGTCCAAGGTCTCGGACATGGCGGCGGACGCCAAGGACTACCTCGCCGCCTCGAAGGAGCGCGGCGACGTTTATGTCGCCGGCAAGACCGAGGAGCATCTGCCCGGGAACGTCGGCCTCGGCCTGATCTACACCGAGGTCGATCGCGCCTTCATCATCGTCGCCAGCGAATGACCGAATTCCGCTTCTGCCACCTCGAACGCCGTCCAATCGATCTCGCCCTGCACGACCTGCTGGAGCGCGCCTGGGGGCAGGGCGAGCGCGCTGTGGTGCAGGCGGGATCGGAAGAAGAGGTCGAAGCGCTCGCCGAGCGCTTGTGGACGCTGCGCGAAGACGACTTCCTGCCCCACGGCTCGAAACGCGACGGCGACCCGGAGTCGCAGCCGATCTATCTGACCGACGGGCCGGACGCCCCCAACGGCGCGCCGCTGCGCGTGCTGCTCTCCGGAGCCGACCCGCTGCCCTTCGCGACCGGTCCGCATGCGCGGGTGATGATCCTGTTCGACGGCCGCGACGAGGACGCCACGGCGCTGGCGCGCCGGCAATGGGCGGCGCTGAAGACCGCGGGCGGAGAGCTGAGCTACTGGCGCGAGGGCGACGACGGAGGGTGGGTGAAGGGGCGGTGAGGAATCAGGAGACGCAAGCGATGCAACGGATCGACCGGGAACGCGACGCCTTCGTCGCCATCGACGTCCAGAACGATTTTTGCTCGGGCGGGGCGCTCGCCGTGCCCGACGGCGACGCCGTGGTCGCGCCGATCAACCGGATCATGACGCGCTTCGCGCAAGTCGTGGCGACGCAGGACTGGCACCCCGCCAACCATTCGTCCTTCGCCGCCAACCATCCCGCCGCCAGCGCCTTCTCGACTGTCGAAACGCCCTATGGGCCGCAGACGCTGTGGCCGAACCATTGCGTGCAGGGGACTCCGGGCGCGGCGTTTCACCCGGATTTCGAGGTTCGACGGGCCGGCCTGATCCTGCGCAAAGGCGCGCGCGCCAGCGTCGATTCCTATTCGGCGTTCTATGAGAACGACAAGGCCACGCCGACGGGCCTGGCCGGGTATTTTAACGAGCGCGGCGTGCATCGGGTGTTCCTGGCGGGGCTGGCGACCGACTATTGCGTTTCCTATTCGGCGCTCGACGCGCGTCGCCTCGGCTTCGAGGTTTTCGTGATCGTCGAGGCCTGCCGCGCCATCGACCTGAACGGCTCGCTCGCCGCCGCCCGCGCGGCCTGGGCGCAGGCGGGCGTGGAGACGTGCGAAATCGACGAATTCTAAACGGCCCGCGCCCCCCGATCCGTGCAGCCCTCGGCGGGACCCAGGCACGGCATCGGGAATTCCGGGTTTGTCTCACGACAGAGCGAGTCCCGCGCACCCGCGGCCCTTTTTCCGCCTCTTCGTCGCCGCTCACCTTCTCGAAACCGTTCCCGCATAAGTGGCGAAAACGTAAATACCCCCCATTTTGGCGAGTTTGCGTGCGCTCTGTCCTGCCGGGCTCCGACTCTGAGTCGCGTCGGCCGAGGGAAACCTGCCGACGAGGTCGATATGAGCGAGGATATCTCCGACCGGCGGCGGACGATCGGATTCGGCGACGCCGACGTGGCGGGGTTGCGCGCGCTGGCGCCGATGATCGAGCGCGCGTTCGGCCCGGCGATGGCCGAGGAATTCACAGCCGCGACCTGCTCGCTGAGCCAGGAGTCCGCGCGGCTGCGCGACGGCGTCGGCAGGTTCGAGCTGAACGAGGCGCGGCGCACAGCGCGCGCGGCCTGACCGCGGACCGCCGCTACGGCGCACAGGCTTCGTCGAGCTTCGCCTGCAGGGCCTTGAACGCCAGGCCTTGGACATCGAATTGCTGAAGCAGAGTTCGCCCGAACTCGCCGGAAGACGTGATGACCAGGCCCGAAGCGCGGCAATTGGCCCCGTCGATTTCGACGGTCCCATGGACGGTTTCTGAGAGCGAAACCTTGAACAGCGCCGATTTGCCGGTTTTGCAACTCAAGGTCACATCCAAGTCGATTTTCGACTGCTGACCGTTCGACGAATAACAAAGCGAATTCAGGCGATGACTCGAATTGTCTATTCCTGCCTTTCCCAGCAATGAACAGTCGAGTTTATCGAGGGCGCGTTGGATGGGTTTTCGGAACAGTTTTGACGCCAGAGGGTCGCAGGACTCTTGCGCATACGCACAGGGCGAAAGCGACAGGGCGACGATCCCGAGACTGGCCATCCACAACTCGAACTTACGTTCGGAAAAGCGCTTCGCCGAAATCATCACGTCCTCGCTGAGCAGCGCTCTTCGCTCGGACATTAACAGGGCTGCGGGCGTCGTAAAGCCGGAGATCGCGGGCGGACGAAGCCATCGTCGCCAAAACGCCGCGCTGGTCCGGCTCGGCGCCGCCTTGCATCGCCGGACGGCCGCACTAGACTGCGAGTTGGCTCGCGGACGGCCGCGGTTCTTCAGGAGACGAATATGGCGGAAGCGCAGGGCTACCAGCCCCCGAAAGTCTGGACGTGGGCGAAGGCGAACGGCGGCGCGTTCGCCAATATCAATCGGCCGATCGCGGGGCCCACTCATGAGAAGGCGCTGCCGGTCGGGCGCCACCCGTTGCAGCTCTACTCGCTGGGCACGCCCAACGGCGTCAAAGTGACGATCCTGCTTGAGGAATTGCTGGCGCTCGGCCATTCCGGCGCCGAGTATGACGCTTGGTTGATCAACATCCAGGAAGGCGACCAGTTTGGCAGCGGCTTCGTCGACGTGAACCCGAATTCGAAGATTCCGGCGCTGCTCGATCGCAGCGGTCCCAAGCCGATCCGCGTGTTCGAATCGGGCTCGATCCTGTTGTATCTGGCCGAGAAGTTCGGCGCTTTTCTGCCGACGGACGTGGCGACGCGCGCCGAGGCGCTGAGCTGGCTGTTCTGGCAGATGGGCAGCGCGCCCTATCTCGGCGGCGGATTCGGCCACTTCTACGCCTATGCGCCGATCAAGATCGAATATGCGATCGACCGTTTCGCCATGGAAGTAAAGCGCCAGCTCGACGTCCTCGACCGCCGCCTCGCCGAGAACGAATATCTGGCCGGGACCGAATACACGATCGCCGACATCGCCACCTTCCCCTGGTATGGCGGCCTCGTCAAAGGCTGGGCCTATGGCGCCGCGGAATTCCTGTCCGTCCAAGACTATAAGCATGTCAATCGTTGGGCCGACGCCATCTTCGCGCGACCGGCAGTCAAGCGCGGACGCATGGTCAATCGCGCGACGGGCGATCCCTCCGAGCAACTGCGCGAGCGTCACGACGCCAGCGATTTCGAGACCAAGACCCAGGACAAGCTCGAACCCGCCAAAGCCTGAAAACTCGCCGCCTGGAGCGGCAGCCTCCAGGCCGCCGTGTCCGACCCGCGATGGGGAACCTCGATAACCCACAAGCTC
>Ga0302320_10028022_pt1 | contig 10829 bp, 17 predicted proteins | sample Bog_T0_3_FD_202130 | JGI IMG/M metagenome (GOLD analysis project Ga0302320, IMG submission 202130) | Peat permafrost microbial communities from Stordalen Mire near Abisko, Sweden - Bog_T0_3 | ecosystem: Environmental > Terrestrial > Soil > Wetlands > Peat | place: Sweden: Abisko, Stordalen Mire... | reverse complement strand
CAGACCGTGATAGCCCATTACACGGTGGCGGCGCCGGATGACCGGGAACTCAAATTCGAAGCCTTCATCGAAGACGATGGACATTGCATCGGACTACTCGGTCCTTACGACTATCGCGACGGGCGCTTCAGGGACTTATCGGACTGCCTGACTGACTCTTGGTACTGCTGGTGAATGGGCACCATCGGCACGTCCTGGCCCCCCAGGGGCCGTACGCGCCCCGGCGGCCGCCAAGCCGCCTGCCTGCGCGGGCGCCAAGGTGATTTGCCAGCCGCCGCCGACCGAAAGCACGGATTGCAGCCGCGGTCGCGAAAGATCGCCAAGCGGCCCCCGACGGCGGCGTAGATCATTGCCCAGGCGCGCTTGGCAAGCTTGTTGTCCAGTCTGTCGCGCGGCACCAGTCTCCAGCGCATCGAATATCCCCTGTCGGCAGTGACACCGGGGGAGCCACATGCCCAAACCATCCGACAGGGAGCGCTACGACAGGTGGCACGATTCGGGTGACACGGTGCGAACCCTGCGGCGCCTGCCCCAGCGGGCGAGCTACGCGGTCAATGACGGTTGCATGCTCAACGTCGTGCGGGGCCTCGCGCTGGACCTGGGCCGGGCGGACATCCAGGTCGTGCTGTCTGTCGGGTCATCGGCCGCCCGGCCTGGGGCCTGTCTGCGCAGAATCTGACAGCTTTCAGGGCCGGGGCGGAGCGGCGACCGCGACCACTCCCCGGTCCGCCAGATACCGCCTGACAGCCTGCACCGCCAACTGGACTTCCGGCCTGCTGGCCCTGTCCGGCCTGGACATCCGGGCGAGGAAATCGAGCAAGGCCTGCGTCGACTCCCACGGCGACGGCGGGTCCGCCATCACGTAATGGTCCATAGATCGCTCCGCTGCCATGGCGCGTCTCCCGTTCGTGCGCCGGGCAGAGTCGGCCCGGGGCGGCGGGACGGTCAATGCGCGTCCGGTTCGTCCTGGGCAGCGGCGGCACTTGCGAGCACGACCGCGCTGGAGGCTGCTACCAGGCAGCGGCGGCACCATCCGCACGTCCTGGCCGCGGCCACCAGGCCGCCGTTGGCGCGCCTGCCCCTGCAAGGTCATCCGGGCGCCTTGCCGGCCGTGGCTGGGGGCTTGGTAAACCGGGCCGCCTCCCCTTCAATGCCGCCTTCGTGGACTGGCGCGGCACCCCTGATCCCCGCCGCGCAATGTGCTCCTCCCGTTACTCGGGCATTCAGAATCACATTTCCTGTCGTCGGGAAACGCATGTCCAGTGCAGCGCCGGGCGATCCGGGCAACGCGGTGTCGGAGACCAGCAACACATTCCGACGTTGCCGGGACGCCGGGGCCGCGCCCATGTTCCCCGGCATGTTCGCACTCGATGAATCCGACGTGACCGCGATCCTGGCCGCCTTCGACCGGGACGGCGAGGCCGCCGCCGCGGTGGAGCTCCGCCGCCGGTTCCCCGGCCTGTCGCAGAACGCGGCGGCGCGGATGATCGTCCGCTGGGGGCCCGTGCCGGGCAGCGCCGTCCTGGATACACCGCCATCGCGGCGGCCATGACCGGGCGCTTCGGCCGGGTGTTCACTGCCGCCAGCGTGGGGCAGCATGCCCGCCGGCTGGGCGCCGCATGAGGGCGCCACTGACACCGGCGCGCATCCAGGCCCTCGACCGCCGGGCCGCCGCAATTCGCGAGGCCGGTCACGTCGTCATCGGCAGGCACCTCGGGATCGGACCGGTCTGGGGGGAGATTTTCCCGTTCGACGCCGATGAACCCGGCAGGACCTGGGCCGGTCACACGTGGCCCCAGCCGAACAGGCTTGGACGGTTGAGCCACGAACGGCAAATGATGTACGCCGTTGCCGGCATGGTCTCGGTGCATGCCTGGATCTGCAACCGGTCGGGCGACTGGCCGCCCGGGTTCCGTATTGAGCTGACAGACCCCGACTGCATGTCGGAAACCGACTGGGACTGGACGGACAGCGAGCCGGGCGAGCCAACGGACAGGCTGGTCCGGTGCGCGGAGCTGGTCGCCGGGTTGCTGAGGCCCGGTGCCGGGCCGCTGTGGCCAAGCCTGCTCGCCGAGGCCCGTTCGATGATCGCCGCCGCGTCGGCCGTCGCCCGGGCGGAAAAACGGGCGAAGGCCTGACCAGGCGGCCGGTTTGCCGCGGGAGGATGCCCGGTTTTTTGACCGGTGGGCAATCCAGGCAAACCGGTCACGCTGGACCTGCGGCCCATTTACCAGCGCGCTGGTTCGTTCTAATGCCGCCACATTAGGAAGCTAATCCTCTCCGCGGCCCTGGTTGCCTTCCTGCTAACCGGACCCGCCGAGGCTGAGGGGGTCACGTAATATCGGACAGTGGGCAACATCTTGCGGGGCCTGGAAGGAACGTCGGCAAGCCCGCGATGCGTGGGGATTTGAGCAATGGGTCTTAGGTTTCCTTTCCGGCCTCGCCTATTCGGGTAGGGCGGACCCATTGAATGAGATGGACGCCCCAGGTGTCTGGGCCTGGATAGACAACTACTGCCAAGCTCATCCCATCGACAACGTCCTCAAAGCTACCAAGGCTTTCGCCGACGCCCCCCTCGCTGATCGGCTCCGCCACCACGCCCGGGCATCGCTGAGCGCCACGGCGATCAAGACGGTTGCGCTCTCTGGCCTGCCGGCAGACGGCATACGCCGATATGTTTCGGCTCCGGTTGCATCCTCCGTCCGCCGGACACGCCGCTCGACCAGACGGGCGCATGTCACACCCGCACGGTTCGCGCGCCGGTAACGACTGGCGTGGCTGGATACATCTCCGGAATGGAAGGTCATCGACCGGGGCGGCGGCTGCCAGAAGCGCGGGGATACCGGCATCCGGATTGCCGGTTCGCAGATGGGTGGACCAGTCGGCGAAGGACCCTCCTCGGCCTCGCATGGCCGACGCGTCGCGCGGCCTCGGCTTTCTCCACCTTGTCAACGTGGCGGCACATCAGCGACGAGAACTATGTCGCCAGCCGCGCCGCCAGCCAGTCCCAGTCAGTGCGATATGTTCCCATCCCAGGGGCGCGAGATGGGCAAGGGGGTCATCGGGGGGTGTTCACCCAACGGCGCGCGCGTGCTGACGGCACGGTCTAGGCATCCAGCTGCAGGGCGTGGACATCCCGGCGGCAAGGTGACCAAATTACCGAACTTGGCGCGGCGCGGGCCGATCTTGAGCAGCAGACCGCATTCCACCTCCCTCGCTAGATATCCACCTATTCGGTTGGCCGCATATCCGCCTAGCGCGGCGTTAGGTCGTCGGCATCGTAGGACTGCCTCCCCCGCGCCTGCAGGGGCGGATCGTGGCCGAGGCGGCCGGCGTGGTCGTGGCGCGGCCGACCACCTAGTCGCTCGGCGAGGATGGCAAGGGGGTCATCGGGGTGTTCACCCAACGGCGCGCGCGCTGACTTCCAATGGACGATCGCAGCGGTGATGACGCTCAGTCCGGATGCACGGAAGCCCTGGTTCTCAAAGCGATGCAGCGCCAGACTTCATGCCTCTACGCGATGTTCCCGCCGCGTTCATGGCCAGGGCGGCTTAGCGTACGATTCCACACAAATCCTGTGGTGACCCCCCTGCGGCCAGCCGTCAACGAGCTTCACGTTCGCCGGCTACGGCGGTCCAATCACGGCCCCCAACCTCTACGCGATGTTCCCGCCGCGTTCATGGCCAGGGCGGCTTAGCGTACGATTCCGCACAAATCGTGTGATGACCCCCCTTGCACGGCCACAGGATGGCGCGGCGCCGGCTGGGGGCTGGGGACCGCATTGCGGGCTCCCTCGTGGGATATCCGCCTATTCGGTTGTTTGCATATCCCCATATTCAGATGGCCCTGTGGTCGATGGGGCCGTCGAACTGCCTCATCGCGGCAGCAAGCCGAATCGTGGCTGAGGTGTTCGTTAGGCCAAATGCGGGCTAGGTCGCATAGGTTGCCTGCCACATGCTCGGTAGCACGCTCCCGCATTCCCACTAAGCGGATCGGCGGTGTGGTTCTGATAGACGGCTGTCCGAAATGTCAAATGGACTTGGACCTTGGTCAATCGCCAAGCCGCAGATGGTTGATCCGGGGCACGCCAGCGGCGAATTAAGTGACCACGACCCAACCCCTCCCCCACGGCAGGGCAAATGACAATGGTTACCGTCAGAGCAGATTGCTCCATCGGCTGCGGGGCAGGCTATCAGCGAAGCGGCGGCCGCAGGCCGGCGGGCGAACAGGTCCGCGCCGCCCTCTCTGGGGTCCCGGCGAACTCGACGTCACGGGCTTTCAAACCTAGCTGCGGGGTCCGCTTGCTCGGCCACAAGCGACACGCGGCGCCGGCTGATCTAGAGCTGAAGACCGCACTGCCGGCTTTCTGCCCGCATATCCGCCTATTCGGTTGGTCGCATGTCTCCATATTTGGCTAGCCCAGTGGTCGTCGGGATAGTGGAGATGCCTCCCGGCCACATGCAAGGCCGAGTTGTGCCGCGGGTGCTCGCAAGGCTAAACACGAGTTAAGGGGCATGGGTTGCCAGCCGCCTGCACGGTAGCACACTTCCGCATTCGACTGGCCCTGCAACAACCCACTAGACGGATCGGCGGTACGGTGGTTCTGATAGACGGCCGTCCGAAGAGTCGAATGGAGGCTAGGTTGCATATCCTCACGGTCGCCAGCCGGAAGGGCGGTGCTGGCAAGACGATGGTCACGTCACTATTGGGTGTGGAGGCTGAGCGCGTCGGCGCAGGACCGGTGTGCCTCATAGACGCCGATCCGATGCGCGGGCTGACGATGTGGTGGAACCGGCGGGTGGCTGACACGCCAGTGCTTGTGGCCCACGACAATGGACTTGTGCCGGCAATCGCCGCGGCCGCAGCCCATGGAGCCAAGCTGCTGATTATCGACACGGCTCCCCACCTGGAGGAAATCACGGTCGAAGCAGTGGCCAGGGCGACTCTTGTACTGATACCCGTGCGGCCCTCTCCCCAGGATCTTTGGGCGGTCGGCACGACTGTGGAGATGGCGAAGCGAGCCGGTGTTCCGTTCTTGTTTGTGATCAACGCAGTCAAACACGGCGTCAGCGCAACCGCCGAGGCCGCCATAGCATTGTCGGAGTATGGTCAGGTAGCGAAACAGACGCTCTACGACCGCACTGCCTATGGCGGGACGGCGGTGATCGGCCAGACGGCTCCCGAGCGCGACCCGAGCGGCAAGGCCGCCGATGAGGCGCGTGGGCTTTGGGAGTGTGTTATCAAGAAGATGGTTGGAGGTGGGAATGAGCAAGCAGCCGCTGCCTAGCTTGGCAAACGAGCGTCTTGTTCCGGTGGACGAGCCCCCATTCAGAGCGGCTCCGGTGGCGGTGCCCGACACGGTTCCTCCAAAGGCGGACGCTAGGGTGGCTGTCTACGCCAAGATCAGCCAAGAGACCTCCGAACGCCTGCGGGTCGCCGTGTTCAAGTTTCGGCGTGAGCGGCAGGACATCTTGGAGGAGGCACTGGTGAACTGGCTTCGGGAAAGGGGAATCTAATTCCGGGGTCCCTCACAGGGCGTGCTTGCCGTGCCCGCCGACGAACCGGGATCTCCGGTGCACGCGCGATCCCGCTGGCAGATCACACACAACCGACCGCCTCCAGCCGCGTCATCCAATCGAGATCGACCACGATCTCGGACACGGGTGGGCGACATCGCGGCACGCGGCACCTTATTATGATCATGGCGCGTGAGCAGGAGCGCGCCCGTCGGCCAGGTTGCCGACAGCCGACTCATCGAGTGACCAAGGTCCAGGCCGGCTGGACCGTCCGGACCCATACATCCTCAGGCACACCGAGATGGCCGCCGACTCACCAGCCATCGCCAGCCATTGCTCGGCCGGTGCCGCGCCGCGGTTTTTCGTCACGGGCTTTCAAACCTAGCTGCTGGTCCGCTGAAGGTTGCCCAAGCCAAGCAACCTGCCCGCAGGGTGACCAAGGTCCAAGCCTAGCTTCACGGCAGGCTTGGACCTTGGTCACGTGGCAGGGCAACGGCGGCGCAACTTCTCCAGCCGACCAAGCTATGTCCGTCCAACGGAGCTTTCTGCGGCGGCTTTCCGCCACAGAAAGCTCTTAATTCGTTTCAGACCGCCGGGTAATGTTCGGGATTGGACCCGGATCGCTTGGCTGGATGCGGCGGCGAGAGGGGGGTGGACTTTGGTCACTGTGCTTGCGGGTTGAATTGGGCTCGGTTCACATTCACCGGACGTCAGGGTACCACGTCCGTAGATGTGGCTTGGGTGCTGTGTTGTTGCGAATGGCGCGGTGAGGCGCTTGGACCTTGGTCACTTTGCATATGGAAGTCTGGCTACGTGTCTTCGGCTTTGGCTTAGGTGGCGAAGCCAGTTGGACCTTGGTCACCCCTTCCGCTCGAGGATCGGCGGCCTGACATACCGAAGGAGGAGACCGGTTGCCGTCTCTTCGACGCCGCCGCCGTCGGCTGCTTCTGGATATACGGCTAGTGCGTCCTTAAGCGCCTTTCGGAAGGCTCGTTTGAATGCCGCGCGCTGTCCATAGCCGGAGCCGAATTGTCCGTGTAGGGATGTCCAGCTAACTGGCGTCGGCCTTTTTAGTGACCGTAAGCGGAAAGCGAGCCATGCGTAGGCATCTATGGCCATCGAGCTCGAACGGATGTGTCGAAGAGCCCGCTCTTCGAGAGGAACGGCATGGGCGCGGAGAGCAGCGAAGAACGCTTCTGACAGAACGACCCCCTCTTTGAACATTATTTGTTGCCTGGGGTCGTCGGCATTTTCTACGAAGAGCAGCCCTTCCTCGACGATAGTGGTGTTTCGGACAGCACGAACTCCACCACTTTCGGAATGGAAGGAGAATTTTGCTAAGGCGATCCGTTCTGCCTGGTCGCGGACCAACTTGTAGCTCTTGCCGCCGGGCACTTTTTCAAGTCGATCGAACCATGCTTTCATGCAGTGGCCGAGTTCTACGTGTCGCGATCCTGTCCGTAGCGCTTCCGTTTGTAGATAAACAAGGAGGAGGCGTGCCGTAGGACCGAATGGTACGCCAACGAATTCTGAGCCCCCACCGCGCACCACGCGGCGGCCCGGCTCCACCAGGAGTGTTACGGAACCGTTGGTTAGCTCCCAGGGCTCCTCGTTGGCAATCCGACTATGGGGAAGGGCGGTCAAGCACCATCCAGAATATAGGAACGACGGGTTGCCGACCTCTTCATCCTGGCCGTACGATGCGACGATCTCCACCAGACGCCGCTCCCCCTGTTCCAGGCGCGCGATCGCTCCGATGCGTCCATGCTCTTCGACAAGCCGTCTGACCTGCTTCACTTCCTCCAAAGCAGCTTCCTCGCCTACTGCAACCGTTTCCGAAGGTAGCTGGTTTCGCGGAGTCGGGTAGCTTGGACTTTGGTCACGAAGCCTATTTGCAAAAGGTATTTGAATTTTCTAGTTGCTCTCTGTGACAAAGGTCCAAGTGGATAACTGCCGTAAGTCATTGATAAACAGCGGTTCTGCTGCGGCCGGCCGAAGGCTAAGGTCCAACATCTCGTGACTAAGGTCCAACGTCTCGTGACCAAGGTCCAACGTCTCGTGACCAAGGTCCAAGCTCCCTATGTCGACTGTTCTACGGGGGCGGACGAAGCGACTCGGGCAGGGGGGCGGTTGGGCGAGGTTCATGCTCCGCATATGTTCGCCTCGATGAGGCCGGCGTCATCTCGATCTATCCCGCCAGGATCAAACTGGCCGTCACGGCCGACTTGCAGGGGCTACGGTCCCCGCGCTGCCGATCGAGCGGGCTCTCACGTGCGCTAGGATGATCTGAGGTGGCCCGCTGCGCAGGACGACGCGCCGCCTGACCGCGGCGGCGGCCGGCGGGGCCGTCGGTAGAGACCGGCCAGAGCGGGCTTCATCAGCGGCCATCGCCACGCCGTTCAGCAGTGTCGGCGCTGTTGATGCCGCTGAGCACAGGAGCCGTTTGGCCTGCCAGGCGGTCTCGGTCGGTGTGGTCGCGTCGGCATCCGGGGCGGGGGAGGGGCTCGGCGGCAAACCGAGAGGCGCCGGGCATCAGGAGCCACACCAGCCACATGCTCATGTGTCGGGATTGTCCTGCACTCCCGCCACGGGCCGACGATTATCCTGGCGACGGCACGCGCCCTCTCGATGGTTAGCGCTGGGAACCGCTGTTGCAGCTCCACCGCGGCGGCCTGCTCGCCCCCTTTGTCGAAGGCGGCGCAGATGGCGGTGGCGTCGGCTTCGTCCATGGCGAACATCCGGCAGGCCTGGTTCTGGGGCAAGCGCCCGGAATTGCCGCCCGGCAGCGGGAGCGTGGCGGCCCCGCTGAATCTGTCCCGCCTGGCACGAAGGCCCAAAACCCGTCAGATGCAACGCGCACAACCCACGAACGTGTGGTTTTGCTAGGGGGAACACCAGGGGCGGCTAGCCAGGGGCCCGTCTGCGCTGAGTTTGACAGCTTTGGGCGCCCGAAACGGCGGCGGAAAAGCGGAAGTGGGCTGCGTGCGCTGCCGCTCGCCGCCGACATCGGGACGGCACGGGTCAGGGCGGCGATCCGCGAGCAGGCTCGGCGGCTGCTGCTGAAGCAGATGCGCATCATCCCCGACACGCCGAAGCGGGCACCCCCGAGGCCGCCGGCCAGGCTGAGACTCGTGCCGGACGAACCAGAGCAAGGGCGTCCGACTGACTCGCTGTGCCACCGCGCCAACCATGCACCTGCATGCCGAGCCGCGCCTTTCTGGGAGATGCTGGACGCTGCCGAGCGCCGTCCGCGGGTGACTGCGTGGGAGCGCCGGTGCCTCGCCGCGATCCGCGACGTGGAGGATCAGCCCTGGCTGTCGACGACCGCTCGCGGGTGCTGGCCGGGATCGCCATCAGGGCCGGCGGTGTCTTGCTGCCGAAGGGCAGCGTTACGGCCGTTTCGTCAAACCTTGAACCCGCCGTCCGCGAGCCACTTTCCAAAGTAGTCCTGGGCCTTTTTTGCGATCTCAACCCGGTTCTGCTCATAGACCTGCGCTGCAATTTCCCTGTAGCTGCCAACGTCCCCGTGGACGGGACAAATCACTCGATCGTCGGCTTCAGGGCTCCCCCCGAGATGTTCGACGCTGAGCTGCGCGCCGCACTGCGGGCAAGGGGGTTGAACATTCGGGATCGGAATGAGGGGGGCGGTCATTGACAGCTTCCATTCAGGTTGTGGCAACCGGAACGGAAATAGACACCGGACGTGGCGCTGTCACGGCGCCACCCTCTGTGGCCCCGCTGATACGGTAGCGCTGCGTCGGACAGCAGAGGACCCGGCGGGCGCCGCCGGCCTAACCGTCTCGTCCTGCGCCGGATGCCGCTGGGCGGCAGCTTGCGTCCCGGCGGGGCTCAGCCCGGGGAACAGGCGATCCATCTCCGCCGCGGCAGCGATCGCGCCGGACCGTTCGAAGGCGGCCCGGACCTTAGCGGCGTCGGCTTCGTCCATGGCGAACATCCGCCAAACATGGGCGCCATGCCGCCGGCGGGGCAAGCGGCGGTTTTCCGGATGCCTTATATCCCGGCCCATGCCCGGCCACCGGCCTGCCGGGTTTGGCCGGGAGGCGGCGGGTGCATACGGCCCGGGGGCGAGCCGCACCCGCCGCCGCTTCGTTGTCCAGATTGGACGGGGAACTGGAGAAACCAGCGGACGGCGCCCGAGCGCGACACGTCCACGACGCATGCGGGACAGTGACGCGACACATCCGCGACAGTTAGATCGGCCCATATGCACCGATGCACTCCAAGTGCTTTCGGCGAGCGGCCCAATCGTCCCGCGCCATGAGACGTTTCTCAGCAGTGCCGTAGGTCGCCCGCAACTGGCCGGGGCGTCGGGGGCTGTCAGCGCGGCGGGTCCTCATCGAGCAGCGCGAACACCAACAGATCGAGCGCAGCGTCCGCTGGGTTCTCCTCCATCGGCGCCCGGTAGGTCAGCGCCTGCCGATCCGGTTCGCCCGGCTCATCGTGCGCATGTCCCTCGTAACGGGCCTTGAGCCAGCACTTCGTCGGTGTCGCGGTGAAATGGACGTTCGGCCTCACGCCCAGCGCGTCTGAGTCGGTCGGGGTCACCGTCGGCGGCTCTCGGTTTGCACGACTCGTGTGCGCTGTGACTCGTTGATCTGTGAAACGGATTTGTTGGGGAAATTGGGCATGGCACTGAAAGCGGCGCCGGCGGCAAAGGCCAGCGGGAAGCTATCCCCGAAAGCCAAGGCAAAGCCGCGGGCGGCAGCGCCTGCCGGCGCCACCCGCAGGGACCGCGCGCACCAGCCGCCCGGCGCTGCCACCGCCAGGTCGGCAATGATTCCCCGGCCGGCGCCAGACCGGGAACCAAGCCGGGCTATCCACGTCTCGGGTTACGATCGGAAAGGTCAAGACTTCTACGCCACTCCGGCCTGGGTGACCGAGAGTTTGCTCAGCCACGTCCGCTTCCGCGGGCCAATTTGGGAACCCTGCTGCGGCGACGGTGCCATGTCCAGTGTGCTCGCCGCACACCGCTACAAGGTTGTTTCCACCGACATTGCCGACCGTGGCTTTGGAACCCCGGGGGTTGATTTTCTGACCTGCCGAAAGATGCCCAAAGGGTGCCGGAGCCTGGTGACGAACCCGCCGTACGGAGATAGCGGCTCCGACAAGGGACAAACGAGATCGTCGTCGCTGGCGATGCTGGATTTTCTGCGCCACGCCTTGGTGCTCACGGCCTCCGTGCAGGGTCAGCTTGCGCTGCTGGTCCGGCTGCAATGGCTCGCCGGACGGCGCGCCGCTGACGTGCTGTCCGCCGGTCCGTTTGCGGCCACAGTCATACTGACCCAACGCATT
>Ga0302320_10028021_pt1 | contig 10830 bp, 9 predicted proteins | sample Bog_T0_3_FD_202130 | JGI IMG/M metagenome (GOLD analysis project Ga0302320, IMG submission 202130) | Peat permafrost microbial communities from Stordalen Mire near Abisko, Sweden - Bog_T0_3 | ecosystem: Environmental > Terrestrial > Soil > Wetlands > Peat | place: Sweden: Abisko, Stordalen Mire... | reverse complement strand
CTAGGTCGAGTTTTTTGACACCGAGGAGGCCGTATTGGATGCGCGTGGTGATTTTTGCGCCGTAGATTGGTTTCGAGTCGGAATCGGTGACGATGATTAGTGCGGAACAGGGGCCGAGGTCGGCTGATATTTCGCCAGGTGTGGTTGGTGTGGATGTGCTTTGGGCGATGGGCGTAGTTTGGGCGGCGTAGAAATGGGAACAGGCGAGCAAGAAACACATCGAGAGCGGGATTGACGAAAGGCGGTTACTCATGACCTTCAGTATGCTTGAAAATGCCTTGGGAGGGATAAATCGTTCGGTATTTCTGTTTAGCCATCCCAAGAATCCCGTTCTCGATTGACGTATTCCTTGGCGTCAATCCCTTCCCAGATTTCTGCCCCAAGTCCACAGAACTCCATGATTCTGCGTTGGGGTTCGGAGGATGCGGCTTTGGCGGCACGGGGTCGCAGGTTCATGAATCAGCCGCTGCTGATCCTCTGGAGGCAGCGATTCCGCGATCTGAAGCGCATCCTCGTAGGTATGTGCGGCCATGGCGAATGTCGTTCTTGTATGGTAGACGCTTTTCGGTTGGGCGCAAGCGCAATCGAACTTGCCGAGCGGGGCTGGGTTAGGCATTAGTATGGTCATTGCGGTCCGCTGGGGCGGGGCGCTTATGGGAGAAGGCCGATGACGACAGCGATCAAGTTTGGGACCTCTGGGTGGAGGTCGATTGTGGCGGAGGATTTTACTTTTGCCAACATACGGCTGGCGGTGGCGGGGATTGCCGCTTATGTGAAGACGCAGCCGGAGCCGCATCGGGTGCTGGTGGGGCGCGACCCGCGGTTTCTGGGTGAGGCTTTTGTGGCCGAGGCGGCGAAGGTTCTGGCTGGGGCGGGCGTGACTCCGATTGTGATTCCCGATGCCGCGCCTACGCCGGCGATTGCTTATGCGGTGCGGACGTTCAAGACTTCAGGGGCGATCAATTTTACGGCTTCGCATAATCCGCCGGAATACAACGGGATCAAGTTTTCGACCCATGACGGCGCGCCGGCGCTGCCTGAAGTGACGAAGCAGATTGAGGCGGCGATTGCGGGGCTTCAGGCCAATGGCGAAGCGGTGGCGGTGGCTGAGCCTCCGGCGGGGGGATTTGAGACGGCGGACGCGAAACCGGCGTTTCTGGCTCGGCTGGCTGAGCTGGTGGACTTGAAGGCGATTGCGAAGTCGGGGATCAAGGTGGTGTATGACCCGTTTTGGGGCGCGGGGCGCGGGTATCCTTGCCACTTGCTGCGCGAGGCGGGCGTAACTGTGGAGACAGTACACGATTACCGCGATGTGCTGTTTGGCGGGCATGCGCCGGAGCCGGATGACCATCTGCTGGGCGACTGCAAGGCCAAGATGAAGGAGATTGGCGCGGCGCTGGGGATTGCAACGGATGGGGATGCGGATCGGTTTGGAATTGTGGATGGGGATGGAACGTTTATACAGCCCAATTATGTGATTGCGCTGCTGTTTGATTACCTGGTGGAGACGCGCGGGTGGAAGAACGGCGTGGCGAAGAGCGTGGCGACGACGAACCTGGTGAATGCGCTGGCGGATTATCACAAGGTTCCTCTGTTTGAGACTCCGGTTGGTTTCAAGTACATTGGCGAGCTGATTATCGCGGACAAGATTGCGATTGGCGGCGAGGAGAGTGCGGGGCTGACAATTCGCGGGCATGTGCCGGAGAAGGATGGAGTGATTGCCGGCCTGCTGGTGGCGGAGATGGTGGCGGTGCGCGGCAAGAGCCTGGGCGTGCAATTGCAGGAGCTGTTTGGCAAGGTTGGTTCCTTCTATCCTGTTCGGGAGAACTTTCACTTGACCCCGGAGGTGAAAGCCGCATTCACTGAAAAGATGAAGGCCGATCCGACGGAGCTTGGGGGCCGCAAGGTTTCAAGCGTGGTGCGGACGGATGGATTGAAACTGATTTTGGAAGACGGGTCTTGGGTCTGCTATCGGCTGAGTGGGACGGAGCCGGTGGTGCGGGCTTATACGGAAGCGCGCAGCGAAGCGGATATGGAAGCTTTGAAGGCGGCGGCGGAGAAGTTTGTTAATAGCAGGGACTAAGGGACTAATAGCAGGGACTTAGGGACTAGGGACGCAGAGCAGGGGCTAGGGACTAAGGGACTAAGAACTGGGAATAGGGTAGAGACTTGGCGGATGAATCGATATATGCGGAGAAGCGGGGGGCGGTTGCTGCGCCGGCGCCTTTGCGCGTACGTGCGGTGGACTGGATGCTGCGCATGTGGCGTCCCGGGGGAACGGTGGTGGCTGTGGGGCTGGCGCTACTGTTGACCTGGCATGTGGTGAATGGCAAGCACGGGCTGCAGGTGTGGCACCAGAAGCGCGCCGAGGACCAGCAGTTGCGGAAGGAAATTGACGAGCTACAGCAGGAGAACGCACGGTTGAAGGATCACATTGAAAAGCTGAAGTCCGATCCGGACGCGATAGAGCATGAGGCGCGCGAGAAGTTGCACTATGCGAAACCGGGTGAGGTTATTTATACGCTTCCGGCGCCGGCTCCAGGGCCCGCAGGATCTGGAAAATAAGGCAGTAAAACGGGTTGCGGGATGACTGTTTTTCCGATGCTGGAAGGCTGATTCTTTGTGGTCAAAAAAGGTCATTGACATCGAGAATCGGTGTCTGTATACGTATTCATGCCGAGCTTGGGTATCGATATCACGCCCGGAAAGTTAATGTAGGAAGCTTCTTCGCACACGGGCAATCCCCCTTGCCTAACGAAGAAGTGGAGATGCCAGGGGCCTGCGGCAAGACCACGCGGGCTGCTGCTGGAACGATTGATTCCCGATTTTGTTACGAATGCCTGTTGATGCGCCACTCGACGAGTACGAGCGGCATTACAGCAGGAGCTTTCGAAGTTGGCCACGGCTGGGAAAGCGTATCCCTTCGCCGTGGTAGCGACAGGATTTATGCCGGAAACCGGTTGCGGCTGATGAAACCGTTTTCGTATGTTCCGGCATGCAAGGATCCGAAAGTTTGCGCAGGCGGCTTTCGGGTGAACTGTAACTCATGTGACCTTCACTTTGGTGTTGGAGGGGACTTGTCTCCCCCTTCAACACCTTTTTATTTGTGGGTGCGGGCATGTACAGAAATGAAACCAGGCTGGTGCGCCGACGATCGAGAGCGGGTAGTGGATTGATGTATAGCTCGGCGATGCGTTTTTGGATTTCGCGAACATGGAAGAGTATTCATGACTGAGAGTGGACATGAATTCCCGGTCAAGGGAGCTGTCCCCATCGACCAGATGATTTGGGGTGAACGCCAGGAGCGGTACGATGCTGCGAAGTGAATCAAGGCAGCGCTGGGGGCGAATCAGGTTTTCCCAGGTTTCTGAATCGAGACCTGGGAAAGCCTGAGCCGTGAAGCCCTTATTGTGCGGGCTGTGTAATTGTGTTCTGCTCCAGGGTTGCTGCCGTCTGTGCCATGAGTCTGCCATTCACCGATGCGCCGGTTTTGACGGCGATGAGTGTTTTGGCCAGAAGCACTCCTTCAAAGTGGGCAGTGGTTCCGATGGCCACCACGCCGCCAGCTTGCCAGAAGATGTTCTTGGCCTGCGCGCCGCCCGCCAATGTAATTCTGGTTGCGCTAGCCTGTTTCAGGGTGCTTGCAATTTGGAAGATCCAAACATCGTTGGGTCCGCCTGAGAGCGTGACATCCGTCGATATAGAAACTCCGCCACCCCATTTGTATAGGCCGGGTACGAGTGTCAGCCCGCCAATTTCTCCGGCGCCCAACTCGGTAAAGTTGGGAATCGATCGTCCTGCTGCGTCGGTGTATGCGAACCCCATGTCGCCAATGGCTGCGGTAAGCAAAACAGGATCGGTAATGCTGCATGGCAGGGGACCGGCAGCATTGACTGTGTACACCCTGCCTGACACTTCGTTGCACCTTAACAGAAGAGCGGCACCTGTGATGGGACTGGTTCCGACGTCGCCAGTTACAGAAGACGCGAAGACGTCGGTGATCCCTGTTTTCGTCAGGATCGCGAAAGTTCCGGCCGTTCCAAGGCTAACTGGCGCCTGTCCGATGAGATCTCTTTCACCGGTTGTGAAACTCCATTGAACCGCACTGGGAAGTGCGAGTCCACCAGCGCTTCGGGCCGCAGTTGTAATTGCGGCCACATAGTCTTCATTTCTATTCAGAGCGGATACCGTCGGCGTGAAAGTGGCCACAGTGTTTATATCGTTCATGGCTACTGTGCCTTCTATGGTGTTTCCACTTGAATCCTTGAGTGTAAAGGTGGGCAGCATTCCGGGGAGGGCGGAGTCGATGGTTGCTGGATTCATTGGTTCACTGAAGGTTGCGCTGATTGCAGTGCCGGTGACGATGTTATTACTGCCATGGGTGCTGGTTGGTGTGTTGATGGCACCGTTGCTTGGACTTGTTGAAAGCACGGTGACGCCTTGTGCAACGCTGTGCGATGCAAATCCGGCCAGAAGACAGACAAGGGATAGAGCCGCAAGCCACGATTGTGGCATCAATTTGTTTCCATGATTCTTCATGTTTCGTACTCTTTCACCCAGCTGCAACGAAAGTTGCCCATAGATTGGGGATAGTGTGATCCGGCTGAGAGTTCGCGCAGTAACTCCGACGTTTGTATATCTGGGGCAAACAAGTTCAACAATTATTAGGCTGGCTTCGCGGGCCACAGCGTCCTCGGAGAGAGCGCGAGTTACCAGAGAGCGATGCGGTCTATATCCTGGCGATCAATAATTACGCCTCTTTCGATAGGTAGGCACCATTGGCTGCCGGTTGCATTGCTGTTTTGGCTGCGGAGGTGCTGGTACTTGAACATGTAATCTCGCTTAAATAGTTAGCAATCTGCGAGCCAAAGTGATAACTCTGCAGTTTGAATGTCTAACTAGCGCTTCTTATTCGACTTAGAGGCTATGACCGCAGCGGATGGCCGCAGCCTAGGGCTCTTTCAAGGCGCTGTGGCTATGCAATTTGTTCATGAAGAGGCATTTTTTACACTTTTGGAGATGTGCTGTGATGGATCGTTGCGGCACGTCTGAACCGCTAGAAACCGATGTTAGAAGTCGATGTGGGCGCGGACGGAGCCTACCCAGGCGGGGCCGCGGTCGCGGTTGTAGCCGGGGTCGGCGATGTGCTGGACGTCGAGGGAGTAGAACATGCCTCGCCAGGCGTGGTAGTTGTAGTAGGCTTCCACGATATTTTCGCGGCCGTAGTTGAGGTGGCCGTCGCCGAGCAGGAAGCCGAGGCCGCCTAGTTTCAGGTAATCCTGATGGTCGGCTTTGATGGCGTTGGAGACGACGGCGAGGCCGATCTTGTCGACGGGGCGATGCCAGCGGGCTCCGGCGTAGTCACAGGCGAGTTCGACGGTCTGGTCGACTTCCGTGTAGGCGAAGGATTCGTGCTGGCCCTCGTTCCATCCGAAGCGGCCGGCGACGCGGAGATTCTCGGTAACTTCCTGCTCGGTGTTGAAGCCCACGCCGTATTTAAGCGCGCCGTATTTTTCGTGGAGGGTGATGGTGGGGACGGTGACTCCGTACTTCGCGGTGTCAGAGCCATTGAGGAAGTCGTCGATGGCTTCGCGGTAGGTGCCCATGTGGGCATTGTTGGCGTAGAAGAGGATGCGCGTGGTGCCTTTGGGCTTGGCTCCGTTTCGTGGGGGTATCCAGCTATGGCGCAGCTCGAACTCGCCATTCTGGCCGTGAGCGCGGCTGAAGGCCCAGTCGAGATCGATGCCGTTGGCGACGACGGGCATGGCGAAGATGCCGTATCTCAAACTCCATACGCGGTCGTCATATTCGGCGAGGCCGCCGAGGGTGTAGCCGCGCGTGTCGGCGGCGTAGTCCCATGCACCGTTGTTGTCCACGGTCCAGTTCATGAACTGAAGGTGGGAGTCGGAGGCGACTTCGTTGGTATCGATGAAGTCATTCGAGCCCATTTTGCCGATGCGAAATTCAAGGCGGCGGACGGGAACGCTGGGGGCGATGGCGTAGGTGCCCGGGTCCTGGGTGGTGGTCTCGGTGGAGAGGCCGATGACCTGATGGATCTCGTAGCGGGCGGGGTAGGGAACGCGACCGAGGTTGGGGTTGCGCACGACGTCGAGGTTGGTGAAACCGGCGAGCCCGTATGCTTCGCTGAGGCCGCGGCCTTCGGCGGCTTCGAGGTCGAAGATGAAGTCGGTTGCGTAGCGGATGGAACGGTCGGGACGCCAGGCGGTATAGACGGTGCCGACCATGGAGGATTTGTATTCGCCACGGCCGATGAAACTGTTTTTGCCCTGGTAGGGCGAATGAAAAGGCAGGTCGCCCTGGGTAATGATGTTGGCCTGTCCGGAGAGCCACCAGGTCTTGTTATCGGGATGCGGGGCCATCGTGACGATGGGGGCGTCGCTGGGCTGCTGGGCGTCGGGACTTGTATCGGCGGGCTTGGAGCTGAGGGCGTCTTGAAAGAAGGGATGGGTGAAGGCGGGAATGCCTGGAGTGTGGATGGCGAGCAGCAGTGGCTGGGGTTGTGGGGCGCTGGGGAGCGAAGCGGGAGGCGAATTGGGGGATTGGGCAGCAGCGATGGCAGCCAGCGGCAGCGCGAGGGCGAGAGCGCAGGCGCGGCGGAGATCAGTAAAGCGAACCATCAGAGCTGTCCTTGGTTGAATGGGCGGGGTAGAATGAATCTGCTGTTATACCCCCTCCCAGTATGTACCATACCGGGGGTGGGTAGGGTCAAGCGGGAGGGAATCTGCGATGTCGCAACATGAACGTGAAAAGTTGAAGTTGTTGCAACGATTGAGAAAGCTGCGTGGGCAGTTGGATGCTGTGGAGCGGTCTTTGGCTGCGGATGAGGATTGTGGCGGGCAACTTATGCTGCTGGCCGCGGTGCGCGGGGGGATCAACGGGCTGATGGGCGAAGTGTTGGAGACGCATATCCGGTTTCACCTGGTGGACGGGGTCAAGGAACAGATTGCACCCGAACTGGCCGAGGATTTGATCGATTTGGTGCGGGCGTATTTGAAGTGAGGGCGGAGAACGGTGGACCGTGGACGCGCCGCTTGGGCTGCTGGTTTGGCTGCTTGTTCATGGCAGTTCCTGCTTATGTTATTGGGCGGACCACTTTTGGATTGTTAAGGTTTGGTTGATTTGAGGTGGTGGGACTGAATTGGGAGCGGGGTTCGTGGATGCGGACAGGAACTGCGCGCACCGGGGCGGTCAATCGGGTTGGGGACGTTTTTTCTCAGGACCTGTCCAGAAACCCAGAAAAAGTATCGAAGTCTGAACAAGAGAGCGTCCCTCAGGGGCTAAAGCACCGGTCATTCTTAGGGTTTTTACGGCACGGCTGAAGCCGTGCCGTTTCAAAACAGCGCTGAAGACAGTAGTTTTCTTGACAGGTTTTCAGATAGTTCATCGACTGCGATGGCTTGCAGGAACGGTTGGGATGGTGTACGGTGTACATCATGACGCAACCTTCCAAAACGGATCGAGCCACTCTGCTCCACGCGGCTATGGAGCTTCTTGCGCAGGGTGGTTTGCAGGGCGTTTCAATCCGTTCAGTAGCCGGTGAAGTTGGGCTTGCTCCCAACGCGATGTATCACTACTTTACGAACCGGGAGCATTTGCATACAGCGGTCGCCTCTGAAGTGGCAGCCATGCTGCACGGTGCACTGGCAAAGGCATGCCACGGAAAAGGGCCGGAAGCATCGATTCGATCGCTGGCAGAGGCCTATCTTGCATTTGCGCGCGACCACCGGCTGCTTTACGAAGCGCTTGTCGTTCCGCGGCCGGCTTCGGGCGACGATGCTGTGGCCCCGGAACTGCTTTGGCGGTTCGTGGTTGCCCAGGTCAGTACGGTCTCAGGCGAGGCTATGTCGCATCGAGCGGCCGTTTCCATCTGGGCGCTTTTGCATGGCATGGCTGCTTTGCAATCGGCGGGGGCCTTCAACGAGGAGATTCCGTTCAGCAGCCTGGAGTTTGGGCTGGACGCCTGGCTTACGGCTGCCCACGCGGCCAAGGCAAAGGAAGCCGAGACACGCAAAGGAATGATGCGGAGTTCGCGGCAGGCTTCGAGACAGGAATCCAAGACACAGGAAACCAAGACGACGGAGGATATACGATGACTCTCGCTCAGCGACTGCTTTGCATTAGTGTTCTGGGAGTGACGCCACTCTTCGCACTTTCGCAATCCCCCAATATTCCGGATTCCCAAGCAGCCCAGCATGCTGTCGCGCCGGAGGGTTCGATGCTGCCTCGCAGTGAAGTTACCGGCCTCATCGCGGACGAACAAAAAATCGTGGCGCCTCATGGCATCCAGCAACTGGTTCCTGTCGAGATCAATGGCACTACGCAGTGGTTATCCATTCGGGGCAGCGATGCACGCAACCCGATCCTGCTATTTCTTCATGGCGGGCCAGGCGCTACGGAGATTGCGACCTCGTGGGTGTTTCAGCGCTCGTGGGAAGACTATTTCACGGTTGTGCAGTGGGACCAGCGCGGCGCCGGAAAGACGCTCATCGCCAATGATCGGAGTACGCTTCCGGCCACTCTGACGGTGAAGCAAATGACGAGCGACGGGGCCGAAGTAGTGCGTTATCTGCAGAAGACTTACGGAAAGAAGAAGATCTTCCTGCTGGGGCACTCTTGGGGTAGTGTACTGGGTGTGGAACTGGCGCAGCAGCACCCGGAGTGGTTCTACGCATACATCGGTGTGGGACAGGTGGTTAACATAGTAAAGAACGAATCGCTGGGATACCAGTTTGCTGTGGGACAGGCCGCGGCAACGCACAATCAGTCTGCGGAACGAGAGCTCGCGGCGATTGCGCCCTATCCGGGGCCATTGGCTTCGCTCAAAGTCGAGAACGTTGGCATAGATCGTAAGTGGGTTAGCTACTTCGGAGGCATGGAATATGGTCGAACCGAGGCGGACTATGTCGACAAGATGGCGATCTTTTCTTCCAACTACAGCGAGCGGGAAGTGGCTGCCATGGATGAGGGCGAAGGGCTATCGACCACGATCCTGGCACCCGAGTTGTTAGGACTTGATTACGGGTCTACAACCGAATTCAAGTGCCCGATTTTCCTGTTTGAAGGTAGGCATGACTGGGCAGTTCCGAGCATTTTGAGCGCGGATTGGTTCGGGCGGGTCACGGCTCCGTCGAAGCAACTCGTCTGGTTCAAAAATTCGGCGCACATGCCGTTGCTTGAAGAACCAGGGCGTTTTCTGTTTCACCTTGTGACGGATGTTCGACCGCTTGCAAATGGGATTGAGGACAGCGTCCGCTAACGCTCCATTGATGACTGATTACAGGTGATAGAGAACGGCGGCATGCCGAATTCTGCGGCGGGTGTGACTGGTGGCAAACCGGGGACGATGCAATAAGAGGAAACGGGGGCGATGCTGCGTTAACCGATGCATGGAGCCACGATCACAGAATCCAATTTACGTGATTGCTGCATACGATTGACGTGATTTTGGATTATGATTCGGTGGCATCGGGCTCAGGTGTCGCGAGACGAGGCCTGGCCAAGAAAGAGGTTGGTCATGAGCAACTCCCCCCGCAGGAAATCGTATTCAGTGAAAGCTTCGCAAGGCATCCAGGCCTTGGTCGTTAAATCTCCGCAGATTGCTGCAGAGACGCGCGTGGTGCTGCCCGGAAGCGAGAAGGCCGCGCCTGCGAATGCAGTGCACTTGAAGGCCACGCCGCCGAAATCGCAGGTGACTGTATCGGTGATTGTGAAACGAAAAGAAGAGCTGAAGATCAACAGGCGCGGCGGCAGGGCGGCTGGGCCGGTGCGTGTGACACGAGCTGAGTATAAGAAGCGCCATTCGTCTGACCCCGATGCGGTGAAGCGGGTGAAGGCGTTTGCGAAGGAGTACAACCTGAAGGTGGAGAGCGATCCGACGTCTGCGTTGCGGCGGACGATTCAACTGACGGGGACGGCGGCGGACCTGCAGAAGGCTTTTGGCGTGGAGTTGAATCAGAAGTCGATTGATGGAACCGAGTACCGGGTACGGGAGGGCGGAATTCATATTCCCGCATCTCTGAAGGGCGTAGTGGAAGCTGTGCTGGGGTTGGATAACAGGCCCCAGGCGCGGCCGCATTTTCGTATCCACAAGCCAAGCGCAGCCGCTGGAACTGGCGGAACGGCTCCAGCGAGTTACACGCCGCCGCAAGTAGCGCGGGCTTACCAATGGCCGGCGAATGCGACCGGGGTGGGGCAGACGATTGGGATTATTGAATTGGGCGGGGGCTACAAACAGGCTGATTTGACTGCCTATTTCAAGACGCTGGGGCTGGCTGCACCGATTATTACGCCTGTAAGTGTGGATAAGGGCAAGAGCAAACCGACCAACGCGAACAGCGCAGACGGCGAAGTGATGCTGGACATTGAAGTGGCGGCATCAGTGGCGCCGGGGGCGAAGATTGTGGTGTATTTTGCGCCGAATACGGATCAGGGATTTACGGATGCGATTACGACGGCGGTGCATGATACGACGCACAAGCCGAGCGTGATTTCGATTAGTTGGGGTGGACCTGAATCGAGTTGGACGGGGCAGTCTGCGACGGCGCTGGATGCGGCTTGCCAAAGTGCTGCGGCGCTGGGAGTGACGATTACCGTGGCGGCGGGCGATGACGGGTCTACCGATGGGGGGACGGGGAACAATGTCGACTTTCCGGGGTCGAGCCCGCACGTGCTGTGCTGCGGCGGGACGAAGCTGGACGCGAACGGGTCGACGATTGTGTCGGAGGTGGTGTGGAACGAAACCGCGAACAACGAGGGCGCAACGGGCGGCGGGGTTAGCAATTTGTTTCCGCTGCCGAGTTGGCAGGCGAA